>Ga0075163_10007334_pt1 | contig 14582 bp, 15 predicted proteins | sample JI1023141ADNA_FD_71478 | JGI IMG/M metagenome (GOLD analysis project Ga0075163, IMG submission 71478) | Wastewater effluent complex algal communities from Wisconsin, to seasonally profile nutrient transformation and Carbon sequestration -... | ecosystem: Engineered > WWTP > Effluent > Algae...
TGGCCTTTGTCGCACTTGTTACTTCGTTTGCATTCAATTGGCTCTTGAGCTCCTGGATGACTTTATCCTGACGCGCTATCTGCTCTTTCACAGCGTCTTGGTTGCTAGTATTTGCAGTAGCATCCCTCTTGTCTAAATAAGACTTGAGTGCGCTCTGAGCAGCGGCTTTGTGTAGCTTGGCAAACTCTAGTTCAGTTTGTAGCCGTAGTTCCTTGGGATTGCTTCGAAATCCCGCAGGGTCTGAGCGCACGTACTTGATAAGCCAATGGTTCTTATCGTTCCGATCCGGGATGGTCACCAGCAGCGCTTCCTTTTCTTTTGGAGTAGTGGCCTGGGGATCCGTGCGCGGCTGAAGCAAGACATAATGAACAAAGTCTAGATAAGTGTCAGCGTCGTACGCCCGCAGAGAGAGGAATAACCCCTTGAGTCTCTCTTCTTCCTGCGACATGTGCAATCAGATTTCTCTTTCAAAATGTATAGTCACTAGAATGTAACTTGCATGCACTAGTTATGGTTGACGTGGTTCCTGTCGAAGCATGGCCAGCTACAGAAGCGAATGTAGACTTTTTCCCCCTAGACACTCGCGATCTAGAATGGCTGCGCCAGTGTCGGACTCAGATTGCCGAAGTCTCGCACATTATCACGTTTATAACCAATTACATCTTTAGTGACCAGATCGTTGTTCACAAGCAAGTGCCAGTGAGCAAATCGCTCAATTGGAGAGGCGTAGGCTCGCGCATCTTGGAAATGCTCTTGGTCTACGGCTTTGCCTTTGTTTCATTTGATGAAAAGTATCGCGAGTTTCGCATCTGGGAACCCTCTGAACTGGAAATCATCTGGAAGAAGACGACGATGGGCTTCTTTCAGTTCAAGGCCCGAGTCTTAGATATCAGGAATCCCATGGGAACAGAGCAGCCGCCTCTAATAGCACTAGTGTACCAGTATCCCGAGTTTGGGCGACCCATGTCCACTCTTACTAGCATGCGCACCCTCTTGGAGATCATCAATCCTGCTATTCTAGCCGGTTTCATAGCTACAGTGCGAGGGGCCAATCCCCAAGTGTTTGTACACACCGATTCATCGAATCAGTTGGATGTCGCAGGACGCGACTTGTTTCAGCAACAAGAGCAGGAACGCCTGCTGCGCCAAGCCGAAGAAGAGGCTCATCGCCGAGAAGTCATGTTCGTCCAAAAGACTCATTCGGCGCAGGCCATGTCCAATCAAGCAGTAGTGGCAGCTTTGCAGATGGGTGCCGATCCTTCTGCAGGTCCCACCCTTGGCGAAGTGGCGGCCCGAGTCATGCAGGGCTCAGTCAAAGTGCCATGGATGATCATGCCGCAGAACATGACGGTGGCCAAGGGACCTGAAGCCCACACCGATACCAAATTCATCGAAATGCTGCAACAGAGAGCCCGCTACACCATTGCAGAATCGTTCGGCGTGCCTGCGTCGATCTTTGATACTAGCACCAAGTATGTGGGCCAGTCAGTAGCGGGTATTGCCTACAACACGTTTGAGACGACGATTGACCACTACACCAACTTGATCCTGTCTTCCATAGACAAGATAGTGGAGCATCTCCTGTCTAACGAAGTCTTGACGAAGGAAGAGGGAAGGGGCCAGAAGCGCAAACTCAGCACTGACCACGTGATACAGATCATCCGCAGACGGCCGCTGGAGCAAGTTCTGCTTCTCAAGACCGAATTGTCGCGCAAGGCGTATATCCGCATGCTTGCAGCTGCCACCAATATGGAAGAGGAGGATTTTGATCCTGTGGATCGAGAACTGGAGCTGCAAAAGCTAGGAGTCAAAGAAACCGAGCCACAAGCCGTAGGAAAGCTAGGTACTGCTTCATTGGCCAAACTCAACTAGAATGGATTCCTTGGAAGGATTTGATTCTCCTGAAAAGGGCATTAAACGAGTGTACTTTATTCGACTGGATCAAAAGCGAAGCATTCGTGTAGGCTACGACTTGCCTCTGGCGATAGGATGCATCCAGGGCGAAATCGCGGGTCTAAAGCCTGGCGAGTCTCGCTACGTGCAAGCAAACGAACACATTTGTACAAGCTTGCCCAAGGGAGTGCTGGTGCACTTTTGGCTAGTTGAGTTTATGTTATAAACCAATTGAGTTGTTGTCAAACATGGCAAAGGTGCACTGGGACGACGGATCATGGCTTCACGTGTTTCAGCCCAAGATCGGGCCAGCTCTTTTGACTCGAGTGCACGCTAGTCGCAAGCTCATCGAGGATGAATTTCATGCTCTCCAATCGCTAGATCACCCATCCATCCCCAAGGTTGACCAATTGATTCTCGTGGAAACCAAAGAAAAGACCACCGCGGAGATTGTCTACAAGCTAGTGGCCAAGCAGACACTACGACAGTGGCTGAACTCGTGTCAGGCGCCTCCGTACAGTGACACTCGACTGGCAATGGCTAAACGAGTCTGTGTGGATGCTTTGACCATGCTGAACGAGATTGAAGAAGAGTACACCAACTTTGATGCCAACCGCATCATTCTGCATGATCCAGTTGTGTTTCTGGGCTGGGAGGAGTGTGAAGGACCTCCAGATGCCTTGGTGAAAGTACTGACTGAAATCATCACCAATTCAACAGAGTACCATCCGCAGATCGAGAAACAGCTTAAAGATCTCACCGAAGAGCGCGATTTGGACAAGGCTAGCAGACAAATGTCTCGGCTGAAACTTAGTTAGACGGAATTATGTCTAGTAAATACCTCTCCTCCTAGTGACAATGACCACTCAGCTCCACTTTCTCAATTCCTCAACATTGCTCACCAGCAGTGGGCCTCGTCGAGTCGAAACACGCCACGAGGATTCCAAGTATGAGATGAAGATCGTCAGCGAACTCAGCGAGTACAAGCACTTGTTCGTGCTGCCGTGGGCTCGCCAAGTCATCATCAAAGCGGATGGAACCAAAACGGAGACACTAGTGCAGCCCCGATTCGAAAAGACGCTGGTGGACTACTTGATTGAGTACGAGCAAAAGTACCCACGCATGAGTGTGGCTCGATTGGTGCTGGCCCGAGCCGTTCATGAAGACATTGGAGAAGCCTTGCGAGTGCTGAAGCAAAAGGGAATGGAGCATCATGGACTGGCTCCCTGTGCCATATTCATGTTCAAGGAGAATCTGCGACTGGGACTCTTGGAGTACGTCTGTTTCAAAGGGGACTCGGTCGATTTGAGTCCTATTCACAGCAAGACTATTCCGGAATTCGAAAACAGTCTAGACAAGATCACGGAGACGCTGCGTGGACCCGTGCCTGCCAAGGAGCTGGCTTCGTTTTTGGAGGCAAACGGAGTCAAGTGCAACTCGTGGCTGTGTGCAGATGCTCGCCAGCTCAAGTACACTAAAGCCTCTGAAGCCTCTGAAGACGAAGCCTCCGAAAACGAAGCCTCCGAAAACGAAGCCGAGGACGAAGAAGAAACTGAAAGTGTGGAGGAGGCTGAAAGTGAGGAAGAGATTGAAAGCGAGGAAGATTAGACTTTAACAGTAAACACAATGGCTCTGGCTCCTACAAATACTTTACAGTCAATGTTCAACAAAGGATCGAGTCCCCTGGCTGCCTCTGCCAATCGGACACAGCGATCGTAATACAGCCCCGCAAAACCAGACACGACTAGAGAAGTGTGTTCAATCGTTCGGCGCAGCTGCGAGGGGCGAGTGTTGGTGCACCAAATAACGTTTTCGCTCAAGTACAGCAGCACCGCAGTAACGTGACGAGGCAGACGCAACCCTTCAGAGTTGAACTGCGTCAGGGGCTTCGTGTGACGGCGTCTTCGAGTCACAAATCGCTCAAAGGCGTTCCGGCTTCGCTGACTGGTTGCGATCAGTGGTAGGGGGACAAACAAGCGTGGAAGTTGCAAAGGATCGATTTGAGCCAGGTCCATTTATGAAATATGATTCTGTACAAACTAGAGCTCGACACCCAGCTCTTCGATTTCTATCTCTTGCGGCTCCGTCAGTGGTTTCTTTTCTTGAGCGGTCCCCGAATCGCCTGTGTACTTTTCAACTAGTTGTTGCGTGTACCATGCCATGACTTCGCCTGCAGCAGCAATAGAGGCTCCCAAGCAAATGGAAATGAAGTAGGCATTACGAGTGGCTAGCAAGTACATGGCAACCAGAGTAAATACTACGCCCGCTAAAGCATACAAGAGCTTGAAAGGACACACGCGCGTAATGGCTCGAATGCAATGGATGAGTATCATGCTGTGCCAGCTCACCGTGTAGTCGGTGACAATGTACTCGAGAGGAAACCATGCTCCGTGGTAGTATCGGAGCGCAGAGGCGGCCATCGGCAACTGGGTGACAGAGGTGATAAAGAGTCCTATGCCCCAGGAATAGAGAATTGCAACCAGAATAAAGTCCCCTCTTGTTACAAAGATGGAGAGCATAGCGATGACAGCTACGTATTGCAGGGCCAGGATCTGGGAGGAAATGTCTGGGATCCGATTGCGGTTTGCATTCATTCGTTCGTACCACGGCGTGAAGAGAGCAATGAGCTTATCGTTCTTCACTTGCTCATCATTGACTGGCGCGTCATTGCGGGCACTAATGTTCCAAAACGCAAAGCCTATGCAGATACCCACACACAAGGTGATCCTAAACAGGCGCCATGGCTCGCGTTTCAGGCTGTAGGCAAACTCAACAGGATGTCTTATGATGTCTGTCATAACAATTGAGTTGTGAAACTATATACCGTCTCGCATAGCATCTACTGCAATGTCAGTCGCTTCTGCAGCTGCTCTAGCTTTGCACAGAGTCGAAGTCCCACAAATACCCGCTCTGCAGGTGTACAAAGCATCCTCCGTAGAGTCGAAGCAAGAGCTCTTTGAGTTCCATCGAAAGAGGATTTCAGTCCAAAAGTTTGCCGAGGCAGCGGAAGTCGATGATCCGACAGCTAGGATTATGCTGCGAATCTGCTATCGAGTCTATCGGCATCACGTGATGCAAATACCTAATCTTTCGGGAAACAGCGAAGCACGCTTTCTGGCTTTGTTCATCTTGTGTTATCGATGGGCATTCTCGTTGCAGATGTTTTGGAAGGATAATGTCGAACCATGGACAAACGAGTCCAAATTCATTATGAAAACAGCAGAAACCGTGACCATGTCTAAAGTGGGAAGTCCCGAAGACTTGCTGTTTAACAAAGATGCCTCTGACGCAGCGATGGAATTGCGGACTTTGGCTAGACAAGGCAGGGAAATCTTGACCAATCGCTCTACTCAAATTGAGACAATCCCCCAGAAGGCTATTAGCGTGAGGCAGTTGGAACCACCCGATAAGCCAACTCTCATTGAAATCAAAGATGTCGAGACACTGTCTGATGATGGACCATCTTCTTCCCGGTCTGATTTGTATGAAGTGTCTGACGATGACCCGTCTTCTGCATCCGAAGAGTCTTCACGCAGAGAGACCCGAGCGATGGCTAGAAGAAAAAAGGCTACAACGTCTGACGATGACCCGTCTTCTGCATCCGATTTGCACGACGAGTCTCTGCGTATGGTGACCCGATCGAAGGCTAAAACAAAGGCTACAACGTCTAACGGTGACCCGTCTTCTTCCCGGTCTGGTTTGAATGGACCACCTTCACGCAGGAAGAACCCATTGGTGCCTAACGACCCTGTCACAGCCAGGCGTCGTCAGACGGAGGAGGAAAAGAAACAAGCACCTTCAAGCACCAGGGTTCTTCGCAATAAGAGGGGAGATCTTTTCGCTATGGTAGATGATCCTGACAAGATTGAAAAGCCTCAGCAGGCGGAGAGCAATCAGCAGGAGGAGAGCGACACCGAGTCAGAGGCTTCTACTCAAGACCTAGACTATGATCGTGTAGCGCCCGTACCGCGATCAGGTGGCATACAGCGCACCCATGCTCGGCTGATTCCAGAAGGGAACTTTAATTCGTTATTCCTTTACTTGGACAATGTTCAGTGGATTCAACAATTCAAGCAGTCCCGCTTCTTGAAACTGATAAAAGACAGCAACGCAGGGGTTCTTTGCAATGTAGACGAGCTGCCCGCTGGACTCTTTGTGATGGTGCAAAGAGAGCCTCCGTACGTAGTGGCCATTGCTGGAACATGCAATGAAACGAAAACACTACAAGCCTGGACCAATACCTTTCAAAACCAATTTGAATCGGATGTAGAGGTCTCCCCGGTTCAAATCCTGCCTCTACAAGGCAAGCAGCCTTCTTTTGTCAAGCAAGTGCACCATCCCGAGCAATTGGGCACCGTTGTTGAGTGGTACTCGCAACTACATGTCAATGGAATGTACCATGGACCCTGCGAATTGATGCTGGTAGACGGCGAGATCATCATCAGTCCTCCGTTGGGTGCAGGCAAAGTAGGAGGGAATTACAAGGCATGCAGCCGCTACAGCATTCTTTCTGGTCCAAGCGTGAAGGCCGATTGGGAAATGCTGGTTTCTCTTCCTTGCTTCGATACCGCATATGGCCAGTACTTGCGGAGTCTCGGTGAAGCCGATCGTACACTGGAATCACTGAAAACACTGTCGTGTCAGCACTGCCGCCTAGTTATTGAGTCTGACGACGTCAGCTACGGTTACGGAGTGTGTGAGAATGGACATCTGGTCCACGCCAAGCCCATATTCGCTGATGGCGATGGTTTAGAGCCTTCTCTAGTGGAGAATTGTAAAAGAGACAGTGTAGCAATAGGAGATCTCGTGTGTCTAGAGTGTCAGTCTCACGTGAATATTGTATTTAAACCAGGCCGAGGCATTTGAGTTGGGTGTAAATTTCACAGCCCATCACAGGCGGAATCGAGTAGAGTCTGACTCCACTAGCGTTGACATTGACTACACAAGCGTTTCGATGCGAGATGTTTTTCTTGGGATAGGTGCGACACCACAAGATCCACGTCAGAACGAGCTGAACGAGTGAAAAGTGCAAGGGATTGGCGCTGAGCGATTCAAATGCAACTTTTTGCTCGGCTCTGGGAATGGGTGTCTTCATCTTTGTGGGAGACTCTGCCTCAAAGGTGTCTGCATATCCGCTCTTGATTTCCCAAATGCCCAAATTCCCATTTAAATCAGCCACCAGCAAGTCAATAGCAGTGGCCACTCGAGTGGGCACATTACCCACGACTACCTGGGCTGCTACTGCGCGAAGGCCCCTGCGTTTCAGCTCGCGAATGATCTGCACAGTGTACGCAGAGTACTTTTGCAAGTGTCTCATGGCCACTTTGGGTTTGGCTTGCCACTTGATCCAGTCCTTCAACTCAGAGTCTACTCGGCATCCGCCCTTGGCCCCTTGCCCCTGTTTGCCAGCCATCTGATACAGTTTCCAGTTGGGTGGGAAAAAGTGCTGATGAATCAATTCAGTGATGCCCTTGCCCACGATGTTGTTAAACTTGAAGCACTGATGCAAGCCATGTCGATACCACTTGTTGCGTGGCGGTGCGCGTTTATTCATTTGGGAATCTGGGCTTGAAACAAGCGATCATACAATCGATCCAACAATCGGTTCCCAGTCCTAGACACGCTCTGGAACGCATTGAACTCGCGCTCCACTTCAGGAAGGCGCACACGATCCCGGTACTGCTCATAAGCATAAAGCTTTGCACCCAGCTCGCGATACACCTGCAAATCCTTATAGTAGACATCGTACTGCAGCGTGATACTCATGGGTGCGTAGATAAAGGGTTTCAAGCGGTCCATCTTGGAATCATCAGGCCACTCCTTGGGCAACAAGTGCCGAAAGTACAGCGTCAGTTCTTCTACTCGCCGAAGAGCCGCGGGAGGCATGAACTGCTTGGCATCTTGAGGCAAGCGCTCGTGAGTCAGCGTTTTCGCCAGTTCTGTCATAAGTGATACGATTGGGACTTGCAGAATGCAGACAAATGTCGACTTCTGTCCCCAGCATCAAGGGAAACATTCAGCCCATCCTGCAAAAGGAAACGGAGCGGTTGAAGCAGCAGAAGATCCTGTCTCAGGGACTCGCCTACCTGGTCTTTTGGTGTCTTGCGCTTTTGATTTGTTATCAGTCCTTGCGATGGGTCTACAATGCATATCACAAGTTCCCCCTAATTTACGACAAGGAGCTCAAAGCGCATCAGAGCAAACAGAGTCTGTGGCTAGACTGGTGCCACGACATCAAGGCCACGCCGCAAGACATTGCCTTGCGCAAACAATCGGATGATTGCATCAACGCAGAAGAATACATTCGCACATTTGTCATTGCCCGCGCTATTGGCTCCTTTCTTGTGAGTGAAATCAACGACAAACTCGGATTCATCGTAGGCCCCATCGTCTCGTGTGGCAGCAACTGGATCTGCAGCTTCGCCGTAGGGTTTTGGATCGCAGAACGCATCGGCAAAGACTGGATCTTTCCTCTACTCAGCTCTCTGATTATGGCCATTACTGTGGTGATTTCTCGCTACGGATGGCGCTACATCTCCAACACGATGCAAAAGCGCAAGACTAGTTTGGAAGGAGACCTACCAAGGCCTGCCAACTCAAAAGTCCGTTTGGATTGAATACACATGTGTTTTATTGTCGCACTAAGCACTTGCAAAAGGTACCGGGAGCTGAATCCGTCAAGGCCTTAAAGTCCACCAGACGACACATTCGCCAGTACAAATCCAGAATGTAGCCCGCGTCCTTGCCTTTCAATTCATCGTACTCCTCTGCTAGACATTGAACAAAGGCAGGGTCTCCTGTATCAGTATTGAAGCACAGGTCTCCGTCTCGATCATTCAGGAGAGGCTCTCCAGCTATTGCGCGGAGTGCAAGGATGGGCAAACGAGTCCATGGGCACGTGTTTCTGATTTCTGCCTCAAACAAGGCCCGCAGAGCAGGGCGGGCTGCAATATGCTGCAGATCCACAACTGTAGTGCGCCAAAGCAAAGGGGATGCTGAATAGAGCGTCACTTGTGTTTGAGACTTGCGAGTTCGCCATTCTGGGTTGGAGGCGTGTCGCGGGCCCACAATGAGACGGTCAAATGCATGCACCTTGCGGCCCAGATTGAGCCAATTGGCAATGCCCATGACAATCGGGGTGGGCATGGAAGCGTTGAGACTATTGATGCTGGGAGCTGCCAGTATGGGATCAACTGGCTTTTGCCCACTGTACACCAGTCCCGAAAACAAGGTGTGTGCACCAAACCACTTGCTGGTAACTGCAGGCATCGGGGGTGGATTGGGAATGTTGCTCTTTTGATCCTCGGGCTTGTACTTGGCTGTCAGAACATCTCCTTCGTCCAACGTGGTCACTCCATCCTTGCCTTGCATGTAGCGCACAGGATAGGTCAGAGTGCCCTGAGGCAAGTAGCGAATGAGGGCATAGTTGGACATTTGTAAGAAAAATGGCTGGAAAATTTATTCATAACTAATAATACACAATCACGTCGAGTTGGTGTCCGGGTTGAGCCCAATTAAGACTCACGATGCACGGATCGTCTTTAAATGTGTGCTCCAAGCTCCCTACTCGGCGCTTGCTGTTGTCCATCCACTCATCTGTGTAGCGGTTGGCATTGGGAGTCAAAACATCAAAGGGGGCCACTGCACTCGGAGCTCGATTGATGGTGGACATGCCGCCTCCCAACGCCACAGGGAAGGTGACCTTGTCTCCAGCGAAGAACGACGCTTTGGCTGCAGCCGCAATGCCCCAGAAAGAAGCACGGTTCCAGTTGACTGTCACTGCAGGCGTACTGTTCTTGTCCTTGTATCGGAAGATGAGATCGCCTTGGCGAATGGCTATCTCCTTGAGACTCTTGCCATTAAATTGTCCAGAAGTGGTGTCCATGTAGCCCATGTCAATCAAGTAGTACGGCTGCATAGGCCGGAACATGGGCACTCGCACGATGGTGTGATCATACGCAGCTCGCTTTCGCGGAACTCCCATTGCCACGCCTCCCGGCGCTGATGGCACCGAAAAAGGCACCCCACGGCCGCTTCTGGTAGTCGATGGTCCACTGTCCAAGCCTTCCGCGATACTTGTGCCATTTCCGGGATTGGGATCACCTCCAGGTGCGCCTTGACGCAGCATGGATCTAGCAATACTTGTCCGACGCGAAGAGTCCGTCATTTCTTGGCCTTGAGCGTTTTTTATCTCGGCAATCCTCTCAGATGACAAAGCAGCAGAGGGACGTGATTTTCTTTCTTCAGCAGGGTCGAATGCAACGTCCGCGAGAGCCATATCGACATAAACAAAGACATCTGGGATGCGCTTCAACGCTTGGGCGTATTCTTCCTCGGTTTGCGGGTTGATAAATCTTTTTTGTTGAGTTACGAATTCAAGAAACTCGTAGTTGATAAACACCTCTTGTGGAGCAGCCGTCTGAAGAATCCTATTCACTACCTCGCTAAGTAAATCTCGCGCCTGAACTACGAGCAGAGGTAGCTGTGTATCCATCATTGTAGCAGTCTTGATAACTAACTCTCGCATGCGTTCTTTGTCTCCCTCCGGTACAAGGGTTGGATCTATCGAGACGAGCAAACGGGATAAGAGCATGAATGCCCCTTGAAGACTTGGTGGCTGTTGTGGGCCTTTTTCGGCTTTGAACCTTTCCCACTTTGCTTCAAATTCGTTCGCCATCTGGAGAACATCGATCGGTGCACCAGAGTCTTGCGGCAACGACGGCAGATCAGCTTCATCTGCATCCGGCAAATCCTCCGGCACAGGCGGCAATGGTCTTTTAAGTGAAGCCTTATTTTCGACTAGGTCGCTTGGTGTAGAATCTCCTCGGAACAACACAGTACCTTGATCGTCCGACTGATTCTTCTCTTCTCGTAGAGTCGGAGACCGAATGCCCGCTGCTACATCTTTCATTCGTTCAAATGCCTCCTTGAGGTACACCTTTGATGAAGCATTGACTTTTGCAGCTGAAAACAAAGGAGAATCGTCGTTTTCTGATATCGCTCTCGCCACGGTGATATCCGTTTTGATATCCGGGGTTTGAGATAGCTTTGAAAAGTACGTGGATAACTTTGCGTCTGCGTTCGCATTTTCAAACATCTGCAGATACGCGGCAAATGTATCCACGCGGTTGAACATTGGGGATGCCCAGTTGGCCACGGCAATCCAGAGGTCTTTACGTTCATCCGAATAAGCTTGTTTGAGTGTTTCTACAGGTGCAATGGGCACAAAGTTTGGTGGATCATCTCCGTGGGCCATGAAGGCGGCATCGGTTTGGATATCCGACTGAATGATCAGCAATCTCTTCTGGAAACCCTCAAGAGACATTTTGCAATGAATAGTGGATAAATTTACATACTATTAGTAATACAACAAAGCGTCTAATTGCGAAGCAGTGTATCCCAGAGACACAATGGGGGTCAACGGAGGCTGTGGAGCAGGCCGGTTGAATCTCAAATCAAAGTCGTGAGCAATGGGATGCGGAGTGTGTCTCATGCTATACATCTGTTCCAGTTCTTGAGCCGTAAAGTCATCATTGGGTCTTTGCAGCAGGCGTGCCACTACCCACATGAAGATGCGATCCGCGTCCGTGAGCTGATCTTCAAAGGTGACATCTTGCGGCATGCGTTGCCACGAGTCATCGGTGGGCCACGGTCTCCAGTGGTAGGCGTGAGCCAGACGGCACCACTCGATGGAGTGATTGCATCGTGTCCACACGGGCTGCGGCGGGCTCCTAAACACGCCATGGGTTTGGGGCGAACAGGTGAGAGGCAAGAAGGGTTGCTCCTGCACAAAGCGAGGCGTGGTAAAGGGCCCCATTTGCAACACGGGGTGATCCCTCGCATGCGCGTGTTTCACTGTTCTAGAGACGCCTCTGAAGATCACCTTGGGATAGGCAGGAATCTTTTGATACGAGGTTCTCTTCTTAGGATCGTACCAAACGGGATCACCCACGCCCAGGTCTCCCGGGTAAGGAAACGTGCTTAGATCGAACAGAGTTCGGTGAGTGGGCATGGGATTCATAGGAGTGCGAGACGCCATCTTGGCTTGTAGGTGCGTGCAAATTAGTATACTGAAGAGGATCAAAGCCGGATCTTTACGTATACATCTTCAGGATTTCAACAAGCAGATAAGAGTTGAGTACACCAGGACTGCCAGTTACTGCGAAACCCTGGCCATTTGTTACTGTAAACTGACCCCAGTGTTGTATTTGAACAGCTCTTGTAGTTGTGGCATTCAAAACTCCAATTGCAGCAGTTGGACCACTAGTCCACGCTGATAATCCACCACCGACAGTCGTTGAAGTAGTCGTGTCTCGAATCCGCATCATGTTTCGGTCTATATCAGTTTGGGAAGCTGTGACATAAATGCGATAGATACCAGGCTGGAACGTGATAGTATCGGACGCTAAACTTGTAAATACACCATGCAGAGTTCCGTCAGGAACCACGGTGTTAATGGTTCTTACACTCCACGTCGAACCAGAGATGGAGCCACCGTCTCCAGCTGATTGATGAGCATAGTATTGAATCCCAGTAATGAAACGACTATTGCCTGTAGGTCCCGTTGTTCCCGTGGCTCCTGTAGCTCCAGTTGCTCCTTGAGGTCCTTGAAATCCTTGTAGCCCCGTTGCTCCCGTGGCTCCTGTAGCCCCAGTCGCTCCTTGGGCACCTGTCGGTCCTGTCGGTCCTGTAGGTCCTGTAAGTCCCTGCGCTCCTGCTGGCCCTATAGGTCCAGTTATGCCTGCTGGTCCCGTATCCCCAAGTGGTCCTTCTGTGCCTGTTGCTCCTGGCTCTCCATCGGCTCCTGCAACTCCTGTGGCTCCAGTGGGTCCAACAGATACAGTCAGTTCTGATTCATGCTGCTGATAATAAAGCCCTGCGAGCGTTACACTTGCAATGACACAAGCTACAATCAACACCGTGACCACTTTACTAGCTGGCATTTCTGCATTGCGAGTCAAAAATGTGTTCATAGTAGCCGGTTACAATTTATGAAGACAATCTCATGATCTCTACAAAGATATAAGTATTCATCTCGCCATGAGCGCCTGTTACTGGAAGACCCTGTCCCAGATTTGATCCATGTGTAAATTGCGAGTATTGATTAAAGACAATGTTCCTGGTATTATCAGCATTCAGAATGCCTGTAACCATGTTTATACCAGCAGGTCCGACAGTAAGCCCAGTCGCAACATTCGCAACAACAGTATTGTCTCGGATACGGAGCGTATTTCGACCAACATTGCCAAACGAAGTTGTGACAGAGATACGGTAGATACCCGGCTGAAAGATGATACTGCTTCCACTAAGACGGGTATACACACCATCCAAATTTCCACCAGGAAACACAGTGTTGAGGTTTCGGGTGCTCCATGTATTCAAATAAATCGAACCACCGCCAATGAGAGCTTGCTGGTGCCCATAAAGCTGGTAACCGACGACATTGTCTCCAAATCCAATTGGTCCTGTAGGTCCTGTAGCTCCAGTTGCACCAGTGGGTCCAGTTGCTCCAGTCGCGCCTCGAGGCCCTGATGGTCCTGTTACTGATGGACCTGTTGCACCAGTTGCTCCAGTGAAGCCAGTGGGACCGGTATTTCCTTGCGGCCCCATGGGTCCTGTCGGCCCCGTGTTTCCCATAAGTCCTTCAGCACCTTCAGGCCCCGCATTTCCTGTGAGACCAGTGGATCCTGGAGAACCAGCGGGGCCTGGAACTCCTGTATTTCCGATGGGTCCATCTCCTTTGACAAGAGTCACTACAACAGTGGTATTGTATGGAAACGATACATCATCCTTGCTTTGGTCGTAATGAAGACCCACGAGAGTGATGCTGACTACTACGCTGACTACCACTGCTACATTAATGGCGCGTTGGAGTTGATCTGCCATCATCGATAATCGTGTCAAAAAGCGTTCATAGTAAAGTGTTTTGATTACAAATTCAGTTTCATTATTTCAACAATCAAGTAGGAACTCGATACACCTGGAGTGCCAGTTTGTAATGCACCCATACCATTACTCTGCTTTGTTTGAACCCAATGCTGTATTTGAACACCTGATGCTATCTTAGCATTGAAGATCCCAATAACAGTATTCACGCCCCAAGGTGTCATTGACAATCCAGATGCAATTACTGCACTAGAAGTAGTATCGTAGATCCGCATAATGTTTCGCTCCACCGATAAAAAGGAGGCACATGCAAAAATACGATAGACACCCGGCTGAAAGGTGATAGTATCCGAAGCTAACGTCGTAGATACACTGTTGAGACTTCCACCAGCAAAAACAGTGTTTATGGTTCTGACATTCCAGACTCCAGAAGTAAGAGCGCCTCCGTCTGAAGAAGATTGATGAGCATATTGATGAACCCCATTAATGAAGACACTGCCGGTTGCTGCTGCACCTGTAGGCCCCGTAGCTCCTGTAGGTCCTGTATTTCCGGTTGCTCCTGTAATTCCTGTTGTTCCGGTTGGCCCAGTTGCGCCTGTAGCTCCTGTTGGACCCGTAATGCCAGTGGCTCCGGTGGGTCCAGTAATGCCAGTCGCACCCGTGGGTCCTGTCGGCCCCGTGTCCCCCGTGGGTCCTTGAGGACCAGTTGGGCCCGTGTCTCCCGTGATTCCTTGGGCACCCATGGGTCCTGGAGAGCCAGCGGGTCCTTGTGTGCCAGTCAGTCCCATTCCAAGAGCAAGACT
>Ga0075163_10007335_pt1 | contig 14582 bp, 9 predicted proteins | sample JI1023141ADNA_FD_71478 | JGI IMG/M metagenome (GOLD analysis project Ga0075163, IMG submission 71478) | Wastewater effluent complex algal communities from Wisconsin, to seasonally profile nutrient transformation and Carbon sequestration -... | ecosystem: Engineered > WWTP > Effluent > Algae...
CCCATTCCGAACAGAGAAGTTAAGTCCACCCGCGCTGATGGTACTAGGGTAAAACCCGGGAGAGTAAGTCGTTGCCTTTTTTCATCAAAAGCCTTTTCAATCAACTTGAAAAGGCTTTTTGCTTTTATGGTGGACATGCTTCGTTAGTAATCCAATTGGTTTCTTTGATCTTTTTAATTTTTGTAGTTTTGAAACTGGTGAGAGATTGCAGGTACTTAATTTTTCCTCTGTTTATACTCGCGTCCTTTCTTATTTCTTGTGATACAAGGCAGGAAATAACATACTGGGATGTAATTGATCAAAACTCGGTTCTCGTTTTCGAAACGATCCATCCACCCATCGTGACGGAAAAGTCGATCCTACCCTTTTTAAAAGTGTCGTCCACATCTTTTGCGGTTGCATTACAGAGTATAGCTAAAAGTGATTATGATTTAGTTTATGCTTACTCACTTCAAGAACATGAGTATACCAAATTAGTGAACAGCAATACTCTAAAACTGCCTAATCAAAAGATCACCAATCGATTTTATAGTGGTTTTGAAATAAGGGAATTACGAGATAATGCGAATAAGGTCATTCTTGCTTTCGTTTACGTTAACGGAGTATTTGTAATTAGTGAATCTTCATTCCTGATTGAAAATGCTATTCGGGTTTTTGAAAGTAAGGAGATAGTTAATTTCAGAACACAGAATAAATCACTCTTTCAATTTGCATCTATAAAGTCTGATGCCGGTAATCTATTTGTAAATTTTTCGCAATTATCGCACTCAGCGCTTGTCGACACTCAGCTTAGGAAATCAATCCCGATTTTACAAAATCTTGCAGAGTCATCCGTACTGGATGTAAAAGTAAATCCTGACTTGATTTCCATGAATGGATTCACTCTAGACAGCACAGTTAGCAGTCTTGGTATTTCAGCTTTCCAAGATCAAAAGTCAATTAAATTTGATATGGCCCGGTTTATTCCTAATTACTCCAAGTCCTTGGTCTATTATGGGGTTTCTGACTTGAAGAGATACACTCAAACAGTAAGTGATTCTGACTTATCAAAATTAAATTTTCAAGAGGAACTGGCAGTGTGTTCAGTAAGTGAGGAGCAAGAAAAATTTATTGTGATCATTAAATTGGCCAAACAGGATATTTCAAATTTTGATTCCGGAAAGTATTCTGAATCTTATTCTGGTTATGAGATAAAAAGTTTGAAGGCGGGCCTATTGAAGGCGTTTGATCAATTAGTTCCAAAAGACACTTTTGATTTTTTTATGGTAAAAGAAGGGTTTGCATTTCTATCAAAAGACATTGATGGACTTAAATCCTTAATTGATGCAATTGAATCTGATGACACCTGGGGTAAATCCTTGGCCTTTCAGGAATTTTATGATCGAGGGTTACAAGAAAGTAATGTGTCTTTGTTTTTTCGCGATCCCATAATGCCACTTGATGGCGTGAATGAAAAATGGAAGCCCCTATTTGATTCCTTGCGACTATCCTCTATTTCATGGGCAAGCATCCAATTTAGTGCTCTTGATAATCATTTTTATACAAGTTTGAATTTAGCTTTACCGTCTAAGGTAGAGAAGACATCGATCAGTAAGAGTAAAACTTCCGGATCATTTCGATTGCAAAATTCTATAGCTGCCTCGTTTCCAGTTAAGAACCATAGTACGGGTAGCAGTGAGTTACTATTACAGGATTCAACGTTTCGAATTTTTCTTTTCTCATCCGATAATGGCTCTCTTTGGCACTATCAATTGGATGCAATGATGCTGGCCGTTCATCAGATTGATTACTTTAAGAACGGTAAACTACAATATTTAATCACAACACCTACTTCATTATATCTTATTGATCGATTGGGTCGCGATGTTCAAGGTTTTCCCAAAAAACTAACTTTTAATATAAGGTTCTCAGATGTAGTTGACTATGATAAAAGTAAAAATTACAGATACTTGCTATCCTCTGGTACAAGAGAGATTTACATCTTAAATAAGGATGCAATTATGTTGGATGGATGGTCACCCAATAGACTGCCGTTTGATATAGAATATAGTCCCGTGCACTATAAAATTGGAAACAAAGATTATTTTCTTGTTATATCAAAGGATGGGACTGTTCATTTAATTAATAGGAAGGGCGATTTAGAGAGAAAGGCTCAGTTGAGGCTCGGTTCTTTTTCTGGTGATTACTTTCTTGAAACAGGGCCGACCATGGGAAATAGCTTTATCTATTCCATTTCTCTGGATGGAGTAGTAACCAAACAAAGCTTTGATGGCAAATCCAAGTCGCAGGAAAATCTAGTTAAAGGAAATAATTCAAAATTCTATTTAAAAAAAGTAATTGGAAAGTCAGATTTTTACTTTTTAAGAATTGATACTGATAAAATCGCTGTCTTTGATAGATTGCTTCAACTTGTTTTTGAAAAGCAGAATCCGGGTTCAACCACTTTACTGCCTTCGGTTGTTTCTTTGCCTCAGGGTAAATCTATTTTTTGTTTTTATGATGAAGAACAGAAATTATCATATTTATATGATCAGATTGGAAATCCAGTAATTAATAGACCATTGGAAAGTACGATTTCCCCGGTTTTTGGTAACAATACAAAAAGCAAGAAGTTATTTGTCTATACCATCTCTGAAGAGATCATCACCACCACTCAGTTGAATTGATTTTTGCGAGTTGAAATTCACTAAGTTATTTTTTAGATTTAAATTCACTTATACCATTTCTGGTTGAGAATCCCTTTTCTGATATTGGCACTTTTAGTTAGCGGATATTGCTTTTCGCAAAGCCAGTCGAGAGGACACGTTGTGAATGAAGTTAGCTTGGCTATAGATAATGATATCTTCTTATTTAACGATTGGTATTATACGGCAGGTCATGAATTCTCTTATCGTAAGTTATTAGAGAATGAACGATTGGCAAAATTTATTACGAGAACCAATGTGCCATCTAAAGCCATTGTTTCTTTTACGTTAGGGAACAAAATCTTTACCCCTAAAAGAACACAGTTTGCAAATCCTGTAAATATGGATCGCCCCTATGCGGGATTTGATTATGGAAGCGTTTCACTTTCACGTTTAAAAGGTCAGTCAATTGTTTCCACTGTCAAATTTGAGGTAGGTTTAGTCGGGGAAGCTAGTGGCTTAGGAAAACTGCAACGTTGGTGGCATAGTAAGACTGGTTTTGAAGAACCAAGAGGATGGGATACTCAGATTGCTAATGAAGTTATTCTTAATATGAACTATCAGTTTCAGAAGAGTTTTAAAGTTTTAGAGGATGTTGATCTGGTGAGCACTTCCGAGGTTGTTGTAGGATCTGGCTCAAACAAGATTGCGCAGGATTTAACAGTCAGGTTGATTGATTTTAATACGCTAACCGAATCTGTGTTTTCAAACAGTAGGCTTGCCAACACTGGAAATCCCGCCAAGGAAGAAGTTTTTATTTTTGGCGGAATGGGGATTGATTATGTAATCTCCAATATTTTTCTTGAGGGGAGCCTTTTTAAGAGCAATCAAAGTTTTTTTACGGTGGATGCTACTTCATGGGTGCTGCGTAGAAATTTTGGAATTATGTATGCCAAAAATCGAGGATCCTTTGCTTTCAGTGTAAATCATATTTCAAAGGAAGTAGCTAAAGGATCGGGCCATAGTTATGTTAGGCTTGTTTTCTCGCTGCGATTTTAACTGAGATGTTGTTAGATTATTTTCCTCTTGTTTTCTCTATTGCATCCCACATAGAGTCTGGAATTGCTTCGAGGTGACTGAACTCGCCTCCGTTTCGAAGCCATTCCCCACCATCAATAGTAATCACCTCGCCATTAATGTATGCTGAATAATCAGACATAAGATAGGCGGCTAGGTTAGCAAGCTCCTGATGTTCGCCTACCCGCTTTAACGGGATACGTTCTGAAGGGTTAAATTTGTTAACAAGTTCACCAGGCAACAATCTGCTCCATGCTCCTTCTGTTGGGAAGGGGCCAGGGGCTATGGCATTGCTCCTGATTTTATACTTGGCCCATTCAACAGCCAAAGATCTCGTAAGCGCCAGAACTCCGGCTTTGCTACAAGCCGAGGGTACTACATATCCTGAACCTGTCCATGCATAGGTTGTAACAATATTCAGAAAAGTGCCCGGTTGTTTTTTTGCAATCCAATGCTTTCCAATCGCAAGGGTCATGTAATAAGTTCCTTTCAAGACAATGTCTACAACGATATCGAATGCGCGATGCGAGAGTCTTTCTGTTGGGCTAATGAAATTTCCGGCTGCATTGTTTAATACACCATGTATTTCGCCAAATCTTGTTTCCGTTTCTGCAATAACATTCAAGATCTCCTCGTATTTACGCACATCACATACAATTGGTAGAACTTTACCGCCTGTTTGTAGTTCCAGCTCTGTAGCTGCCTTGTCCAACACTTCTTTTTTTCTGCTGGTGATCACCAGATTTGCTCCGAGTTCAAGCATGTATTTACCCATGGATTTTCCGAGGCCGGTTCCTCCGCCAGTGATGATGATCGTTTTTCCTTTTAGTGATCCGGGTTTCAACATGCCTTCCATAGAGAATAATTTAAAGTTTGACAAAATATAGCACCTGATGTCTTAGTTATTCGAAAGTAAGAATTGGATTTTATTTTAGATATTTACGGCAATAATTTTTTAAACTATGAAAATCAACATATTTCTATTTTTTATTCCCTTGTTACTTTTTTCATCTTGTATAGTTACCAAAAAGAAATTTGATGACGTGCTAGCCCAGAAAGTAAAGGCAGAGGGTGAATTATCGGACAAAACCAACCAACTGGAAAAGGCTAATGCTTCAATCAAAGAACTAAATGAGACACTAACTAAGCTAAGACAAGATACAGCAGACTTGAATCAAACTTATCGGGCCACTAATCAAAAACTAGCTGGGCTCAATAAGGAGTATGACGAGTTAAATTCATACTATAAAAACTTATTGACAAATAGTGGAAAGCTCAACCGCGATATGGCTCAACAAAAAGATCAATTACTTGCTATTCAGGAGAACCTGGAGCGGACCCATAAGTTGAATGACTCGCTGAGCAATAGCCTGGTTGAGCGTGAAAAGAAAGTAAAGGAATTGGAGCAGATTTTGGCCAATAAGGACAAAGCTGTTAAAGATTTAAAAGACAGAATCAGCAATGCACTTTTAAATTTTAAGGAGAACGACCTCACGGTAAAGGTTAAAAACGGAAAGGTGTATGTTTCCTTGGCGGAACAATTGCTTTTCGGCTCGGGGAGCATTGAAGTGGATAAAAAGGGAGTTACAGCATTGCAGCAGCTTGCAAAAGCAATTAAGGATCAGAAAGACATTCAAATCATGATTGAAGGGCATACTGATAATGTGCCTATCTCTAAGAAATCTGCTTATATGCAAGACAATTGGGACTTAAGTGTGATGCGGGCTACTTCTATTACCAAAATTCTTACTGGTGCCGGAGTTACACCTAAGCAGATTACTGCCGCTGGAAAAGGTGAATTCTCTCCGTTGGCTGCTAACGACAATGCTCAGAATAAGCAGAAGAACAGAAGAACTGAAATCATTATTACGCCCAATCTGGATGAGTTGTTTAAATTATTGGAATCAAATTAAAATTCTATGGCACGCCTGATTGGATTAATAATCTTTATAATTGACGTGGTGGTTGTAATAGATATCCTTAAGAGTAATAAGGATATGGAGAAGAAGGTTCTTTGGATTATCGCGGTAATATTTCTTCCCTTACTTGGTCCTATCTTGTATTACTTTATCGGCAAGAAATAAAAAAAGAGGAGCCTGTGTAGACTCCTCTTTTTCTCTAAAGAGATTTTTTATAGTAAATCGATAGATACTGCGCTTACTTGTTTTTGTTTTACTAAATCATTGAAGCGAGGCACTTTTTCAGTCATTACTTTATTAAGTTGATTTAATTGAAGATCGATTTTCTCAACGATCTCCTTATGAACTGCTTTTACTTGTTCTGTCGGTTTGTAGTCACCACCATCTACTTCTGAGCCCAAAGCAGCTAACTTGTTATTTAAACGAACCGGGTAATTAAGGGGATCCTGACCACTTCTGTTTTTAGTCTGATATAAGGCTTCTTCAATTTTCTTCATATCATCCAAAATGGATTTAGCCAATTCGGTTACTTCTTTCATATCTTCTTTTCCTTTCATTGGCTCAGTTACCCGATTAATCTGTTCGCGTGCTGTGCGGATTTTCTTAATAGCCTTGTGGGTTTCAGAAAGCTTATCCCGAACTGCTATAGAGAAGTTGAATTGTTCCTTAATATCTGAAACCGTTGCACTGGTACGAGGGTCTTTCAGAATTTCAAATTCAGTTTCTGAAGATTTTCCATTAACGGTAAGTCGTGCTTTATAAATTCCAGGTATGGCCTTAGGTCCTGTAAGACTACCCGACCACATGATCAGTCCATCAAACCCTTCGGCATTCGCATAGCGCATATTCCATACAAATTTGTTCATGCCGGTTTTGATTTTAAGATCTTCCTCATTTGCTTTCTTATCCGGTTTTGTTGCGAACTTTTTTATTAAGGTTCCATTCTTTTCCAGGATCTCTAAAGACGCAACGGTTTTAACTGTGTCTTTTAGAAAATAATGGATCATTACACCATTTGGGTGATTGATTCCTTCATTTTTAGGTTGACCTCTTCTTCCTGCCTGACCACCATTCATACGGTAGCTTGGCATTGGCTTATACAAATACACATCACTCTTAGCGACTGCGTCATTTAATTGATGGAGGGGAGTCAGGTCATCAATAAGCCAGAAACTTCTGCCTTGGGTAGCGGCAATCAGGTTATCATTCTTGATAGTCAAATCTGTAATTGGAACGATCGGGAGATTCAACTGAAAGGGCTTCCAGTTAGCACCATCATCGAACGAGATATACATTCCAAACTCAGTACCTGCATACAATAAGCCTGCACGTTTAGGATCGGCTCTGACTACCCGTGTAAAGTGTCCCGGATCAATACCATCTGTGATCTTGGTCCATGTTTTTCCGTAGTCTTTTGTTTTGAAAAGATAAGGATGATAATCACCTAGTTTGTAGCTGGTTGCAGCAACATAGGCACCACCCTTAACAAATGGATCAAACTCGATACTATTGATCATGGTCCATTCAGGAATAACAGAAGTGTTTACTTTTTCCCACTTCTTACCACCATCGCGAGTGATGTGGATTAGTCCATCATCTGATCCTGTGATGATGAGATCTTTTTCGTAGGGAGATTCGGCAACGGCAAAAATGGTACAATAGTATTCTACACTCGTATTGTCTTTGGTGATAGGTCCACCAGAAGGTCCCATCTTGCTTGCATCATTGCGCGTTAAATCAGGACTGATGATTTCCCAACTCTCACCACCATTATATGTAACATGCAGATTTTGTGAAGCAGCGTATAGTTTTTTAGGATCGTGAGGAGAAAAGAAAATCGGGAAGTTCCACTGAAAGCGATATTTAGCTCCCTCAGCGCCATGTCCCATTGGGTTATCCGGCCAGGCATTGATACCACGCTCTTCACCCGTTTTATGATTCTTACGCGTCAGGAAGCCATCATAGCTTCCTCCATATACAACATCATTATCAGTAGGGTCTACCGCAATATGGCCACTTTCGCCACCGGCCGTGATGTCCCAGTCACGCTCACCAATAGAAAAACCATCCGTACGATGATAAATACGCTGCGTGCTGTTATCCTGCTGCGCTCCATAGATGCGATATGGGAATTGATTATCAGTAATCACACGATAATGCTGAGCGGTCGGTTGGTTATGGTAGGTAGTCCAGTTTTCTCCGGCATCAAAGGAAACTTGCGCGCCTCCATCATCGGCAATAATCATGCGCTGGTTGTCTTCTGGGGCAATCCATAAATCGTGATGATCACCATGAGGTGCATTATAGGTGGCAAAAGATTTTCCACCATCTTTTGATTTATGATAAGACACGTTCATTACGTAGACCATGTCTTCATCTTTGGTGTCGGCATAAATTTTTGAGTAATACCAAGCGCGTTGGCGAAGATTTCTGTCATCATTCATTTTGCGCCATGTTTTTCCGGCATCATCTGAACGGTAAACGCCACCATTATCATTTTCAATGATGGCATATACCCGATTTGAATTTACGGGGGAAACTGTAACACCCGATATGCCCCAAATGCCCTTTGGCATGCCTTCATTTTTTGAAATATTAGTCCAGGTCTCACCACCATCTGTACTTTTCCAAAGGGCAGAGCCTTCACCGCCACTTTCCAGACTGTATGGAGTTCTGCGAATTCGCCAGGTAGAGGCATAAATTATTCTTGGATTGTTAGGATCCAGGATTAAATCAACAGCACCGGCATCCGCATTAGCGAACAATATACGTTTCCAGCTTTTACCACCATCTTCTGATTTGTAAACTCCGCGTTCCTCGGTAGACTTGAAAAGATCGCCAAGTACAGCAGCATAAACCAAGTCAGGATTTTTTGGATGAATGCGGATGCGGGCAACATGTTTAGAATCTTTAAGGCCTACAAACACCCATGTTTTTCCTGCATCGGTGGATTTGTAAACCCCATTTCCGAAAGAAACATTTCCTCGTACGGTTGACTCACCCTGACCAACATAGATCACATTATTATCCCATTCACTTACGGCAATGGCCCCAATCGAGCTTCCAAAGTAGCCGTCCGAAATATTTTCCCAGCTGTTGCCAGCATCGCTGGTTCGCCATACCCCGCCACCGGTGCCACCAAAATAAAAGAGATTTGGTTTTCCAGGAACCCCGGTTACGGCAGCAGAGCGCCCGCCACGATAGGGGCCAATGCTGCGCCATTCTATGGCATTATAGAGTTGTTCATCATACCCCACAGGGGTCTTGGTCTGAGTTGGTGTCCCTTTTTTCTGGGCATACCCTGAGACAAGTATTAATAAGGGCAATATCAAAATGCAAAGTTTCTTCATATGAGAATGGTTTTTGATTTTATTGCAGCGAGTTTAGCCCTAAAGAGTTAATTATCATTTTGTTTTTTTACCAAAGGCCAAAAGAGGCAAATGATGGAAGGAGTGGGATTTTGATAAAACTCAACTATTTTGACAAAAAATTAGCGCATGACGTCTAACCACTATAAGCAGCTGTTTAGTATCCCGGTTATCGTGGCCGCACTCGGTTATTTTGTTGATATCTACGACCTGTTACTTTTTAGTATTGTTCGTATCCCAAGCCTTCGTTCCATGGGTGTTTCAGAAGGCGATATGTTAAACCAGGGAGAATTTCTGATTCGGGTCCAGATGGCCGGGTTGTTAGTAGGCGGCATTATTTGGGGTATTATGGGGGACAAACGGGGTAGATTGTCGGTATTATTTGGATCTATATTACTTTATTCACTGGCCAATATTGCCAATGGGTTTGCGACCACTGTAAATCAGTATGCACTTTTGCGATTTATTGCCGGTATTGGTTTGGCTGGCGAGTTAGGTGCTGGTATTACATTGGTTTCGGAGTCCCTTCCAACAAAGTTGCGAGGGTATGGTACTACACTTGTTGCAACGGTGGGCCTGATGGGTGCTGTGCTTGCCAATTATGTGGCGAAGGTGTTCGACTGGCAGGTTGCTTATTTTATTGGTGGTGGTTTAGGATTGATTTTACTGGTAGCACGCGTGAGTGTATTTGAGTCAGGAATTTTTCTGAAAGTAAAGGAGCAAAGCGTAGAGCGGGGAAATTTCTTTCAGCTTTTCAATCAGAAAGAGCGCTTCATTAAATTTATTGGATGCATACTAATCGGTTTGCCCATCTGGTATGTGATTGGAATTCTGATCACGTTCTCTCCAGAGTTTGCCAAAGAAATGAACATTAGCGGTGTGATTGCCGGTGACGCGGTTATGTTTAGTTATATTGGTTTGGCTGCTGGTGATATGACAAGTGGAATCATGAGTCAAATCATTCGGTCACGAAGAAAAACTGTTTTTGTTTTCATCTTCCTTACTCTTGCTTTTGTAATTGCCTATCTCTATTGGCCTTTTGAAAGTGCAGCTGAGTTTTATGTGGGTTGTTTTCTATTAGGTTTTGGAGTTGGCTATTGGGCGCTGTTCGTCACTATTGCAGCCGAACAGTTTGGTACCAATCTTCGCTCAACGGTAGCCACAACAGTACCTAACTTTATCAGAGGCACAGTAATTCCATTGACTTTTGCCTTTAGATACATGCGTGAAAGTATTGGAATACTTGAAGGAGCTCTTGTGGTGGGTGTTGTTACCATATTAATCGCCTTTTGGGCCTTACGTCTGATTGATGAGACTTTTGGCAGAGATTTGAATTTTGTCGAGAAGGATTAGTAAATCCATCCATTTTAAGAAGATTTTCAAGTAAGATTATACTATTGATGTGGCTACCCTTGTCATTGATTATTGGAATTTTGTGGTTTAATCGAACATCTTACATGACTCAAAACTTGCACGGGCTTGTTTGTAAATTGCTAATCTCAAATAGGTAAAATGAGTTGAGGAAAAACCTACGGAATGAGGGTCAGAATCAGTTGCTTTATTTTAGTTGCATTCTTTGCAAGTTCATTTCAGGTTCATAGCCAGAACCTAAGTGTAATTGATAGTTTGCGCGCTTCCCTCAATGTAAACACTCAATCAAAGCCAGATCAGTTTGAAACGCTCAATTCAATTGGTTTTGAGTATCGGTATTCTTACCCGGATAGCACAATTTATTATTGTACACAAGCCTATGAATTAGGCAAGGACATTGAGTTGACAAAGAACTTGTCAAAGCCTCTTAGCTTTATGGGCCTGGCATATGCCAATAAGGGAAATTATAATAAATCGGCAGAGTATCACGACAAGGCTATACAAGTTGCCATTACTCAACAAGACTCCACTCAGTTAGGGTTTGGTTATAATAACCTGGGCCGAATGTTTTTTGATGGGGGTGACCTGGTACGGGCTTTTGATAATTTTATTCTCTCGAGAGATATTTTTGAAGCTTTGCAGGAAAAATCCGGATTGGCTTATGTTTATCGCAGCCTGGCAAACATCTACAAATCTCAGAATGATTTTGAAAAAGCAATTGAAATGTCTACTCATGCCTATGAACTTCGTAGGCAGTTGGATGACAAGCGAGGTATCGTTTCTTCATTGCTCGAATTAGGATTGATTTATGAGACGAAAGGAGATACAAAGGAAGCTCTAAAGAAGCTACAGATGGCTGATTCGGTAGCGCATTACATTAATGATAAGGTTACCTCAGCCGAGTTAGAGCAGGGTTCCGCTGAGATTTTATTTAACGAAAAGAATTATGAAGAATCTTACGCCAAAGCAACAAAGGTTCTAAAAACAGTATCAGAGATAACGAATCAGAAATTATTTATCAGAGCTTCTCTTATACGGGGAAAATATTTTCTTGAACATAAAAGGTATTTATCGGCACTTCCTGTTTTTGAAGATATTATTGTCAAAGCCGAACAATCCGGAAATCTTATTTATCAGATAGATGCTATCCGAAGTGCAGCTACTTGTTACCTGGCTTTAGGAAATATTGTAAAGTCAACCGATCTGATGAATAAGTTTGAGATACTTCAGGAGCAGATCAAAAATACTGACCTGCAGAGGCAAATAGAGCGCCTGCAATTTCTCTTACAAATTGAAAAGAAGGAAAAGGAGAATGAATTGTTAAAGGCAGCGCAAATCGAGAGTGACTCTTTGATATCTGCTCAGCGATTTCAGAATCGATTGTTGCTACTTCTGATTATCTCTGTCACTGTAGTTACAGTCATTTTCTGGCACTTCAATCGTAAGCGCAAAGTTGTTAATCAGAAACTTCAAGATCAAAATGATAGGATCTTAAAGCAGCAGGAGGAAATATCTAAAGTGAATGAAAATTTGAGGAAGCAAAACTTTCAACTGAATGAATTGAATAGTGAGAAGAATTCGCTAATGAATATTGTGGCTCATGATCTTAAATCTCCCCTTAACCGAATTTCTGGACTTGCCAGTATTATGGAAATGGAGGGTGGTTTACCCAACAAGCAACAGGAGTATTTGCGTATGATTAAGAATGCAACAAATTCAGGTTCTAATCTTATTATTGATCTTCTTGATGTAAACGCAATTGAGGAAAATACGAGTACACCCATTATATCACCTGTCAATCTGGGTTCTCTGATAGAGGAACGAGTCAGTTCCTATAAAGTGCCTGCAGATATTAAGTCCATTCAACTTGAAATCAATTGCTCCTTACATGATTCATTCAATTCAGATCTGGATTATCTCAATCGAATAATTGATAACTTACTTTCAAATGCCATCAAGTTTTCTCCCAAAAATTCTACAGTAAAGATAAGTGGTGAAATAATTGGGGAGGTAGCAATTTTATCCATCAGTGATAATGGTCCAGGGTTTTCGGAGGCGGACAAAGCATTGCTTTTTCAAAAATTCAGAAAGCTTTCAGCCAGACCAACAGGGGGCGAAAGTTCTAATGGATTAGGACTTGCTATAGTGAAAACGCTTGTAGATCGTTTGGGTGGAAAAATTGATCTGCTTAGCGAAAGGGGTAAGGGTGCTGAGTTTGTTGTTAAAATCCCATCCTCAAAAATCTTAGTAACGGCTTAGTTTTTTCTTTTAAGCCATTAAACCTTGTCGGCTATTCTCTGTCCAAGAGGAAATTCAATAATTATGAAAAGAGTGATTTTAATTTTTGCAGTTCTTATTTTATTCGGTTTGGTGGCAAGGGCACAGGACGTAACTCCCAAAGTAAATGAAAGACAAGAAAACCAGCGCATCAGGATTCATGAAGGACGTATGGATGGAGACCTAACCGGCAAGGAAACGGCATTTCTTAATAAGGAGCAAAAACATGTGCGCAGGTCGGAGCATAGAGCAAAAGCCGATGGCAATGTAACTACCAGAGAGCGTAGGAAACTTGATAGAAAGCAAGATCGCGCTAACCGCCACATTCATAGGGCAAAAAATAATAATGCAATGAAGGCAAACTAGAAAGGAGGGAGGCTCCAAAAAGGAGCTTCTCTCCTCATTTATATTTGTGTTAATGCCTGCTCAAGATCTTCTATTAAGTCATCCGCATCTTCAACACCAATGCTTAACCGGATCAGTGAATCGCTGAGACCGTTTTTTATACGCTCTTCTTTAGGAATGCTCGCGTGTGTCATTGAGGCTGGATGATTGATAAGAGACTCAACGCCTCCAAGCGATTCAGCCAGGGAGAATAAGTGGACACTTTCCATCAGCTTGGTGGCATTTTCAATATTATCGTTCTTGAGAGTAAATGATAACATACCACCAAAATCCTTCATTTGCTTTTTAGCTATTGCATGGTTGGGATGATCTTGAAATCCGGGCCAATATACTTTTCCAATTTTTGGATGAGCTTTTAAATATTCGGCAATCTTTCGTCCGTTTAAACAATGGCGTTCCATTCTCAGATGCAGTGTTTTGATTCCACGCAGAACTAAAAAAGAATCTTGTGGTCCTGGTACTGCCCCGCACGAGTTGGCAATAAAAGCGAGATCCTGCTGAAGTTTTTCATCATTCACAACCAAAGCTCCCATGATAACATCGCTATGCCCACCCAGATATTTAGTAACAGAATGCATTACTATATCTGCACCTAATTCAAGTGGGTTTTGTAAATAGGGTGAGGCAAAGGTGTTATCCACAGCTACCATTATCCCATTTTTTTTGGCCAGGGCAACGCAGGCTTCGATGTCGATTATCCTCATCAATGGATTGGAGGGAGTTTCCAGCCACATTAGTTTTGTGTTTTTGTTTATATAAGGAATTAGGTTGTCGGCAGTTGTCAGATCAATAAAGTGGAATTTGATTCCAAATTTTTCATAGACACGTTTGAACATTCGGTATGATCCTCCATACAGATCGTTGCTCGTGATTACTTCATCACCAGGACTTAATAGTTTAATTACTGCATCAGTAGCACCCATTCCTGATGAAAAGCAAATTCCAAACTTTCCATTTTCCAAAGCTGCAATGCTCTTTTGAAGCGCATTTCGTGTAGGGTTGGCCCCACGAGCGTAAGCATATCCTTTGTGTTTTGCGGGCGATTCCTGAACATAGGTAGATGTTTGATAAATTGGAGTCATAATAGCTCCTGTGGTTGGGTCTGGTTCTACACCAGCATGCACGGCTTTTGTTCCAAATTTCATGTGATTCAGTTTTTGCAATATTAGTCAAACTCTTGGCAACACGATCCAAAAATCATGAAGCATTCCGTGGAAAATCGAATCAAAATGGTAGTAAAGAATTGCCTACAAGATCCTATATTTATACATTGACATTGTTTAGGGACTAGTTAAAACTGCAGAATCCTACTCAAATACTTTCCCAGTCAGTTTGACCCCTTTCCTCTTGTTAATCAATAATTCATGGGCTCGATAAAAAGTTTTATGTTTTGGATAACCATATCCCTATTTCGTCCTTTATTTTTTTAAAAAACTTTAAAGAGAGATCAATTTCTTTTAGATTTAAGACACTTCAATCTGTAATACCTACTCTAACCTAACTTTTATGAGTTCAAAAGTCTATATCCTGGCTGGTTTTCT
>Ga0075163_10007336_pt1 | contig 14581 bp, 11 predicted proteins | sample JI1023141ADNA_FD_71478 | JGI IMG/M metagenome (GOLD analysis project Ga0075163, IMG submission 71478) | Wastewater effluent complex algal communities from Wisconsin, to seasonally profile nutrient transformation and Carbon sequestration -... | ecosystem: Engineered > WWTP > Effluent > Algae...
CCGCCCATCGGTACAGATATATCCAGCACGGGCTGTCTCATCCAGCGTTGGCACACCGGGGAGCGTAACGGCGAGGGCGTCGCCGGCTCGAGACCACGCGACGCAGGTCGTGGACGAAGCTGGGAAAGCCATGAGGCCGAGAGCGTACGCGCTGAGGTCCTTCGGAGAGTCCGCGTCGAGCTCGGCCTACCGAGACCCGTTTCTGCGGCGCGGCGTCCTGGGTCGCCAGAGAACCGAGGCGCGCCCGTCGTTCAGGCATCGTGGCGATTCCGAGCGGGGCCGAGGGCGATTCGCCCGGCGGACAGAAATTGTCACTGGGTGTTGAATCAGGGCCAACCCGAGACCGTCATACCCGCCAACATAGGAGGGAGCTTAAATGGACCGACTCAATATCTCAGCTTGTCTTGGCATCTTCGGCGTTCTCGCGGCGTGCAGCTCGTCCCCGGCGGAAACCGTTGCTACGCCCCTCGAGGACGCGGGGGGCGCGGGCTTCGAGGACGCAGGGGGCGGCGACGTGGGCCCGAAGGACGCGGGGGGCGACGTGGGCCGGAAGGACGCTTCGGCCGATGCCAGGCCCGCGCCACCCGCCTGCTATGCCCCTGGCGTGAATGGCGCTCCGAAATGCGCGGCCCCAACCTGGCTCGCGGTATTCCCATGCGCCGATGGGGTCGCCACGCTCGCCTCGGTCTCTGGCGACTTGCTCTCGCTCGCTACGAAGGGGGATTACGGAGGTTCCGATCAAGTTTCCCTCGGCGGACAGAGAGTTGGTCCTCTGCGCATCGAGCGCGATGCCGTCGCCGGCGACTTCTCCGTCACCGTGACGTTCGGCGGATTCACGGCTCCCTCACCCGCGAGTCCTTCCCTTGGCGCAAGGGCGTCGCTCTCGCTCTACGCCAGGAATGCGGCGGGCCGTTTCGCCCAGGCCGCCATACTCCAAGGCACTGGCGGCCCCGGGCTTTGGACGGCGGACGAGGGCAGTGGCGGGGGCACCGCCGGCCTCACGACGGGAACCCTTACCATTTCGCGCGAGGGAACCGTGGTGACGATGGAGGCCAGGGCGGGTGGCTCCGCAAAGAAGACGACCACCCTCGTGGGCGACGTTCGCATCGGCCTGGCGCTCACCGGGCCACCGGGCATCGCTGCCGGAGAAACGAAGGTCGCTGTCGGCGACATCGCCGGCACCGGAGCGTTCGCCTCGGAGCACTGGACCTGCGACAGTCTATAGCGCTTCTCGAAGCCGAGCGTCCCGAGGCGCTGGTTGGCGCAGTACTCGAGGTACTGCCGCATGTCCTTGGGTGAGAGGCCGGCCACGCCCTGCCCCAGCAGGTCTTCGGCGAACTGCATCTCGCAGTCGATGGCCTGGTCGATCATCGCGCGCACGTCGGCTTCCATCGCGGCGTCCCCCCCGTTGGAGAGGTTGCTGTGGACGCAGAAGCAGGTGAGCGACCAGATGGCGTCATCGTTTTTGCCCACGGCATCGAGCCCACGAAACGTCGTGCGCGGTGCCACCGAGCACCAGCCGACGGGAGTGCCGTCGGCATACGCCAAGAGGCCGACCGGAACGCCCGCGAGCACGAGTCGACGCATCGCGCCCTTGCGCTCCGGGCCAGAGGCGGGTGGCACCTTGCCGTCGACGTCTGCACGAAAGATCATGCAGCGACAGCCTCGAAGCGGCGGCTCTCGAAGAAGCCTTCGAGATCGGCCAAGCGATCCGCGTCGACCCGATGGATCTCGATTTCCTTCGTCACCCGCCCAGTTTATAGGGCGCACACACGATACCGCCAACCCCGGCGCGCTTGGCGAGCGGAGACGCCGAATCGGTAGCCCCGAGCTTGCCTTCGCCTGAAGCGCGGGGCTCGCGAACGCGCTTGCCGCGCGTCAGCGGTTGCGTTCGAGACGTTGCTCGATGGCGCGCGCCACGTCGTCCCGGTCGAGCGTTTTGTCCACGACGTGGCCACGTCCGACGACCACGAACGCGGCAGGTCTACCAGATACGATCCGGAGCCGAAAGTAGGCCGAGCGAAGGCACCTCCGCAACGTAGGCCCTCGGGCACTCCGTCGGCACTGCGGGCTACGGACGGGCCAGAGACGGACAACGGACGATGGATGCGCCATTGGCGATTTCGATGGCGCAGGAGCGCAACACGTCGATGCCGAGCCGCCCGTCGAAGGGGCATCTCGAACTGGGCGTGCCGTCGACGACGGCGATGTCGATGACGGTCGACCAGTCACCCGCCGCCAGCGTGGCCTTCCGGAGCATGCCCTTCGACCCGCCGAGGGGAGTGCCTCCGACGATGGGTGCGTCACCCGATCCCGAGGGCGGAGGCGGCGGAGGCTCGAACTTCACGGCTGCGGCCGCCGAGGCGAACAGGGTCGTGTCGCTGAGGCCGGTGTCCACCGCCAAGCGAGCGCGCGTGCCGTTCACGAGAGCCAGTATCGTCAAATGGGTACCCTCGACGCCGCCCGAGCGATCCGCGCACAGTGGTTCCGGCGCCGGTCCCGGGGCGAGCCCGATGGGCACCTCGCGCGCCGCCATGGGGCGTACGAGGAGGCGTCGCCCGGGGAAGTCGATCAGGACGTCGTCGGTGGCGTTTGCAAGGGCTTGCGGTGAGAGCACTCCACCGAGGCCGCGGGCGCGAAAGCCCGGGGAAAACTCGGCAACGCCGGAGGCGCGGTCCGGAACCGGGCCAATCCCCTCCAGCGCGATGGGTGCGTCGGTGCGAAGGATCTTGATGGGCTGCCCGGTCCAGTCTCGGCCCCGGACGCCACTGTCGACGACCTCGAGCTTCGCGCGCGCGACGAGCGCGGAGTCGAGCCCCGAAGCCGTGGCGCCGGTGTCCACGATGAGAAGCGTATCGAGGCCGGCGACCTTGGCGCGGATCGCAAAGTGCGGGACCGGGGGAACGCCGGGTCGGTCGGGCACCGACCGCAGCAGAGCCTCGCGCGTGCCGACTGCGCGCGAGGTCGCGGGGACGACGGGCGGGCCCCGCACGGCTCCGAGCTCCGCGGGGCGCGACGCGCAGCTGGAGGCGGCTCCCGTGGTCAACAGCGCGACGAACGCGACCGCTGCCAAGGTCGGCGCCCTTGGCGATCCACCCTGCAGTGGACGGTGATCCGCAACGGGGAGGTGAGACACGCCCGAAGTATAGGCGAGAACGCGTGCGGCGGACGAGACGGCGACAAGGCAGCGGGAGTGACGAGACGGAAGGAAGGAGCGGTGGAGTGCCCTCACCATCGGCTAGCTCGCGATCCGTCTGCGCACCGGCGAGGGGCCGGATCGTCGGTTGCTCACCATGAGAACATCATCCTGGATTTCAGCGAGTTGCGCGCTTTGCGCTGGTGCGGCGCAACCGTGGATCGTTCCTTGCTGATGGATGCGCCATGTACCGCGCTTCCTCCCCGCTCCTCTCCGCTTCGCTTGCCGCGTGCTTCTTCGCGCTCTCGACGAACCTCGTTGGCTGCGCGCTGGAGGCGGATGGCGAGGAGACAGGCCAGGACGAATCCGAGGTGAAGAAGAACGGAGGCCGAAGGTTCGAGGTGCTCACGCACAACGTCGGCGGCGGCGCGGAGAACGACGGCGGCCCAGCCGGCATCGCGTACACGTTCAGCCGCATCGACGCGGCGAAGCCGGACGTCGTCATGCTCGAGGAGGTCTGTCAGGCGCAGCTCGACGCGTTCAAGGCCAAGTACCCGGGCTGGAGCGTGCTCTTCGCCCCGATGACCACCAACGTGGGCGGCGAGAAGTGCGGTGGCACGCCGAAGGGCCAGCTCCTTGCGTCGCCTCGCCCCATGACCGAAGCGATCCGGAAGGACCTCGGCGACCCCGACGGGCCCAAGTCCTTCACGCTCCTCTGCGGAGACGTGACCGTGCCCGGCACGCAGCGCAAGGTCCTCGCGTGTGTCACGCACCTCCATGCCACCGGCTCGGACTTCGCGGTCGCCGAGGCGGCGCGCAAGCGGCAGGCCTGGCGCATCGCCGACACCCTCAATCCTCGGATCAACGATGGCAAGTCCGTGGTGCTCGCCGGCGACTTCAACGCGGGCCCCGGCCGCGAGCCGCTCAACAATCTCTACCGCTTGACGACCTCGGGCAACCCCACCGGCGGCAAGTTCGACGAGGCGGACCAAACGGACGCGAGCCGCGAGGAATACGCCCGCAGGGAGGACGTCACCTGCGCCGCCGCGTCGTGCCGCTCGGGCGAGGGGACCTTGGTGGACGGCAAAGCCAAGCTCGACTACGTGTTCTTCTCACACAACCGCGTCGCCGACGGGCAGCTCGGCGCCAACGTTGCCGGCACCGGCGGCTCCGGCCACAGGGTCTACCACGCCTGGGCCAAGCTCGATCTGTAGCGGCCGCACGTCGGGCTCAGCTCCGCGTCGAAGAGCCCGGGCCGTCTACCAGCCCGCTTGGCTTCGCCCCTTCGAGTGTCGCGAGAATGCCTCTTCTTCTCGGCGGCCTTCGCCGACGTGTCACCGAATTGGTGCCGCGACGAGAGCGCGCACATGGCCTTCACCTTCGAAACGGTGCGCACGTCGGTCGCGAGAGGTTTGCGCTCACTCGACCTCTTTGTCGAACCTGCCGACCCACGTGCCGGAGTCGTAGTTGTACGTCGCCAGTGTGAACCTCTTGTCGGTGATGTGCACCACGGCAACGTCGTGCGTGCCGTCCTTGACCGCTCCCGGCCGGAAGACATCGTAGCCACGCCAACGATAGTGGTCGGTCGAATGGTGATGTCCGTGGAAGAAGGCGACGACGTTGCGATGCTCGAGCAGGGCTTCGAGCCGGTCCGGGTAGTCCCCATCCGCAAACCACCACCCCTGGGCGGCGGGGCCTGCGAGCGGAAGGTGGAAGTAGAGGACGAGAGGTACGTCGAGCGCGAGGGGCGCGAGGTCCTTGGCCGCGAACGCGATGCCCTCTTCGTCGGGCGCTTCGCCGAGCGCGAGGAAGTGAACGCGGTCCCATTGAAAGCTGTAGAAGCGTCCGCCGCCGTGCCGCAGGGCAACCTGCGCCTCCACATAGGGCCCCCCCCACCGATCATGATTGCCGACGACCTCGAAGGTCGGGATCCGCAGGCGGCCGGGCGCGCCGAGGGAACCAAAGTACTGGGCGAACTGGGCCCACTCCGCGGCGCTTCCCCGCTCCGTCAGATCCCCCGTTATGAGTAGCCCGCGGAGCGGGGGAACGGTGTTGCTCGGCCAACTGCTGCGTACGTCCTCGGGGTAGGACTTCCCCTCCAGTTGATTCAGACCGTCGACCAGTCGCTGGTGCCCAGAGCCGATGGGTTCGAACCCGAAATGGGTATCCGAGACGACGGCGAAGGCAACATCGGTTGGACCTTTCCGAACGTAGGCTGCCGGCTTCCCGCGATCGCGATCGGCGTGGATCCGTTCGGATGGGTCGTGGCAGGCGGCGGGGCCCAGGCACGCGACGAAGATGAGTAGAGCGGGGCGCACTCGCATTCTCCACCTATCGCTCCCGACGGATGATTCGTGACAGGCCGCGTCTTGCACGAACGTTGCGGCAGGGTGCTTTCCTTCGCCCATGGGCGCCGTGAAGCTCGGGATTCGGCGAGCACGCTTGCGGTCCCGTCAGCGGTTGCGTTCGAGACGTTGCTCGATGGCGCGCGCCACGTCGTCCCGGTCGAGCGTCTTGTCCACGGCGTGGCCGCGTCCGACGATCACGAAGCCGGTCGAGCTGTCTTGCAGGATGACGATCTCGGCGCAGGCGCGACATCGGACCTCGTGGACGACGTGCCCGAGCCGGCAACGGCACGGCCGGCGCACGCTGGTGAGATGGCCCCTTCTCACCCAATTCAGCGCAGCGCCGCAGCCCGGGCAGACGAAGGGCGGCGCGTCGAAAGGACGAGGATCACGAAGGTCGATGACGCGCCGACGACTTGCCACGCGGGTACCGTAACACTCGTGTGCAGGAGCCGCGACGCGCGTACCTGCCGCGCGGCCGAATGGCGATGGCAATGCAGCCTTCGTGCCCGCGATAGCCACCGCGGCGCCGCCAGTGTTCGTCATGACTTCGTCAGCTTCGACCGGCGGAGCGAACAAGCGCGCGTGCCGCGGGGTTCCTCTCCGCATGAGCGAGTCGTTTCGCGTGGGGAGCTTCAACGTCGATGACACGGTGGTCGAGCTAGCGCGCGCGCTCGGCGTGGGCGCGATCGCCGTGCTACCGACGCCGCTGTCGGACCACGCCGCGATCGTCGTCGAGCGCGAGGCCTCCTGATGCGGATCCTCTACGGCATCACGGGGGAAGGGCTCGGGCACACGATGCGCGCCCGCGTGGTTCTCCCGCACCTCGTCGCCGCCGGCCACCACGTCCTCGTCGCGGCGTCCGCGCGGGCTCGGACGCTGTTCGCCGGGCTCGGCTTCGACGTCGTCCCGATCGAAGGGCTCGCGATTCGCTACCGCGACGGTGCGGCGCAGCGCATCGAGACGCTCCTCCTCAACGCCCGACGCGCGCTCCCGGCGCTCTGCGGGAACACCGCGCGCGCACTGACCGACGTCCTCGACTTCGCGCCCGAGGCGGTGATCTCCGATTTCGACTCGTTCAGCTACACGATTGGCCGCGCCCTCGGATGCCGCGTGATCTCGCTCGACCATCATCACGTGGTGACGCGCTTCCATCATCCGCGCGCCGTCACGGCGCGCGTCTCGTACGACTTCGGGCTCACGCGCTCGCTCGTGCGGAGGAAGCTCCCGCGGTGCGACCGCTACCTCGTGACGTCGTTCTATTTCCCAGAACCGCTACGAAGCGTGCGCGGATCGACGACGCTCCTCGGGCCCATCGTGCGACCCGCGCTCGAGCGCGCCCGACCGACGCGCGGCGAGCACGTCCTCGTGTACCAGACGGCGATGGGCGATCGCCGTCTCGAGGCAGCGCTGCGTGAGACGAAGGAGATCTCCTTTCGCGTCTACGGGCTCGGCGCGCGCCCGCCACAGCGAAACGTAGAGTATCGCGCCTTCGACGAGGAGCGCTTCGTCGAAGATCTCGCGAGCGCGCGCGCCGTCGTCACGAACGGTGGGTTCATGACGCTCGCCGAGGCAACGGTCCTCGGAAAGCCGATCTTGAGCTGTCCGATTCGTCATCAAGGAGAACAAGAGCTCAACGCGGCGTGGCTCGAGCACCTCGGACTCGGTCTCCGGTGCCGACGGGTGGCGCCCGCGGACGTTCGGCGCCTCGTCACGTTCACCCCGCGCACGCGCGTCCGCTCGGCGACGACCCAAGCGCTCGCCGCGATCGACGCGGCGCTCACGCGCTCACCCAAGGAGGATCGTGAACATGCTTGATCCGTACGCCGTGGAATCGTTCGAGGAGTTCTGGCCGCACTACGTGAGCCTGCACGCGAGGCCGGAGACGCAGCGGCTCCACGCCGTCGCCACGCTCACCTTCGGCGCGCTCGTCATCGGCGGTATCGTGACGAGGCGCCCCGCGCTCATCTTCCTCGCGCCGCTCGCCGACTACGCCATCGCCCAGACGAGCCACCGCGTCTTCGAGAAGAACGTCACCACGCCGTGGAAGAACCACGCCTGGCATGCGCGCGCCGAGCTCAGGATGCTCCGCCTGGTCCTCACGGGGAAGATGGCAAAGGAGGTGGCCCGCGTTCGATCGTGATCCGGTGAAGTCACTGGCCAAAAGACTCGAAGACTTTTCGCGCGAGATTCGGGAATTCGATCCTGACCCTCGCATTGTCGTCGACATCGCGAAGCAGCGCTTCGAGGTGCCGGTGCTTCTTTTGGCGATGGACCGGCTCACGCGGATTGCCCTTGCGCCTCAGAAAGCCGCGTCGAGGACCACGTCGCCGGTGACGCCCACCTGGTACGCCGAGACCCGGCGCTCGAAGAAGTTGGCGACCTCCTGCACGTCCTGGAGATCCATGAACGAGAAGGGGTTCTTCGCCGCGTAGCGCTTCTCGAAGCCGAGCGTGGCCAGGCGCTGGTTGGCGCAGTACTCGAGGTACTGCCGCATGTCCTTGGGCGAGAGGCCGGCCACGCCCTGTCCCAGCAGGTCTTCGGCGAACTGCATCTCGCACTCGATGGCTTGGTCGATCATCGCCCGCACGTCGGCTTCCAGCTCCGCGTCGAAGAGCCCGGGCTCCTCCTCGCGAATGGTGCGCACCGTCTCGAAGGCGAAAGCCATGTGGGCGCTCTCGTCGCGGAACACCCAGTTGGTGCCGGCGGCGAGCCCGTGGAGCAGGCCCTTGGAACGGAGAAAGTACACGTAGGCGAAGGCCGCGAAGAAGAAGAGGCCTTCCACGCAGGCGGCGAAGCAGATGAGGTTCAGGAGGAACTTCTTGCGGTCAGCGGCCGACGTGAGCCGCTGCATGTCGCCGGCGCTCTCCAGCCAGCGCTGGCAGAACTCGGCCTTGGCGCGGATCGACGGGATGTTGTCCACGGCCGCGAAGGCCCGGTGGCGCGCCTCGGGATCCGGCACGTAGGTGTCGAGCAGCGTGAGGTAGAACTGCACGTGCAGGGCCTCTTCGTAGAGCTGCCGCGAGAGATACATGCGGGCCTCCGGCGCGTTGATGTGCCGGTAGAGCGAGAGCACCACGTTGTTGGCAACGATGGAGTCGCCGGTGGCGAAGAACGCCACCAGGCGCTCCACCAGGTGCCGCTCGGCGGGCGTGAGCTTGTTCTGCAAGTCGCCCACGTCGGTTGCGAAGTCCACCTCCTCGACGGTCCAGGTGTTCTTGATGGCGCCCCGGTACATCTCGAAGAACTTCGGATACGACATGGGCCGCAGCGTGAGGCAGAAGCCGGGGTCGAGGATGCGGGCGGGGCGGGACGATCCGCTGGTGAACGCGGCGCTCATTGGCAGGCCTCGCAGGACTCGGGGTTTTCCAGGGAGCAGGCGATGGCCGCCGCGTCCTTCTCTTTCACCGCCGGCGGTGACGGCGTCCAGCCGGAGGAAGCCCGGGGATCCCCTTGCGGATCACTGGCCGCGGGCATCTCGCTCACGGTGGTCTTGGCGATGCGCGTGGCCGGCCGCGAGCGCAGGTAGTACGTGGTCTTCAGGCCCTTCTTCCAGGCGTAGAAGTACATGCTCGAGAGCTGCCCGATGTTGGGGCTCTCCACGAACAGGTTCAGCGACTGGCTCTGGTCGATGAAGGCGCCGCGATCGGCGGCCATGTCGAGGATCGATCGCATGGGAATCTCCCAGGCAGTTCGGTACACCGCGCGCAGCTCCGGCGAGAGCTCGTGCATGCCCTGCACCGACCCTTCGGCCAGCTTCAGCTTGGTGCGCGTCTCGTCGTTCCACAGTCCGAGCTTCTTCAGATCTGCAACCAGGTAGCGGTTCACCTGGAGAAAGTCGCCCGAGAGCGTCTCGCGCTTGAAGAGGTTCGACACCTGCGGCTCGATGCACTCGTAGGCGCCGGCGATGGACGCGATGGTGGCGGTGGGCGCGATGGCGACCATGAGCGAGTTCCGCAGGCCGATCGTCTTCACCCGGGCGCGGAGCGCGTCCCAACGAGCCACGTCGTCCGGCACCACGCCCCAGGCGTCGAACTGCAGCTCGCCGCGGGCCGCCCGCGTCTCGGCGAAGGCCGGGTGCGCCCCGTGCTTCTCCGCGAGCTCGACGGAAGCCGTGAGCGCGTGGAAGTACACCTCCTCGGAGATACGCCGGGAGAGGGCTCGCGCCTCGGGCGCGTCGAACGGGAGGCCCATGCGGAAGAACACGTCTTGCAGGCCCATGAGCCCGAGCCCCACCGGACGCCAGCGGCTGTTGGAGCGGGCGGCGCTGTCGATGGGGTAGTAGTTCAGATCGATGACCCGATCGAGCTGACGGATGGCCAGCCGCACCGTCACCGCGAGCTTGTCGAAGTCGAAGCGCACACCACTCTCGTCGTCCAGGAGATGTCGCCCGAGCTGGATGGAGCCCAGGTTGCACACCGCGGTTTCGTCTTGCGACGTCACTTCGAGGATCTCGGTGCACAGGTTCGAGAGGTGCACCGCGCGGCCCGGCAGCGCCGTCTGGTTGCAGCCGCGGTTGGAGGCGTCCTTGAAGGTCATCCAGCCGTTGCCGGTCTGGGCCAGGGTCCGCATCATGCGCGCGTACAGATCGCGCGCCTTCACGGTGCGCTTGGCGAGACCGGCCGCTTCCGCCTCCAGATAGCGCGCCTCGAAGGCCTCGCCGTAGAGGTCGGGCAGATCCGACACCGTCTTGGGATCGAAGAGGCTCCACTCGGCGTCTTGCTCGACCCGACGCATGAAGAGATCGGAGACCCAGTTGGCGAGGTTCAAATTGTGGGTGCGGCTGGCCTCGTCGCCGGTGTTGTCACGCAGCTCGAGGAACTCCTCGATGTCGGCGTGCCACGACTCGAGATACACGCAACATGCACCCTTTCGCTTGCCGCCCTGATTCACCGCGGCCACCGAGGCGTCGAGGGTCTTCAGCCAGGGGACGATGCCGCTGGAGTGGCCGTTGGTGCTCTCGATGAGCGAGCCGCGGGAGCGCACCCGGTGGTACGCGAGGCCGATGCCGCCGGAGAACTTCGAGAGCATGGCCACGTCGGTGTAGCGCTTGTAGATGTCTTCCAGGTGGTCGCTCGGCGAGTCCAGGAGAAAGCAGCTGGAGAGCTGCTCGTGCCGGGTGCCGGCGTTGAAGAGCGTCGGCGAGCTCGGCAGATACGACAGCGAGGAGAACAGGCGGTAGAGATCTTGCGCCTCGGCCACCGTGGCGGAGAGGGCGCAGGCGACGCGCAGGAAGAACTGCTGCGGGGTCTCGATGACCAGCCGCGTGACCGGGTGCTTGACCAGGTAGCGATCGTAGACCGTGCGCAGGCCGAAGTACTCGAAGTGGCGATCGCACTCCGGGGCGATGGTGTCGTTGAGCTTGCGCGCGTTCTGGGTGACGAAGGCGAGCAGCCGATCGTTCACCAGGCCGAGCTCGTGGCCCACCGCGATGGACTGCGAGAAGGCGAAGATGCCCTGGTTACGCACTTCCTTGTCGACGAAGGTGGCGAGCAAGCTGCCCGCGAGGCGCGCGTACTGCGGCTCTTCGGCGATGAGCGCAGCGGCCGTCTGGATCGACAGCTGATCGAGCTCGCGGGTGGTGGCGCCGTCGTAGAGGCCGCTGATGGTCTTGGTGGCCACGCGAAGGGCGTCCACGTCCGGAAGACCGGCGCAGGAGCGGCTGACGGCGCGGACGATCTTGCCGAGGTCCACCGGCTCCGTCTGTCCGTTGCGTTTGCGCACGCGCATGGTGGTGGCCACCGCGTCGAGGCCCGGCGCCTCGCTCGGATCATGGGACGCACGGGTACGCACCGGCAACGAAGCTCCGTTGCCGCTCTTCACGGTCTCGCTGAACATGATCGTCTCCTCGGTCGGGCGCGCGGCGGCGCTAGAATGCGTGCCGCGCTGGATGGCGGGAGCGAGACGTCGACAGTGAGCACGCGCCATCGGCCCATGCTCCCGGTCGACCTCTGGCCCGCTTGCTTGCAGGGTGCAACTCGCGAGCAACGGGGAAGTCGAAAGGAGAGCGCGGCGCGCGAACGCCACACCAACCCTGCCGCCTCCCGCGAGGCTCTCGAGGTCGAACCGATGGCGGATGTCTCTCCGCCTTCGGATGTCGGCAGGTCTTCGGGCTCACGAGCGCTCCCTGCGCGTCGCGCCGGGCTTCCTACTGTCCACCGCTTCCCGAAGCTGCTTGGTGCAGCCCAGTGCCTGAGGTGGGGGTCGTTCTCGAATACCGCTGCGGGGCAGCCCCGGCATCGAACCGGGTTCCCTATTAAGACTGGGCATTTGCCCAGGCACCAACACTGCCCCAACGTATAGTAGGGATGCGTTCAGTGTCAACTAGATGTTGTGGGTATCCGGCGGTTTGCGGGTCCATCGGCAAGACCATGGAACTCTTGATGTTGCCGCCGGTGGATGGGCCCGACGACGCGAATCCACCTGTGGTGAGATGCGCGCCATGCCGACGCTGAACGAAAATGTCGACGCCCTCGGGCGCTGCCTCGGCAGCGTGCTGCGGGAGCAGGAGGGCGACGCCTTCTATGCGCTCGAAGAGAAGGTTCGTCTGGAGACCAAGCGTCTCCGCGAAGCCGGCGAGGACACCTCGGCGATGCAGGCGGTCCTCGCGGCCGTGTCGCTCGACGACGCGGAGCGACTGGTGCGCGCGTTCTCGAGCTACTTCCAGCTCATCAACCTGGCGGAGGAGCACGAGCGCGTGCGGCGCGTGGCGGAGCTGCCGCGGGGACCCCGCAAGGAGGGGCTCGAGCAAGCCATGCGCACGCTCGCCGCCGAGGGGCACGACGCGGCGGCGGTGCGTACGCTGATCGCGTCCGTGGATCTCGGGCTCACCTTCACCGCGCACCCCACGGAGATGCGAAGGCGCACCGTGCGCGGGCACCTCGAGTCCATCTCGCGACGGGTGCCCAACCTCGACGACGACGCACTCGCCAACGTGACGGCGCACGTGGAAGCGCTGTGGAGCACGCCGTGGTTGCGCGATCGTCAGCCCACGGTGCGCGACGAGGTGAACGCCGGCCTGGCCTACGTGGACGTCATCGCCAACGTGCTCCCGGATCTCGAGCGGGAGCTGGAGCAGGCTTTCGCGAAGGTGTTCGGCGAGCCCGCAAGGCTGCCGGTGCCGCTCTCGTTCCACTCGTGGATGGGCGGCGATCGCGACGGCAATCCGTTCGTCACCACCGAGGTGACGCGGGAGACGTTCGCGATGCACGCGGCCCGGGCGCGATCGCTCCTGCTCCGGGAGACGAGCCAGGCCTTCGCGCGCCTGAGCCAGAGCAAGGACGGCCGCAGCGAGCCCTTTCGCGCGCACATCCTCGAAGCGCGGGCAGCGATGGAAGCCGGAAGCAGCGAGCGCCTGGGCGCGTCGGTGGATGCGCTGCGAAGCGATCTCGAAGCTTCGGGCCAGCGGCGGAGCCTCGACATCCTCGCCCGGCCGCTCACGGTGGCCGCACGCACCTTCGGGCTCCACCTCTCGTCGCTCGACATTCGCGAGCACTCGGCGCTCACCGGCGCGGCGGTGGCGGACCTGCTCCGTCGCGGCGGCGTGGAGGACTACCTCTCGCTCTCGGAGCCTGAGAAAGCCGAGGCCCTGCGGCGCGAGCTTCGAACCCGAAGGCCGCTCCTCGCCGCCTTCGAGCCCATGAGCGAAGAGCTGGAGCGGGTGGTGGGTCCGCTGCATGCGGCGCGCGAAGCCTGCGCCAAGGCCGGGCCCCGGGCCTTCGGGCGCTACGTGGTCTCGATGAGCGAGCATCCCTCGGACTTGCTCGAGGTGCTCATCCTCGCGCGAGAAGCCGGCATGCGCCTCTTGCCGGTGCCGCTCTTCGAAACGCTGGACGATCTCGCGCGAGCGCCCGAGGTGATGCGCGCGGTGTTCGCCATGGAGGAGTACCGCGCCTTCCTCGGGAGCGAGGTGCAGGAGATCATGATCGGGTACTCCGACTCCAACAAGGACGGAGGCTTCGTGGCCGCCAACTGGGCGCTCCACGAGGCGCAGCGGAAGATCGCGCAGGTGTGCGCCGAGGCCGAGGTGCGGCACCGGTTCTTCCACGGCCGCGGCACCAGCATCGGGCGCGGCGGCGGGCCCATGACCCGCGGCATGCTCGCCCAACCGGCCGGCACCGTGGGCGCGGGCATTCGCATCACCGAGCAGGGCGAAGCGCTCGGCGACAAGTACAGTTTGCCGGCGCTGGCCCATCGCAACCTGGAGCAAGCGCTCTTCGGCCTGCTCGTGGCCGCGGGCCGGAAGGGAGCGCCCCTCGAACCCCGCTGGACCCAAGCCATGGACCGCGCTGCCGACGTGTCGGCGGCGGCCTATCGCGAGCTGGTGCACGACGAAGGGTTCCTCCCGTTCTTCGAGGGGCTCACGCCCATCGGCGAGATCGCCAAGCTCCGCATCGCCTCGCGTCCAGTGCGCCGGCCGGGTCCGGCCAAGCTCTCGAACCTCCGGGCCATCCCCTGGGTCATGGCGTGGACCCAGTGCCGCGCCATCGTCCCCGGGTGGTACGGCCTCGACGCCGCGCTCGACGCCATCGGGCCGGAGCTCGCCCGCGAGATGTACGCGAGCTGGACCTTCTTCCGCTCGATGATCGACAACGCCCAGATGGCCCTGGCCAAGAGCGACCGCACCATCTTCCGCGCGTACCTGGCGCTCACCGACGACGCGCGCCTGGGGCGCCTGCTGGAGACGCGGTGGGACGCGACGCTCGAAGCCGTGCGTGCGGTCATCGGCGGCGAGCTCCTCGACGGCGAACCGCGGCTCGCCAAATCCATCGCCCTCCGCAACCCCTACATCGAGCCGATTCACCGGCTCCAGGTGGAGCTCTTGCGAAAGGTTCGGAGCTACGAAGAGGGTGCAGAGCTCCCGCACCAGCTGGAGAGCGCGCTCCTCCTCTCGCTCCACGGCATCTCCGCCGGCATGCGCAACACCGGCTGACACCGCGCGGCGCGCGCCATCATCTCGAACAAATCAGAGGTCATCCCGAGCGAAGCGACGGCCCCCCTCTGCCACTTCGTCCGGCGGCCGGCGTCAACGCGGGGGACGTCCCCGTCCACATCGCCGTCGCCGTCAAAGACGACGACAACGTCAACGCGTCGACCGCGT
>Ga0075163_10007337_pt1 | contig 14579 bp, 25 predicted proteins | sample JI1023141ADNA_FD_71478 | JGI IMG/M metagenome (GOLD analysis project Ga0075163, IMG submission 71478) | Wastewater effluent complex algal communities from Wisconsin, to seasonally profile nutrient transformation and Carbon sequestration -... | ecosystem: Engineered > WWTP > Effluent > Algae...
TATTAAGTCACTCACCAATACTCGTGGATTCTATATCGGTAACTATTCAAATACTGCAGTATCAGATTTTAGTTATACTCGAATGGAATATTCTGACTCCAGCTCTGGTAAGTCACTTACTTTGAACCAAAATAGCCTATCTACTTATGACGGATTGGTCTTATATCAGGCATCAATTACTGGTCGTGGCTGTTTACTTGTACGTCAGAACGATACGAACGCCCAAACACATACAGGAATTATCCTCTACAACATGGGTGGTTCAAATTTCTTTGGGCAGTCTGGGATATATTTATCTGGTTCTACTAATAAAACCTTTGTTGACTGTTTCCAGTTTAACGCAAATGCAAGTACGTTTAGCTGTGCACTGTTCTCACTAAGTGCATCTTCGACTGCCAATACATTTAATAACTGCCACTCTTACGGTGGTAACTCTGTCAACTCATCTGCTGGGTACGTTATTGGTATATTCTCATCAGCAGGGAATACGTTTAATAACTGCTCTGTCAACTCCGCCCGACAGAACGCTGTCTACTTTGCTGCTAGTTCTGGCAACACCTTTAATAACTGCAACTTCGGTAATATGGGTGTAAACGGTAACGACATGACCAGCTTAACTGGTACACTTAACCAAGCCTTATTTAATGCTTGCACGTTTGGTTCAGCTACTCTTATCAGTGGGTACCTGAACCAGCTAGACGGTAGCCTGATAGCATTTCAGGATATGGACTCCAACACCTCGAAACATAGATGGTATACAAACTATGGCTCATGGTGGAGTGCTGGCTCAACCTTACCAGACACACTTGTGAGAACTGCTGGTTCACTCTCTCTAGTAAGTAAGCCAGAGAATAACACAATAGGCTCAAGCTGGACGTTCAAGATTCCAGCAGCTCCTGCATCCAGTGTTAGCGTTCTTGGGTATGTATACCGAAACGCAACCTTTTCATCTGGTACATTGAAAGTAGAATTATTCTTGCCAGGCACACTTCTAACCGCAACTCCTGATGCAACCTATACCTTCCCGACGACAACAGGTGCTTGGCTGCCATTCAACATTGCTGCGTATTACTCAGGCTCAGTAGCTCGCTATGCAACAGTCCGTATAACTGGCGTTACATCTACTGCAGGTGCTTATTTCTTCGTAGATGACCTCTACGACGCTGGAACTGGCAACAAAGTGGCTGGTCTAGACCTGTGGGATGCTGGCCAACCTTCACCTATCATGGTTGTAACTGATTTTAGCTCTGCTGTGCCTGTACTCGCTGCAGCTACTGCTGACGCAGTTTGGGACGAAGCTATCAGCGGCCACCTCACTAGCGGAACCACAGGCAAGACCCTTAAAGACGCTTCAGATAATGCGGAGTTGGCGGCAATAACGTAGAGTGGTAGACTAAGCACGGAGAAACAAAAATATGGATAAACTGAACTTTGACCAAACACTAGCACAAGTAAACATCACACTGAGTGACACGAACAACGTCACCTTCAGCCCAGAAGAAAAGACACGAGCTCTCCAGAAAGCCTGGAATGACTCAAGTGTAGTAGAAGAGTACTGGGACAGTAGCCTCACATTTGACCGCACCATTTCTGATTACACTAAGCCCTCTGGTGTTGATAACATCCTCGACATCTACATATACCCAGATAATACCAACATAACGAACCCCCAGAAGATAGCTCAAGACTTGTGGGAAGACTTTGGTGGGTACATTCGATTTAAGAACTACGCTGCTCAGTACATCGAAGATGGCTACAGCCTATACATCAAGTCATGGAAAAAGCTGGACTATGATGCCGACAGCATTACAGGCAAAAATCTCCAAGAGTATGTCATTGCCCTTGCTTCATGGGAAACCCTTGGTATGCTTGGCTACAAAAAAGCTAACCTCTTCCTCAAGAACGACACCTCTATGGGCGAACTAGTCACCCTACGTCGAGAACTCCAGCGTGAAGTTGTCCGACTCCGCAGTTCATTACCTAGAGCATTTGTGAGCGTCTAACATGAGTATATTTGACTCAAGCTACATCGGTACGACAGCGAACCGTATCGACTTCAATACCACCTCATTCCCTATCTTTAGAGTTCAGTCTCGCCGTCCACAACAGAGACAGATACGTGACCTAGACATCCCTATCCCGTTTGAGAACGGCATATCTGACTTTGAAACCTTGATTGGCAAAGCAGCTTATGTGCTAGAGGGAACAATGTATCCAGGTGGCGAAAGCGAGTACTACTCTGGACGCCGCCAGCTAGCCAAACTAGCCAACCTTGAAGTATCACAATCAGATATTCTCTCTGATGAAGGCTACGTCCCCTACGTTTATACAGAAGGCTCAGTTCAGAAACAGATATTTGTGAAGGTACTCTATGTTGACATGCCAGAGACTACCCGTACAGGCTTCGTACAGCCCTTCAGATTGATTTGTAAGGTCAAAGACCCAACTATCTATGGTGCGACCATCAAACAGGCTAATACGGGCGAAGCTGCCTTTGGCGTAGCTGCTGGTACGGCCATCTTTCCATTTGAGTTCCCTATTATCTTTGGCGCCTCCACTAGCTCAGTCAGCGTTGACGCTAACAACGTAGGTGATGTCGATGTCTACCCAATCTCTATAAACATTCACGGCCCAGTCAACTCCCCAAGGATTACCAACACCACTACAGGCGACTACATACAAGTTGGTGTCAACCTTGGCTCATCTAGTAACGAACTAGTTATTGCCTACGACAAAGACACTCTGACGGTAGAGCTCGATGGTGTGAGCGTCGTGAACAACGTAACCACCGCCTCTACCTACTTCAAAATCCCCCCTGGGAACAACATCTTCTCATTAACAGGCTCTAGTATTAGTGACGACGCCTTTGCGGTCATTAGCTTCTTTGATGGCTACTCTCTAGGATAATCATGCGAGCAGTACCTACCACCGTCAGTATCCTAAACAAATCCCTCCAAACTGTTGCTAAAGTAAAGAACTTTTACCCACTCAACAACGAAGGAACGATTATTAGGTATTCTGACGAGCTATCTGACTATGGGTTCTGCCGATTCCGTGTCGCAACCAAAGACCCTCTTCTGTCTGAGTATGGCGATATTCTCAACCCTATGGAGTACAGCGTATGGGTGTATGAGGGCGAAAAGGTGGTGTGGAAGGGTATCATCATGGATAACCCTGAGCGCAACAAGAACTACATTGAGGTAAAGGCCGCCCAGTACGAGTTCCTCCTAGACCGTGTACTTATCAACAGAGACAAAGATAAACCAAATACCGACGAAGACGAGTCTAACTTCCGTGTATTCAAAACAGGCACTCTATCGTCTACGGTCAGCACACTTATTACCCAGGCAAAAGCAAAGTGGGGCGCAAACCATCCCCTCGCCGCTCTTACGACAGGTACACTGGAAAACCCCAACTATCCCAATGGCCTTACTAACGAGAACAACCGACCCCTAACAGGTGCGTGGAAATGGACAACCTTCTTCAGCGCCCAGTTTGACTACCACTCTGTATACTATGTACTTAAACAGCTTGGTATCTACTCATCCTGTGATTTTGAGATTACTGAAGGCTTGGTGTTTAACTGGCAGAAGTTCCTCGGTAATAAGAACACAGGCATCACCTTTATCTATGGCAACCAAGGGAACGTCGTAGACTATAACCTCCCAAGACTAGGCGGCAGGATGGCAAATAACACCTGGGGCATCTGTGCTGATGACGAAGGGAAAGTCTACCACTACCTCGCCAGTGACGGCCCATCAAAGGAACGATATGGGCTCTTAGAAGACGCCTCAGCCTATTCAGACGTTAAGAGCAAGAACCTGCTACAGACTAGGGTTAAAGAACAGCTTGCGTTTACCAAGACACCAGAGGTAGCTCCAGTCACTATTGTCGTAGACGAGAAGTCCTACGCCCCCTCTCAATACGGTGTAGGCGACCTTGTTACGGTTAAAGTCAAAGACCACATCATAGACTACAACGCTACAAGACGTATAATAGGAATTACAGTGAACGTCCACAACACAGGGCGCAAACTAGTAACCATACAAACAAACGCACCTAAAGACTCAGACTTGGGGAACTAAATGACATTATTCGACACAGATAAAGACGGGAGTAAGCGTATAAGTCCCAAGTTGAATGTTGATGACTCTGTGGCTAACCGTATGGCGCATAATACCATGAGCAACACTTACCGCAACACAGAGAGCGTCACGCAACGTATGGCTTTCAAAAACGCCCTCCTCCTCACCTACGACTCAGAGAACCGTGTTAGTAGCGTCTACGGGTACATCCCCGAACTCAGCTCTGTTCCTGTACTGATTATTGCTAAGGATGGCTACGACGTATTCACCGACATCCTAGAAACGGACGCACCAGACGTATGACCGTTGCCGACAACCTCATATCTAACTACGACAAGATTGACTACACATCCTATGTTGATTCTGACAAGATTACTCAGATATACACAGGTGAGGTTGCAGTTGGCTCATCCTCAACATTCAACACAACCTTTGTTAAACAGGCTGTGGGCGACGGCCTAACCGAAAAGTCCTTTACCCAGATGCGCTACTCTGTAGATGGTGGTGTAGTTTGGCAAGATGGCGACTCTCGACTGAATACTTACTCTGGTGGTACGCTCCAGTATTACCTTGTGGCTACCTGTGCTAGTGATGCTACGAGCGCTTACGTGGTAGTAACGAACGCTGGCCTATCAAGCGGCGCCCCAGCCAGAACAATACAATACGAAATAGTGGTATTCTCAACGACATGACAGTTATCGATGATAATTCAGACAAAGTACTCTTCGCCTCTGCGTATAACTACCAAAAGATAGCCATAGAGGGCTTCCAGCAAGCATCAGTACCATTCACAACCGATACCACCATAACAATCCCTCACAGCCTTGGCTTTGTCCCAACTGCTAGGGTGTGGTATGAACCTAATAGGAATGGGGCAGCTAGTAATGAAATCTGGCCACTCTCAGCCTTCCAGCATGGCGATTTAATAACAGATGACACTAATACGATAGGATACGCATACCTCGATGAAACTAATCTCTACGTTGTTCTCTACGATACGACAGGCAGTACGGTCAATATTCCGCTATATTGGAGGATTTACTATGAGTCTTGACGCCACAAAGTACAAACTCAGCACCCTCCAGGACACCTTTAAGAATACCGAGCTACGAGAGGAGACTATCACTGTTGCTGCTGGAAGCCTCACAGGTGACTCTGCCGTACTAACCTACGACTTTGGAGTAGACCAAGCAGAGACAATCTCACAAATACAGGGGCGGCTGTCCTATGACTCAGACAAGTGGCACATCCTCCCACTCATACGTTTCCTTGTATACAGGCCATCGGTTACAACTAGTATGCAGGTGTTCTCAAGCTACAGTGCTAACAATCTGACAATAACTTTGGAAATCATACCCGTTGGTGGCGGCCCCTGGACATACCCTGCCTTTACCCTTGACCTCAAGATAAAAGTATTTGTCATGCCTAGTAGTGTGGTACAATCGGAATAGAACCTTAGAAAAGAGAAAACCAACATGGGAAAAAAGAAAAAGGGGAAGTGCTAAATGGCAATTTACACAAGCATCCTAACGGGTGGAGTGTCCAATCACGAAACGACATCCGAAGAAGTAAATGGTGTCTATACAGACTTTGTTAATGAAGGAGTGGTCGGAACAGTAGGTAACAGTTCTGGCGTAGCTCCTGCGACTGGCGCTTTTGCAGTAAACGCTCAGGGAACACCGGACATGACCGTGGCCGTCTCTGCTGGTGTCGCATACGTCGAAGGCGTCCCAACATCACAGAACGCTCAAACCTTCCGCATCAAAAACACTGGAACAGAGAGCGTCGCTATCTCAGCTAACGCCTCTGGCTCTACCAAATACGACTGGGTATATATCAACCTCAGCGCAGCCAACCTGAACGCCCCTAACTCTGCTGGCGATAACGTCGCAACTCTAACTACCTCTCGCTCTACGAGCGCATCTGCTGACGACGGAACGCCCCCAACCTACGGATACGCTATCGCTGTTGTTACAGTAGCGAACGGCGCCTCAACTATTACTAACGGGAACATTCGAGATATTAGAAGCCAAGTAACACTCGATACTGGTATTACAACAGGCACAGGTGGATGGACAACGCTTGATACAATTCTTACTACAGCCACCGGATACAACAAAGGCAACAGAGAATACGAGCTCACCTCATCAGAAGACCTCACATCTACTCTTAGCCCAGGTATGCGCCTCAAGGTTGCGAGAGGTACAACCCCCCCAACACAATGCCTCGACCTCGAAGCAAGCTCATCTCAATATGCAACCAAAGCCTCTCCATCAGGTATCACCTTTACCGATGACTTTACTTGCGAAGCCTGGGTGAAGCTCGAGAGCTATACAGGTTCAGAACAGTTTATTGTTGCCCGTAGAAACGCAAGTACCGAGGGCTGGGTGCTTAGTATTGGCTCTGACGGAAGAATCCGTGCCGGTAGCCTTAGAATTGCTTCTAATAACAGGATACTCCAGTCATATCAGTCTGTCCCGCTCGGTAGATGGGTACACATAGCCGTAACAATGGATAACTCTGCGAACAGTCATACGATGTACGTGGACGGTGTGTCTGTTCCTTTTGAGAACTCACTGACAGGAACCGTAACAGCTCTTGTCCAGGGGACCACTGCTATGACTGTTGGTGCGTCGAACACACCAGGTTCTTACTTTGACGGTAAAATCGCCGATGTCCGTGTCTGGTCTGCTGTCCGTACCGCTACGGAAATCAGAGATAACATGAACCAACAGTTAGTTGGGAACGAATCGAACCTCGTAGCTTACTTCAAACTTGACGGCGACCTAAACGACTCTACCTCGAACGCCAACAATCTAACTGGTTCTGGTGGGGCAGCTGCAACCAACAGTGACAACCCTATGCAATCTACAGAGTACGGGATTGTTACGAAGGTAGCTGCCGGAGCAGTCACAGTATTTACGGGGACAGACCACAACATACCCAATGGCACTCTCTCAACACCCCAGTATTCTCAGCATAAAGCACCTGTTGGGTTTCCTTCTGGCAGGAACAAATGGCGAGTGGTAAGCCTGAGCGCAACTAATACGGCAATAACCATACCAAACAAGGTACTAGGGCTCGACCTAAGTGTGCCGACAGGCGAATGGCTTATGTCGGCTAATGCGGCGATACAGTTTGTCAGGTCTACGGGTACTACCGTCAATGCTCTGATTGCCATATCCACCAGTGCGACTGACATAACCATTCCAGAAGCAGTCGGTTATGGGTACGGTACTGGGGATACACAGCCTTACGGAACCAGTGCGGGCCCAGTGAGTAATGTTCCTGTTACCGTAACAACGCAAACAACATACTATGTCATGGCTGGCGGAACAACGAGTACAGTAACTCCAACTACCTCCGTTGCATCTCCAACTACCGCTTTCTTACACATGCACGTAGCTGAGTGTGCCTACCTATAGGGGACAAGTATGGCAGAACAAATAACAACTAATCAATATGCAAGCAGGAGATAGGGCGGTGGACAAGAAAAACGTACCTACCAGAATCAACGCAGAACTCATCTACTACCAACTGGCTGAGATTAACGCTAAACTGGCTAGCTTTGAAATAAAATATGTTACCAAAGAAGAATCAGAAGCCCTCAAGCAAGAGATTGGCGAGCTGAGGTCAGACATTGCTGAACTCAAGAAGTCTCGCACCCTACTTGGCTGGATATACCCAACACTCACCGCCGTATTTACCGCTGTTGCTACATACATCACCATTGAGTTTTTCAGAAACAAACCGTAAAGGAGTAGTTATGGTCAAAACAGCAGCAGACTACGGAATCTCGTTTCCATACGGGGCTACAGACCGTCCGTACTCTCCTAGCCACCCACACAGAGGCGATGACCGAGCTTGCCCTATGGGTACTCCTGTTGTCTGTGGTGGAGTTAATATCGGGCTAGTAGGGATGACTGGCCTTGCGACTGGCCCTCACGTTCACATCCAAGAGTGGCAGGGTTCGGTATCAAACACCAGGAAACCTCAAAACTCGTTCAAAGGCGGAGTAGTCACAGCGGCTACCAGCTCTAGTGACTTTGGCAATTATGTTACAGTAACTTTAGGTGGCTGGAACACAACCTATGCCCACCTGAGCAGGATAAACGTAAAGGTCGGACAGGTATTAAGCGGTACAACCGCAGGAGGTAAACTTATGGATACAGACGCAAAAGTAGGCGCACAGTATTTCACCCTACGAGGTAATACTGGCACAGCAGCCGAGCGCAAGGCTTGGATTGGCAAGTCATACGAGCAGTTCAACAAGGTAGCTCGTCCAGAGGCGGCTAACCACGCAAAGGCTCAGACTCAAATCAAGGCTCTACAAGCCCAGGTTAAAGTCAAAGACGCAGAGATAGCCAAACTCAAAGCAAACGCTGGCACAGGCAACCCTGCTGACGTAGCAGACGCATCTAAGTGGCGACAATTCATCAACATGTTACCGTTCATAAAGAAATAAGGAGACATCATGTCATTCAACGTATTAGCAGTCAGAGCACTCAAAACATTTGTACAGGCGTTTGCAGCCGTACTAGCAGTTAGCGTAACTACAGTAGTAAACCTGGAAACAGGCAAAGCTGTATTGATCGCAGCAGTAGCCGCTGGTATATCGGCAGTGATGAACTTGTTTATTGCTCCAACCGAAGCTCGATAGTATACTAAACAAGCACACAAGTGCCACATTGGATTCCACGAAAGCACCTTATACACTACGGGTGCTTTTTTGGTATTGTATTCCGTAAAACAAAGCGTATAACTATTGGTATGGAAGCTGACAAAAACCCATTCCCACACATGAACTCTGGCGCACTAGAGATACTAGGACGAAGAGTAAAAGTCGTCGCAGAAGCAGTTACTAATGTGCTATTTGTCACAGAGCCACTTGCACCTCATGGCGACCATGTACCTACTAGGATAAAGGCACAATAGTTATGGAGGCTCGCAGACCGTACCCCCTCGAGCGGGATTTTTCTGGCCGGTTCAAACAAAAACACGGGATGATAAATACGCCGGTTTACAGTTCGTGGTCAGCTATGAAAAGTCGCTGCCAAGTAAAGAGCGCCGGGAACTACTCTGGGTACGGTGGCAGGGGAATAAAAGTATGTGCTAGGTGGCAAAAGTTTGAGTATTTTTACCAGGATATGGGGGACAGGCCAGACGGTATGAGCTTAGATAGGATAGACGTTAATGGCGACTATACCCCAGAAAACTGTCGTTGGGCTACAGCTACACAGCAACAACGAAACAAAAGGGGCACAGGCAAGAGTGCTTATCACGGGGTCACATGGGTGGAAGCCGACAAGGCATGGAGAGCAAATATAAAAGTAGGTGGAAAAAGAATCTACTTAGGGCAATACAAGGACGAGCTGGACGCTGCGGAGAGATACCAGAAGGCTAGGGCAGAATATGGAGGCTAGGCGTCCCTACCCATTGGATGCAAGGGGCGTACCTCTGCTACCCGCAGAAATAGACGTTTGCTATGACATTTGTTTGAAGGGTATCAGGGACACGAACCGACACCACCTAGCCTTCCAGCGAAGAGATTATAAAAACCCGTATGAACGGGCGTATAGAGAAGCTCAGAGTATGGTTGTGGCCGCCTGTGTCTGTAAACACGCAGACCTTCACGCTACCTACCTTCCGCCCAGAAAGCCAGACCTCAACGCTATGGTAGACATCTCTAGGGGAGTTATCGAACCAACTGTAGCAGAAGTCTTTATCCGCCCCAGAAACCAAGCCAACGTAGAGGCAATATGATGTTAGTCAATGGAGAACTAGAAGCTAATAAGGACAACACCTGGATACTTTGTTACCCAAATGACCTCATGGATGGGGTGATAATGGACTTTGACGATAACTACGCCTTTATCTCGGCACACACTCCAGGCTATGCAGAACTCTTAGACGAGCTTGATAGTGAAGGTGTAGAGACTGTCTGTGTGCATCCTGATACAGACCTATCAGAAGCCCCCCATTCATGGGTCATAAATAGCATAGCAAAGTTAGTAGTACATACCGCAGAGGAGTTGTAGCTACTCCTCTGGCTCCCACGTCTTAGGGTCGTCTGGGCGGCGTATTTCAAGAGTGTCGTACTGCTGGTTGTGGAACGCTTGTACTTTCTCGCCAATCTCAAAGTTGCCAAAACCCCTGTATACGTTATCGCTGTCATCGTCTACTCTGGCGTGGGTAATGTAGTAGATACTGTTGTCTTTGCGTTTCTCCTCGACGCCTAATATCTCAATGATTGTACGCACTCATCAGCTCCTCATACTTCTGGTCAAACTTCTCTTTGATAGCAATAAGGTCGGGGATTTTGTATATAACAGTCTTGCTCTTCAGCTCACGGAACTCATCTATCATTGTGCGACCCCACTCTTCCTCCATAAAGATGAAGTACTCTACATAGTTCCCACCCTTTCCATACGGAGGGTTCATATTGCAAGCTGAATCCTGGCTGTATACGATACGTTCATCGAATAGAACAGCGTTTCCACGACCTTGTATGAAGTGCCCAGCCTGGAGTTCTTTGTATGGGCGAGCTGTGTTGCATGTTACACATTTCCCCAGGTCTGGGCTGCCGGAGAACCTAATACAGTCACGAGTACGGATGTACCGACTAAACGACTTCCACGCAGCCTCTTTAGCCTTTGCTTTGTCGCTTTTTGCTTTTCGTGACTTTGGTTTTAAGGTCTTCATAGACGAGGAACGGGACTTCATCCCAGTTCTTTTTAGACTTGAGCTGCTCTTTAGTGAGCTTTTTGCTCGTAGTGGTGTTCTCGATTTTAGGGGCGTCTTTCTTTTTAGGGGGGATGACTGCTTCATTTCTAATCATCCTTACTAGGTTCGCTATCAGATTCCGCAACCCTCTTAACATTACTCCATCTCCTTTGTGCTGCTTTACGAGCTACTGCTGTGCGCTCTTCTGGGGTGAGTGCAGCAAACCCACCCGTTCCTTTATTGTTACGGGAACTCTTGGCTGCTCTTCGAGCCATCTCTTGACGAGCCAGTTCCTCTGACCCGTACTTATCTACCATGTTAGTCCACCTATTTGTTTCCATAATGCCTCCTTAGAAAGGGATGCTAGGGTTTGAAGCCATTTTCATATCTTCTTTTCCTAGTTTCCCAAGCCTTTCTGCCAATGTCGTCGTAGGCGTTGTGACACTTTGCACAAAGCTGCCACCAGTCTTCCATGTCTTGTATGTATTTACCCGACTTGTTAGACCAGTGATAAGCAGGGGCCTTCTCGACTTTGCAAAGTTCACACCTAGCGGCTTTACCACCCTGCTTGTATACCCACTTATGAAGTGTGGTGTAGTTAGTTTTTTCTGCGAACTTGACGTCGAGTATGGCTTGCATCCGCTTGTAGTAGCACGTTCTTGAGCAAGTCTTTGCCCCGCCACCTCGTCGTTTGACTTCGTTGGGGTTAGCCATGAACTCCTTGGAGCATACGACACACACCCTAGGTACGGTCTTGTTATTAGCTGAATCACGCTTAGCACACTCCTTGCATTTGTTTAAGTGACCATCCGCCATCTCTGAGTGTTTGTAGTACTCCGATAGTGGCTTTTCTTCTTTGCATTTGAAACATATCTTCATACGTTCCATTTTAGGTACAGTTTTAAGAGATGTCAAGCTCTTAGTTAAAAGGTATCGAATCGAGGTCGATAGGTGCATCGGCGTCACTAGGCATTGGTGCTACTTCATCGACAGAGGTCGCATACTGGCCGCCACCATCAGAGATTGGGGCAGGCAATTTTCCATCTTTAACATAGTCTTTGAGCCATTTACCCTTACAAGCCTGTGGTAAGTTAATCTTGTCTACTTCTGCTTGTTCTGCTTCAGTGAGGTCATTGCTCTGTTTGACAGGCACTACTGAGTACTCGGTGTCCGTTTGGCCAGACCCCGTTCGTTTGATAGTAATGTCGAAGGTAGTGGGGTCGCCCCAGTCCTCTACAAGGTCAGCAATCTGTCCATAGATACTAACACCAGCACCAAAGATTTGTGGCTTCTTTAGTTCTCTGTTCCACATAATCCATGCGTAGCGAGGTTTGTCGCCTTCCTTGAACAATGTAACTGCTGGTTCTGATACGACACGAAGCCGCACCTTATCCCCGTCCTTGAGCTTCAGGTACAGGTCATTTCCGCCCTGTGGTTGATGTTGTTTGTAGATATTATCCATGATGTAGTACTCCTCTTACTCGGTCTATTATACTCTGCTTTGGTAGTTCTGGGGCGGTCTTTGGTTTGTTTGGGCCACGCTTGCTGATAGCTCCACCTTTGGCTCCAGCAGCTCTCGCTCTCTCGCTGTTGCCATAAAATCCGCCCGTTCTGCCACGAGTTCCTCCGATTTTACCAATGTTCTTGAAATAGTCTTCTCCGTACTTCGACTTGATTACTGCTACACTTTTGGCAGCCCCTTCTTTCGTTCCACTCAATTACTTACCCTCCTTCTTGTTTAGTAAAAACCATTCACCACTGCATGGTTGGTCATTGTAGAAGAATGGATTGTATACTTTCCCCTTCGCTGACCGTTTCCCCATGAATCCTCCATCGTGCTCTACACATGTGCAGGGCGGCAATTTCTTGTCGTTCCACCATCTGTTAAGTTCTGTCCAATACGCCTCTACCTCCCTCTTTAGTTGTGGCGTCCACATTAGTTGCTTCTCGTCCATTCTCAAATCATCTTTAGATATGCTCAGAATACGAGCTTCGGTTACTGATTTGGCGTCCACGCCCTCTATATCTAGCCCATTCTTCTTCAGCATGTATAGGTATGTACCTAGTTGCATCTTGTGGTAGTGGCCGATTTCTGTCTGTTGCTTCTTCCACTTGAATGAGCCAGAGTGGGCGGTTTTGTAGTCGTATAGGATGAGGTGGTCGGGCTCTATGTCTGGTGCGTGGTGAAAGCCTTTTTCGCCCAATCCACCGTAGACATCATCAAAGTCGTCTTTTCCTTTGATTAGTACCAAGTCATCGAAGTGCCCCCGTATCATCAACTCTTCGTCCTGTAGCTCTACCTCAGATGCTACAGATATACCAGCATCTTTGGTGATTCTCTGTAGCCACTCGTGGAAGATGTGGCCGCTTTCAAAGACTCTAGTGGTGCGGGCTTTGTCTTCCTGTATCTCTGGCACTTCTGGCGTCCCCAGCCGCTTTAGGATATTCAGACGCATACAGTACCCAGCGCTAGAAGCCGACCAATAATCTCCATAATCACGCACCTCTGCTTGTTTCTTTGCTAGGTACTCATCCACCAATGGGCGGACTCCTGAATCAAATAGTCCCATCATACTCCTTATCCGGCCCTCTATCGAGCAACATCTTTATTTCACTAACAACGTCTTCTGGCTTTTTACGACCATCTGCAACATACTTAGCAACTCCTTTCAGATGCCAAACAGCCTTCTCAAAGTTAGTCATCTTAATATCTAGCGCCCCACTCTCTACCAGAGCTTGTAGCTTGTCTGTGTTCGGTGTGTCTATCATACCTTTGTGCCTCCAACCGACTGTTCTGTGTAGTATTTCTTGGTGCTTGGATTCCAGTATTTGACTATGTATAGGTCTGTGTAGTGACGGCCGGACACCTCAGACTCTCCACTCGTGATACGGTCTAGCATTTCCTCACACTCTTGGTCTGTCTCTGCGCCCATACCAAATATCAGGTTCTCTGGGCCTCTCACGCCTGACTCCCAGTCGATGATGCAGTAGAGGGTAGTTTTACGAGCATTGAACGGTTTAGTAAGCACACAGAACGCCACATTAGATGCTCTGACCGTGTAGCCCTGCACCTCACCAGCAAACCAAACCTTTGAACCTACAGGTAGCCTACGAAACTCGTATAGTCCGCACATCCAACGATTCGGTATTGGGTACTTCTCTCTAGTCATTGCTAGCCCCACCTCCCGTGTAATCCTGGATAGCCTCTAGCTTTGAATTGGTTGGGGGTAGTGGGGCGGTCATGATTCAGCTTTCTCCCGTTAGTTTGTCTAGAAGCTCCTGGCAGCGTTCTGCACCCAAAATCGCATTTTTAGTTCCGTTAGGTACAAACTCAGTGATTCGCCACTGTAAGACTAGCTGTAAAACACGCAGGTCACTGTCACTTAGTGTTATTCGCTTTCCCATCATCTATCCTTTCATTATGCTAGTTAGTCGTTTGCTTTCATTGGTCTGTCGTCTTTCCAGGCATTCCGATAGCCTCGTTTACGCATGCGCCATAGGTGTACTATTTTGGCTGGAACTATCACTTTCGGGAGTCTGTACCACCGATGCTCACCTGTAGTTTTGTTGCCGTATAGGATTGCAGCTTCGTAGTATTCCCACCCACCGCCTATTACAGGTATTCTTGGGTGACTTTGCCAGCCACTATGCAGGGGGAAATGAAAGCCCAGGTACTTGTCAGACCAATAGAGGCAGAAGTCACTCCAGGGTCGCTCACTATCTCGTAGTATTTTCACGGCTTGATGTCCTTTCTAGTATCACAGAGGGTGC
>Ga0075163_10007339_pt1 | contig 14575 bp, 9 predicted proteins | sample JI1023141ADNA_FD_71478 | JGI IMG/M metagenome (GOLD analysis project Ga0075163, IMG submission 71478) | Wastewater effluent complex algal communities from Wisconsin, to seasonally profile nutrient transformation and Carbon sequestration -... | ecosystem: Engineered > WWTP > Effluent > Algae...
GGCCACCTTCGCACTGCTGCTCAGCGCAGCTGCCGTGCCGGCGCTTGCCGCCAGTTCGGCCAGCTCCGCTTCGTCCGAGGGTTCCTCGGTCTCGGTCGGCAGCGTCTCGGGCTCGTTCGAAGCCTCGAGCAACAGCTCCTCGCAGGGCGGCAAGACGGCCCAGGGGGACTACCGCATCGTGGATGTGGCGGCGGTGCCTGAGCGGCCCGGCATGCAGCGCGTGGCGTTGCAATCGCTGGCCGACGACGGCCCCCAGGGTGCGTTCGTGCTGATCCTTCCGCAGGCCACGCTCGACCGCACGCCCCTCGGTGCCGGGCAGGTGATCACCGCCCAACAGCGCTCCTTCGGCGTCGAGTTCGCACTGCGTGAGGCGCAAGCGCCGTTCTTCCTGGTGCTGGACGACACGCGCCACCGCGAGCTGAACATCCGCGCCGTCACGATCTGACCGCCGCCATGTGGCGCGGCACGCCTAGCGCGGCCAGCGCACGGCCGCTCCGAAGCGGCCGCGCACCTGCTCGGCGGGTGGTTTCGGTACTCCGAAACCGGGTGCCCCAGCTGGCGGCGGCGCTGCTCGGGGTGGCTGCTGCCGCGTGCCAGGCGGGCTCACTGCGCTCCTGTGACCAGCCGGCGCCGGTGAGCGCCGGCCGCCACGCCACCCTGTTCCGCTTCGGCGATGTGGTGCGCGCCGAGTTGGCGCGCGCCGGCCAGCCGCTGGCGCTGGTGGCCCGCTCCGGCACCGATCTCAGCTTGCTGGGCCAGCGCTATTCGCACGCCGGCTTCAGCCTGCGCGACAGTGCTGAGACGCCCTGGGCGGTACGCCAGCTCTACTACGCGTGCGACGAAGGGCGGCCGCGGATCTTCGACCAGGGCCTGGCTGGCTTCCTGCTCGGCAGCAACGACGCCGATCTCGGTTATGTGTCGCTGGTCTTCCTGCCCGCCGAGGCCAGCGCCCGCCTGGACCGCACTGTCACCGACAAGCGGCAGGCGCTGGCTCTGCTGGGTGCCGACTACAGCGCCAACGCCCACGCCTGGAGCGAGCGCTACCAGAACTGCAACCAGTGGGTGGTGGAAATGCTGGCCACCGCCTGGTCGCCTCCGGCAGAAGGCTCGGCGCCGCGTCTGCACGCCCAGCACTGGCTGGCCCAGGCCGGCTACCGGCCCACGGAGGTGGATGTGGCCGCCTGGCCGCTCGTCTGGGTGGCAGGCATGGTGCCCTGGCTGCACAACGACGACCACCCGGGGGAGGATCTGGCGCGCGCTGTCTACCGCGTCAGCCTGCCGGATTCGATCGAGCGCTTCGCCCGGCTGCACCTGCCGGGGGCCCAGCGGATCGAGCTGTGCCACGCGGGCCGTCGGGTGGTCGTCCACCGGGGCTGGGATCCGGTGGCCGAAGGTTGCGTGCCAGGGCCTGGCGATGAGAGCTTCGACCTGCTTTGAGCACGTTGGTCGCCTGAAACCGGCCGCCGGTCGCGGCCGGGCTGCAACTCGTCGCACCGCGCTCGCCGGCCTGCGGAATCGCCGCTATCGTGGCGCGTTTCGGGTGGCCTCCCGTGGCCTCCGGAGTAACCCTGACCCGCTGGCCTCATCGGCCGGCTGACCTGGAAGGCCCATCTTGAAGACTCTCCGCCTCAGCACCCTGGCCCTGCTTGTCCAACTTGCTACCGCCAGCATGGCGGCCACGCCGGCCTCCGGCCTGGACACGGCCGGCTTCGACCCCTCCGTGCGGGTCCAGGACGACCTGTTCCGCGCCGCCAACGGCAGCTGGCTGAAGAACACCGAGATCCCGGCCGACAAGGCCGAGTACGGCACGTTCATCCAGTTGCGCGACCTGTCCGACAAGCGCGTGCGCGCCATCGTCGACGAACTGGCCACGCGCCAGTTCCCGAAGGGCAGCGTCGAGCAGAAGGTGGGGGCGTTCTACAGCAGCTTCCTGGACACCGCAGCGATCGACAAGGCCGGCGTGGCGCCGATCAAGCCGATGCTGGCCGAGATCGACGCGCTGAAGACCCCCAAGGCGATGGCGCAGTGGATGGGCCGCGCCCAGGGCCGGCTGGAGACGCCGGTGCAGCTGTGGGTGCTGGGCGACTTCAAGGAGCCCACGGTGAACCGTGCGCTCACCTGGCAGGGCGGCCTGGGCCTGCCCGACCGCGACTACTACCTGAAGAAGGACGACGAGCGCCTGGCCAAGGCCCGTGCCGCCTACGAGACCTACCTGACCACGCTGGCCCGCCTGGCCGGCCTGGCGCAGCCAGCCGAGATGGCCAAGAAGGTGATGGCCATCGAGCAGAAGATCGCCGAGGCCCATTGGGACAAGGTCGACAACCGCAACATGGTCAAAATCTACAACCCGATGACGCCGGCCGAGCTGGCCAAGACGGCGCCGGGTTTCGATTGGGCCGCGTTCATGGAGAGCGCGGCGCTGGCCAATGTGGACCGGCTGTCGGTCTCGCAGCCCAGCGCCACGGTCGCCATCGCCAAGCTGTTGGGTGAGGTGCCGCTGGCCGACTGGAAGGTGTACCTGAAGATGCAGAGCCTGGACGCCGCGGCCCCGGTGCTGCCGCAGGCCTTCCGCGACGCGCGCTTCGCCTTCCGCGGCACCGCGCTCACCGGCACCAAGGAGCAGAAACCGCGCTGGCAGCAAGGCATCACCGAGCTGAACGGCGCCCTGGGTGAAGCCGTGGGCCAGATCTACGTGGCACGCCACTTCTCGCCCGCCCACAAGGCACGCATGCAGGAACTGGTGGGCAACCTGCTGGCCTCCTACAAGGAATCGATCGACGGCCTCACCTGGATGACCCCGGCCACCAAGGCCCAGGCGCAGGACAAGCTGTCCAAGTACATGACCAAGATCGGCTACCCCGACAACTGGCGTGATTACGGCAAGCTGGAGGTGCGCCCCGGCGATGCCCTGGGCAACACCGTGCGCTCGGCGCGCTTCGAGTGGGAGCGGGTGGCCGCCAAGGCTGGCAAGCGAGTCGACCGCACCGAGTGGGGCATGACGCCGCAGACGGTGAACGCCTACTACAACGGGACGCTCAACGAGATCGTCTTCCCGGCCGCGATCCTGGAGCCTCCGTTCTTCGACATGGCAGCCGACGACGCCGCCAACTACGGCGCGATCGGCGCCATCATCGGCCACGAGATCAGCCACGGGTTCGACGACCAGGGCAGCCAGTTCGACGGCGAAGGCGTGTTGCGCAACTGGTGGACGGACGAAGACCGCAAGGCCTTCGAGGCGGTGGGCGCCAAGCTGGTGGCCCAGTACGAGACCTACGAGCCCTTGCCCGGCAAGCGCCTGAACGGCAAGCTGACGCTGGGCGAGAACATCGCCGACCTGTCCGGCCTGCAGATCGCCTACAAGGCCTACCTGCGCTCGCTGAAGGGCCAGGCGGCGCCGGTGATCGGTGGCACCACAGGGCAACAGCGCTTCTTCCTGGGCTGGTCGCAGGGCTGGCGCGAGAAGACCCGCGAGGAACGTGCGCTGCAGCTGCTGACCATCGACCCGCACTCGCCGCCGGAATTCCGCGCCAATGGCGCGGCGGTGAACCACGATGGCTTCCACGAGGCCTTCGGCACCAAGGCCGGCGACAAGATGTTCAAGTCGCCGGAGGAGCGCATCAGGATCTGGTGAGTGGGGCACCCGGTGGCGCGGGTACGCGCCACCACCCGCCGGGCGGGTAGCGCGGCCGCTTGGGAGCGGCCCGGCGCTGGCCGCGTTGTGTGGGGCACCCGGTGCCGGGCGTACCCGTCACCACCCGCCGGGCGGGTAGCGCGGCCGCTCCGGAGCGGCCGAGCGCTGGCCGCGCTCCTGCCGGGCACGGCTCATGACTTACCCTCGCAGGCCGAAGAGGTTGCCGAACGGATCCGTGAACTGGGCCATTCGGCGGCCGTTCTCGATGGCCAGCGGGCCGCGGTACAGGCGCGCGCCGAGGGATTCGGCGTGCGCCCGCTCCGCATCGAATTCAGCCACCGGCCAGTAAACAACCGTGCCGGCCGCGCCGGTGGCCAGCTTGGCGTCGGCGGGCACGAACTCCAGCAGCGCGTGCCCCAGCATCAGGCCGTCGAAAGGCACCGGGTCGTCCAGGTGCACGGCGCGGGCCTGGGGCCACAGGCGCCCGTACCAGGCACGCGCGGCGGCAGGGTCGGCGCTCGGGATCATCACCGCCATCGGCGGACGCGGCAGCGCCTGCCCCGGCAGCATGCAGACCATCCAGGTCTCGGCATGGGGTTCGCCCTCCACCCACACGGCGCCCGGCTCCGTGCCCCAGGCGGTGAAGCCCAGTGACTCGTACAAGGCCAATGCGGCATGGTTGGTGCTGTGCACGCACAGCGTGACCTGGCGCAGGCCGGCGACGGCGGCGGCCTGGCCGAGCACATGCGCCACGAGTTGCCGTGCCACGCCATGCCGGCGCGCAGTTGGCGCCACGTACATGCCCCACAGCACCGCTTTGTGCGCCAGCTTGCGCATGCCTTCACGCGCGAGGCCGGCCACGCCCAACAGCCGCCCGGCCTCGTCGATGGCGCCATACACGCCGAACGGCATGCCGGACGCCAGGCGGGCTGCCACCTTCTCCAGCGGCTCGCACTGCTCCTCCTCCCAACTCGATGCGAAGGCGGTGGGGCACTCGCGAAGGCCCTGCAACCGCAGCGCCTGAAAGGCCGGCGCGTCGCCGGGTGCCAGGGCGCGGATCAGCATCGCGTGGCCAGGCCGTCCAAAGAAAATCGGGTCATGCGGCATCGGTGGCGAGTGTGCCACCGACGCCGGCATGACCCGGCATTGGGCTCAGGAAGCCAGGAGATCAGGGCTTGTACTGCTTGACTTCCTTGTTCCAGCGGTACAGAGCCGAGGCGGCGCCGCTGTACACCGACATGTCAACCGAGTGGTTGCCAAGGGCCACCGACGCGAAGGTCTGGTAGTTCATGATCTGGTAGCCACTGCCTGCGCGGATGATGGTGTTGAACGGGCAGCTGATCGAAACGCCATCGATCAGCAGGCACAGGGCGGCGTTGTTGTCGCTGGCGCCAGCGGCCAGCTGGGCGTTCCCGTTGATGGCGATGGTGCAGCCTGCGGCGTTGTCGCAGTTCAAGTTCAACTGGGCGCCGACCGTCGTGAAGGAACCTGCGCCAAGCGCCAGGCCGTTCTCGTTGTTGGTGTCGAAATAGGTCTTCTGCAGCTTGTGCGAGGTGCTGATGGCCTGTGGCTGCGCCTGGGCCTGGTTGCCCTTGAGCCCGGGCGGCTCGCCCTTGGCTTGGGCGCCCAGCGACAGGGCAGCGGCAGCGGCCAGCAGACAGAATTGAACGGAACGCAACATGGAACCTCCGAGATCTCGTTGAAAGGCATTCTTGCGGGCGCAGGCCTTGGCCTGCCGCTCCACCCACCGCTCGGCTGAACCGGTAGCAGGTGTTGTCATTCTTAAGGCACCCGGCACCCCCGCACATCCTGAGCATTGGGGGGGCGCGTCCCACGAACGCGGGAGGGGTAAGTACGGGGTGCGGCAGTCGGTGGGTCAGTAGGCCGCGGCAGCCTGAGGCGCCGGCGTGCGGATCAGGTGGTCGAACGCACCCAGCGCGGCCTTGGCGCCGTCGCCGGCGGCGATGATGATCTGCTTGAACGGCACGGTGGTGGCGTCGCCCGCAGCGAACACGCCCGGCACGCTGGTCTGGCCCCTCGCGTCGATCACGATCTCGCCGTGCCTGCTCAGCTCGACCACGCCCTTCAGCCACTCGGTGTTGGGCACCAGGCCGATCTGCACGAAGACGCCTTCGAGCACGACATGGTGCGCCGCGCCGGTGGCCCGGTCGGTGTAGCTCAGGCCGTTGACCTTCTTGCCGTCGCCGGTGATTTCGGTGGTCTGGGCCTGGGTGTGAATGCTCACGTTGGGCAGGCTCTTCAGCTTGGCCACCAGCACGGCGTCAGCGCGCAACGCGTCGCCGAACTCCAGCAAGGTGACATGGGACACCAGGCCGGCCAGGTCGATGGCGGCCTCGACGCCGGAGTTGCCGCCGCCGATCACCGCCACCCGCTTGCCCTTGAACAGCGGGCCGTCGCAGTGCGGGCAATAGGCCACGCCCTGGTTACGGTACTGCTTCTCGCCGGGCACATTGACCTCGCGCCAGCGCGCCCCGGTGGACAGCACCACCGTGCGGCCCTTGAGCACCGCGCCGTTGGCCAGGTGCACCTCGGACAGGTCGCCCGGCACCAGCTTCACCGCGCGCTGGGCGTTCATGATGTCGACCTCGTAGGCGCGCACATGCTGCTCCAGCGCGGCGGCGAACTTCGGGCCTTCAGTCTCCTTGACCGAGACGAAGTTTTCGATCGCCATCGTGTCCAGCGTCTGGCCGCCGAAGCGCTCGGCGACCACCCCGGTGCGGATGCCCTTGCGGGCCGCGTACACCGCCGCCGCCGCGCCGGCGGGGCCGCCGCCGACGATGAGCATGTCGTAGGGGGCCTTGTCGGCCAGGCGCGCTGCGTCTCGCGCTGCGCTGCCGGTGTCGAGCCTGGCGAGGATCTGCTCCACGCCCATGCGGCCCTGGCCGAAGACCTGGCCGTTCAGGAACACGCTGGGCACAGCCATGATCTGGCGCTGTGCCACTTCGTCCTGGAACAGGGCGCCATCGATCGTGGTGTGGGTGATGCGCGGGTTGAGCACCGCCAGCAAATTCAGCGCCTGGACCACCTCGGGGCAGTTCTGGCAGCTCAGGGACATGTAGGTCTCGAAGTGCCAGCCGCCCTCCAGCGCCTGGATCTGCTCGATCACCGAAGCATCCACCTTCGGCGGGTGGCCGCCGGTCTGCAGCAGCGCCAGCACAAGCGAAGTGAACTCGTGGCCCATGGGCAGGCCGGCGAAACGGATGCGCGCGGCCCGACCCGGCTCGCCGATGCTGAACGAAGGCGCCCGCTCGCCATCGTCGCGCTCGACCAGCGTCACCTGGGGCGACAGGGCCGCGATCTGGCCCAGCAGCGTGCGCATCTGTTGCGACGCCGTGCCGTCGTCGAGCGAGGCGACCAGCTCGATCGGCCTTTGCAGCTTCTCGAGGTAGGCCTTCAACTGGGTTTGCAGGGCGGTGTCCAACATGGCGTGCTCGCTTCTGGTCAGATCTTGCCGACCAGGTCCAGCGACGGGGCCAGGGTCTCGGCGCCGGGCGTCCACTTGGCGGGGCAGACTTCACCGGGGTGGGACGCCACGTACTGGGCAGCCTGAACCTTGCGCAGCAGCTCCTTGGCGTCACGGCCGATGCCGTTGTCGTGCACTTCCATCAGCTTGATCTCGCCTTCCGGGTTGATCACGAAGGTTCCGCGTAGCGCCAAGCCTTCTTCCTCGATCATCACCTCGAAGTTGCGGGTGAGCGTGCCGGTGGGGTCGCCGATCAGCGGGTAGGTGATCTTGGCGATGGTCTCCGAGGTGTCGTGCCACGCCTTGTGGGTGAAGTGGGTGTCGGTCGACACGCCATAGACCTCCACCCCCAGCGCCTTGAAAGTGTCGTAGTGGTCTGCCAGGTCGCCGAGCTCCGTCGGGCAGACAAAGGTGAAGTCGGCAGGGTAGAAGAACAGCACCGACCAATGGCCCTTCAGGCTGGCTTCGGTCAGGTCGACGAACTTGCCATGGTGGTAGGCGGTGGCCTTGAACGGCTTGACGGTGGTGTTGATCAGGGACATGGTTTTTCCTCGTGGGAGACAGGGTTGTGAAACAGGACTGAACGGATGTTAGGTGCGCTGCAGCATTTAGTGGATTGATTGCTCAGATCACGTTGATTGCGAATTTCAATGAGCTGGACGGCCTCCCGCCCTGTGATCAGCCGCTCAAGCCCTGATCCGAAGTGGTCGATATGTGCGGCAGGCACCGCCCGAAAGGTCGGGGCCCGCCGAGACCATGCCCCATACCCTGCCGCCCCCGCCCTCCCGGCCGACGCCTCCCTGGCGCCGGGCCTTCGGCTGGCGCGCACCTGCCGGGCCAGCCCCGCTGCCGGCCTCGGGATCGGTCGGGCCGGAACTGCGCGCCAGTGCCAGCGCCCCGAGCCGCCTGCGTGGCCTGCTGGCGCTGGTCATCGCTCTGCTGATGCTGGCCGCCTGGGGCTTCTTTGCCGCCACCGAGAGCCTGGCACAGGCCAGCGTCGGCGACGCCGAGGCACTGACCCTGGCCGGCCGTCAATCGCACCTGGCACAGCGCCTCGCCAACCTGGCCATCGCCCCCGCCGAAACGATCGACGCGAAAAGCACCACCGAGGAGATCCTCGCCCGCATGATGGCCGACGCCGGCCGCCTTCAAGCCTTGCGTGGCGACTGGGGCAGCCGCAGCGACGACAGCGATCACTGGACCAGCCAGCGGGAGCGCCTGTGGGCCGCCATCGAGGCCTTCCAGATGGCCCAGGACCGTGGCGAGTACGCCCTCTATCCCTATGCCGACAGGATCCGTCGCGAAACCGAGCGCTTCGTGGTGGGCATGGACCAGGCCACCGCCGAGTTGCAGGTGGCGGCTGAACTGCGCCAGCACCAGACCCAGCGTACGCATGCCACCCTGGTGGCTGGGTTGGCGCTTCTGGTGTCGCTGGTGTTGTGGGGCCTGGGCGAGCCGCTGGCGCGGCGCATGGCCCGCCACCACGCCAGCCTGGTGGCCCAATCCCAGCAGTTGAGCCGTCTGGCCATGGTGGCCGACCGGACACAGAACGTGGTGGTGATCAGCGACGCCGAGGGCCGGCTCACCTGGGCCAATGACGCGTTCACCCGCGTCACCGGCTACACGCTGGCCGAGGCCCAGGGCCACAAGCCCGGGCAGTTGCTGCAGTTCGATGGCACCGACCCGGCCACCCGTGCCAAGCTGCGGCAGGCTCTGACGGCCGGCGAGCCGGTGCGCGTGGAGGTACTCAACCGAGGCAAACACGGGCGCAGCTACTGGGTGGATCTGGACATCCAGCCACTGCGTGACGATCGCGGCGAGATCGCCGGGTTTGTCGCCGTCGAGACCGACATCACTGCCCAGGTGCAACGGCGCGAGTACCTCGATGCCGTGCTGCGGGCACTGCCCGCCGGCATGGTGGTACACGACGCCCAGGGCAAGATCGTTGACGCCAACTTGCGGGCCGAGCAGTTGCTGCAGCTGAGCCGCAGCGAGTTGCTCGGGCGTGAATCCCACGACCCCCGTTGGGCGGCCGTTCACGAGGACGGGCGCCCGATGGCCGCCGACGAACACCCGTCGGAAGTCACGCTGCGCACCGGGGAGGCGCAGAACGGCGTCCCGATGGGGGTTCGGCTTCCAGACGGCCAACGCCGCTGGCTGCGCGCCAACACCCAGATCCTGGCCGGCACGGACGGCCTGCGCCAGGGCGTGATCTCCTGCTTTGTCGACGAGACCGAAACGCGCGTGCAGCGGAACCTGCTGCAGACGACCATCGACGGCGCGGGCGTGGGCACCTGGGACTGGGACATCGGCAGCGGGCGCATTCGCTACAACGAGCGGTGGGCCCGGATGATGGGCTTGGCCATGGAGGAAGTGCCGCGCACGCTCGACGAATGGAGGCACCTGCTGCACCCGGACGACATGGCGCCCAGCCGCAGTGTGCTGCAGGCGCACCTGTCCCACCCCGATGTGCCGTACCGGACCGAATTCCGCATGCGCGGCCGCGGGGGTGGCTGGACCTGGGTGATGGCCGCCGGTGCCGTGATCGAGCGAGCAGCCGACGGCCGCGCGCGCCGCATGACCGGCGTGCATGTCGACATCACCGAGCGCAAGATGCTCGAGCAGGCGCTCAGCGACGCCGCCCTGACCGACGCCCTCACCCGGCTGCCGAACCGCGCCGGCATCCAGCAGGCCCTGGCGCGCTGTGTGGCCCGCGCGAACGCCCACCCCGCCGCTCGCTTCGCGGTGTTGTTCATGGATTTCGACCGCTTCAAGCTGGTCAACGACAGCCTGGGGCACGAGGCGGGTGACGAGTTGCTGCGGCAGATCGCCCAGCGCGTGAAGCTCACCTTGCGGCCCGGAGACGACGTGGCCCGCCTGGGCACGGAACCCGGCCGGCCGGATGTCGCCGGGCGGCTCGGAGGCGACGAGTTCGTGGTGCTGCTCGACCGCATCGCCCGCCCCGAGGACGCTGTCGCGGTGGCCCAGCGCCTGTTGGAGGCCCTGGCCGCCCCGTACGATCTGTCGGGCCGGCAGGTCCAGTCCACCGCCAGCATCGGCGTCGTCACCAGCGATGTCTCGTGCGAGAGCGTCGAGTCGGTGCTCCGCGATGCCGACACGGCCATGTACGAGGCCAAACGGCGGGGCCGCGGCCGGCATGCCGTGTTCCAGCCCGACATGCACCAGCGCATTCGCCATGCGATGGAACTGGAGGCTGACATGCGCCAGGCGCTGCACAGCGACGCCTTCTATGTCGTCTACCAGCCCATCGTCGAACTGGCCAGCCGCCGCCCCGTGGGCCTGGAGGCCCTGGCACGCTGGCGGCACGCCGAGCGAGGCGTGGTGTCGCCGGTCGATTTCATCCCGATCGCCGAGGAGACGGGCCTGATCGTCGATCTCGGCCGTCGGGTGCTGCGGCGAGCCTGCCTGGATCTGGCTCGCTGGCAGGCGGCCCTGGGCCCGGACGCGCCCCGCACTGTGTCGGTCAACCTCAGCCGGGCGCAATTGCAGCCGGGCCTGCTGGCGGCCAGCGTGTCTGCTGTCCTGGCAGAGGCGGGACTGCCTGCGGCGGCCCTGCGGCTGGAGATCACCGAGACCCTGGCCATGCAGGACGATGCCGCCGTCAGCGTGCTGGGAGAACTGCGCGCTCTGGGCGTGAGCCTGTCGCTGGACGACTTCGGCACCGGTTACTCGTCCCTCGCCTCGCTGGACCAGTTGCCCATCGACACCGTGAAGATCGACCGCGCTTTCGTTGCCAAGATGGTCAGCAGCAGCTACCAGACCGCCTTGGTGAAATCCACCGTCCAGGTGGCCGAGGCGCTGGCGCTGGCGGTGATCGCCGAGGGCGTCGAGACCGAGGCCCAGGCTGAAGCGCTGGCGGCCCTGGGTTGCCGCGGCGCACAGGGCTTCCTGTTCAGCCGGCCCGTGCCCGCCAACGAACTGGAGGCCTGGTGGTGCGCGCAGCTGCCCGAGGCCGCCGAGCGCCTGGCCGACGCGCCAGACAGCATTCAGCCCGCCTGACACTCGCGCGGGCGCCGCGCCGACCATGGGTAAGCTGGCAATCTATCCAGTATGCTGCCCACTGTGCACACCCTGCCAGACCTCGCCCGCGCCGACCCACTGGCGTCCTTGAACGATGCCCAGCGCGAAGCGGCCTGCCACGGCGACGGCCCGCTGCTGGTGATCGCCGGTGCCGGATCGGGCAAGACCATGACGCTGGCCGCCCGGGTGGCCCGCCTGGTGCGCGACGGTGCCGACCCGAACCGGCTGCTGCTGCTGACCTTCTCGCGCCGCGCAGCCCAGGAAATGCAGGCCAGAGTCGGCGCGCTGTTGCGCGAGTCGCTCAGCCTGCCGCCCAGTGCCGCCGCGCCTCAGTTGCCGTGGGCGGGCACCTTCCACGCCATCGGAGCACGGCTGCTGCGCGAACAGGCCACGCGCCTCGGACTGTCGGAAGACTTCAGCCTGCTCGACCGCAGCGACGCCGAGGACCTGATGGGCTGGGTGCGCGAGCGCCAGGGCCTCGCAGCCCGCGAGAATCGGTTTCCGATGAAGGGGACTTGCCTGTCGATCTATTCGCGCGCCGTCAACAGCCGGTCGCCGCTGGGGGAGGTGCTTCGCGACGCGTTCCCCTGGTGCGCTGCCGAAGCCGACAGCCTGGCCAGCCTGTTCCGCGCCTATGAGCGTGCCAAGGTCGACCAGCAGGCGCTGGATTTCGACGATCTGCTGTTGTACTGGGCGGAGATGATGCAAGAGCCTGCGCTCGCCGCCTGGCTCGGCGAGCGCTTCACCCATGTGCTGGTGGATGAATACCAGGACACCAACCGGCTGCAGGCCGCCATCCTGCTGGGCCTGAAACCGCAAGGCCGGGGCTTGACCGTGGTGGGCGACGACGCCCAGGCGATCTATGCCTTCCGGGCCGCCGAGGTGCGCAACATCCTGGACTTTCCCGGCCACTTCAGCCCGCCGGCCAGCGTGCTCACGCTGGCGCGCAACTACCGTTCGACCCAACCGCTGCTGGACGCGGCGAACGCGGTGATCGCCCTGGCGCCCGAGCGTTTCACCAAGGCCCTGTGGACCGACAGCACCGGCAGCGAGCGCCCGCGTCTGGTGGCCGTGGGCGACGAGATGGACCAGGCCCGCTGGGTCGCCGCCGAGGTGCTGGCACGCCGCGAGGAGGGGCTGCGGCTCAAGTCGCAGGCGGTGCTGTTTCGCAGCTCCAGCCATGCGGCGGCACTGGAACTGGAGCTGGCGCGGCGGCGCATCCCGTTCGTCAAGTACGGCGGGCTGAAGTTCCTGGAGGCCGCCCATGTGAAGGACATCCTGTCGCTGCTGCGCTGGGCCAGCAACCCGCGCCATCGGCTGGCGGGGTTTCGCGTGGCCCAGCTGATCGCCGGCATCGGCCCCGCCAACGCCCGCCGCCTGCAGGACGCCATGGATGCCGCCCCCGACCCCGCCGCTGTTCGCCGCGCGTATGCGCCGCCTGCCGGCGCGCAAGCTGACTGGGCGGCACTGGGGGTGCTGCTCGACCGGCTGGACGACGCCGTCGCCTCGGACTGGCCGGGCGAGCTTCAGGCGGTGGTCGACTGGTACCTGCCGCAGTTGGAGCGCCTGCACGACCACCCCGAACCACGCCGGGCCGACCTGCTGCAACTGGTGCGGCTGGCCGCCGGGCACGCCAGCCGCGAGCGCTTCCTGACCGAACTCACGCTCGACCCGCCGCAGGCCACCAGCGACGAGGCTGGCGACCCGTCGCTCGACGAGGACTACCTGATCCTGTCCACCATCCACGCCGCCAAGGGCCAGGAGTGGCAGGCGGTGACCGTGCTCAACGTGGTCGACGGCTGCATCCCCGGCGACCTGGCCACCGCCACCCCGGTGCAACTGGAGGAGGAGCGGCGGCTGCTGTATGTGGCCATGACCCGGGCACGGCGGCATCTGGCGCTGATGGTGCCCCAGCGCTTCCATGTCACCCAGCAACGCCGCTATGGCGACCGGCACCTCTACGCGGGCTTGAGCCGATTCATCCCGCCCGAGGTGGCGTTGCACTTCGACGCCGCCGGCCCGTCGGCACCCACCTGGGCCAGCGGCCCCCTGACGCCGCCGCCCGGCCCTGTCCTGGATCTCGCCCGGCGCCTGCGTGAGCGCTGGTAGCACGGCGGGCTCAAGGCCGGATCCGTTTCGGCCGACATCCAGGGATACCCCGCCTTGGCTTGACGTGCTCACCGACACCCTGACCCCCGCATCACTCGCCCACAGCCATTTCGACCGGCTGATGGTGCGGGTGCTGATGCCGTTGTTCGCGGCTGGCTCGTTGGCGGTGATCCTGTTGTGGTGGCTGGAGACCAGCGAGGGCAAGATCAGCGAGGTCAACCGCTGGGCCTACCCGCTGATGCTGCTGGTCTTCGGTGGTTGTCTGGCCGCGCTGCGGCGGCGGCCGCACAGCGTTCGCATGGTTCGCTGGGTCGGCTTCATTTCGGTGGCCCTGAGCCTGTTGAGCGACCTCGCGTTGCACCTGTTCCAGAGCGGCCCGCTGATCGGCAACTACAACGCGATGACGCTGATCACCTGGCTGCCGCTGGTGTACGCGGTGGCGTTCTTCATGTTGGAAGGCAGGCACGCCGTTTGGTCTGCCTGTGTCGTGCTGGGGTTGGTGGCCGCTGGCTTTGCCTGGCGGCTCAACTCACCGGCCGGCCACAGGGACGACGTCACGCTGCTGGTCAACGTGCTGGCCTCGCACGCCGTGTTCATCATCTGCCTCAGCGGCTGGCTGCGCATGAAGCGATTGCTGTCGCGCCAGCAAGGCGTTGCGCAGGAGTTGCGGGTACTGGCGGCCACCGACGAGCTGACCGGCCTGTCCAACCGCCGCCATGCGCTGGAGCGGCTTGAGCGCCTTCTGAATCGGCTGCCTGACGAACACCCGCCCGTGGCCGTGTTGTGCGATCTTGACCACTTCAAGCACATCAACGACGCACTGGGCCACGACGCGGGTGACCGCGTCCTGGTCGAGGTGGCCGACATCCTGCGCCGCGCCACCCGGGCCAGCGACACGGTGTCGCGCTGGGGCGGCGAGGAGTTCCTGATCGTCCTGCCTGGCACGCCGCTCGACGTGGCCAGCGAGATGGCGGAGCGGCTGCGCCTGCGGGTCGCCACGCTCTCAAGCGCCGGGGCGGCGCAGCAGCACGGCGGCGTCACCGTCAGCCTGGGCCTGGCCGCCCACCAGCCGGGCGAAGCACTGTCCGCCTGGCTGCGCCGGGCCGACGAAGCGCTCTACCGTGCCAAGGCGGCCGGCCGCGATCGCTTCGAACTGGGCTAGCCCTGGCTAGACCATCGGCAGCAGGATCCGGCGCTCCCACGCGCTGACTGGGGCACCCGGCGCCAGGAGTACCTGCCGCCACCCGCCGGGCGGGTAGCGTGGCCGCTCCGGAGCGGCCGAGCGCTGGCCACGCTAAACCATCGGCAGC
>Ga0075163_10007340_pt1 | contig 14574 bp, 10 predicted proteins | sample JI1023141ADNA_FD_71478 | JGI IMG/M metagenome (GOLD analysis project Ga0075163, IMG submission 71478) | Wastewater effluent complex algal communities from Wisconsin, to seasonally profile nutrient transformation and Carbon sequestration -... | ecosystem: Engineered > WWTP > Effluent > Algae...
AAGGAGAGTCGCCCGGTGGCCGAGTCGACGAACGGTGCCTGCGTGTGGAGCGAGAAGAGCGTGTCGCCACCGGCTTGCCGCGGGAGCCGCGATGGGGGGCCGTACTCGCCGCGCGGACCCAACGCCGCAAAGAGTCGCGCGTGCAGGTACGCCCCCTCTGCGGGAGGCGGAATCCGGTTGGTCAGCTGGCGATCGACGGCAGAAGCCGAGACGAAGAGCGCCGGGAATCGACGCATCCACGAGACGGTGACGGGATCGGGGGCCGGATCGGCAATGCTGATGACGCGACCGGTATGCGCATTGACCACCGCGACTGCGGCGTGCTGATAGTATCGCGCGTCGTCGCTGCCGATGCGGATCGGGTCGCTCAGCGGATAGAACTGCGACGCGGAGTACAGGTGCAACGTCCAGTACAGCGAGTCCCGGTGCACGACCGGGTTGACGCGCGCGCCCTGCAGGAACAGCGGGAAGAGCCGGCGCACGCGGCGCCGCACGTCGCGATGCAGGACGACCCGAGCGGCGGCGCGCGGCGTGCTGCTCAGCAGGCGAGGATTCTGCAGCCCCCACGCGTGCGCGAGGCGCGACGCAAAGGACGTCAGGAGCGGTGCGGCGATGCGTCCCGTCGAGTCGAGGACGATGCTGTAGCCCGGGGCCGAGTCGAAGACGACGGCGGCCGGCAACCCGAGTTCGCCATCCGCGCTCCCCTCGGTGACGGGCGTCCCCTGTTCGGTCGCGAGGTCTGACTCGATGCGCACGGCCCCCCATGGCGCCAACGGATCGCTCGCCTCTGGCCCAGACGGCTGCTCCACGACGACAGCGCGCAGGCGTCCGTCGAGTGCTTCCCAACCGGCCGCCCCGAGCGGACGGCCGGCGCGACGTTCGCGCGCGAGGGCGCGCTCGAGCGCTGGGGGGTCCCAGAGCGCGGCGCCGCGCAGCGCGCCCATCGCCAGGGGGCCGGAGAGGCTCGAATCCGGACGCGCGACGCGATCGACGTCATAGGCACGCCGCGTGTAGCCTGCGCGTGTCTTGAAGTACGGGGCGTCGCGCAGCTCCTGATCGGCGGGGACGAGGAAACGCTCGGCGACCGGCGGGAGGAATTGGCGGAGCGAGAGCGCGAGCAGGAGGACGGCACTCACCGTCGCGAAGGCCAGGCGCAGCTGTCCGAACCAGCCGGACCAGAGGAGGAGCACCGCCGCCGCCACCGTGCCGAGCGAGAGCACGAGGTTGGCGGGAATGCCCACGCGATGATCGAGGGCGTTGAAGGCGGCCTGCGCCCCGCTCCCCTCCAGCAGCAAGCGATACGCGTCCAGGCGGTAGCTCCAGCCGAGGATGACGAGGAGCGCCGCCCCGAGCACGAAGAGGTGCCGTCGCACGTAGGCGGTCACGCGCAGTCGTCCCCCGTCCCATCGCAGGCTGGGTGTGAGGGCGTAGAACACGACGACCACGAGCGTCACCGTCAGCAGCGCGATGAGCGACCACAGGTGCAACGCGGCTTCGAGGGGGAGCCAGTAGACCCAGAAGGCGAGGTCGAACTGGAAGTAGGGATCGCTCTCGCGGAACGGCTCGCCGTGTCGCACCAGTTCGACCGACGTCCAATCACCGTGCGGGAGTGCGAGCAGGAGCCCCATGACGAGCGAGAGCGTCACGACCGCGGCCATCAGGTATTGCCCGGGGACCTCCTCGCCGATCTCGAGGTTGCCCACGCGTCGCGGGAGGACGAGGGAGACCACCGAGTGCCGGACGGCCCAGAGGTTCAGGAAGACGAAGAGCGTCCCGACCACGAAGGCGCCGCCGCGCAGGATGAGCAGGTCGACGGCGCGCGCCCGCCAGACGTCCGCGGCGCCTAACGCATCGAACCAGAGAAAATCCACGTACCAGCCGGCCACCACGCGCCCCACCAGGAGGAGCGCGGCAAGGGCAATGACTCCGCCCAGCAGCCAGCGACGACGGCTCACGCGACGGTCACGTTAGGGACTCACGCCCTGCGACCGCAGCCACCCCTCCATCTCGTCGCGGATGTCCCGCAGCCGGTCCTGCGTCAGCGCTTCGTAGCGCGTGACCAGGATGGGCTGCGTGTTGGACGCCCGAATCAGTCCCCACCCGTCGCCGAAGAGGACGCGCACCCCGTCGACGTCGATCACGTCGTGCGTCGCCTTGAAGTGCTTTGCTGCGGCCTCCACGAGCGGAAACTTGCGCTCGTCACCGCAGTCCACGCGAATCTCCGGCGTGGAGAAGAACGGGGGGACGTCGGACAGCAGCTCCTGCACCGAGCGCCCGCTGTCGGCGACGATGCGCAGCAGGCGCGCCGCGCCGTAGAGCGCGTCGTCGTGCCCGTAGAACCCCTCGGCGAAGAACATGTGTCCGGACATCTCCCCGGCAACCGGTGCGTGGAGCTCCTTCATCTTGTCCTTGATGAGGGAGTGGCCGGTCTTCCACATCACCGGCGTTCCCCCGGCCTTGGCGATGGCGTCAGGAAGCGCTTGCGAGCACTTCACGTCGAAGATGATCGACTGCCCTCCCCCGGTGCGCGCCAGCACATCGCGGGCATAGAGGATCAGGATGTGATCGCCCCAGATGATCGTCCCGTCGCCATCCACCAGACCGATGCGGTCGGCATCGCCGTCGAAGGCGATCCCCAGATCGGCCCCCTGCATGCGCACGGCGGCTATGAGGTCGTGCAGGTTCTCCACCACCGTGGGATCGGGATGGTGATTGGGAAAGGTCCCGTCGCTTTCGCAGAAGAGATAGCTCCCCGCGACACCCAGGCGCGAGAAGAGCGCCTCGGCCACGAGCGCGCCGGCGCCGTTGCCGGCGTCGATCACCACCTTGAGCGGTCGCGAGAGTGGGCCGACCTTGGCGACGATGTCATCGATGTAACGCGCGATGACCTCCTCGTGGCAGACCGTCCCCTCCCCCGCGGGATAGCTCGCCTCGCGAACAAAGCGCAGGAGCCCCTGGATCCCCGCGCCGTGCAGCGATTCGGTGCCGACGCACAGCTTGAATCCGTTGTACTCGGGCGGGTTGTGGGAGCCGGTGATCTGGATCCCCCCAACGACCGGGAGATGATGCAGGCTCCAGTACAGGAGCGGGGTCGGGACGACGCCGATGTCGATGACGTCGACGCCGCAGGCCGTGAGGCCGGCGACCAGCGCATCGCGCAGCGCGAGCCCCGATGGGCGATTGTCGCGTCCAACGGCGACGTTGCCGCGGATGCCGCGCGACGCCAGGTGCGCCGCGTATGCGCGTCCGATCGCTTCGGCGGCCTCGGTGGTGAGGTCGTCGCCCACGACACCGCGAATGTCATACTGCCGGAAGATCCCTGCGTTGATCGCCATATCGAAGTCGTGCGGCCGTAAACGAGGCGGGGCCGCGTGGCGGCCCCGCTGTGGTCACTGTCCGGTGGTCGGCGCGGTGGAAGGCGCCGGTGCCCCCGGTTGTGCTGGGGCCCCAGTCGCCGCGGGCACCCCTAACGAACTGGAGGCCTTGGCCAGTCGGACAATCGGGTCGGGATAGACCCCGAAGAAGAGTATCAGTGCGACAGCCCCGCCCACCACCAGCTTGGTCAGTCCGGGCATGGCCGGAACGGTCGGTGCATCGGCGGCGCGGGGCTTCATGAACATCGCCATGACGACCGGAACGTAGTAGCCGGCGGAGATGGTCGAGGTGAGGACGAGCACGATCGCCAGACGTATCTGGGGAGCTGGTGCCTGAATCGCGGACTGCAGGACGTACCACTTGGCGAAGAAGCCCATGCCGCCGAACACCGGGAAGCCAAGCAGCGCGAGCATGAAGACCATCATGGAGATCGCGAGCCCCGGATTGGTGTTCCAGAGGCCGTGGAGGTCCTCGATCCGATCGCCGGAGCTCCCCGACTGCCCGACGGCGATGAGGACGGCGAATGCCCCCATGGTCGCGAGGGTGTACGCGAACAGGTAGAACAGGAAGGCCGTCGCCGCCTGCGGTGTTCCGGCTGCCAGCGCGACGAGGATGAAGCCCGTGTGGCCGATGCTGGAGTACGCCAGCATGCGCTTCAGGTTCTTCTGCTGCAGGGCGATGATGTTGCCGACGATCATCGTCGTGGCCGCGATCCACCAGACCGCCTTGTGCCACTCGGCGTACACCCCCGGGAATGCTTCGAGCCAGACGCGGAGGAAGGCGGCGAAGGCCGCGGCCTTCACGCCGGCAGCCATGAAGCCCGAGATCGGCGTCGGCGCCCCTTCGTACACGTCGGGGGCCCACATGTGGAACGGGGCGGCCGCCAGCTTGAAGCCGAAACCCACCAACAGGAGCGCTACGCCCACGAGGAGCATGGGCGACTGGGACAGGTTGAGCGAGGCGATGCGCGCCCCGATCTCGGTCAGGTTGGTCGACCCGGTGGCGCCGTAGACGAGTGCGATGCCATACAACAGGAACGCCGTCGAGAAGGCGCCGAGCAGGAAGTACTTGAGCGACCCTTCGGCGGCGCGCGCGCTGCGACGGTTGAGCCCCGCCAGGACATACACGGCAATCGACATCAACTCGATGCCGAGGAAGAGCACCATGAGGTCGCGTGCGGCCGCCATCAACATCATCCCGCCGACGGCGAAGATGGTGAGGACGTGCGCCTCTCCCGCGAGGATCCCTTCGCGGGCGTTGTAGTCGACCGAGAGGGCGATCGCGATGATGGCGGCCAGGAGGAACAGTGCGTCGGCCGCCCACCGGAAACCATCGACGGCGATGACGCCGGCGCCGGCTGTCGGATTGCGCGTCGCGGTGAAGACCACGGCCACGAGGACGACGACGGCGAGCCCGATGCTGGCCAGCCCAACGCTGCGCTGCCGGGCAATGGAATCAGGCCCCCAGGCCGCGGCGAGCATCAGGACCATCGCCCCGCCGAGCAGGACGAGATCGGGGCCCAGCGCCATGGTGAGCTGCGCGGGGATGGAGAGATCGTAGTGCATCTCAGTTCCCTCCCGTGGCGATGCTCATCGTGGCTTGCTGTGCGGCTGCACGCGTCTCCACCTGCTGCACGAACTTGGCCGCCGACGCTTCCATGCGGGACAGGACCGGCTTGGGGTAGACGCCCATCCAGATGATGAGGAAGAGGAGCGGCGCCAACAGCGTGATCTCGCGCCAGTTGAGGTCCGTCAGCAGCGCATTGGCCGGCTTGTCGAGCGGGTTGTACAGGATCCGCTGCACGGCCCACAGCATGTAGGCCGCCGCCAGGATCACGCCTAACGCCGAGATGGTCGTCATCCACGGGACCGTCTTGAACGAGCCGACCATCACCAGGAACTCGGAGATGAAGCCGTTGGTCCCGGGGAGCCCGATCGAGCTGAGGGCGACGACCGTCAGCGCCGTGGCGAAGATCGGGACGACCTTGGCGATACCGCCGTAGTCGGCGATAAGGCGCGAGTGCTTCCGCTCGTAGATCATGCCGATGAGGAAAAACAGCGCGCCGGTCGAGACGCCGTGGCCGATCATCACCATCAGCGCCCCCTGCACGCTCTCGGTGGTCATGGCGAAGATGCCGAGCATGACCATGCCGAGGTGGGCGACCGATGAGTACGCGACGAGCTTCTTGAAGTCGGGCTGCACCAGCGCGACGAGCGATCCGTAGATCACCCCGATCACGCTGAGCGCGATGATCACCGCGCGCACGGTCTCGTGCATCGCGATCCCCGGGAAGAGCGGGATCGCCAGGCGCAGGAATCCGTAAGTGCCGAGCTTGAGCAGGATGCCGGCCAGGATGACCGACCCTGCCGTGGGCGCCTCGACGTGCGCGTCAGGCAGCCACGTGTGGAACGGAAACATCGGGACCTTCACCGCGAAGGCCACGAAGAAGGCGAGGAAGAGCCAGAAGGCCACCTTGGGCTGCAGCTCGCTCACCGCCATGATGGCGTCGTACGAGAAGTTCGGCCGTCCATCCGCCAGCCCGGCCTGGTAGCCGAGGTACACGATGGCGACCAGCATCAGGAGCGAGCCGAACATCGTGTAGATGAAGAACTTCAAGGACGCGTAGATGCGCCGTTCCCCGCCCCAGATCCCGACGATGAAGTACATCGGGATGAGCATCACTTCCCACATCACGTAGAACAGGAAGAGGTCGCGCGCCACGAAGACGCCGAGCATCCCCACCGTGAGGAGGAGCATGAGGGCGTGATAGGCGTGCACCTTCTTCGAGATGCTCGTCCAGCCGCCAAGGACGGCCAGTGGCATCAGGAAGGTGGTGAGCAACACCATCATGAGCGACAGGCCGTCGATCCCGAGTGAGAAGCGCGAGCCCCACGACTCGATCCACGGGGCGTCGAAGCCGGCCTGCCAGCCGCTGGACGTCGGGTCGAACGACCACCAGAGGCCGATCGAGACGACAAACTCGAGAAGGAAGATGGCGAGCGTCATGACCCGGGCCGTCCCTTCGGCACTGGCCAGCGCATCGCCCGACGCCCCCTTGAGCGTCGCGCCATGCAGCCACACCAGGAGCGCGCCGATCACCGGAATGATCAGCAGCGCCGGGAGGACCCAGGAGTTGTACCCGATCGATTCGAGCAAGGCTTGCATCGGTCTATCGCAGGGAGAAAGCGCCGAGTACCGCGACGACGCCGATGATGAGCACCCAGGCGTATGTCCCCACCTGGCCCGACTGGACCCGCGCACCCACCCAGCCGATGCCGCGGGCCAACTGCGCGCTCCCGTTCACCAACAGCCCGTCGATGATCCCCGCATCCATCCCCTTCCATAGGACGGCACGCGAGAACCCGACGAGCGGCTGCACCACGACCTTGTCGTACCCTTCGTCGACGAAATACTTGTGCTCCAGCACCCGGTCGATCCCTTCGGACGCCGGCGACTGGTTCTTGGGGACGAGCGCCGACGGCTTGAGGCGCGCGATGGCGAAGGCGATGCCGATGGCGGCAATCGCGATCGCGATGCCGACCAGGACGTACTCGGTGCTGTGCTCGAGATGCGCCTCGTGCCCCTTGGTCACGCGCAGCGCCGCCTCCCCCGTCACCGGCTCCAGCCAGTGGTGCAGCGCCTGGATCGGCCCTGCCGGGAAGAACGTGGGCAGGTTGAGCCATCCGCCAGCTGCACTGAGCACGCCCAGCACCGCCAGCGGTCCGGTCATGATCCACGGCGCCTCGTGCAGGTGCCCCTGCTCCTTCTCGCCGCTCCGGTTGGGGCCGTGGAAGGTGTAGAGCATCATGCGCGTCATGTAGATCGCCGTCAGGAGCGCCGAGGTGAGTCCGATCGCGTAGATGGCGTAGAGCAGCGCGCTCCCCGGGATGCCAAGCCAGCTCGCCTCGGCGAGCGTCGACCCGTGCGTACGCGCGAAGACCGAGCCGAGGATCTCGTCCTTCGAGAAGAAGCCCGCAAACGGCGGGATGCCGGCAATCGCCAGTGTGGCGATCCACATCAGGATGAACGTCACCGGCATGAACTTCCGGAGCCCGCCCATGTTGCGCATGTCCTGCGCGTCGTCGTGGTTGCCGGTGTGGTGATACGCCTGGTGCATGGCGTAGATCACCGACCCCGACCCGAGGAACAGGAGCGCCTTGAAGAAGGCGTGCGTGACCAGGTGGAAGACCCCCGCCGCGTATGCTCCAACCCCCACGCCCACGAACATGTAGCCGAGCTGCGAGACGGTGGAGTACGCGAGGACCTTCTTGATGTCCCACTGCTTGAGCCCGATCGTCGCCGCGAAGAGCGCGGTGAGCGCCCCGACGAAGGCGACGGTGAGCGAGGCCACCGGCGACAGCGAGAAGAGGACCGCGCTGCGGGCGATGAGATACACGCCCGCGGTCACCATGGTCGCCGCGTGGATGAGCGCCGAAACCGGTGTCGGGCCCGCCATGGCGTCGGGAAGCCAGACGTAGAGCGGGATCTGCGCGCTCTTGCCCGTGCACCCGAGGAACATGAAGAGGCAGATCGCCGTCACCAGCGCGCCGCCAGGGGCAAACTGCGCGGCCCCGGCGTTGACGCCGGCAAAGTCCAGCGTCCCCAGGTTGGAGAAGAGCAGGAACATGGCGACGAGGAAGCCGAAGTCGCCGATGCGGTTGACGATGAACGCCTTCTTGCCCGCGTCCGCGTTCGCCTTCTCGGAGAACCAGAAGCCGATCAGCAGGTACGAGCACAGCCCCACCCCTTCCCACCCGACGAAGAGCAGCGGGTAGTTGGCGCCCAGCACCAGGATGAGCATGAAGAAGACGAACAGGTTGAGGTACGCGAAGTAGCGCGGGTACCCCGGGTCGTCCTGCATGTAGCCGACCGAGAACAGGTGGATCAGCGTCCCGACGCCGGTGATGACCATCGCCATCACCATCGAGAGCTGGTCGACCTGGAAGGCCGCGTCGATGCGCAGGTCACCGACCGCCATCCACGAGAACAGCGTCTTCACGAACGGCTGCTCGGCGTGCGCGCCGGAGAGTGCGAAGAAGATCGTGGCGGTGAGGACGAAGGCCGCGGCGAGCACCGCCGGCCCGACGATGCTCACGAGCCCCGCGTGCTTGTGCCGCGGCGGCGCGTGATGGTCGTCGTGGCCGTGCCCATGACCGTGATCGTCGTGCCCGTGACCGTGCGCGTCCCCGTGATCGTCGTGGTGCGCGTGGTGCGTCGACGGATTCTTGGGTCCCGTCTTCGCCACGCTGGTGAGCGCGAGAAGGCCGTTGATGAGGAACCCGATCAGCGGGAGGATCGGGACGAGCCAGATCCACTCGGCCACGGTCCCGGCGAGTGGGTGCGCTCCGGCGGCTGCCGCTTCCTGGAGGAGCATCAGCCCTTGAGGAGATTGATGTTCGTGAGGTCCACCGTCTGGCGGTGGCGGAAGATCGAGATGATGATCGCCAGCCCCACCGCCGCTTCAGCCGCGGCAACGGTCATGACGAACACCACGAACACCTGCCCCGTCATCCCGTACAACCTGGAGAAGGCGACGAATGACAGGTTGACCGCGTTGAGCATGAGCTCGACGCACATGAAGATGATGATCGCGTTGCGACGGGTGAGGACACCAATCACTCCGATGCTGAACAGCACCGCGGACAGCGCGAGCGCTTCGGGAACCATCATGCGGAGGCCCTCCGTTTGCCGAGGACGACGGCGCCGACGATGGCCACGAGGAGCAGGATGCTCGTGAGTTCGAAGGCGAGCAGGTTGTCGCTGAAGAGCGGCTTGGCGATCGCGCTCACGGCGTTGAGATCCTTGAGGCTCTCGGCGCGCGCGAAGTCACTCTGCACCAGGGACGCCTCGGGGCGTGTGCGCCCGAGCGCCATCACCTGTGCCAGCAGGGCGATGCCTAACAAGCCGGCCGCGATCCGCCCCCACTTGCCGCGCAGGTCCGACAGCTCGTCGGGATGCCCGAGGTTGAGCAGCATGACGACGAAGAGGAAGACCACCATGATGGCACCGGCATAGACCAGCACCTGGATGGCGCCGACGAAGTGCGCGTCCATCATGACGTAGAGCGCGGCGAGGCAGAACATGGTCTGCACCAGCCACAGCGCCGCCGCCACGGGGCTCTTGCGGGTCACGAACGCGAGCGCCGAGGCGATCGCGAGCAGCCCGAAGAGATAGAAATGAAGCTCGTAGAAGAAGTTCGGCATTACTCGCCCTTCGGGTCGGCCGGGTCCCACATCTCGCACACCGGGTGCGTCTGGGCCATCAGGCGCTCGAGGTCGTAGACGAAGCCTTCGCGCGAATACTCGGCATTCTCGTAGTGCCGTCCGAGGTGGATCGCCTCCTCGGGGCACACTTCCTGGCAGTAGCCGCAGAAGATGCAGCGGAACTCGTCGATCTCGAAGACGAGCGGATATCGGTTCCCCTGCTCGTCCTCACCCGGGACCAGCTTGATGCAGTTGGCGGGGCACACCGTGGGGCAGAGTCCGCACGCCACGCACTTCGCCTTGCCGTCCTCGGTGGTGAGCATGCGATGCGTCCCGCGCCAGCGCGGCGAGATGCTCTCGCGCTGCTCGGGATACTGCGTGGTCACCTTGTGGGGATCGATGAGGTGCTTGAAGGTGTTGCCCAGCCCCTTCAGCGTTGCCCGGACGTAGCTCGTCTCCGAGAGGGGACGGTCCACGACCTTCACGTTGATGGCCATTAGTCGCCTGCCTGGGTCGAGAGATTCGCGCGCGCTGCGGTGATGCCGCGCAGCCTGGCCAGTTCCTCAGCCGACGCGCGTCCGTACGCCGGGCTCAGCACGCGGCCGCGGTCGATGAGCGAGAAGGCGATGAATAGGATGACCGCATTGACCGCCAGGAAGATCCCCGCGTACGCGAGCCCGCGCTCGATCCCCATGGCGTCGAGCGCCAGCATCAGCGAGGCCACGACGACGATGTAGCCCAGCGCCAGCGGGAGGAGGAGCTTCCATCCCAACGACATCAGCTGGTCATACCGGAAGCGCGGAAGCGTCCAGCGGATCCAGATGTAGAAGAACATGAAGAAGAGCGTCTTCGCCATCATGATGATCACCGACAGCAGCACGAGCGGGCCACTCACCGCCCCGGTGTTGTCGGCCGTCATGAACGGGATGTCCCACCCGCCGAAGAAGAGCGTCGCCAGCATCGCCGACTGCGTGACCATGTTGGCGTACTCGGCGATCATGAACATCGAGAACTTCATCGCGGAGTACTCGGTGTGGTACCCGGTCACCAGCTCCGACTCGGCCTCGGGGAGGTCGAACGGGAGGCGGTTGGTCTCGGCGAAGGCGGAGATGAGGTACGTCACGAAGGCCACCGAGAGCGTGACGACGTTCCACGCGTGCATCTCGGCCTGCTGGTTCACGATCGTTCGCATCGTCACGTTCCCCGCCAGCAGCAAGACGGGGATCAGCGACATGCCCATCGAGATCTCGTAGGAGATCATCTGCGCGCTCGAGCGGAGTCCGCCCAGCAGCGCGTACTTGTTGTTCGAGCCCCAGCCGGCGAGCACGATCCCGTACACGCCGAGCGACCCGATACCGAGGGTGAACAGGAACCCGATCGGCAGGTCGGCGAGCACCATGTCGATGCGGCCCCACGGCGACGCGTAGGCCGCCCCCCACGGGATGATCGCCCACACCATCAGCGCCGGCACGAATGACAACATCGGCGCGATGATGAAGAGCGCCTTGTTCACGTGCGGCGGGAGCGTCTCTTCCTTCATGAAGTTCTTCACGCCGTCGGCCAGCGGCTGGAAATAGCCGCGCGGGCCGACGCGATTGGGACCGTGCCGCCCCTGGATCCACGCCGAGATCTTGCGCTCGGCCAGCGTGGAGTAGGCGACGATCACCATGTACAGCGTGAAGAAGACCAGCAGCTTGAGCGCCGTGGCCAGGAACCAGGGCCAGAAGTTCGGAGCAGCCTGCGGATCAACCGCCGCCTGCAGCAGTGCGGGCATCGCGAGGAAGGCGCTCATCGGGCGGCCTCCGCGAAGGAGGCCGCGTCGACGACGGGCAGGCCGCGCAGCCCTAACGTGTCGTACGACAACCCGGCAAAGGCCGGCTCGGCCGCGGCAAGCGCGGCGAAGGCGTCCGACGCCGTGAAGTACTCGGCCTTCTCGCCCATGGCACCCAACAGGTCGGAGAGGACGTACCAGCTCGGGCGCGCCATCCCCTGCGTCGCCTTGGCCTGCAGGAAGCGTTGCACTCGGCCGCGGAGATTGGTGAACGTCCCCTCCTCTTCCACCACGTTGGCGATGGGGAGAATGACGTCGGCCTTGGGCAAGTTGGCCGGCATGGCCGTCCCCACGACCACCACCACCGAAGCCCGGCTTACCGCCGGCACGTCGGTTGGTGCGAGATCGTGGTCGGCGATCACGAGGGCGTCGCCCGGTTGCAGGAGCTCGAGCGGCGACGGGTGACGCGTGAAGCCCAGCAGCTGCGCGCCGGTGGCATTCGCCGCACGATCGGCACGCAGCGCGAGATCAGGGGCCCCCGGCAGCGCGGCGACGGTCCCCTGCTCCACGCGATAGGCCCCCGTACCGCCCGACTTCTTCACGAGGCGCGACAGCAGATGCAGCGCTTCGTTGGACAGATTCGGTGACGCCAGGACGAAGACCTTCTTTCCCTTGAGGACGCGGGCGGCTCCTTCGAGCGCGACGTCCCAGTCCACCGTCGCATGCCCACTGGCGCCAAGGATGCTCGGCGACTCGAGCCGGTCGCGGCGGTTGAGCCAGCGGTAGTTGCCGCGCCCGTGGTCACACATGAAGAACTGGTTCACGCTCTCGTTGGAGCGCGGACGCAGGCGCATGACCGTGTTGTCGCGCGTCTCGACGATGATGTTGCACCCCTGCGAGCAGCCGGTGCACACCGAGGCCGTGCGATCGAGCTCCCACGCACGCGCCTTGTTGAGGAAGTCCTTCGAGAGCAGCGCGCCGACGGGGCAGAGGTCGACGACGTTTGCCGCCCACGGATGCGTGAGGTCCTTCCCGTCGAACTTGCCGATGAAGGCGCGGTCGCCGCGCTCGCTGACGTTCAGCACCGTGTCCTTGGCCACGTCGTCCATGAAGCGGACACACCGCGTGCAGAGGATGCAGCGGTTCTGGACGTAGAGGACATCGCCCCCGAAGTCATCGACCGGATTGAAGCGCTTGGCCTCGCGATAGCGCGAGTCATTGCGCCCTTCCTGATACGTGTAGTCCTGCAGTTCACACTCGCCGGACTGATCGCAGATCGGACAGTCGAGCGGGTGGTTGATCAGCAGCATCTCCAGGACGCCCTTGCGCGCTTCGCGGGCCTTCTCGGAGTGCACGTGCACCACCTGTCCCTCGGCCACGGCCGTCGCGCACGACGGGGCGAGCTTCGGGAACTTCTCGACTTCCACGAGGCACATGCGGCAGACGCCGGCCACGGGAAGTCCCGGATGGTAGCAGTAATGCGGGACGAGGACCCCGGCCGACTTCGCCGCTTCGAGGATGGTCGTCCCCGGCGCGACGGCGACTGGGCGCCCTTCAATGGTCAGGTTGACGAGGGGCGTGTCTGCCATCAGGCCACCACGACAGGGACGGCGTGCACGGTCTTCTTCGTGATGAGGGCTTCGAATTCGTGACGGAATCGCTTGAGTCCGCTCGACACTGGCGTGGCGCAGCTGTCGCTGAGCACGCAGATGGTCTTGCCGGTCATGTTCTCGCCGATCTCGAGCAGCGTGTCGAGATCCTCGGCCGTGCCGTCACCGGCCACGATGCGCTCGAGGATCTTCGTCGTCCACGCGGTCCCTTCGCGGCACTGCGTGCATTGGGCACAACTCTCGTGCGCATAGAAGCGCGCGAGGCGCGCGATCTGCTTGGGCATCGACTGGGCGTTGTCGATCACGATGCAGCCGGCGGAGCCGAGCATGGTGCCGACGGCGACCATGCCTTCGTAGTCCATCAACCCCTGCTCCGCTTCCTCGATCGTGATGATCGGCACCGAGCATCCACCGGGGATGATCGCCTTCAGCTTCCGGCCGGGGAGCGCCCCTCCACAGACCTCGTGGAGGAACTCGCCGAACGGGAATCCCATCTGGACCTCGTAGTTGCCGGGGCGCGCGATGTTGCCGCACACGCTCCACAGCTTGGTCCCCGTCGACTTCGGGTTATCGGGGCGCGAGAGCTTCTTGTACCAGTCGGCGCCGTTGGTGAGGATGTGCGGCACCGCCGCCAGCGTCTCGACGTTGTTGATCGTCGTGGGCTTGCCGAACAGCCCGGCCACCGCCGGGAAGGGCGGCTTGATGCGCGGGTTGCCGCGGCGTCCCTCGATCGAGTTCATCAGCGCGGTTTCTTCACCGCAGATGTAGGCACCCGCGCCCTTGTGCACCCAGACGTTGACCGTCTTGCCGGTCCCCATCGCGTTCGTACCGATCACGCCGGCCGCGCGCGCCTCGGCCAGCGCCGCTTCCATGCGCTGGATGGGCTCCGTGAACTCCCCACGGATGTAGATGTACGCCGTCTCGGCCCCGATCGCGTAGGCACCGATCGCCACGCCCTCGATGAGCGCGTGCGGGGTCCAGCGCATGATCTCGCGGTCCTTGAACGTCCCGGGCTCGGACTCGTCGGCGTTGCAGCACAGGTAGTGCGGCTTGCCGTCGCCGATCTTCATGAACGACCACTTGAGCCCCGTGGGGAAGCCGGCGCCACCGCGCCCGCGCAGCCCCGAGTCCTTCACGATGTTCTGGATGGCGACCGGGTCCATGCCTAACGCCATCTCCAGCGCCTTGTAGCCGCCGCGTTTCTTCCAGCCGTCGAGCGAACGCGCCTCGGCATCGCCGAAGTGCTTCGACAGGACGACGGTCTCGCGGGGATGTGGCTGGTGCGGGTAACCCATATCTCGGGAAGACGGGAAGACGGGAAGACGAGCGAACGAGTGTCTACTGGTACTGCTTGAGAACGTCGGGCACCGTCTCGGGCGTGATCGACTCCAGGAAGTCGCTGTTCACCATGACGGGCGTCGCGAAGCCGCAGGCACCGAGGCACTCGACCTCGATCACGGTGTAGCGTCCGTCGTCGGAGGTGACCCCCAACTCGCCGCAGCCGGTCTTGTCGAGGAAGGCCTTCACCACATCCTCCGCGCCGCACACGTTGCACGGGGACGTGGTGCACACCTGGATGAAGTACTTCCCGACCGGATGCTGGTGGTACATGGTG
>Ga0075163_10007341_pt1 | contig 14573 bp, 13 predicted proteins | sample JI1023141ADNA_FD_71478 | JGI IMG/M metagenome (GOLD analysis project Ga0075163, IMG submission 71478) | Wastewater effluent complex algal communities from Wisconsin, to seasonally profile nutrient transformation and Carbon sequestration -... | ecosystem: Engineered > WWTP > Effluent > Algae...
CTGATCTTGACTTACTAATTCTTGCTTCTTATTTTGTTGTTCTTCTTTTGCTTCAATGTTTTCTTTTATATAGTATGTGCCCACTGCAGCTGATGTACCTACTGCAGCACCAATTATCCATCCATTCAAATGCCACCATGGTGTAGCAATTTTAGCCGCTGCTGCAATTCCGCCAGCGGCAGCACTTGCACCAACAGCACTTCCAGCGGTTGCTGCAACAGTTGCAGTAATAACCGGAATCATGTGAAACGAGGGAGAAGTTGAATAACCCTCGATTGCCTCTGCAAGCAAGGGATTTTCTTGCGCAATAAGCTCGATCTCGTGTGATCGGGCCGAATCCAGCTTCCCTTCCTGATAGAGCTTTATCTCATCCGGATTCGGCAATGCGCTATGTTCTAAAGTGTTTTTCATTGTTCTACTTTTAGAAGAATCCGAAGATTTCTTCTGCCATTCTGCAAATGCGTTTTTACTTCGTTGATACTATACCCAGTGGTTTCTGTTATTTCTCGATAACTCTTTTCATTGAGATAAAATAACTGAACACATTTTTTCTGATCTTCACTCAATCGTTCAATGGCATATTCAAGTTTTGTCAACCCAAGTTCTTTCATCTCGGCTAAACTTAATACGTCAATTTCCTCTTTCATGTTCACCGCATACTCATAATGGTAAACAACTTTCCTCTTATCGTCTCTTCCCCTCACCCTAATCACCTCTAAGCAGTAGTTACGACTCACTGCATAAAGCCAATGCTGAAACGTTGCCACCTCTCGGCTTTTGAGGTCTATTATCAATTTTTCAAAAATCGCCAGTACTGCATCTTTTGCGTTTTCATCATCCTTGAGATACTTTAAGCACAATCCAAATACAAGGTGACTATACCTGTTATACAACTCACCGAGCCACACAGTTTTCCCATCCTGCCTGTATTTCTCAAGCAGCTGACCATCGGTCAAGGATGATATGTTTTTTTTAAAAAACAACTAGTGGTCTTTGTCTCAAAGTTACTAAAAAAAGGGCCGTGAACACGTTTGCCCGACGGCCCTTTGCGGTTTTCCTAACCTAACGAAATTATGAACTGTTAACTACTGATTGAGTTTCTTATTAAAATCCTCGAGATAACTTTTGGTCTCGACGATTACGATGCCCCCCGTGCTGTCGCCATACTTTGCCGGAATACCTCCGGTATAAAGCGATACCGAGCTTATTCCACTTGAAGGCACAGCTATATCACTACTGCGGATCTTCATGCCATCAACAAAATAGAGCAATCCTCCTTCTCTGCTTCCACGAACTGAAATTCCACTTCCTTCCGCGGCTGGCTTTAAGTCTGATGACATCGATCCTACGATGGCTGAAAGTTTTCCTCCGTGCGATGTAGCTCGGTGCTTAAGGTCTTCTGCCATCAAAGTCTGTATGTGATCACCATCCTTTCTGATCAGTGGCACACGATAGTGAATGATGTCGACGTCATTTGCCATAGCCATTGGCAATACCCTCAGGCTTTCAGCGAATGTGATCTTATCAGGGTTCACAATGACTCCGCTGAGCGTGTCACTCGTGCTTCCAACAAAATATGTCCATACGCGATACTCACCAGGCTTCAACGGCTTAATGCGGTACTTTCCGTTTTCATCAGAAACATCAGTAATCTGATCTACGCCATTCGTAACCACAACGACCACGTCAATTGCCGGGTCTCCATCTTCATTCACCACTTTTCCGTGGATCTCACCAAAGTTTTGCGCTTTGATGCAGGTTGCAAACAATACTGCGAGTGCGGTGCAGATAATTTGTTTTGTCATATAAATACACTATTAAAGAGTGTTCTTACACATAAGATGACGGGCTCAATGAAATTCCACAAAAAAAAATTTAGATTCTCTGTTTTTTGTGTAAAAGGCAGGTTAAATATCCCGAAGAAAGCGACCAAAACTCTTGTCCCATAAGTGTTCCAAGGATTATGTGTCATGAAGTAAAAAAATCGGTTTTTTTTCCTAAGTCGACTCTTGCGATCGATCATTGTTAACAAGAATCAATAGTAATCGGTACGAACGTCGTACATTTGCACCCTCAAAAAAATCTTCAAAAAAACGGCGTTCTATCACCGGTTATGAGTGACGAACTGAAGCACGAGTGCGGTATTGCACTCCTCCGACTGAAGCAACCGCTTCAGTATTACACCGAGAAATACGGAACTGCATTTTACGGCCTCAACAAAATGTATTTGTTGATGGAAAAAGAGCACAATCGTGGTCAAGATGGCGCTGGATTGGCCAACATCAAACTTGATGTCGCACCAGGAAAAAAGTACATCAGCAGAATACGAAGCAATGATTCCCAGCCTATCAGAGATGTTTTCTCCAAAGTGATGTCGCGTTTCGCGGAACTCGAGAAAATGCACCCGGAAAAACTCAACGATGCCAAATATCTCAAAGAGCAATTTGCATTTACTGGTGAGGTTTTTCTAGGCCACCTCAGATACGGAACATACGGAGGCAACAGCATTGAAAATTGCCATCCCTTCTTGAGACAAAACAACTGGATGACTCGAAATCTCGTTGTGGCCGGTAATTTTAATATGACCAATGTCGATGAGCTTTTCCAGCTTTTAGTAGACTTGGGACAACATCCTAAAGAAAAAGCCGACACTGTTACGGTGATGGAAAAAATTGGTCACTTCTTAGATGAGGAAAACCAACAGCTGTTTGACTATTACAAAAAACAAGGATACAATAACCAACAAATCACGGAACGCATTTCGAAACATATCGATCTGCAACGCGTGCTTTCGCGCGCCACACGTGACTTTGATGGTGGCTATGCTATAGCTGGTCTAGTGGGTCATGGCGACGCATTTGTTTTGCGCGACCCTTCCGGTATAAGACCGGCATATTGGTATGAAGATGACGAAGTGTGTGTTGTAGCAAGCGAAAGACCTCCAATACAAACGGCTTTCAATGCGCCGCTCAGTAAAATTCAAGAGCTTTTGCCCGGCCATGCATACATTATTAAAAAAGATGGTACGGCTGCGGTGAAAAAAATCAGAGAGCCTTTCGAGAAAAAAAGTTGTTCCTTCGAACGTATCTATTTCTCGAGAGGAAACGATCAAGACATTTATCGTGAACGTCAAAATTTGGGAAGGAATGTCGTTCCGATAATTCTCAAATCAATCAACAACGATCTAGAAAATACCGTCTTCTCATTCATACCGAATACCGCAGAAACGGCTTTCTATGGCATGATGAAAGCGCTGGAAGATCATCTGAATGATGTGAAAATAAAAGAGATTCAGGCGTTAGGCCCGAATGCAGATGTAACAGATTTAGAAAAAATCATTCGCAAAAGAGCGCGTCTTGAAAAAATTGCAATCAAAGATGTAAAGCTTAGAACCTTCATCACACAAGACAGTGCGAGAGATGAAATGGTGGCGCACGTGTACGATGTAACACATGGTGCAGTAAAGCGCGACATCGACACACTTGTTGTGATTGACGACTCTATTGTTCGAGGCACAACGCTTAAGAAGTCGATCATCAAAATGCTCGACAGACTTGGTCCGAAAAAAATCATCATTGTTTCTTCTGCCCCACAAATCAGATATCCTGATTGTTATGGCATCGATATGGCAAAATTGGGCGACTTTATAGCGTTCCAAGCTGCTATACACCTTCACAAAGAACGCGGCACATATGACCACGGTATGAAAGTGATTTTAAAGAAATGTTTGGACCAAGAGGGCTCACCGAAAGAAGCTGTGAAGAACTATGTGCGCGAAGTATATGAGCCGTTTTCTGTTGAGGAAATTTCGAAAAAAATAGCGGAATTAGTAACGCCATCCGACATAAAAGCAAAGGTGGAAGTCATTTACCAAACCATAGAAGGATTACACGATGCTTGTCCCGAAAACAAGGGCGACTGGTACTTCACCGGTCACTATCCTACTCCGGGAGGAAATAAAGTGGTAAACAAAGCCTTCATCAACTACATGAGCGGAAAAAATGTTAGGGCTTATTAATGAATGAATATCTTTCATTCTGATTTTCCTTCATCGCCAACTCAAACTCATTTGTACAAGAATATCTTTCGACTTTAGACCTTAACAACTTGTGCGGAATAGAAAGAACGAATTGAAGGCGTTTCTTCAATTAGCCAACTAGACGTAATCATTAACTACTCAGTAGATTCCGATTTGTCCATGACCAATTTGCCTTTGAATCACTGTTTGATCGCCTAAAAACTATAATTTTGAAGATTGAACATTAACGAGGGCTTACTATAACGATACATGCAAGTAGTCAGATATACAGAACAATGGAGTGAACTCTGGGATGAATTCGTGCTTCACTCGCGCAATGCAACTTTTCATGTAACACGCAGATTCTTAAGCTACCACAACGACCGCTTTCAAGATCATTCATTATTGATCCTGGATGACGACAAAAAAATCATCGCTGCTATTCCACTTAACGCGGATGCGGACAAAGTATCCAGCCATTCAGGTTTGACTTTCGGGGGTTTTATATTCTCAAAGAACACCTATCTTGAAGAGAATCTAAAGGCCATGAGAGCGGCTATTTTGTATCTCAAAGAACAAGGGTTTAAATCTTTGTACTACAAAACTATACCCCACATTTATCATGAGATACTTACCGATGATGATTTGTACTTTCTTTTTGTGAATAAAGCCAACGTTGTTTGTCGACACGTGAATCCCGTCATTCTTCCGTCTAAAAATCTTGAATACCAAAATAGGAGAATAAGAATGATTAAAAAGGCAGAGCAAGCAGGTATTTCTGCCAGAAAATGCGATAACCTAAAGGAATATTGGGAAATTGTAGAGCAGCTTTTGAGCGCCTACAATACAAAGCCGGTCCATTCTTTCGAAGAAATGAATTTTATACAAAAATTATTTCCCGATCAAGTCAAACTCTTCGGCGCATTTCAAGGTGATACTCTCCTCGCGGGAATATTGGTTTATGAATCGAATACCGTTGCCAAGTTTCAATACATCGCTGCCAACGAAATGGGTAAGAACATTGGAGCTCTTGATTTATTGATAGATACTTTGATTAAGTCCGAGTATCCAAACAAAATAATTGATTTCGGCACTGTAACGGGCGATTCCGGGCACTTCTTATCCATCGGATTGTCAAATCAAAAAGAAGGATTCGGTGCGCGCACAACTGTTCATGATCACTATCTCCTATCGCTCGAAAATATAGATGTTCAAGAAGCGTCAAAGTAAGTCGACAAAGAACACCGAAAAAATTAGACACATTTGAAATACGTATCATGAAAAAAATATCTGTAGTTATTCCTTGCTATAATGAAGAAGAAACTGTTGAGCATCTCATCAATCGGCTGAAGCTTATCCATGAATCGCTAATCTCACAAATTCAACTTGAGGTTATACTCGTGGACGATCATTCCAAAGACAGAACTCCGTTTTTAATTAAAGAATATTGCATCCAATTCAACTGGATCAAATACATGAGGCTATCGAGAAACTGTGGTAGCCATATTGCTACGATTGCAGGATTATCAAAAAGTACGGGCGATTGCGCAATTTTTCTAGCCGCAGACCTCCAAGATCCGCCAGAACTTATCCATGATATGTTGCTTAAGTGGAAGGAAGGATTTGCGGTTGTATGGGCTGTGCGAAAAACCAGAATTGGTGTTTCGCGTTTCTCAGTTGCAATGAGCAACCTCTTTTATTATCTACTCAATAAAATGTCGGAGGTTAATTTTCCTTCGAAGGGCGCCGACTATGCCCTTTTAGACAGGAAGGCGGTCGATGCACTTGTTTCTTCTGCAGGAAGCAAGCCTAGTATTGGGGCTCTAATTTCTTGGATCGGCTTTAAGCAAACAGAAATAGAGTATGTGAAGGAAGAAAGAAAGTATGGGGTTTCCAAATGGACGCTTTCCAAAAAGTTGAATGCTTTTGCTGATGCTTTCGTTGGCTTCTCTTATTTGCCAATGCGATTCATGTCGACGCTCGGTTTTGCCGCTGCATTTATCGGGTTTATTTATGCCGCATTCGTGCTTATCGGCAGATTTGTTGTAGGCAGCCCGATTCCTGGTTACGCATCACTCATGATCGTTGTATTGATCATCGGTGGACTTCAGATGCTCATGCTGGGGGTTCTGGGAGAATACTTATGGCGTAACCTTGAAGAGTCGCGAAGAAGACCCCTGTTTCTAATAGAAGACAAAACGGGTTTTGAAGAATGATGGCCTTCTAGGAAAATTCACTTCTTGTCCACGCGTACTGAAGCTTCATATATGATCCCAAAAAAATGTGATCAAAAAAAATTACGCTTCATAATATCAAGGACGCACGAAGAGAAGATCCTCTCTCCTATTTGCCATCGGCAATTCAGCCGGCTGAGGCAATAAGAAAGAATCAAATCCGGCATTGCGCGCTCTTTGCATCATAAAAAAGATGAACGCGTCGTCGAGTTCCTCAAAATTAATCTGATTAAATGTTGTAACCGGCAATGATTGATCTCCGCGATTAGACTGGTGGAATTGTACGCCCGCCGGTGAACTAAAAAGTCGATTCCTTTTATCGACGTTCGGTATATCACCTATCAAACACTGTCCGCCATGATTGAGCAATTTAAGCGTGCTATCGATAAACTGAAGGATACTTGAGTCATGCACAAGAATGTGCAACAAGCTGTAAACAATAATAACATCGAACTTGCCCTGATTGGCCTCACAGAAATCGGCAAAGTCAACAGGAAACATTCCTGGAAGTTTTTTAGCAGAATCCACTTCTCCAAGATTGTTCAACATCTCATTGCTATCAATCAAGGTGAGTTGATGATTCCTTTCTTTACACCATGCAATCAATGCCTTGGGCACGTCACTGCAACCACAACCTATGTCTAATACGTTTTTGTTTTCAGTGCTGAGGTTCGGAAGTTTTGAAACGAAGTCACGAAAAATAAACTCCTCTTTACCTTCCCGAAACGAATTTGCAAAACCGATTTTTTCGTAAACCGATAAAGAACTATTTGCTGCGCGTTGACGAAAATCTTCAAAGCTCAGATGGCGAATTTCCTTTTGTTTCTCACTCATGATGCTCAATGATGTTGTGGTTTTTAGTGTTCGGTCCATTTCGCATTTTCTGCCGGTCCGTCTACACTTTATGTTATGCTATGACTTTCTTTCATAGCAATAACCTTGTATTTCTGGGGCCAAGTTAATTGAAATTCCTCGAAATACAAGACGTGAACTGCGGCACCAAAGGCCTCTCAAAGACAATAGAAAACGCGGGATTTACTTTCAATCAATTGCCGGTTCCTTTTTAAACTTCCTTGCTGCAAATGCCGCCAAATAACCAATAGCCAGAATGAAAAAATAATGTGATGTGGCCAAATATCGCTGCTCGATATAGCCGAGATAAGCCAGAATGAATATTGGCACAAAACCCACAGAAGACCAAAGTAAAATCTCAAACTCCTTTCGCCAAAGCTGCAACAACAACGACAAAAGCATGAGTGCGTGCACAATTAGAAGCAGCAAATAATTACCGAGCTTGATCATTTTCACGATGATATTGGCCTCTTGAAAACTCTTAGTGGGTATATCGTCCAATCGAGGAGGAAATAAAAACTGATACAAAAAGTCAATGCGATTCACCACTTGATGCAAAAACCAATGGTCCTTCTTATAAACACTTTCAAAGCGCTCACATCTTGTAACAAACTCATTTTGTTGCGACACATCGATGCTATCGGTTGATTGCAGACGCCAATAATCAACCTTCATCACTTCCATTGAATCTCTGGTAACTGTTCCCGACAAATGTCTTTCAGCAATAGGGCATGAATAAGTTTCTTCTCTATCCATGATCCAATGTAAAGCTCCTCCTTTGGCCCAAGGCTGTGCATCCTGACCCATTGTGATGAGCAATTTGCGCATCGCCAAAAATTCCGGCGTAAGTTGCCTCATGCACTCATTAATGGGTGCAACCAGAACTATATTTCTATCGAAAACGACCTTGTTCCTTATTGTCCAAGCTGATATGGAAAGCATTAATGGAATTAAAAAAACAAAGCTCCACTGTATCATCCTTATCAATTTTCTTTCAGAGAAAAACATTACGAGCAACACAAATGAAGGAATTATAGTGATGCTGATTTGTCGCAAGAAAATTGCCCAGGCTAGAAAAACGCCACTAAATAGAAGGTGTTTAACCAACTTCGTGTGTTTCCATTCATGTAAAAACCATGCGCAGAGTATCAATGAAGTATTGCAAAAACTATCAGATAAAAGATAATTGGCACGAACGAGAACAAACGCGGAAAAGGCAGTAAACACTATGGCCGTCCAATAAGCTGTTATGCTCTTGAATAATCTAAAGCACAGCAGCGCACAAAGGAATGATGCTAAAATATCTCCGGCCAATTGAATAAAGATGATCACAACTTGTGTTTGTTCATGAGAGAACAACACCCTCAAAGGCAAATAGACCGGCGCCAAACCAGGCATGCGGCAAATACCCCAATAATCGCCGTTATCGAATAAATTTTGAAGTGGGTCGTAATAAGTTCCAGAGTCACCACCTTTCAATGCAAGCCCTTTCACTATAAACCCGCTGAAGGTTTCTGGATTACGCTCAACAATGAATGTGAAGAAATAAAAACACTTCATCACACAGAGCAAAATCAGGGAAATCCAAAGTGTTCTTCTGCTTATTTTCATAAATCTCAAGTGCTTTGTGGGCAGGCGTGGGCAAATGCCGAAAGAGTGTGAACTAATTAAATATTGTATTGCAATATTAATGATTTCGAATACTGCTACCCATTGAAAAAAGACCATGAGTTTTAGGCAACTCTTTCCTCATTCAGGAGCATGGCGCAAAAACAATTGCGCAATGTTGCGCGTATTACAACTGAGCCAAGTAACGTTCTCTGATTTCGGCAGCAGTATATGTGGGCAAATGATTTACACGAATGTGTTCGAGTATGCCTTTGAAAAACGTATTCACACCAACGCCGATATTGGTGTAAGGAATGAGCTCCTCCTGGGTCAAATCGTATAAGGCGCGTCCCTGACAGAGTTCATCCTTTACCCTTTCATATCTTGTAAAATCCTCTTCATTCAATCCAACATACATTGGATGGAAATTAAACATTTTTAATCCATGAACATGAATATTCGGTGAAGAAGCATTCCATGATCTTCCGGGGCGCAGACATTCTACATCGTCTTCCCAAAAGAAAGGAATACGTACCAAAGGAATTTCTGCAGCTGCATGGCACAGCGTATGGGGAACGATGTTCGGGGTAAAAGGCAAAAACAACGAGCACTCGGTATGCAAATCATATTTGCTTCGCATGTTCCACAGCAATCTTGAGCTCTGCACAAGGGCGTGTGTCCTGATAGATTTTGCATCAGGCACCAAATCGAGGCAATAACGCATTACAGAATCTTCCGTGGAGCCATGCGTAGAACCAGGCAGAAAATTCGGGTGCAAACCCAGCTCAAACAAAGGGTTTGTTCTAAGCCTGTCGATGGCCGGCGAACCATGGGTGATGAACCATGTGCATTTCACTCCTGCATGGGTAAAGGCATCGGCCATGTAGTCGATCATATAATCAGGAGCCCAGTCAACATCTACGGTGAAGGCGAAAAAATTAAAACCATCTTGCTCAGAAGGGTGCGTCATGTTTGCTGTTTAAGGGACAAATGTAAGGTGTCAAAAAAATTGTGATGGCTAGCCCTGTCTTTTGAATACGGGTACGGTGCTGCATGGTTCTCCGAACATAATGCTTTTGGCTACCGGCTGTATTTTGTTCACCAGGTCAACATAAGCTGAGACGGGCACTGGTCTATTACTGCATCCTTTTATCACAACTCGCTGGTTGAGGTATTCGTCGGTATTCATCGCGGCGATGAGTTCGGCGAACAAGGTTTTTTCCAAATCATTTAGCGAACCAAAAACAACGCGACGTGCAACACCTTCCAGTTTCGACGCCACCAACATGTAAGCCCAATGAGGAACGATAGCATCTGACGAACAACTCACGGCAACATATTTACCTTGGTATTGCTCCCAGTCATTGTTCTTGATCCACTCGCGGAAGTCTTTCTCTTTCAGCGCCAGCTCCATCCAAAGTTGTGATTTGATATCAAGCAATACACGCTCTCCTTCAGGATACATGGTCTCAAGATCAATGGTGACCAATCCGGATGCGGCTACTTTGTTGATGATTTCTGACATGATGCAAATTTACTGCTGCGCAACTGACATCGCCATTAATTAGTATCAAGTTCTTCGAGCGCCGCACGTTCATCTTCAGTCATGCCTTGCACAACCCTTCGATGAATATCAGCAATTTTCACTTCATCCATCGTTGATATTACACTTTGGAAATTCGTTTCCGGCAATGTTTTGACGATGACAGTTAACTTGCTTCCATCAATGGCAAGAGAGTGGTATTGACTTCTGAATTCGTCGTCGCTAATTACTCCCGATTCTCTTTTTTGCTGCAGTTCCGACACCGCTGCAATGTGTTCTCTGTTCCAATCGATAAGCACTGATCGCAGGCCATCTGAAGCGAAACTTGTATGATACAATTGTGATGACATTCCTGACCACGTGCCAAAATAATAGGCGATTTGGCCCTCTTCTTTACCCAACAAAATCGTGCAGGCAAATTTTTCATTCACCGGCGTGCCTTCGCCCTTATTGTCAGGATAAATGATCTCCATCACTTTGGGTTTTGCAAGCGTAGCTGCAACAACAAAAAAGGTTAGCAATAAAAATGCAAGGTCCACCATCGGTGTCATATCGAGCCTTGCTTTAGGGTGTGATCTGCGGTGTGAGCGGTTTTCGTTACCGGTATTAATTTCAGCCATAAGGTTTGTTTTTTATCACAAACTCTAGCGGTGAAAAATTATGCGTTGTGTTTTTTCAATTCATTTTGAATTGTTGCAGGTCAAGCAGTCTGACCGGCACATCCATTAACCTGTTTTATGAAGCGCAATAGTTGATTCTGTCGAGGATGAAATTGCATGTTTGTGAAAGAACAAAAAACCCCGGCTTACGCCTGGGTTTTTTAGGGATGAACTACAACTTAAAACAAACACCGATTAGGCAGCCAATTGAGCCTTTCTTGTTTCCACCTCGAGGATGAAATCAGCGAGAACTGCAATCTCCGCTTCTACTTTTGCAACGTCCAGCTCCTTTTCAAGAAGATCAGAGCCGGATGAACCTGAGATTCGACGCTGCATTTTCGCAATGGACAATTCAAGACCCATCTTTTCAATGAGCTTGTCGGATTTGTCTGGTCCTTCTGGCATGGCAGCCAACTCGGTAGTAATGTTTACCAATTCGAGCTGTGAATTGCTGAGCTCCGCTTGTCGTTCTGCGGTGAACTCGGTATAAGAAGTTTTCTGAATGGTGTAGATCGTCAATCGACCTTCCAATTTTGATTTTTCACGAGTAGCTGTTTGAATCAGTGTTTCACAACCAGCTACTGTTGTGGCACTGTTTATTGAGTAAGGCATATTAAATGTATTTATTCTAACACTTTTGATTTCCTGATTTTCGATGATGGTTTCATCGCGGCTACAGGATTCCGTTTGGATGAAGTGTATACGCAGCTATGGAGGAGGATCAAAATCGAACGCTACTTCCTTGTGTTTCGCAGCGTGTTTTGCACCCGACCGTTTCTCGTCAGAGATGTGGGAGGCTACTGTAATCGCGCCGGTTGTTGCGGCGGGTGTAACAATGGCACTGCTGATTTTCTTAGATATGTAACGTGTTGTTTTCATTTGAACGGCGCAAATGTTTCGAAGAGCCGAACAATGAAAAAAAACAAAAATGCGGGTTTGCGTACGTGAAAAATGAGCGCATTACTTTTTATAAAATGCGAGGATCATTTTTGCGAAAAGAAGCAATGACGACATGTTCTGAGAAATTTTAGCACACAATAAAAATGGTACAAAACCAAATCAAAATCACTTCTAATTGAAAAAAATCAAAGGCGAAAATATTTTGCGAAATGGAGGATGCTGATCATTTGAAAAGCGAGGAATACATTGCTATTCGGGCTTCACAGGATTTTACAATGGCGAGTTGAGGAAGAATTTTTTTTACAAGAAGACGCTCAATGTTTCTTTCAAGAACTGCAATGTGTTTTGTTTTGATGAGCTGTTGTTGTTTTTGCTCAGCCTTAGAAGCGGTGTCGAAATGAGGAATCGCATTGGTTAACTGCAAAGCCTCATGCAACTCCAACAGCTCATTTTCAAATTCTTTCAGACGTATGGAAGCAATCTGCAGGGATCTGTTTGTGGAGGTGATCGATTTTTTCAATTCCTTTTGAATAAATGGAATCGTGCAATATTGTTCAACCGATGTGCTGGAAGTTTTTAGCTTGTTGGCTTGATGACTAAACGTTTTTATTATCCGCTGAGCATCTTTGGGAATTGCTCTTTCCTGCCGTGCGATTTTTGAGTAGTGGGAACCATCAAGGCCAAGCAGTTCTGCGAATTCAGCCTGACTCATTTTCATTTTTTTTCTTAGCGACTCGGAATTCATTTTATACAACTGTTAAAAGAAAAATGCGGGTTATATGTTGTCCTTGTTTTGTTTGTCCTAATTCAAAAATAGGACAAACAAAAATAGGACAGCAACAAAAGAAAATTTAGCGGCAACGCATAACCCGGTTTGGAATTTAGAATTAGTTACCCAAAGTTGATTTTGTTTTCGTCGGCATTCAGCTCTTTCAGAAGTACTTCGTAGTATTCGCGCCCTTGAATTTTGGCTTTTAACCAACAAAAAAAAGTAACAGCCTGAATATCTGATTTGAGTTGTGTCCAAGATTCGGCCGCACTTTTTACATTCAGTCTGAATTGGTTCGATTTTACAACTTCACTATTCAGTGCCACTTTTCCAATGTAGTTGAAAAACATGGCAGCGTCGCGATACCTGGGATTTTTCAGAAATTTACGATATGTGACTTTCATTTGATTTCGAAATGAAATGGCGCGATCCTGATCTTCAATTTCAAGCAATACAATCAATCGGATCAAATCCTTTTTAAAGCTCCATTCCACTCCCATTTGGGGGATATCGTTGGCATATTCTCTTTCAAGCCTGTTCAGCAAACGATTTGATTTTTTGTAATCCTTACTTTGAAAATAAAAGACTACCAGATTCAATTCCATGTTTAAACGTTCGGACATAAACCATGATCCCGCATTATCCTCCAGCGCTTCTTCAAGAATTTCAATGCCTTTGATGTTATTGCCTGTAAACGAATAAAGACTTGCCAGCAATGAATTGCATTTGAGAAAGTAATTATTAAATGAAAGCGTATCCAGATCAAGCAGAGACTCCATTTCAAGCGTGTACGCCATGGCAGCATCGAACTTGCGATTTCGAAAATTGACATGAGCGAGCATGTAGAGAAATCCCAACTGATGTTGTGCATCTTCCTTTTGAAACGCATTTGCTTTGAGCAAAAGATCATAACGCTCTATGATAAGCGGCTCGAGCTGGTCATACTCTTTAGTTGATTTAAGTCCATTGCGAATCAAACTCAACTGACTCAATTGAAATTGGGGAATATTCATTTCCTCTTCCGTCAGATTCAATCTGTGCATAACGCGGTTACTGATTTCCTTCGCATTGAGCACGTCACCATTTTTTTTGGCCAATTCGAGTTCATATCGAATTTCCGAATTGGCCGTTTCCAGCAATCGTTTTTTTTCGAAAAAAGGAGAGTTCTTCAATCGTTTCACATTGACCTCTTTTCTAGAAATACCTACAAGATGTTCGTGTCGTATTTGGTAGCTGTAAATACTATCCAGCACATCGTAGTGATGGTTTTTAATCGCGAGTTTTTCGGCTTCAGTGACATAGACCTGCATCAACTGGTCGGCTTCACGGGGAAGAAAAAATTCGGAGATCATCATATTGGAGAGAATGCACCCGAGTTGACTTTTGGCAGGGTCAGCCATCAAAAGAATGATATGTTGTTCAATAAGGCGAATCAATCTTTTTCTGATAGCATCAAATCCATTCCGATTGGGCACATCATAAAAAGTTTTCATGAGATCGGCACGTTCTGTTTTCGGGTTTTTAGCGAGTATCCGAAAAAGTTTGAGTTCCTGACATTCACCGGAATTTCTTTTTAACCAGCGCATAAAACCCGATTGTTCTTTACGTGTAAGCCGTGCAATCAATTGATTGAGATGAGACATTGAATAGAAAGAGGTTGGTTTTGGCGGGGGAAAGTAGGGAATTGAATGTCTTTTGCAAATACAGATTTGAGGGTTGTCGTAAAGAGGGTTTTTTTGACGTTGTGAGAGCCGGATGGATAGGATTTGCTGTTGCCCCCCCTGTGGGAATCGGGATTTTCAGGATGAAAGGATGGGCAGGATGGGCAGGATGGATAGGAGATGGATAGGGTGGATTTGATATGCTATTGCCCCCCTGTGGGAATCGGGATTTTCAGGATGAAAGGATGAGCAGGATTTTCTAAGTCTTAATCTTTCATTCACCATCGTTTTTGCACTCAACAGAGGATTCGAATATCCTGAAAATCCTT
>Ga0075163_10007342_pt1 | contig 14572 bp, 10 predicted proteins | sample JI1023141ADNA_FD_71478 | JGI IMG/M metagenome (GOLD analysis project Ga0075163, IMG submission 71478) | Wastewater effluent complex algal communities from Wisconsin, to seasonally profile nutrient transformation and Carbon sequestration -... | ecosystem: Engineered > WWTP > Effluent > Algae...
TCCACCACGACCAGCGTCAGGTGCTGGAACACCTCGCGCGCATCGGCGCGGGCCAGCAGCAGCGACAGGCTCTCGGGCGTGGTGACCAGCACGGTGGGCAGGCGCCTGTCCTGCGCGGCGCGCTCGCTCGAGGGCGTGTCGCCGCTGCGCGCGCCGGCGCGCCAGTGCGGGGCCAGCGCTGCCAGCGGCTCGGCCAGCGCGCGCAGCGTGTCGGCCGCCAGCGCGCGCATGGGCGTGAGCCACAGCACCGCGAGCGGAGGCGCTACTTGTTTGATAGCTGTTGACGTAGATGGGTAGCGGGCTGGAGGCCGCTTTGTTTCGGATTTCCGGCCCGCGAAGGCTTGCAGCGCGCCCAGCCACACCGCATGGGTCTTGCCCGCGCCGGTGGTCGCGTGCAGCAGGCCGCTCTCGCCTTGGCCGATGGCGCGCCACACCGCGCGCTGGAAGGCGAAGGGCTTCCAGCCGCGGGCGGCGAACCAGTCGGCCAGGGCACGCTTCATGGCGGCAGCAAGGCCTCCAGCGTCTGCAGCGTGTCGGCCTCCTCCACCGGCTTGTCCTCGCGCCAGCGCAGCATGCGCGGGAAGCGCACGGCGATGCCGCTCTTGTGGCGCGTGCTGCGGGCGATGCCCTCGAAGCCGAGTTCGAAGACGAGCGTGGGCTTGACCGAGCGCACGGGGCCGAAGCTCTCGACGGTGGTCCTGCGGATGACGGCGTCCACGCGCGCCATCTCGGCGTCGGTGAGGCCGGAGTAGGCCTTGGCGAAGGGCACCAGCTGGCGCTCGGCGTCGCCGGGCAGGCCGTTCCACACGGCGAAGGTGTAGTCGCTGTAGAGGCTGGCGCGGCGGCCGTGGCCGCGCTGGGCGTACACCAGCACGGCATCGACGCTGAGCGGGTCGATCTTCCACTTCCACCACACGCCCACGTCCTTGGTGCGGCCGACGCCGTAGCGCGCGTCGCGGCGCTTGAGCATCATGCCTTCCACGCCGCGCTCTCGGGCGGATTCGCGCAGGCGGGCCAAGTCGGCCCAGCCGTCGCCCCCGATCACGGGGCTGGGGACGAGCAGCGGATGGTTCACCTCGCGCAGCAGCGCGTCCAGCCGCGCGCGGCGCTGGTCCTGCGGCAGCGCGCGCAGGTCGCGGCCCGCGTGCTCGATCAGGTCGTAGGCCAGCAGCACCACGGGCAGCTCGCGCAGCAGCTTGGGGCCGAGGGTCTTGCGGCCGATGCGCCTCTGCAGTTCGGCGAAGGGCTGCACCGTGCCGTCGCGCCAGACCACGATCTCGCCGTCGAGCACGCTGTCGTCGGGCAGCGCCTCGCCCATGGCGGCGAGTTCGGGGAAGCGCTCGGTCACCAGCTCCTCGCCGCGCGACCACAGCCACACCTGGCCGGCGCGCTTGACGAGCTGGGCGCGGATGCCGTCCCACTTCCATTCGACCAGCCAGCCGGCGGTCGGGCCCAGCAGCGCGTCGAACTGCGCGATGTCCACGTTGAAGGGATGCGCCAGGAAGAAGGGGTACGGCTGGCCGCTGGTCTGCGCCGCGCGCTCCTGCGCGGCCTCGGGCGCGACGAGGGCGGCGTAGGCGGCGGCATCGGGCCGCGCGCCGAGGTGGGTGTAGCCCATCAGGCGCTGCGCGACGCGCTTGGCGTCCACGCCGCCCACCGCCGCCAGCGCCTGCGTGACCTGCAGCTTCGACACGCCGACGCGGAAGGCGCCGGTGATGAGCTTGAAGTAGACCAGGCGCTCGTCCGGCGCGAGCCGGCGCCACTGGGTGCGCAGGCGCTCGGGCAGCGCGTCGGCGGGTGCGCCGCGCAGGGGCAGCAGGTGGTCCTGGACCCACCGCGCCAGGCCCAGGTCGTGCGCTTCGCCGGGGGGCGGCAGCAGCAGCGCGATGGTCTCGGCCAGGTCGCCGACGGCCTGGTAGCTCTCCTCGAACAGCCATTCGGGCAGGCCGGCCGCCTCCTGCGCCAGCAGGCGCAGCAGCTTGACGGGCACCAGCTGGCGCGGTTTGCCGCCGGCCAGGAAGTAGACGGCCCAGGCCGCGTCCTGCGGCGGCGCGGCGCGCAGGTAGCGCTGCAGCGCGGCCTGCTTGGCCAGGCTGGAGGTGCTGGCGTCCAGGTCGCGGTAGAGGGCGGCGAAGGCTTTCACGCGGCGGCGCCTTCGCCTTGCGCGGTGGCGGCCGGCTCATCCTCGTCCCCGTATTCGGTGGCGAAGCCCTGCGCCTGCAGCCCGCGCTCGCGCAGCCAGCGCACCATCACCGCCACGCTGCCGTGGGTGACGAAGACGCGGCTCGCGCCGGTGGCGGCGATGGCCTGCTGCAGGCCGGGCCAGTCGGCGTGGTCGCTCATGACGAAGCCGCGGTCCACGCCGCGCCGCCGGCGCGTGCCGCGCAGCTGCATCCAGCCGCTGGCGAAGGCGTCGGCATAGGGGCCGAAGCGGCGCAGCCACGGCGTGCCCTGCGCCGAGGGCGGCGCCAGCACCAGCGCGCGCTTTAGCAGCGCCGCATCGACGCCCGGGTCTGTCACACGCAACGTCGGCGGCAGCGCCACGCCGGCGGCGCGGTAGACGGCGTTCAGCGGCAGGACGGCGCCGTGCGCGACGATGGGGCCGATGGAGGCATCGACGCCGTGCAGGATGCGCTGCGCCTTGCCGAAGGCGTAGCAGAAGAGCACCGAGGCGCGGCCCTCTTCCGCGTTGCGCCGCCACCAGGCGTCGATCTCGGCGAACAGCTGCGGCTGCGTCGGCCAGCGGTAGATCGGCAGGCCGAAGGTGGACTCGGTGATGAAGGTGTCGCAGGGCACCGGCTCGAAGGGCGCGCAGGTGCCGTCGGGCTCGGTCTTGTAGTCGCCCGAGGCCACCCACACGCGGCCGGCGTGTTGCAGCCGCACCTGGGCCGAGCCCAGCACGTGCCCGGCCGGGTGCAGCGAGAGGCGCACGCCATGGTGCTCGATCGTGTCGCCGTAGGCCAGGGTCTGCAGCGTGATGTCCGCGCCGAGGCGCGCGCGCAGCACGCCGGCGCTGTCGGTGTGGGCGAGGTAGTGCGCATGGCCCCGGCGCGCGTGGTCGGAATGGCCGTGGGTGATGACGGCGCGCTCGACCGGCTTCCAGGGGTCGATGTAGAAGTCGCCGGGCGGGCAGTACAGGCCTTCGGAGCGGGCGACGACGAGGTCGCCGGCGCCGGGGCCAGGCAGGTCGGGGGAGGCCATGGCCCGGCCATCTTATGCCGCGCGGGACTTTCGCACCGGCCCCATCATCCGTGCGCCTTGACGCCGTGCGGGGCATGCCGATCCATGACCCTCGCCCCTTGCTCTCGTGTCCCCGCTCGTCCTGGCCGCGCCGCCCGGCGGCTGAAAACCGTGAGTTGAGAAAGAAATGAGCCTGAAGCCGGCGTCCATATTGCGCAGGATGCTACTCAAAGCATAGCAATCACGGACAGGCATCCAACCACACCCGCGCCACCAGCCCCGGTGGGCGCGGCGCGGCCTCCAGCACGAAGCGCGCGCCCAGCAGCGCGGCGTAGCGGCGCACGATGGCCAGGCCCAGGCCGGCGCCCTGGCCCGGCGTGGCCCTGTGCGGCGCCGGGCTGGCGCCCTGCGCGCCGCGCGCCAGCACGCGCTCGTGCTCGCCGGGAGGCAGGCCGGGGCCGTTGTCGAACACGGCCAGCATGATCCGCCCGGCCGCGCCGTCGCCGGCCGCGGGTTGCCGCGCCAGCTCCACCGTCACCCGCGGCGCGGCGGCGCGGCCATGGCGCAGCGCGTTGTCCAGCAGGTTGTTGAGGATGCCGTCGATCAGCGTGGCGTCGCCCCGGACGAGCACCGGGCGCTCGGGGCCGGTGCCGTCCAGGTCCACGCCCAGGTCCACGCCCAGCGCGTCGGCGCGCGGCAAGAAGCGCAGGATGGCGTCTTGCACCAGTTCGTCGAGCGCCACGGCCTTCAACCGCAGCGCGGTCTGCGCCTCGTCGGCGCGCGCCAGCGCCAGCAACTGGTCGACGAAGTGGCTGGCGCGTGTCTCGCTGCGCAGGATGCCCTCGAGCTGCGCGCGCCACTGCGCGGGCTCGTCCTGCGCCAGCGCGAATTCGGCCTGCGCGCGGATGCCGGCCAGCGGCGTGCGCAATTCGTGCGCCACGTTGCCGCTGAATTCGCGCTGCGCCGCCAGGCTGCGCGCCAGCTTGGCCAGCAGCGCGTCCAGCGCGCCGCCCAGGTGCGCGATGTCGCGCGTCGCGGCGTCGGCGGCCAGCGCCGCCGGCAGGGGCGAGAGGTCGTCGGCATCGCGCTGGCTGACGGCGTCCTGCAACTGGCCCAGGGGCTGGAGCTGCCGCCCGATGGTGCGGCGCAGCCACCAGGCCGTCAGCAGCAGGAAGGCGACCTGCACCGGCGCCGAGGTCGTGAGCAGGTCGCGCAGCAGCCGACGGCGCGCCTCGGTGGTCTGGGCGATGACGACGATGAAGGGGTCGTCCGGCCGGCGGCGCAGGGTGACCACGCGCACGGGGCGGTCGCGGATATGGTCGTCGCCAAAGGCGTAGGGCGCGTCGGCCAGGGGCGGCGCGTCCGGCACGCCGGCCTGGCCGGCCAGGAAGCCGCCTCCGGGGGTGCGCAGGGCGAAGTACAGGCGCTCGCTGTGGTCGTACAGCAGCGTCTCCAGCTCGTGCGAGGTCAGCGCCACGCGCGGCCGGCCGTCCACGACGGTGACTTGCGCGGCGATGGCGTAGGCGTCGTCCAGCAGGGCGCGGTCGTAGGCGCCCTGCACGTAGCGGCTGGCCAGCCACAGGGCGGTGACGGAGCCCAGGCCCCAGCTCAGCACCAGCGGCCACACCACGCGCCAGACCAGTTGGCTGCGCAGCGCGGGCTTGGCGCCGGTCGGGCCCGGCGCGGCGTTCACTGGACGGCCCTCCGCGCGACGCGCTTCGGGACGAGCGCTTGGGAGCGGCCCGGCGCGCTCATGGCGCCGGCGGGGCCGGGGCCACCGCCTCGATGAGGTAGCCGAGCCCGCGCAGGGTGCGGATGTGCGCGCCGCTGCCGGCGAGCTTGCGGCGCAGGCGCGAGATGAAGGCCTCCAGCGCGTTGTCGCCCAGCAGGTCGTCGCCCTCGGACAGCTTGTCGGCGAGCATGCGCTTGCTGACCACGCGCCCCGGCGGCGTGAGCAGCTCCCACAGCACCTCGAACTCGCGCGCGGGCAGTTCGGAGGGCGCACCGTCCAGCGCCAGGCGGCGGGCGCGGCGGTCGAGCCGTAGCCGGCCCAGGCGCACGTGGTCGTCGGTGGCGTGGGCGCGGCGCAACAGCGCGCGCAGGCGCGCCTCGACCTCGGCCAGGTCGAAGGGCTTGCCGAGGTAGTCGTCGGCGCCGGCGTCGAGGCCGGCGATGCGCTGCTCGGTGCGGTCGCGGGCGGTGAGCACCAGCACCGGCGTGCGGTCGCCGCGCGCGCGCGCCTCGCGCACCAGGTCCAGGCCGTTGCCCATGCCGCCGCGCGCGGCGCCGCAGACGGGCAGGTTCAGGTCGAGCAGGACGGCGTCGAAGGGCTGCGTCCGCCACCAGTGGCGCGCGGCGTCGAGGGTGGCCGCCGCGTCCACCCGGCAGCCGTGCTGGCGCAGGCTGCGCTGCATGACGTCGCTGAGCACGGGATCGTCTTCGACCAGCAGGATGCGCATGGCGGCAGCGGGGTGGACGGGCTGTGGTTTCTACGGAGGGCGGCGGTCAGGTGGCGGTCAGGCGGGCCGTGCGACAAACGGATCATGCTGAAATCCTCGTTCGCGGCGCGCCTGGCGGCCCCGGTATTGTGCGCGTGCCTGGCCGCGGCGCCAGCCCGGGCGCAGGTTCAGGCGCTGACGCTGCCGCAGGCACTGCGGGAGGCGCGCGACAACCTCGACGTGGCGCTGGCCCGAGGCGGTTTGGCCGCCGCGCGCGCCGACGTGCTGGCGGCCAACCGGGCGCCGTTTCCGGTGCTGTCCGGCAAGCTGTCGTCGATCGACCTGCAGAACGGCGTCGGCAGCGGGCCCTGGCACAGCAAGCGCATCGACAAGGGCATCGGCATCGACTGGACCTGGGAGCGCGGCGACAAGCGCGTCCTGCGCACGCGCGGCGCCGAGGAGACGGCCGGCGCGGCGGCGCAGGACCTGGACGAGGTCGTGGTGCGGCAGATGCTGGCGGCGCAGGGGGCCTTCTACGACCTGCTGGCGGCGCAGCAGCGCCTGGCGCTGACCGAGGCGCTGGCGGACGATGTGCGCCAACTGGCCGACAGCAGCGGACGCCGGGCGCGGGCGGGCGATCTGGCGCGGCAGGACGCCACCCGCATCGAGATCGAGGCCGAGCGTGTGCGCGCCGACGCCGAGGCCACCGTCCTGGAGCGCCAGCGCGCCGCCCTGGCGCTGGGGCTGCTCACCGGGCGCGCGCAGCAGGCCGAGCGGCTGGCCGTGGCGGGCGACTGGCCGCCGCTGGCGTCCGCGGCGGCGTCCGCCGATCTGGCCGCGCTGGCCCAGGCCCGACCGGACGTGCGTGCCGCCGCCCGGCGCGTGCAGGCCGCGCAAGCCGCCGCGGACGGCGCGCGGGCGCTGCGCAAGGCCGACGTGACCTGGGGCGTGTCCCTGAACCACTACCCCGGCACCTCCACCCGCCTGGTGGAGCTGCGCGCGCAGCTTCCGCTGCAATGGGGCCACGGCTTCGAGGGCGAGGTCGGCCGCGCGCTGGCGCAACTGCGGCAGGCCGAGGACGGCCACGAGCAGGTCCAGCGCGCCGCCCTGGCCGACCTGCGCCGGCTGCAACTGGAGGCCGGTACCGCCGGCGAGCGCATGCGCCGCTACGACCAGGACATCCTGCCGCGCGCGCGCCAGGTGGCGCAGTCGGCCGAGTTCGCCTACCAGAGGGGCGCGCTGTCGCTGACCGACCTGCTCGACGCCCGCCGCACGCTGCGCGCCACGCTGATGGAGGCGCTGGCCCTCCGCGCCGAGGCCGCCAAGGCCGCCGGTGCCTGGCGCCTGCGCACCTCACCGCCGGCGGCCGATCCCCTTTCCCACACTTCCGAAGGCACGCCGTGAAGCCGTTCCGCTTCGTCCCCTCCCTCCTTCTCGCGGCTCTGCTGGCGGGCCTGGCCGGTTGCGGCAAGGACGCGCCCGCGCCCGCCGCCGAGGCGCCCGGCCCCGTGCTGCAGGGGGAGCAGTTGCGCTATCCGGCCGGGCATCCGCACCTCCAGCTCATCGACGTGATGGCGGCCGAGCAGGTCATCAGCATCCCCGCGCAACTGCCCGCCAAGCTGGTGTGGAACGAGGAGCGCACCCAGCGCATCTACCCTGCCTTCGCCGGCCGGGTGGTGGCCATCCAGGCGGACGTGAGCCAGCCGGTGGCGGCCGGCGCGGTGCTGGCGCGCATGGCCTCGCCCGACTTCGCCGTGGCCCAGGCCGACACGCTCAAGGCCGGCACCGACGCCGATCTGGCGCGCAAGGCCCTGGCGCGCCAGCGCGAGCTGTTCGAGGCGGGCGTCGTCGCGCGCAAGGACCTGGAGCAGGCCGAGGCCGACGCCGCCCGCGCCCGGGCCGAGGTGGCGCGCGCCGGCGCCCGCACCCGCCTGTACGGCAGCGACGCCGGCGTGGACCAGCAACTGGCGCTCCGCGCCGGCATCGCGGGCGTGGTGGTGGAGCGCAACCTCAACCCCGGCCAGGAACTGCGGCCGGAGCAGTTCGGCCCCGGCGCGCCGGCGCTGTTCACCATCACCGATCCCACGTCCCTGTGGGTGCAACTGGACGCGCGCGACATCGACGTGAACGCGCTGCGGCCCGGCCAGACCTTCGTGCTGCGCGTGGCGGCGCTGCCCGACCTGCCGTTCGAGGCGCGGGTGGCGGCCATCGCCGACGTGATCGATCCGGCCACCCGCACCATCAAGGTGCGCGGCGTGGTGGCCAACGCCGACCGGCGCCTGAAGGCCGAGATGCTGGGCACGGCCTACATCGAGCGCGGCAACCAGCGCGGCGTGTCGGTGCCGGCCAGCGCGGTGATCCTGCGCGGCGCCGAGCACCTGGTGGTGGTGCAGGTGGCGCCGGGCGTGTTCGAGCGGCGGCGGGTGCAGACCGCCGACGAAGGCGCGCGCGACGTGGTGGTGACCAGCGGCATCCAGCCGAACGAGCGGGTGGTGACCGAGAACGCCCTGCTGTTGCTGCAGCAGTTCCGCATGGCCCAGCAGGACGCCGCCCTGCGCGCGCCGCCCGCATCGGCGCCGGCCAGCCAGCCGGAGGCTGCGCGCCCATGAAGCGGCTGATCCACTACGCGCTGCACCAGCCGCTGTTCATCGTGCTGGGCACGCTGCTGTTCGTGCTGGCGGGCGTGTTCACGTTCAAGAACCTGTCGGTCGAAGCCTTCCCGGACGTGACCGACACCCAGGTGACGGTGATCACGCTCTACCCTGGCCGCGCCGCCGAGGAGGTGGAAAAGCAGGTCACGCTGCCGGTGGAGGTGGCGCTGTCGGGGCTGCCCAACGCCATCCGCCTGTTCTCGCACACGCAGTTCGGCCTGTCGTACACCGTCATCACCTACGACGACAAGGCCGACGTGCTGCAGGCGCGCGCGCAGGTGAACGAACGCCTGCGCGCGGCGGACCTGCCGCCGGGCGTGGAGGCCGACATCGCCCCCAACGCCACGCCGGTGGGCGAGGTGATGCGCTACCGGCTGCGCGGCGACGGCAAGACCCCCACCGAACTGCGCACCCTGCAGGACTGGACGGTCGAGCGCGCCCTGCGCCAGGTGCCGGGCGTGGCCGACGTGGTGTCCATGGGCGGCTTCATCAAGCAGTACGAGGTGCAGCCCGACCTGGAAAAGCTGCGCGCCCACAAGCTCACCCTGCAGAACCTGCTGGACGCGCTGGGCCGCGGCAACGCCAACGCCGGCGGCAGCTACGTGGCGCAGGGCGCGCAGCAGTACGCCATCCGCGGCATCGGCTTCCTGCGCTCGCCGGACGACATCGGCCACATCGCCGTCAGCGCGCGGCACGGCACGCCGGTGCTGGTGCGCGACGTGGCGCGGGTGACGGTGGGCGCCGTGCCGCGGCTGGGCATCGTGGGCCAGGACGACGCCGACGACGTGGTGACCGGCATCGTCATCATGCGCAAGGGCGAGAACCCCAGCGTGGTGCTGCAGGGCGTGAAGGAGCGGATCGAGCAGCTCAACACCCGCGAGCTGCCCAGGGGCGTGCGGATCGTGCCCTTCTACGACCGCACCTGGCTGATGGGCAAGACCATGTCCACCGTGTTCCGCAACCTGGTGGAAGGCGCGCTGCTGGTGGCGCTGGTGCTGTACCTGTTCCTGTCGAACCTGCGCGCCAGCCTGGCGGTGGTGGTGGTGATTCCGCTGGCGCTGCTGTCCACCTTCATGGGCCTGAAGGTCATGGGCGTGCCGGCCAACCTGCTCAGCCTGGGCGCGATGGACTTCGGCATCATCGTGGACGGCGCGGTGATCGTGATCGAGAACATCATGCACCGCCTGGCGCAGAAGGGCGAGAACCTGCGCGACGACGAGCGGCGCGAGGTGGTGGCGCGGGCCGCCAACGAGGTGGGGCGGCCGACGCTGTTCTCCATGCTCATCATCATCGCGGCGCACATCCCCATCTTCGCGCTGCAGCGGCACGAGGGGCGCATCTTCCAGCCCATGGCGCTGTCGGTGACCACGGCCCTGATCGGCGCGCTGGCGTTCTCGCTGACGTTGGTGCCGCTGCTGGCCTACTGGATGCTGCGGCGCCGGCTGCCGCACGATGACAACCGGCTGGTGGCCGCCTGCAAGCGCGCCTATCGCCCGGTGCTGGACTGGGCGCTGGCGCACCGGCGCAAGGTGGTGGTGCTGGCGCTGGCGGCCTTCGGCCTGTCGCTGGGGGTGGCTTCGCGGCTCGGCTCGGAATTCCTGCCCGAGCTGAACGAGGGCACCTTCTGGGCCAACTGGGACATGCCCGCCAGCGTGTCGCAGGACGAGGCCGCCAGGATCCTGCGCCAGGCGCGCCTGGCGCTGCGCGACATGCCCGAGGTGCGCACCGTGGTGTCCAAGGCCGGCCAGCCCGAGGACGGCACCGACCCGAAGACGCTCAGCATGGCCGAGATGTTCATCGACATCAAACCGGCCGAGGAATGGCGCAAGGGCCTGACGCGCGACGCGCTGATCGCCGAGATGGACCGGCGCCTGGCGGCCATCCCGGGCATCGACCCGGCGTTCTCGCAGCCCATCCGCGACAACGTGCTGGAGTCGATCTCGCAGATCAAGGGCCAGATCGTGGTGAAGGTGTCGGGCGACGACCTGGCGGTGCTGCGCAGCGTCATGGAGCAGATGCAGGCGCAGTTCAAGCAGGTGGCCGGCGTGCAGCGCGCCGAGGTGGACCGCCTGGGCGAGCTGCCGCAGCTGCAGATCGAGATCGACCGCGAGGCCGCCGGCCGCGTGGGCCTGAACATCCAGGACGTGCAGGACGTGATCGAGACCGCGCTGGCCGGCAAGGCGGCCACGCAGATCTGGGAGGGCGAGCGCAAGTTCGCCGTCGCCGTGCGCCTGCCGCAGGACCGGCGCGGCATCGCCAGCCTGCCGCTGACGCTGGTGCCCACGCCCGACGGCGGCTCGGTGCCGCTGGGCAACATCGCCACGCTGACCGAGACGTCGGGCGCCATGAACATCGCGCGCGAGGCCGGGCGGCGCACCATGGCCATCGGCGTGTTCATCAAGGGCCGCGACATGGGCTCGGTGGTGCGCGACATGCAGCAGCGCGTGGCCGCGCACGTCAAGCTGCCCGAGGGCTACGCGGTCACCTGGTCGGGCGAGTTCGAGAACCAGGAGCGCGCCATGAAGCGGCTGTCGGTGGTGGTGCCGATCTCGCTGCTGCTGATCTTCGTGCTGCTGTTCGACGCCTTCAAGTCGTTCAAGATGGCGGCACTGATCCTGCTCAACGTGCCGCTGGCGCTGATCGGCGGCTTCGTGGCGCTGTGGCTGCTGGGTATTCCGCTGTCGGTGTCGGCGGCCATCGGCTTCATCGCGCTGTCGGGGCAGGCGGTGCTCAACGGCGTGGTGATGCTGTCGGGCTTCCAGCAGTTGCGCGACGAGGGCTGTTCGGCACTGGAGGCGGCGCGCCTGGGCTCCATGCAGCGCCTGCGCACGGTGCTGATGACGGCGCTGCTGGCGGCGCTGGGCATGCTGCCGATGGCGCTGTCGCGCGACATCGGCTCGGAGACGCAGCGCCCGCTGGCGGTGGTGATCATCGGCGGCCTGGTGACGGCCTGCCTGCTGACGCTGGTGGTGCTGCCGGCGCTGTACGTGGCGTGGTTCGGCAAGGCGCAGCCCCGGCCCGCCGACGCGCCGGCGGCGGCATGACGGCGCTTGTGCTCGATTTTCTGAAAGAAATGGGCCGGTAGCCGGCGTCGGTATTGCGGAGTAAGCTATTAAATATATAGCTTAACACCGTCTGGAAATCGCTGCGCGCGGCCTCGGGGGCCAGGGGGGTGTGAATGTTCAGTAAGCTCGCGGCCAGCCGCTTCTTTTCACACCATTCGCACGAGGAACCCCATGAAATCACGCGCCGCCGTCGCCTTCGCAGCCGGCCAGCCGCTGCGGATCGCCCTGATCGACGTCGAACCGCCCCGCAAGGGCGAGGTGCTGGTCCGCATCACCCACACCGGCGTGTGCCACACCGACGCCTTCACGCTCTCGGGCGACGACCCCGAGGGGCTGTTCCCTGCCGTGCTGGGCCACGAGGGCGCGGGCATCGTGGTGGAGGTGGGCGAAGGCGTCACCAGCGTGCAGCCGGGCGACCACGTGATTCCGCTCTACACCGCCGAATGCGGCGAGTGCCTGTTCTGCCAGAGCGGCAAGACCAACCTGTGCGTGGCCGTGCGCGCCACCCAGGGCAAGGGCGTGATGCCCGACGGCACGACGCGCTTCTCGTACAACGGCCAGCCGGTGTACCACTACATGGGCTGCTCCACCTTCAGCGAGTACACCGTGGTGGCCGAGGTGTCGCTGGCCAAGGTCAGCCCCGAGGCCAACCCCGAGCAGGTGTGCCTGCTGGGCTGCGGCGTGACCACCGGCCTGGGCGCGGTGAAGAACACCGCCAAGGTGCAGGAGGGCGACAGCGTGGCCGTGTTCGGCCTGGGCGGCATCGGCCTGGCGGTGATCCAGGGCGCCCAGCTGGCCAAGGCTGGCCGCATCATCGCCATCGACACCAATCCGTCGAAATTCGATCTGGCGCGCACCTTCGGCGCCACCGACTGCGTGAATCCCAAGGATTTCGACAAACCCATCCAGCAGGTGATCGTCGAGATGACCGGCTGGGGCGTGGACCACAGCTTCGAGTGCATCGGCAACGTGCAGGTGATGCGCGCCGCGCTGGAGTGCGCGCACCGCGGCTGGGGCCAGTCGGTGGTCATCGGCGTGGCGGGCGCGGGGCAGGAGATCAGCACCCGCCCGTTCCAACTGGTGACGGGCCGCAAGTGGCTGGGCACGGCCTTCGGCGGCGTCAAGGGCCGCTCGCAGCTGCCCGGCATGGTGGAGGACGCGATGGCCGGCCGCATCCAGCTGGCGCCCTTCGTCACGCACACCATGCCGCTCACCGGGATCAACGAGGCCTTCGAGCTGATGCACGCCGGCAAATCGATCCGCTCGGTGGTCCACTACTGAGGCCCGCCATGGCGAACGCTGCCGCACCCTCCCCGCCGGCACGCCACGTGGCCGTGGCCGGCGCCAGCGGCCTGGTGGGCCGCTGCCTGGTCGCGCGGCTGTGCGCCGACCCTTCGGTTGCGCAGGTGCACGCGCTGGTGCGGCGCGCACTGCCGCTGACGCACGCCAAGCTGCGCACGCATGGGGTGGACTTCGCGGCGCTGCCGGCCCTGCCGGCGATCGACGAGGTCTACCTGGCCCTGGGCACCACGATCAAGGTCGCGGGCAGCCAGGCGGCCTTCCGCGCGGTGGATTTCGACGCCAACCTCGCCGTGGCGCAGGCCGCGCGGGCGGCCGGGGCGCGCCGCTGCGGACTGGTGAGCGCCCTTGGCGCCAGCGCGCGCTCGGCGGTGTTCTACAGCCGGGTCAAGGGCGAGCTGGAAGACGCGCTCGCCGCCCTGCCCTTCGAGGCGCTGGTGATCGCCCGGCCGGCGATGCTGCGCGGCGACCGCCAGGCGCTGGGGCAGCCGGTGCGCAGCGGCGAGGTGCTGTGGGGCGGCTTCGACGACGCCCTGCGGCTGTTCATCCCGCGCGGCCTGCGCGCCATCGCGGCGGACGACGTGGCGGCGGCGCTGGTCCGCGCCGTCCCCGCCGCCCGCGGGCGCGAGGTGCTCGACTCCTCGGCCATGCAGGGCGCGGCCGCCATCTCCTGAACGAAACACCGACGACATGGAACGCATCGAGCACCACGCCAGCTTCGGCGGCCGGCAGGAAGTCTGGCGGCATACCTCCGCCGCCCTCGGCTGCGAGATGAAATTCGGCATCTACCTGCCCGAGGCCGCCCTGCGCGGCGAGCGCTGCCCGGTGCTGTACTGGCTCTCGGGCCTGACCTGCACCGAGCAGAACTTCATCACCAAGGCCGGCGCGCAGGCGCACGCGGCGCGGCACGGCTTGATCGTGGTGGCGCCCGACACCAGCCCGCGCGGCGCGGGCGTGCCTGACGATGCGGCCTACGACCTGGGCCAGGGCGCGGGGTTCTACCTCAACGCCACGCAGGCACCGTGGGCGGCGCACTACCGCATGCAGGACTACGTGGCCGAGGAGCTGCCGGCGCTCATCGAGCGGCACTTCGCCGCCAACGGCGCGCGCGGCATCTTCGGCCACTCGATGGGCGGCCACGGCGCGCTGGTGACGGCGCTGCGCCATCCGGGGCGCTGGCGCAGCGTCTCGGCCTTCTCGCCCATCGTCGCGCCCACCCAGGTGCCGTGGGGGCAGAAGGCGCTGGCCGCCTACCTGGGCGAGGACCGCGCCGCGTGGAAGGCCTGGGACGCGGTGGAGCTGGTCCAGGCCGCGAAGGAACGCCTGCCGCTGCTGGTGGACCAGGGCGAAGCGGATGAATTCCTGGCCGGGCACCTTCGGCCCGAGCTGCTGCGGGCCGCATGCGCCGCCGCCGGCCACTCGCTCACGCTGCGCCTGCACCCCGGCTACGACCACAGCTACTACTTCATCGCCAGCTTCCTGGGCGATCACTTCGCCCACCATGCGAAGGCGTTGGGCGAAGACTGAAATAGCTACTCTATTTGTAGCGTCAGACTCAACACCCGAGCGGGCTGAAGGCCAAAATCACTTGAGAAACGGTGATGCTCCTCAATCCGCCAGCGCCGGGTAGTCCGTGTACCCCGCCGCGCCGCCCCCGTACAGCGTGCGCTTGTCCAGCCCCTGGTAGGGGCCGCCGCGGCGCAGGCGCTCGGTCAGGTCGGGCATGCTGATGAAGGACCGACCGAAGGCCACCAGGTCGGCGCGGCCGGTGTCGATGGCCTCGTGCGCCAGGGCCGGGTCGTAGCCGTTGTTGGCCATCCAGGCGCCACGCCCGCCGGCGGCGCGGTAGGCGGCCTTCAGCCGCGCGTTGTCGAAGGGGCGGCCCTCGACCTCGCGCGCGCCGCCGGTGGCGCCCTCGATCACGTGCACGTAGGCCAGG
>Ga0075163_10007344_pt1 | contig 14570 bp, 11 predicted proteins | sample JI1023141ADNA_FD_71478 | JGI IMG/M metagenome (GOLD analysis project Ga0075163, IMG submission 71478) | Wastewater effluent complex algal communities from Wisconsin, to seasonally profile nutrient transformation and Carbon sequestration -... | ecosystem: Engineered > WWTP > Effluent > Algae...
ATCAGCGACCCCGAGCTCGGCACCGTGATCGACACCGAGCAGGTCACCGGCGCCGACGGCGCGCCGCTGCCCGCCGCCCTCGACGAGTGCCTGCGCGATCGCATCGACGCCCTCGCCCTGCCGCCGCTCGGCGCCGGCGGCCGCCTGCCGCTGCAGTACACCTTCACCTTCGACGACGACGACGACGACGACGACGGCAACGACGACGGCAACGGCGACGGGATCCCGGGCGAGCGCTGACCGCGTCGCCGGCGGGCTATCATCGCCGCTGGATGACGTCGCCCATGGATCGGCTCGACGCGGTGCGCCGCCGCCCCGGCATGTTCTTCGGCGACGTCGGCGCGGGCGACGGCGCGCTGAACCTGGTCCTCGAGGTCCTCGGCAACGCCCTCGACCTCTACCTGGGCGGACGGTGCTCGTCGATCGAGCTCACGCTCGACGGCGACGGCTCGTTCACCGTCACCGACGACGGCCCCGGCCTGACCCGCGATGGCCAGGGCTCGGTGCCGGCCTTGGCCGAGCTCTTCACCCGCTGGTCCGATCGGCCGACCGTCGACGATCACCGACCCCACGTTCACCTCGGGCTGACCGGCGTCGGGTTGCCGGCGGTCTGCGCGCTGGCGGAGGAGCTGCAGGTGATCAGCGTCCACCGCGGCGTCGAAGTCTGCGCCACGTTCGCGGCGGGCCGGCTGATCGGCGCCGTCGAGCAACGGGCCAGCGACGGCGCGTCGGGGACGACCATCAGGGTCCGGCCCGATCGGAGCGTCGTCACCGGCCGGATCCCGCGGGTCGCGCTGACCGCGCGGCTCGAGGAGCTGGCGCACCTGTGCGCCGGGTTGCGCATCGGCTGGCGCTGCGCGCCCGACGACGGCGCCGGTGTCGGGCTGGTCGGGCTGGTCCGGCAGGTGGACGGCGTGATGGTTGTCGCGCACCACCGGGGCCGCTTCGGCACCGCCGATCGGCCGATCGACGTCGAGGTCGCGCTCGGTTGGCGCGCCGGCCCGGCTGCCCCGGTGATCCACGCCTTCGTCAACACCCACCGCAGCCGCGACCTCGCCAGCCAGCACGTCCGCGGCTTGTTCGACGGCGTCCGCGCCGCCCGCAAGCTCGGCCGCGTCGACGCGACGCGCGGCCTGGTCGCCGCGGTCTCGGTCGTGCTCGCCGACGTCATCTTCGGCAACCCGAGCCACGATCGACTCGACTCGCCCGCGGCCCGTCCGGCCGTCGCCGCCGCCACCCGGCGCGCGCTGGCCGCCGCCCCGGGCTGCGTCCCGCCTGCCCGCTGAGCGCGGCGGCTCGGCCCCCAGCAGGCTTCATGGCCGCAGGGTATGGTGAAAATCAACTTGCGTTTGGTCGTACCAGACGCAAATATACTTTCCATGCAGCGGCGGTTCTGGACCGACGAGATCAGCCGCGCGTTCGCCGAGCGCAGCGTGGTTTGGTTGTCGGGGGTGCGGCGGTCGGGCAAGACCACCTTGGCCAAGGCGTTCCCGGGGGCGCGCTACTTCGACTGCGAGCTCGTCCGGGTCCGACGTTCGCTCGAGGACCCCGAGCTGTTCTGGCGCGACCACGAAGGCGTGACGGTGCTGGACGAGGTTCATCGGCTACCAAACCCGTCGGAGGTCCTCAAGGTCGCGGCTGACCATTTCCCCGATCGCAAGGTCATCGCGACCGGCTCATCGACGCTGGCGGCGCGCGACAAGTTCCGCGACACGCTGACCGGCCGCAAGCGCGAGGTCTGGCTGGTGCCGATGATCGCCACCGACCTCGCCGACTTCGGATCGAAGGACGTCGAGCGCCGGATGCTGCAGGGCGGGCTGCCGCCGTTCTTCCTTTCGTCACGGATGGACGACAAGGACTTCGAAGAGTGGCTGACGTCGTACTGGGCGAAGGACCTCGCCGAGCTCTTCGTGATCGACAAGCGCGTCGCGTTCAACCGATTTGTCGAGCTCGTCTTCGCCCAGAGCGGAGGCCAGTTCCAAGCCCAGTCCTTCGCCGGCCCGTGTGAGATCAGCCGCCCGACGGTCCAACACTACCTGTCGATCCTGGAGACCACGCTGCTGGCGACCGTGGTCCGCCCCTACTTCGGTGGCGGGGCGACCGAGATCAAGAGCCAGCCGAAGGTCTACGCGTTCGACACCGGCTTCGTCGCCTACTTCAAGGAGTGGGACAGCCTGCGCGATCCCGATCGGGGTCTGTTGCTCGAGCACCTCGTGCTCGGTGAGCTGTGTGCGCGTTTCGACCTGCGCCGGATCCACTACTGGCGTGACAAGCAGCACCACGAGGTCGACTTCGTGCTCGAGTCGGGCCGTCGCCGCGAGCCGATCGCCATCGAGTGCAAGGCCAGCCCGACCGGCTTCGCCGCCGACGGCTTGAAGGCCTTCCGGTCGCGGTACCCGGGCGGGCGCAATCTGGTGGTGACGCTGCGCCAGGTCGAGTCCTTCTCCCAGCGCCACGGCGACCTCGAGGTCGACTACATGCCGCTCGAACAGCTCGGGTCGGTCCTCGACACGATCCGCCGGCGGTGATCGCGAGGCTCGGCGCGGCGGCTCGGCGGGGCGGAAGCTAGAACTGGACCTCGACCGAGCCGTCGGGGGCGGGCGCGGCCTCGGCGGCGTCGGCCGGCTTGGCCTCGGGCTCGACGGGGCCGCGGGCGATCAGCACCGAGCAGGGGGCGTGGCGCATGACCGCGGCGGCGACGCTGCCGAGGACGAGCCGGCGGACGCCGGTGCGGCCGTGGGTGCCGATCGCGATCAGGTCGGCTTGCTCGCGCGCGGCGACGTCGGTGACGACGTCGGCGGGCTGGCCCTGGAGCAGGCGGAACTGGATGGTGCGCCCGGCCGCGGCCTCGTCGGCGACCAGGGCCTCACCGCGGACGCGGGGCGGCTCGGTCAGCGCGCTCTCGAGCGCGGTCGACGCGTGGGTGCGCTCGCCGAGCGCGGCCAGGCTCCACGCGCCGGCCGGGTAGTGCCAGGCGTTGACCACCACCACCGCGGCGTCGGCGCTGGCGAGCCGCTGGGCCTGGGTCAGGGCCTGGGTGGCGAGCGGGCTGAAGTCGCTGGCGACCAGCACGCGGGTGAACGGCTTCGCGCCGTCGCCGCGCGCGACCAGCACGCTGATCGGCGCGTGCTCGACGATCCGCTCGGCCACGCTGCCGAGCAGGAAGCGGGTGATGCCGGTGCGACCGTGGCTGCCGACCACCAGCAGCTCGACGCCCTGCTCGCGCGCGACCTTGACCGTGACGTCGACCGGATCGCCGACCGCGCGGATCGCGTTGGCGGTGACCCCGGCGGCGCGCGCTCGCTCGACCAGCGCGGCCAGCAGCCGCTGCTCCTCGTTCTCGACGTCGGTGCGGAGCTGGGTCCAGGTCGGGACCGCCAGCTCGGGCTCCGGCGTGGTCGGGATCAGCTCGATGGTGGTGTCGGCGCTGATCACCAGCAGCTCGGCGCTGCGGGCGACCGCCAGCCCGAGGGCGCGGACGAACGCGATCTCGGCCGGGGGCGAGAAGTCGGTGGCGACGGCGATGATGGTCATGACGGGCTCCTGAATCCAGCGTGGCCCCGATCGCGGCGCAAGCCAAGCGCACGAACCCGTCAGGTCAGCTCAAGAGCGGCGGGGCGGCCGACGGCGGGCGGCCGCGGCGGGCGAGGGCGTGGGCGACGGTCATCGCGATCACCGTGGCCAGCGCGAGCGCCGCCGCCAGCGGCAGCATGTAGGCGCCGGTCCGCAGCCCGAACATCTCCCGCTCGAGCTCGGCGTTGGCGGTGTCGACGATCCGGCGGAGGGCGACGTACACGCCGATCGCGACCGCGGCGGTCACCACCGCCACGATCAGCGCCAGGATCACGCGCCCACGCCGGGTGTCGACGTCGGTGCCCTGGACCAGGAGGATCAGCAGCACGTGCAGCGAGATCAGCGTCCACAGCACCGCGCTCATCACCTTGCCGGCGGTGTCGATGTCGCGATCCTGCAGGCCGTCGAGGATGCTGACCGCCTCGCGGACGTCGTCGGCCGGCGATCGCCAGCGGTCGGGCAGGTGGGGCGCCAGCTTGTCGAGCGCCTTGACCCCGATCTTCTTGGCCGAGCTCGACCGGTAATGGGCGAGGAAGCCGCGGACCGCGCCCGAGCTCTTGCCCAGCTCGTACAGCGAGCGCGCCGCCCGGTGGGTCGCCATCGGCTCGCGGATCACCAGCTCGCCGGTCGGCAAGAACACGCTGCCGAGGCTGACGCAGGCGCAGACCACCGCGACGATCGCGGCGACCCGGACCCCGAGCTCGCTCCGTCGCACGCTGGGCACGCCGTCGGTCACCGCGCCGCCCTCAGTACGCGACATGGTAGCTGGCGCCCAGCCACAGCTCGGGCGACGGCTCGCGCAGGCCGGTCCGCTCGCGGCCGTCGAGCCAGAAGATGACGTCGCCGCGCAGCACCAGCTCGTCCTTGTGGCGCAGCTTCATCGCCGCCTCGACCACCGTCGCCAGCGTCTCCTCGAGGTAGGTGTCGTCGGTGATGTCCTCGTTGCGGTAGCGGACCCGGCCGCGCAGGCGGACGTCCGGTCGCGGCCGCCAGGTCGCGATCGCGATCGCCGAGATGTCCTGACGGATCGAGTCGGGGGTGCGGCGGTCGTCGAGCAGGGAGTGGGTGATCTGGGCCGACAGCACCGACCGTCGGTCGGGCTCGAACCGGATCCGGCCGGTGGTGCTGAGCTTGGTGCCTCGGCACGCGATCGGCTCGTCGTTCTCGTCGTCCTCGAACAGCACCTCGTAGCACTCGTCGCCGCCGGTGGTGCCGAGGTCCTTGTCCTGGAACCGGAGGCCGAGGCCGTAGCCCAGCCGCTCCGACGCCTTGAGATCGCCGCGGGCCGAGACGTCGATCCGCGGCACGTAGTCGTACGCGCTCTCGGCGGTGGTGTTGGCCAGGGCGCGCCAGAGATCGATCGCGGTGTGGACGGTGAGCGCGCCGTGGGTGCCGGCGTAGCGGGCGCGGATGCCGTGCTCGCCGCGCGCCCGCTGGCCCTCGACCTCGTCGGGCGCGGCGATCGGCCCGGCATACGGGTTGACGAAGTTGGGGTCGTAGTAGCGCAGCGACACCTCGAGCTCGCGGTGGCGCTGGGTCCGGGTCGCGCGGATCACCATCGCCGGGCCGCCGCCACCGTCGATCGGGTCGGGCCCGCGCGGCATCCGGTCGAAGCTGTGGGTGACCTCGGCGAACACGTCGTAGATGCCGCGGCCGATGCCGATGTTGGCGCCGATCGCGCCGTAGCGGCCGCCGATCGGGGTCCGCGACCACTCCTGGGTGTCGAGCTGCACCGACGCCGGCGTGTCGATCAGCCACTCGTTGGTCGCGCCGTAGGCGGTGACGCCGACGAAGTCGCGGCGGCGGGCGTGGAAGGTGACGTTGCCGCCGACCAGCGCCTCGGCGTAGGCGTCGGGCAGGGTCTGGTAGGTGTGCTCGGCGGTCGGGGTCAGCGGATCGCCGTCGGGCCGGACGAACACCGGCGGCGCGCTGCAGGCCGGGTTGCCGTCGTCACGCGGATCGGGGCACGCCGCGCGGTCGACGATCTCGTACTGGTAGATCGGCCGGGCCGCGTAGCTGCCCCACGCGTACGCCTCCATGTAGCCGGTGCCGACCGGGATGTGATCGGTGCCGGCGGCGACGCCGCGCAGGCCCTCGCTCCAGCGGAAGTCGGGCGAGACGTAGTGGAAGTCGTCGCTGCACGGCGATGCGCTCAGCTCGCCGGTCGACGTCCGGCAGCGGCGGCCGAGCTCGTCGCCGCGGCTGAGCTGGTCGTCGAAGTAGATGCCGTTGGGCGTGTAGTCGGAGCTGTTGTCGAAGGTCAGGCGCTGGCCGAAGCCGACCCGGTAGGTGCCGGCGATGACGTCGATGTGATCGCCGCGGTAGCGCGCGTACCACTTGGGCAGGTGGGGCCGGACCTCGGCGTCGTCGGCGATCAGGCCGCCGCGGTTGGGGTCCCAGACCGGCGCGCCGATCCGCAGCCGGGTCAGGCTGGCGGCGAGGCCGAGCGTCACCCGCCGGCCGATGAACATGCGGGCGCGCAGGCCGATCGCCGGCGCCCGGTCGTCGCCCGACGCGGCCCGGCTGAAGACGTCGGCGGTGCCGCGCGGCCGGTTGGGGTCGCGATCGCGCGAGCGCACGATCAGGAACGACGCGATCGCTTGCAGCTTGCCCTCGGTGAGCGCGCCGGCCGCGACCAGGCCGGCCGGATCGCCGACGTAGCCCTGGGTCTTGCGGAACGCCAGGATCGCGTCGACGTCGTCGTAGGTGAGGTTGGGCAGCGAGTACATCTCCTCGCGGGTCGCCCGGTCGAGGTCGACGCCGCGGGCCAGGAGCGTCCGCAGGATCTCGAACGTCTCGTCCGAGATCTGCTGGGTGGCGACCAGATCGTACAGGTCGTCCTCGGACTCGACGTCGATGAAGACCTCGTAGGGCGTGGCGTGGGCGACCGACGGCGCGGCGCTGGCGAGCAGCGCGGCGGCGACGACCGAGACGACCGAGACGACTCCGAGGCTGCTTCGCGACGTCATTCGCATGTCACCACCGGGCAGGACGCCCACATGCCGCGGTTGGCGGCCTTGGCCTGAGCCTCGAGGGTCTCGAACTCGCTCCGACGGTCGGTGCCGTTGGGCGGGATGTACAGGACGCAGGCGTAGCCGCGCGACACCAGCAGGCTGTTGACCTCCTGGCCGTCGACCGACACGTAGGCGAGCAGCCGGCCGAAGCGGTCGGTGCACTCGGTGTCGTAGCGGAGCGTGACCTGGTGGCCGAGCACCAGATCGTGGTTGAAGGTCTTGGCCTCTTGCCCGAAGCAGTCGGTGGCGCCGTTGACCGACTCGGGCGTGTCGACCAGCAGGTAGCGGATGCGGTCGCCGGTGTCGAGGTCGATGGTGTCGCCGTCGACGACGTTGGTGACCAGGCCCGACGTCGGCCCGCACGCCGACACGCTGCCGTCGTCACCGCCGCAGCCAGCGGCGGCCAGCGCGGTCGCGGTCGCCAGCGCGGTCGCCAGCGCGGGTGCGCTCACGGGCACTCGGGCGGGCTGTTGACCGCCCGCGGGGTGCCGAAGTCCATGCCGCCGTTGAAGCTGGGGATCGCGGCCGGCGCGTTGCACTGGGTGCCGTCGGTGTCGAGCATGATCGACTTGCCGGCCACCGACGCCGCCCAGGTCGCCATCGACTGGACGACGTTGTCGTAGCCGATGCGGAGGTTGCCGTTGGTGTTGGTCAAGGTGAAGCCGAAGGTCGCGTCCACCATGGGCAGGCCGCCGTTGCTGCCGGCGACCGCGTTGCGGGCGAACAGCGCGTAGCCGCCGGCCGCGACCCGGACGCAGTTGCCGCTGGCCGGGACCAGCGGGGTCATGCCGAGCGTGGACGTGCCGGCCTGGATGCCGTTGAGGTCGACCGCGGCGGTCGCCTTGACCTCGAACCACTCGCCGGCGGTGTCGGCGACCATCGCCGAGTCCGGCATCCACTCGTTGAGCACCAGCTGGCCGGCGGTCGGCTTGACGATGGCGCGCATCATGTTGGTGCCGGTGTCGAGGCACATGCCGTTGCTGACCGCGCCGCACATGCCGTTGACCGCGCCCGGGGTGCCGAGGTCGCCAGCGCCGTAGGCCATCGCGCCGTCGCACAGGTTGCCGGCGACGTCGTTGTCGGTCGGCGCCATCAGCCCGGCGTTGAGCTGGATCGACTTGCCGCTGCGCGCGCTGGTCCAGCTCATCGCGTCGATCTCGGTGGTGCCGACCATCACCCGGACGTCGCCGGGCGCGGCGACGGTGCCGTTGATCATCGCGAAGGTGAAGGTGCCGTCGACCCGGGGCAGGCCGCCGTTCATCGCCATGTCGCTCGACTTGGCGAACACGACGTAGGTGCCGGCGGTGACCCGCTTGCAGGTGGCCGAGGTGATGACGTTGGCCGCGGCGGCGTCGCCGGCCCGATCGAGGCCGACGTCGTTGAGGTCGACGTCGCGGTTGACCAGGACCTCGAACCACTCGCCGACGCCGTCGGCGACCGCGGCCGGATCCGGCATCGCCTCGGTGATGGTGAGGTCGCCCGCCACCGGCGACACCGTCGGCCGCATCGTCGCGCCGTCGAGGCACATGCCGGTCGAGCTGCCGCCGCAGGCGGTGTTGGCCGCGCCCGGGGTGCCGAGGTCGCCGGCGCCGTACATCGCGGTCGAGTCGCACAGGTTGGCGGCGACGTCGTTGTCGGTCGGCGCGGTCAGCCCGGCGGCGAGCTGGATCGCCTTGCCGCTGCGCGAGCTGGTCCAGGTGATGCTGTCGAGGACCTCGGCGCCCATCATCAGCCGGACGTCGCCGGGGCTGGCGGCGCTGCCGCCGACCAGGCTGAAGCTGAACAGGCCGTCGACCCGCGGCAGCATGCCGTTCATCGCGGCGTCCATCGACCGGGCGAAGACCAGCCGGGTGCCGGCGGCGGCGTGGAGGCAGTCGGCCGAGGTCAGCACGATCGGGTTGGCGGCGTCGCTGGCCCGGTCGAGGCCGACGCCGTTGAGGTCGACGGCGCGGTTGACCAGGACCTCGAAGTACTCGCCGACGGTGTCGCTGACCGCGCCCGGGCTGGGCATGACCTCGGTGATGGTGAGGTCGCCGACCGCTGGCGCGACCGTCGGCCGCGCGGTGCCGGCGTCGTTGCACTGACCGGGGACGACGTTCATGCACGCCTGGTTGGCGTCGCCCGGGGTGCCGAAGTTGGCCGGGGTGAACTCGTGGGCCGCCAGCTCGTCGGACGGGCACCACGCCGCGGTGTCGTCGTTGGCCTGGTAGTCGGGCGCGCGGCCGCCGTCGAACGAGCGCGAGTGGCCGGGCTCGACCAGCTCGTAGGTCGCGTGATCGACCTCGGTGGTGCCGCACATCAGCGTGAACTTGCCGCCGTCCTGGTTGTAGAGGTCGCCGAGGTCGGAGCCGTAGCCGTAGTCGCCCCAGGCCGGGATCAGCTCGGGCAGGGTGTCGGCGAGGACCAGGTACTGGCCGGCGCCGATCGTCACCGCCTTCATGACGTGGGTCTTGCCGCTCGAACCGTCGGGCCGGCTGTGGTTGATCACCACCCCGGCCAGGTCCTTGGCCGCGGTCGACGCGTTGTAGATCTCGAACCACTCCTTGCCCTCGTCGGCGCCGCTGCCGCCGGGTGGGGCGTCGGCGTCGGCGAAGACCTCGGTGATGACCAGGTCGCCGGGCAGGAGGCCGGCGCAGGCGCCGGAGGTGCCGTCGTCGCCGGGGCCGCAGGCGGTCAGCGCGGCCAGCGCGCCGGCGGCGGCCAGCCAGAGCGAGGCGCGCAGCGTCGAGGACGAGGGCGGCGCGAGGTGAGCGATGCGGGGCATGGTGTCCTCTCGGCGAGCGGCGAGCGGTGAGGGGCGGCGGGCGGTCACGGCGCGGCGCTGGCCGCGGCGGTCGACGTCGGCGGCTCGAGCCCGGGGACCGCCGACAGCGTGAGCTGGCTGGCGCGATCGATGACGAGCTGGAGCTGCTTCTTCTTGGTGTACTTGTTCACGTACGAGGTCACGACGCCCTTGGCGACGATGAACTCGCCCCGCCAGTCGGCGACCTGCGAGCTGGCGAAGACGTCCTTGTCGAAGAAGATCAGCGGGAAGCTCGACGTCCGCTTGAGCGACAGCAGCACCTTGGTCGGCCCGCGATCGCCGAGCTTGATGTCGCCGACCAGCGCCAGCAGGCTGATCTCCTTGCCCTCGCGATCCTCGATCCGCTTGAGCGCGTCCCAGTGGTTGAGGACGATGAAGTCGGGATCGGCGTCGACCTGGCGGGCGTAGCGGGCGAGGAACTCGGCCCGCGCCTTCCACCACGGCATGCGCTCGTCGTAGTCGGGGTAGTGCTGCAGCGTCGGATCCCAGATGCCGCGGTGGGCGGCGCGGGCCTCGGCCTCGGCGGCGACGAACTCGGCGTGGAACCGCTTCGAGTAGCCGTACTTCATGAAGTACGGGCTCATGCCGGCGCGGACGCACTCGACGTTGTAGTTGACCCAGGTGCCGTTCTTCTCGGCGAACACGTAGGCGAGGTAGCGATCGTAGGTGTCGCGGATCTCGCGCGGGTCGTCGCGCTCGATGCGGACCTTGAGGCTGCCGGCGAAGAACTCCTTGGCGAACGTCTTGGCGTCCTCGCCGAGCGGGGTGGCGGCCTTGGCCGGGTGCTTGCCCTTGCGCTTGTCGGCCAGGTACTCGTCGAAGTCGGTGTCGGCGCCGCGCCGGTCGTGCTCGTTCTTGAACGTCTCCTCGGCGTCGAGGCCGACCAGGCGGAGCGACGACTCGAGGCCGTCGACCCGGATGGTGTCGCCGTCGAGCACCTTGGTCAGGGTGAACTCGCCGAGCACCAGGCCGGGCGCGCCCAGCTTCTTGAGCGAGGCCTGGGCCTGCTGCCGCGAGTAGCGGGCGGTCGGCGCGACCGGACAGCCGGTGAGCCCGAGCCCGAGGCCGAGCAGGACGGCGGCGGTGGCGACGCGACCGAGGAGCGGGCGACGACGAGGCTGGGCTTGGATCATGGTGGGCACGCCGGGTTGGGCTCGCCGGGCGAGCCCTTGTAGTACTCGAGGCAGACGTTCTGCCCGTTGCACGGGCCGAGGGTCTCGGTGCCGTCGGCGCACCAGTTGCCGGCGTCGTCGTTGGCGGTCGCCGACGGCGGCGCGGTGCCGAGCGCGTAGGTGCCGCGGCCGGCGGCCGGCGGATCGAGCGGGAGCTGATCCATGTTCTGCGCCGGATCGGTCAGCGCGGTGAAGGCGATGCGATCGATCTCGCTGTCGCCGCAGGCGAGCGCGATCGCGCCGTCGCGCGGGATCGCCGGCTCGGTGCCCCAGCCGACGTCGATGTGGGCCGGGCGGGTGGCGTCGTCGAACTTGCCGACCACGGCGTAGCCGCCGGCGGCGACGGTCAGGGCCCGCCGGACCAGCACGCGGTCGGTCTTCTGGCCGCTGATCGACCTGATGGTGATCGCCAGGCCGTGGAGATCGACCGGGCCGGCGCTGGCGTTGTAGACCTCGAGCCACTGCCCGTCGACGTCGGTGATCGTCGGCCCGCCGCGGACCTCGGTGATCACCAGGTCGCCGGCGCCGACGTCACCGCACAGCAGCGGGTCGGCGTCGCGTTCGCACCCGACCAGCGCAAGCGTCAGCACGAGCCCGGACACCAGGAAGGGCAGTTTTCCCACCGCGACGCACTGTACCGTCGGCGACGGCCCGGGTTCAACCCGCTTCGCCGGCGCCGTGATCGACACGGCACGGTCGCCGCGCCGTCACTGATTCGCCGGATCGCCGACACGCGACCGTGGCGTGCTGCCACGGTCGACCGTGGCGCGCTGCCACGGCGGGCTGCGTCGCGTCGGCGGCCCGATCGCGGCGTTGACAGCGCGGGCCGCGCGTGGGATCGGGGAAAGCGCGGGCGTTCGCGATGCAGCGTAGCCACCTGGTGCTCGGCGCGGTCGTGCTGATCGGCGTGCTGGTCGGCCTGATCACGCTGGGCAGCCGCGTGCTCGATCGCGACCGGCGGTCCATCCACGCCGACTACGCCCGCGACAAGCTCCATCGCCTCGATCAGGCGGCGCTCGAGCTCGGCAACGACATCGAGAAGATCGGCGAGGATCTCGAGCTGGCGGCGACGTTGTCGGCCCAGGCCGGCTCGCCCGAGGTGCGCGAGCGCGAGCTGCACGCGATCGCGACCATCACCCGCGAGTACCTCGCGATCGAGGCCCAGGACGCCGACGGGGTCATCCTGGCTCAGGTCACCTACCCCGAGGCGGCGGCGCCGCGGGTGGCGCGGGCCCGGCCGACCATCGATCGGACGATCACCGCCGCGCGCGCCGCGCCCGGTGTGTTCAAGACCTCGCGCCCGCTCGGCGAGCTCGACGCCGGCGGTCCCGACGTCTGGTACCGGGTGTTCGCGCGCCAGGACCCCGGCACCCGGCTGGTGGTCGCGATCGTCGTCGACATGGGGCCGATCCTCGATCGCCTGCGGCTGCTCAAGGATCCGTCGTCGGCGCTGCTGGTGGTCGGCGCCCACGGCCTGCCCGCGCCGGCCAGCGATCGCCGCCTCGCCGACGCCGCCCGGCGAGTCACGGCCGGCGACGGCGCCTTGCCCGCGCTCCACCGGCTGCTCGACGACGTCCGGGCGCGGCGCCGGGCGACGATCACGTTCGGCGATCGCGAGGCGGCCGAGCTGGGCCTGCCGGCCGCGGTCGCGATCGGCGTCACCGTGCCGATCCAGGTCGAGGGCGGCGAGCCGTGGTCGATCGCGCTGGTGTCGTCGACGGCGGCGCTGCGCGATCAGGAGCGGACGCTGGTCCGGCGGATGGCGTTCGGCGGCGCGGTGATCGCGCTGCTGTTGATCGCGCTGGCCAGCTACTTCGTGTGGAACGCGCGGCGGGCGGCGGCGCTGCACGAGCGGGTCCGCCAGGCCGATCGGGTGGCCCGGGCCGAGAAGCTCGCGACCGCCGGCCAGCTCGCCGCCGGCATCGCCCACGAGATCGGCACGCCGCTCGGCATCATCCGCGGGCGGGCCGAGGTCGCGCTCGATCGGCTGGGGCCGGACCACGCCCAGGCCCACGGCCAGCAGGTGATCATCGGCCAGATCGATCACGTCAGCCGGCTCATCACCCAGCTCCTCGACTACGTCCGGCCGCAGGCACCGGTGTTGCAGCCGGTCGACGTCATGCCAGCGTTGTCCACCGTGGCCAGCTTGCTCGCGACCGAGGCCGGCAAGCGCGGCGTCCGGCTCACCACCGCCGTCGCCGACGGGGTGCGTGCGGTCCGCGCCGATCCCGGCCAGCTCCAGCAGGTGCTGGTCAACCTGACCATGAACGCGCTCGACGCGTGCGAGCGCGGCGGCGCGGTCGAGCTGCGGGCCCGGGCCGGCGAGCACGACCACGTCGTCCTCGAGGTGGTCGACGACGGGGTCGGGGTGCCCGAGGCCAGCCGGGCCCAGGTGTTCGATCCGTTCTTCACCACCAAGAAGCGCGGCCAGGGCACCGGCCTCGGCCTGTGGGTGGTGGCCCAGCTCGCCCGCCGTCACGACGCCGAGATCGATCTGAGGAGCCGGGTCGGTGCCGGCACCACCGTTCGCCTGCTGTGGCCGGTCCACCGCGGCGGCGAGGAGCGGCCAGCGTGACCCGGGCGGGGGCGACCGCGGCGACCGTGCTGGTCGTCGACGATCACGTCGAGATGGCGAAGGTGGTCGCCGAGCACCTCGAGGGCGTCGGCTGGCGCTGTCAGGTCGCCGACGGCGGCGCGGCGGCGGTGGCGGCGCTGCGGGCGACCATGCCCGACCTGATCATCACCGATCTGCGGATGACCGGGGTCGACGGCCTCGACGTCCTCGACGCGGCCCGGGCGATCGATCCCGAGGTGCCGGTGATCGTCATGACCGCGTTCGGCGCTCTCGACACCGCGATCGAGGCGATGCGGCGCGGCGCCTGGCACTACCTGACCAAGCCGCTCCGGCTCGACGAGCTCCGGCTGCACGCCGAGCGGGCGCTGACCACCCGCCGCCTCGGGCGCGAGAACCGGACGCTGCGGGCGGCGGTGCCGCCGACCGGCCTCGACGCGCTGGTCGGCCGCAGCCCGGCGATGGTGGCGCTGTACGCGCTGATCCAGCGGGTCGGGCCGTCGCCGTCGCCGGTGATGATCCGCGGCGAGAGCGGCACCGGCAAGGAGCTGGTGGCGCGCGCGCTCCACCAGGCCAGCCCGCGCCGGCAGGCGCCGTTCGTCGCGGTCAACTGCACCGCGTTGCCCGAGAACCTGCTCGAGAGCGAGCTGTTCGGCCACGTCCGCGGCGCGTTCACTGGCGCCACCGCCGCCCGGGCCGGGCTGTTCGTCGAGGCCGACGGCGGCACCCTGTTCCTCGACGAGATCGGCGACATGGCGCCGGCGCTGCAGGCCAAGCTGTTGCGGGTGGTCCAGCTCGGCGAGCTGCGCGCGGTCGGCAGCGATGACAGCCGGCGGATCGACGTCCGGCTGATCGCCGCCACCCACCACGATCTCGAGGACCGGGTGCGGACCGGCGCGTTCCGCCACGATCTCTACTACCGGCTGAGCGTGGTGCCGATCACCGCGCCGCCGCTGCGCGAGCACCCCGAGGATCTGCCGCTCCTGGTCGAGCACTTCCTCCGCCAGTCGCGGGCCCGCAACCCGCACTCGCCGGTCGAGCGGCTGGCGCCCAGCCTGGTCACCGCGCTCGCCCGCCACCCGTGGCTGGGCAACGTCCGCGAGCTCGAGAACCTGATCGAGCGCCTGGTGGTGATCGGCAACGAGCCGACGCTCGACGCCTCGCACCTCGGCGGCATGGGCCCGGCGTGGATCTCGCCGGCCGAGCCGTTCCGGGTCGCGCGCGATCAGATGCCGACCCTCCGTCAGCTCGAGGACGAGTACCTCGAGTGGGTGCTGGCCCGGTGCGATGGCAACAAGACCCGCGCCGCCGAGATCCTCGGCGTCGACGTGTCGACGATCCACCGCCGGCGCCGCGGCGGCCGCGATCCCGGCGCGTAGCGCGGCGGTGGTGGTGGCGTGGGCGTGGGCGGCGGCGTTGGCGGCAGCGTGGGGGCA
>Ga0075163_10007345_pt1 | contig 14569 bp, 11 predicted proteins | sample JI1023141ADNA_FD_71478 | JGI IMG/M metagenome (GOLD analysis project Ga0075163, IMG submission 71478) | Wastewater effluent complex algal communities from Wisconsin, to seasonally profile nutrient transformation and Carbon sequestration -... | ecosystem: Engineered > WWTP > Effluent > Algae...
CGCCCGGTGACGACCGTGCCGATGCCGTCGATGGTGTGGACACCCTCGACCGCCATCATGAACGGCGCCGCCAGATCGCGCACCGGATCGGGGATCGCCCGATCGAGCGCGTCGACCAGCGCGAGGATGGTCGCGACCCACGGATCGTCCATGCGCCCGGCGGTGACCGCCGCGAGCGCGCCGAGCGCCGAGCCCATGACCACCGGCACGTCGTGGTAGCCGAAGCTGGCCAGGAGCTCGAGCACGTCGAGCACGACCAGATCGACCAGCTCGCGGTCGGCCACGTCCAGCTTGTTGACGAACACCACCAGGTGCTCGACGCCGACCTGCCGTGCCAGCAGCACGTGCTCGCGGGTCTGCGCCTCGGCGCCCTGGGTGCCGTCGACCAAGAGGATCGCGCCGTCCATCTGCGACGCGCCGGTGATCATGTTCTTGACGTAGTCGGCGTGGCCGGGGCAGTCGACGTGCGCGTAGCGGCGGGTCGCCGACGCGTACTCGACGTGGGCCAGGTTGATCGTGATCCCCTTGGCCCGCTCCTCGGGCGCGCTGTCGATCTGGTCGAACGCCATGGCCTTGCCACCGTGGCGGCGGGCCATCACCTGGGTGAGGGCCGCCGTCAGCGTGGTCTTGCCGTGGTCGACGTGACCGATGGTACCGACGTTGACGATGAGCTTCTGCATGACACGGTCGTTCCTCGTGGGCGGGCCGACCCACGCGTGGTTCGCACCGCGATCGTCGGCGGCGGACCATCCGCGCGTCGGACCCGATTCGGGCCCGAAATGGCGGCGGGCCCCGGGACGCGTGGTCCTCGGGGCCCGGTGGTGCGGCCTCGGTGGCGAGGCGGCGGTCAGGCGCGCGAGAACGCAGCGGTCCCCTGCGCAGCCCGGACCGGGCTGCACGGTGACGCTGAGGCTGACGAGCGGACGCGGCGCATGACGTCGACGCTTGTGCCAGATCGCCTCGGCGCGGTCAACGCTATTCGTCCGACGACCGGACAGCAGCGCGGCGCGCGCGGGCTGCGCTTTTCGTGCGACTGCGGTGCAGCTGCCGTGATCTCCAGGCGTACCCCGCGCGGCCCGCCGCACCGTCACGTCGGTGCGCGCGCGGCGCCGCGCGCCCAGCTCTCAAGGATGTCGTCATGTTCCGCTTCTCCACGTCGCTCTCCCTGACCCTCGTCCTCGTCGCCGGCTGCGGCAAGCTGCCCGGCCTCGGCAAGCCCCGCCTGGGCGGCGCCGACGCGAGCGCGCCGAGCAGCCCCAGCGCCGCGACCACCACGGGCACCGCCGCCGCCGCCGCCGCGCCGCCCCAGCTCGCCCCCACGTCCGACAAGCTCGGCGCGTTCTACGCGACGCTGACTTACGCCGACGCGCTGAAGGACCAGGACGCCTGGGAGCAGTTCCGCGCCGCGCTGTCCCGCGACGAGATCTCCAGCGCGCCCAACCCCGATCCGGCGCTGATCACCACGTGGAACCCGGACAGCCCCGAGCGCAACGCCAAGATCGCGCTGCAGGCCGCGACCCTGCGCACCTGGCCGGCGGCGTGCGCCAAGGAGTACGCGGCGTGGCGGGCCGCCGAGGCCGAGATCGCGACGTCGAACCGCGCCGAGCTCGATCGGCTCAAGCGCGAGCCCAACTGGTACGCCGCGGTCGCTGGCTTCGCCGCGCTGCGCGCCAAGGTCGGCGCCGAGCTGGCCGCGACCCGCTTCCCGTCGGCGCAGGGCGCGATCGGCTTTCGCCACGAGGTCGCGGTGGCGATCGCCGATTACCTGCGCACCTCGCCGCACCCGCTGGTGCCCGGCGGCGCCGGTGTGCTGCAGGTCAACGACGGGCTCACCAACGAGGCCGGCGCGCTGGGCGGCCGGCCGTTCGCCGACGACGGCTTCGAGCAAGATCTGTTCTGCACCAGCGCCGTCGACGACGGCGTCCGCGACCTGCCGGGCATGTGGCAGACCGGCGACGGCCTCACCCAGAAGGCGCTGGTGTGGCCGGCGTTCTTGAGCGACGCGCACGAGCGCGAGGTCGCCGCCAAGGACGCGGAGCTGCGCGCCGCCGCCGTCGCCAGCGTGGCGTGGCCGGCCGAGCTCGCGGCGCCGCAGGTCACCCGCACCGCGCCGCCGCACTACGCCGACGACACCAAGACCGGCTACTTCGACAGCTTCGAGGTGCTGAAGGTCGGCAAGGAGCTGCTGGTCGGCAGCGACGAGCACTGGGTGTTCGACTACGACTGCCGCAACGGCACGAAGATCATCGGCGTCGACGACGACGGCGCCTTCCGCTACGAGCAGAAGTGCAAGCACGGCGAGAACAACTACTCGATCCGGCTGGCGCTGACCGCCGACGAGCTGCCGCCGGGCTGGACCTGGAAGGTCGGCGACCGCGTCTCGTTCTACGCCGCGGTGACCGACGACCAGCCGAGCGAAAAGCGCCGCAAGGACACCGGCACCGACGGCAAGCGCACGATGGCCGCGACGCTGCGGCACCTCGTCCTGCGGTGACGGTGATGGCGTCGGCGGCTGGCCGCGCGCGCACGCGACGTGCGACCGGCGGCGCGACGGCTACGGCGCGTCGGGCGTCAGCTCGCGGCCGCACACCGCGAGCTCGTAGGTGGCCGGCAGCGCCGCCGAGCGGGTCGAGCCGCCGATCCACACCCAGTACAGCGTCGCCGGCTTGACCGTCGCGACCACCAGCTCGCCGGCCACGGTCGCGGTGGGCGTGCCGAGCGGCGCGTCGGGCTGCTCGGCCTCGAACACCAGCACGTCGAGGTCGGCGGCGCCGCTCCAGCCGGCGCGCAGCTCGAGGAAGTTGGTGGTCTGCCCGGTGTAGACCGCGAACGCGTCGCGATCGTGATAGTCGTCGCCGGCCGGCGTCACGTCGGCCGAGTCCCCGGCGAGGACCACCCGCCCCACCGACGACACCGCGCGCTGGGTGTCCTCGGGGCGATCGCTGGTCGACGGCGTGGCCGCGCTGGACAGCGGCGCGACGTGGACCGCGACCATGTCGTTGGCGCGATGGCCGGCCGCGGTCTCGTCGGCCTCGCGGTAATCGGGGCCGCCCCCGGCGAGCGGACAGCGCGCCGCCGGGTCGTCGGGGGCGATCACCAGCCGGTACGGGATGGCGCCGCCGCTGGCGCCGAACGCCGAGACCGCGAGCTCGTGGGTGCCGGACGGCAGCAGCGCGATCGCCACGCCGAGGCCGCCGATCGCGCGGGCGGTGAGCGCCGCGCCGCCGGCGGTGGTGACGTCGAGCTGCAGCCGCTCGAGCCCGACCGCGCCCGGCGCGCTCAGCCGGATCACCACGGCGGCCGGCGTGACCAGCGTCACCGCGAAGCGATCGCGGTCGAGCAGCCCGGCCGGGCCCGGATGCACCACGGCGACGTCGCCGCAGATCGCGCGCGCCACGCCGCCGACCACCAGGCCGGTCGGCTCGCCGACGTCGCCGTTGATGTCGTCGGCGCCTTCGCGGTAGCAGTCGTCGACGGAGGCGTCGCCGGGGAACGCGTCGGCGACGATCGCGCCGTCGAGGGGCGTCGTGGCGCCGTCGTCGCCGCCGCACGCGGCGACCGCCAGAAGCGCGATCAGGACTCGGCCAGGTGGCATCGCTCGATCTCGCAAGCTACAGGCTCGGGGCGAGGGTGTCCAGTTGCGCCCTCGACGCGCGCGATCGAACGCACACCGCTATACTGCGCCGAAACATGCGCGCCACGTCTTCGCTCGCGCTCGCGCTGCTCGCCGGCGCCGCCGCCGCCCCCGCGGTCCACGCCGAGCCGATCGAGCTCGGCGGCTTTTTCGGGCCGCGGCGCTTCGCCGACGACGTCGTGCTCGGCGCCGATGGCCAGGGCCACACCGCGCTCGGCGGCTCGGTCGTGCTCGGCCCGCGGGTGGCGCGGCCGCTGCTGCGCTGGCTGGTGCCGGAGCTCGAGCTCGCGCTGTCGCCGACCACCACCGATCAGTACGACGTCAGCGTGTTCTGGCTCGAGCCGCGAGCGCTGGTGCGCCTCGAGCTGCGGCCGGGCGCGCGGGTGCGGCCGTTCGTCGCGGTCGGCGCCGGCATGGCCACCGTCCTGTCGAGCAAGCGCGCGATCTACGACAGCGGCGTCACGATCGACGGCTTCGGCGCGCTGGGCGTCGGCTGGAACCCGGGGCGTGGGCTGGCGGTGCGCCTCGACCTGCGGGTCGGCGTGCTGCCGTCGCGGGCCGACGCGGCGCGGCCGGTCACCGTCGAGGGCGAGGTGCTGCTCGGCATCCACGTGCCGCTGGGCCGGCGCGCGGCGGCCGCCAGCGTCGCGCCGCCGCGGCTGCCGACCGACGAGGATCGCGACGGCGACGGCTACGCCGACGGCGGCGACGCGTGCCCCGATCGCGCCGAGGATCACGACGGCTTCGAGGACAAGGACGGCTGTCCGGACATCGACAACGACCTCGATCACGTGCTCGACATCTCGGACAAGTGCAGCGCGGTGGCCGAGGTCTACAACGGCTTCGACGACGACGACGGCTGCCCCGACACCGTGCCGCCCGGCGTCGACGCGGTGGTCGGCGTGATCGAGGGCCTGCTGTACCGCGAGGGCGACACCGAGGTCCGCGCGATCGCCAAGGACGGCCTCGACAAGCTGGCCACCACGCTGGTGCAGAACCCGTCGGTGCGGATCACGCTGGTCGGCCACACCGACGACCGCGAGGCCGCGCCCGAGGCGCCCGCCGAGCCGCTGCCGGAAGGCGCCGAGCCGCCGCCCCCGCCCGACCTCGAGGCGCTGTCGCTGGAGCTGGGCCGGGCCCGCGCGACCGCGGTGCGCGCGGCGCTGATCGAGCGCGGCATCGCGCGCGGGCGCGTCATGATCGACAGCGCGGGCGCCGCCGAGCCGGTGTCCGACAACGACACGCCGCGCGGCCGGCTGCGCAACCGCCGCGTCGAGGTGCGGCTGTACGTGCCCAAGCGCGGGACGTGATCCCGAGAGGGCGCGACGCGAGCTCGTTCGTGGGGGCGCGTCAGCTCGCGCTGACGTACTCGCACTCGATCAGCAGGTACAAGAGGCGCAAGAAGTTGGTGCGGGCGTCGGCGGAGCGCACGCGGGCCAGCACCTCGCCGACGGTGGTCGCCGCGGCCAGGCCGTGGACCCGGGCGGGCGCCTCGCCGAGGCCGAAGTCGGGCAAGGTCGCCACCGGGCGCGCCGGGCTCAGCCGATCGCGCTCGTGGGCGGCGGCCCACTCGTCGACGAACGCCACGTCGAGCGCGGTCGCGCCGGCGCCGAGGATGCGGAAGCCGTCGAGGTGCAGCGGCTTGACCTGGAACGGGTTGGCGCGCCCCGCGTACCAGCGGTAGCGGCCCTTGGGCCAGGTGCAGACGTCGATCAGCTTGGCGCTGACCTGCTGCGACAACAGCCGGTAGGCGTCGATCGCGCGCACCAGCCCGAGCCCGACCAGCGTGTCGGCCAGCCGCCCGCCGAAATGCGGCATCACGGCCACCGCGCGCGCCAGCGCCTGCGGGGTCAGCGCGCCCTGGTTCACCAGGAAGTCGCCGAACCGCTCGCTGGTGACGTTGGACGACACGAACTGCGGATCGCCGGCGCCGAAGTACGCCTCCTTGAGGATGCCGGCGCGGCCCTCGAGCACCAAGAGGCCGGTGGCGCGCTCGACGGTGAGGCGGTGCAACAGCCGCAGCGGCGAGGTCTGGCGCAGGTCGCCGGCCTCGGTCGGCGCCGGCCGCGGCCCGCGCTCCTGCGGCCCCAGGTCGGTCTCGATCGCGACGTCGTGCGACGGCTCGTCCTCGACCACCTCGTCGGGGGCGCCGCCCGACGCGCCGGCGATGAACTCGGCCCGCGCGACCTTGCGATCGCGGATGGCCCGGGCCTGGTTCATCTGGGTGGCCGGCCCCGACAGCGTCGCGATCTCCGGCTGCGGCGCCGGCACCACCGCGCTGTCGTCCATCGACGGCGCCGCCAGCACCCGCGCCACGAACGCCGCCAGATCGCGCGCGTCGGGGCGGCCGTGGCGGTGCAGCCAGCCGGTCAGCGCGTCGCGCATCTCGCCGGCCGACTGCCAGCGCTCCTCGACGCGGCGCTGCAGCGCCTTCTCGGTGATCACCCGCAACTCGGTCGGCACGTCGCCGGCGTAGCGCTCGAAGCGCTCGAGGTTGGCGTCGCGCACCATCAACAGCACGTCGAGATCGCTGGGCGCCGAGAACAGCCGCCGCGCCATCGCCATCTCGGCCAGCACGATCCCCAGCGCGAACACGTCGCTGCGCCCGTCGAGCTCGGCGCCCGACACCTGCTCGGGCGACATGTAGCCGTACTTGCCCTTGAGCATGCCGGCCTCGGTCTTGTGGTTGCGCTCGACGGCGCGCGCGATGCCGAAGTCGGTGAGCTTGACGTCGCCGCGGCGCGACACCAGCACGTTGCCGGGCGAGACGTCGCGGTGGACCAGCCCCAGCGGGCGGCCGTCGGTGCCGAGCGCGTGGTGCGCGTAGTCGAGCGCGTCGAGCGTGTCGCGGGCGATCAGCGCGGCGAGCTGCGCCGGCAAGCGGATCTGGGTGCGCGCGCACTCGCGGAGCAACGCCAGCACGTCGATGCCGTCGACGTACTGCATCGCGATGTACGGCGTGTCGGCGTCCATGCCGAGCTCGAACACGTGGACGATGTTGGGGTGGTCGAGCTGCGCGGTCAGGCGCGCCTCGTCCATGAACATCTGGACGAACGTCGGATCGGCCGCGAGGTGCGGCAGGATCTTCTTCAGCACCACGACCTTGGCGAAGCCGTGCTCGCCCGAGGCCCGGGCCTTGAACAGCTCGGCCATGCCGCCGACGGCCAGGCGATCGATCACCTGGTACTTGCCGACGGAGACCGGGACCGGCCGCATGGGCCTGCCAGGGTACTCAATGATCGTCGGCGGCGATACCCGCGCGGCGGGTCGGGCGCAGTGGTCCGGCCGGTGAGCCGGCGCGCGCTCAGCCGCGGAAGCCATCCTTCCAGCGACGGATCGCGCCGAACACCGCCGCGCCGTCCGCGGGGTCGACGCTCGCGTCGAACGCCACCGCCGCCGCGCGGACCGCCGGCTCGGCGACCCGCAGGAACGGGTTGGTCGCCAGCTCGTCGGCGATCGTCGACGGCGTGGTCGGACGCGCGGCGTCGATCGCGGCGGCGCGCGCCGCGATCGCCGGGTTGCCCGGCTCGACCGCGGCGGCGAACCGCAGGTTGGCGGCGGTGTACTCGTGGCCGAAGTACACCCGGGTCGCGGGCGGCAGCGCCGCCAGCCGCGCCAGCGACGCGTGCATCTGCGGCGGCGTGCCCTCGAACATCCGGCCGCAGCCGGCGCCGAACAGCGTGTCGCCGGTGAACACCGCCGCCGCGCCGTCGGCCTCGATCGAGAAGCTGATCGCGCCGCTGGTGTGGCCTGGGTTCTCGATGATCGTCGCGGTCAGCGCGCCGAGCTCGACGCGATCGCCAGCGACGACGCCGCGGGTCAGGCCGGCGATGCGCGAGGCGTCGCTGGCGTGGCCGATCACCGCGACGCCGGGGAAGCGCGCCGCCAGCGCCGCGACGCCGCCGACGTGGTCGGGGTGGTGATGCGTGCACCAGATCGCGGACGGGGTCAGGCCGGCGGCGGCCAGCGCGGTCTCGATCGGCCCCGGCTCACCGGGATCGACCACCGCCGTCGCGCCGGTGGTCGGGCAGGTCACGAGGTACGCGAAGTTGTCGGACAGACAGGGGACGCTGACGATACGCACCGAGGCAACGTAGGGCCTGGGAGCGGACAAGTCGATCGTTCACGCGGCCGATCCATCCCGGCTGGCGGCGGACCGCGATCGCCGCTCGCCTTGTCCACTCCCAGGCCCACCGCGTGTATGGTCGCGCCGATGTCGACGATGCGCGCGCAAGTGCTGCGACGCCATGGCGGCCCCGAGGTGATCGAGGCGGCCGAGCTGCCCCGGCCCGAGCCCGGCCCCGGCGAGGTGCGGATCGCGATCGCCGCGGTCGCGCTCAACCACCTCGACGTGTGGGTGCGCAAGGGCGGCCCGGCGTTCCACCTGGAGTATCCCCACCGGCTCGGCTCGGACATCGTCGGCACCGTCGACGCGCTCGGCGCCGGCGTCACCGACGTCGCGCTCGGCGCCAAGGTCGTCGTGCAGCCGGGCCTGGCCTGCGGCACCTGCGCCGCGTGCCTGGGCGGCCACGACAACCTGTGCCGGCGCTACCGCATCCTCGGCGAGAACGCTCAGGGCGGCTACGCCGAGGCGATCGTGATCCCGCGCGTCAACGTCGCGCCCTACCCCGGCGAGCTGCCGTGGGTCGAGGCCGCGGCGGCGATCCTGCCGTTCCTGACCGCGTGGCAGATGGTCGTCGACAAGGGCCAGGTCGGCCCGGGCACCACCGTGCTGGTGCAAGGCGGCGGCTCGGGCGTCGGCGTCGCCGCGATCCAGATCGCCAAGCTCCACGGCGCGCAGGTCATCACGACCGTCGGCAGCGACGCCAAGCTGGCCGCGGCGCGCGCGCTGGGCGCCGACGTCGCGGTGAACTACCAGACCACCGACTTCGCCGAGGCGGCGCGCGCCCACACCGGCAAGCGCGGCGTCGACGTGGTGATCGAGCACGTCGGCGGCGAGGTGTTCGAGAAGTCGATCCGCGCGGTGCGCAACGGCGGGCGCATCGTCACCTGCGGCGCCACCGCCGGCTTCACCCCGGCGATCGATCTGCGCCACGTGTTCTTCCGGCAGATCGAGATCCTCGGCTCGACGATGGGCAGCAAGGCCGCGCTTCTGACCGTGCTCGGCCACGTCGCCGCCGGGCGGCTCCGCCCGATCGTCCACACCACGCTGCCGCTGGCCGCGGCGGCCGACGGCCACCGGCTGCTCGAGGCGCGGGCCGCGTTCGGCAAGGTGGTGCTGACGGTGGCGGCGTGACCGCCTGCGTCGAGGTGCGCGGCCTGGGCAAGGCCTACGGCGGGCGCACCGCGGTGGCGGCGCTCGATCTCGACGTGCCCGCCGGCAGCATCTTCGGGCTGCTCGGCCCCAACGGCGCCGGCAAGACCACGACGATCTCGATGATCGCCGGCGTGATCACGCCCGACCGCGGCCACGCCACGGTCGCCGGCCACCGGGTCGGCGCCGATCGCGGCGCGCAGCGAGTGCTCGGCCTGTGCCCGCAGGAGCTGGCGCTCTACGACGAGCTGTCGCCGCTGCAGAACCTGACGTTCTTCGGCCGGCTCTACGGGCTGCACGGCCGGGCCCTCGCCGATGCGATCGCCTGGGCGCTCGACGTCGCCGGGCTGCGCGATCGTGCGACCGAGCCGGTGCGCACGTTCTCCGGCGGCATGAAGCGCCGGCTCAACCTCGCCGCGGCGATCCTGCACAAGCCGACGCTGGTGATCCTCGACGAGCCCACCGTCGGCGTCGATCCCCAGAGCCGCCGCCACCTGTTCGACGCGATCCGCGCGCTGGCCGCGGCCGGGATGACCGTGCTGTACACCAGCCACTACCTCGAGGAGGTCGCCGAGCTGTGCGACCGGGTGGCGATCATGGATCACGGCGCGGTGGTCGCGAGCGGCACGCTGCCCGAGCTGATCGCGCGCCACGGCAAGCCGCCGCGCCTCGAGCTCGAGCTGGCCGGCGACGAGGCCACGCTCCTGGCGGCGCGGGCGCTGGCGGCGCGCCACGGCGAGCTCGAGGTCGCCGGCCCGGTGCTGCGGCTGGCGCAGCCGCCGAGCCTGGGCCCGCTGATCGCCGATCTCGAGTCGGCCGGCGCCCGGGTCGTGCGCATCACCGCGCAGCCGACCAGCCTCGAGTCGGTGTTCCTGACGCTGACCGGCCACGCGCTGAGGGACGCATGATCACCGCCGCGATCAAGAAGGACCTGCAGCTGCTCGCGCGCGACCGCGGCGCGCTGGTGACGATGTTCCTCTTGCCGGTGGTGTTCATCGCGGTGTTCGGTTCGATCTTCGGCGGCGGCGGCGACGACGCGCGGCGCCGGCTCGCGGTGTGGGGCGATCCGGCGTCGCCGCGGGCCACCGCGGTGATCGCCGTGGTGAAGGCGTCGGGGGTGTTCGAGGTGATCGCCGCCACCGACGCCGCCGACGCCCGCCGCGCGGTGGTCGCCGAGCGCGCCGACGCGGCGCTGATCCTCCCGGCCGACTTCGATCCGGCCGGCGGCCACCCGGCCGAGCTGGCGATCGATCAGGCCGGGCCGGCGCAGGTGCGCCTGCCGGTGATCGGCGCGGTCACCGCGATCGTCACCCGCGCGGTGTTCCCGCCCGCCGCGGGCGCCGATCAGCCGGTGCTGACGGCGGCGACGCCGCCCGGGATCCGCCGCGAGCTGGCCGGCGTCACCGGCTTCCAGGTGACGGTGCCGGGCAACGCGGTGCTGTTCGGCTTCTTCCTGGCGCTGACCGTGGGCCTGGCGTTCCTCGAGGAGCGGCGCGCCGGGACCTGGCGCCGCATCCTGGCCGCGCCGGTGTCGCGCGCGTCGATCCTGATCGGCAAGCTGGTGCCGTTCTTCCTGATCGGGCTGGTGCAGTTCGCGTTCCTGTTCGCGATCGGCGTCGTGGTGTTCGGGATGCGGGTCGGCGGCAGCGTGCCGGCGTTGATCGCGCTGACGGTCGCGGTGGTGGCGTGCGCCACCAGCCTGGGCCTGGCGATCGCGTCGCTGGGCGGCACCGAGAAGCGGCTGGGCTCGATCGGCTCGGTGTGCCTGCTGGTGATGGGCCTGCTCGGCGGCGCCATGGTGCCGCGGGTGGTGATGCCGCCGCTCCTGCGCGCGATCGGCCTGGCGGTGCCGCACAGCTGGGCGCTCGACGGCTACACCACGCTGTTGGTGCGCGACGGCGCGGGGCTGGCCGACGTGGCGCCGCAGCTCGGCGCGCTCCTGGGCTTCGCGGCGGTGTTCGCGGCGTTCGGCGTGTGGCGCTTCCGCTGGGAGCGCTGACGCGCCCGCGGGCTACAGCCCGTCGCAGTCGGCGTCGAACTCGGTGACCGCCGGCGTCGCGGTGCCGGGCGGGATCAGCACCGAGCCGAGCTTGGGCAGCATGCCGGTGACCGGCTCGGCGCAGATCGCGTAGTCGCCCTCGAGCTTGATCCGCATCCGCGCGCTGACCGTCGAGTCGACGGCGGCGGTCGGCGGCTCGGTGGCCTCGGGGCGGATCTCGATCGACAGGTCGAACTCGACCGCGGTGGCGTCCTCGGCGAACACCAGGTCGGCGATGCCGTTCTCCTGCACGGTGGCGCCGGTGGTGGCCGACAGCTGGCTCAGCGACAGCGACAGCGCGCGGGTGTCGGGGTCGAGCGTGGCGGTGCCGCGCAACCGGATGACCGGCATGTCGCCGTCGGCCTCGAGGCGCTGCAGGCCGATCAGGTACTCGCCGTCGACGTACGGCAGGTGCCCGGCGACGTCGTCGATGCCGACGAAGGTCTGGCAGCCGCCGAGGGCGAGGGACGTCACGAGGAGCCAGGTGCCGGGCCGCATGCGTCCCGCACTGTAACACCCGGCGATCGGCGGCGGGCGGAACCGGAGCCGGAGCCGCAAACCGGCCACGGTCGCGGCCACGGTCGCGGTCGCGGTCACGGCCGCGGTCGCGGTCGCGGTCCCAACTGCCCATAACTGCTATAGCGAATGAGATTCTGCCAAAGCGGAACCGTTATAACGTTGACTCATCCGCTATCACGGAGCAGGATGACGGTCACCGAGGAGCCGCCATGACCGCCGACACCCCCCGCTTCGAGACCCTGGCCCTGCACGCTGGCTACGAGCCCGACCCCACCACCGGGGCGCGCGCGGTGCCGATCTACCAGACCACCTCCTACAAGTTCCGCGACGCCGACCACGCCGCCGCGCTGTTCGCGCTGAAGGAGTTCGGCAACATCTACACGCGGATCATGAACCCGACCAACGACGTCTTCGAGAAGCGGCTGGCCGCGCTCGAGGGCGGCGTCGCGGCGCTGGCGGTGGCCTCGGGGCAGGCCGCGTCGACCCTGGCGCTGGGCACGATCCTCAAGGCCGGCGACGAGCTGGTCAGCGCGGCGTCGCTGTACGGCGGCACCTACAACCTGTTCAAGGTCACGCTGCCGCGCTTCGGCATCACCACCCGGTTCGTCGAGGTCGGCGACCACGCGGCGGTGCGCGCGGCGATCGGCCCCAAGACCAAGGCGCTGTTCATCGAGGCGCTGGGCAACCCGCGCCTCGACGTCCCCGACGTCGCGGCGCTGGCGCAGATCGCCAAGGACGCCGGCATCCCGCTGATCGTCGACAACACCGCGCTGACGCCGGCGCTGTTCAACCCGATCGCCCACGGCGCCAACGTCGTCGTCCACAGCGCGACCAAGTACATCGGCGGCCACGGCACCGCGATCGGCGGGGCCATCGTCGACGGCGGCAACTTCGACTGGAGCAACGGCCGGTTCCCCGAGTTCACCGAGCCCAACCCCGGCTACCACGGCCTCAAGCTGTTCGAGGCGTTCGGCAACCTGTCGTTCATCATCAAGGCGCGGGTCGAGCTGTTGCGCGACATCGGCCCGGCGCTGTCGCCGTTCAACGCCCACGCGTTCATCACCGGCCTCGAGACCCTCAAGCTGCGCATCGAGCGCCACTCCGAGAACGCGCTGGCGATCGCCCAGTTCCTGCAGCAACACCCGCGGGTGGCGTGGGTGCGCTACCCGGGGCTCGAGGGCGATCCGTCGCACGGCCTGGCGCGCAAGTACTTCCGCGGCGGGTTCGGCGGCCTGGTCACGTTCGGCGTCAAGGGCGGCCTCGAGGCCGGCAAGAAGCTGATCAACTCGGTCAAGCTGTTCTCGCTCCTGGCCAACATCGGCGACACCCGCTCGCTGATCATCCACCCGGCGTCGACCACCCACCAGCAGCTCGGGCCCGACGAGCAGCGCGCCAGCGGCGTCACCGAAGATCTGGTGCGGCTGTCGGTCGGCATCGAGCACAAGGACGACATCGCCGCGGATCTCGACCGCGCGCTGCGAGCGTCCGCGTGACCGCCGCCGGCGCGCCCGCGTGGTTCGAGCTGGTGCTGCCGCCGCTGGCGCTCGAGGCCGGCGCGACGGTCGAGCGCCACGTCGTGCGCGGCTGGCACTGGGGCCCCGCCGAGGACACCGCCGCGCTGGCGGCCGCGACGATCCCGGTCGATCCGGCGCGGCGCTGGCAGGTGACGGCGCGCTCGACCGGCGAGCTGGCGGCGCTGGCTCGACGGCAGCCGCGCGGCGCCGTCGCGGGCGCGGGCCTGGCGGCGACGATCCCGACGGTGCTGGTGGTCCACGCGCTCACCGGCGACGCCGGCGCCGGCGGCGACGACGGCTGGTGGGCGCCGCTGATCGGCCCCGGCCGCGCGATCGATCCGACCCAGGTGCGGGTGCTGTGCCTGAACCTGCTGGGCTCGTGCTACGGCACCAGCGGCCCCGGCGACGGCGGCTTCCCGCGGCTGGCCGACGACGGCCACGCCGCCGAGCTGACCCCGGCCCGCGGCGGCTTCGCGATCCCGGCGGTCGATCTGCCGGCGACGATCACCACGTGGGATCAGGCGCGCAGCATCACGGCCGCGCTCGATCGCCTCGGCGTCGAGCGCGTCGAGGCGGTGCTGGGCGGATCGCTCGGCGGCATGGTCGCGCTGGCGCTGGCCGCCCTCGACCCCGATCGCTACGCGCGGCTGGTGCCGATCGCCGCGACCGCCGCCGCGTCGCCGTGGATCCTGGCGTGGAACCACGTCGGCCGTCAGGCGATCCTCGCCGACCCGGGCTTCCCCACCGACGCCCACCGCGGCCTCGAGCTGGCGCGCCAGCTCGCGATGATCACCTACCGCGCCGAGCCCGGCCTCGCGCAGACCCAGGGCCGCGCCCAGGCCAGCGCCGCGTGGTCGTCGCGCTCGCGCTACCGGATCCAGACCTACCTCGAGCACCAGGGCGCCAAGCTGCGCGGCCGCTTCGACGCGCGCGCGTACCTCGCGCTGATCGGCGCGATGGACCACCACGATCTGGCGCGGGCACCGGCGGCGCCCGGCCCCGACGAGCGCTGGCCGGCCCGGGTCGCGCCGCCGCCGGCGACGCTCGCGGCGCTCGGCCACGGCCCCCGTTCGCCGCTGCCGCCGTCGTGGGGCCTCGACCGCATCCGCGCCACCACCACCGCGGTCGCGATCGACGGCGATCAGCTGTTCCTGCCGTCCCACGGCGACGCGCTGGTCCAGGCCCTGTCGGCCCGCGGCACCGACGCGCGCCTCGAGCTCATCACCAGCGCCCACGGCCACGACGCGTTCCTGATCGAGTGGGGCCAGCTCGACGCGATCGTGCGCCGCGCGCTCGACGTGGCCCCCGCCCGCCCGCGCTGGCAACCCCGCCTGCTCCGCTTCCCCGGCGTCCTCGCGAATTGATTCCACCGTGCCCGTGCCCGTGCCCGTGCCCGTGCCCGTGCCCGTCTCCGTCTCCGTCCCCGTCCCCGTCTCCGTCTCCGTCCCCGCCTACTTCGCGAGCTCGACGCCTGGCAGCGCCTTCGCCGCCTGACGCGGCGTGATCCGGTTGTCCTGCAGGTCGAGCCACCGCAGCGCCGGGAACCGCGCGAGCACTGGCAGCGCGGTGACGTCGAGCCCGAGCGACGC
>Ga0075163_10007346_pt1 | contig 14569 bp, 6 predicted proteins | sample JI1023141ADNA_FD_71478 | JGI IMG/M metagenome (GOLD analysis project Ga0075163, IMG submission 71478) | Wastewater effluent complex algal communities from Wisconsin, to seasonally profile nutrient transformation and Carbon sequestration -... | ecosystem: Engineered > WWTP > Effluent > Algae...
CCAAGCAGGAGCTGATCGCCGCCGGCGCCGGCGTCGCCACGCTCGACGTGTGCCAGCGCTCGACCGCGCCGCTGGTCGCCGCGATCAACCGCGTCCTGTCCCGGCCGCGCTCGCTGTTCCACGGCAGCGGCATCACCGACAGCGCGCCGGTGCGCGCCACCGGCGAGGTGACCGCGACGTGGGCCGACGGCCGGCCGCTGGCGCCGATCGCGCTCTACGACGTCGGCAGCGCCGGCCCCGCGCCGGACGTGCGCCACGCGATCTACGAGGCCACCGCCGACGAGATCGCCCGGCTGGTCGGCGATCCCGCCCACCGCATCGTCGGCACCGCCCGCGGCAAGACGCACACGGTCGGCCCCGGCGACATCTACGTGCTCACCCGCACCAACGAAGAGTCGCGCGCGGTCGCCGCCGCCATCCGCGGCCGCGGCGTGCCGTGCGCGTTCCTGCTCGCCGAGCACCTGTTCGCCACCCCCGAGGCCGCCGACGTCGCCGACCTGCTCGACGCGGTGGCCCACCCGCGCGATCGCGGCAAGCAGATGCGCGCGTGGATGACCTGCTTCTTCGACGTGCCGCCCGACGCGCTGATCAAGGCCAAGGACGCGCCCGACGATCACCCGCTGGTCGCGCACTTCCACGACTGGCGCGGCGCCGCGGCGCGCATGGACTACCCGCGGCTGTTCCGCTCGATCCTCGACGACACCCGGGTGATGGAGCGCGCGCTGGCCACCGGCGGCGGGGCCCGGGCGGTGACGAACCTCGGGCACGTGTTCGAGCAGCTCTACGCCGAGATCGAGCGCAGCCGCTGCGAGCTGCCCGAGCTGGTGACGCGGCTGCGCGCGTGGATCGCCGACATGGGCGATCGACCCGACGACAGCGACGTGCAGCGCCAGGAGACCGATCAGCACGCGGTGCAGGTGATGACGGTGCACCGCGCCAAGGGCCTGGAGGCGTGGGTGGTGTTCGTGGTCGGCGGCATCGGCTTCATGCCCAAGAGCGACGACATCGCGGTGATCCACGACGCGGCGGGGAAGCGGGTCGCGGTGCTGAAGGGCAGCGACGTCCCGGTCGGCGCGACGGGCCACGAGGATCAGCGGCTGGCGTACGTCGCGCTGACGCGCGCCCGGGCCCGGGTGTACCTGCCGGTGTTGCCGCCGAAGACCAAGCAGCCCAAGCCGCGGGGCGGCTGGCTGGCGGTGTACGGCGCGATGCACGACGCGCTCACCGACCTGCACGCGACCGGGCGGACGGCGCGGGCGCCGGCGGCGGGGGCCGAGCTACCGAGCAACGTGATCGCGTTCCCGAGCACGGCGCCGATGGTCGACGCGTGGCAGCCGGCGCGGCCGCCCAGCGGCGAGCTCGACGCGGCCAGCGTGGCCTTGCCGCCGCCGCCGCCGGCGGTGCGCGAGCCCGACGCGCTGGGCGCGCGGACGGGGTTCGTGGTGACGTCGTACTCGCGGCTGCGACGCGACGCCGGGGAGCTGGATGTGACGGCGGTGACGGCGGAGGATCGCAGCAAGCGCGCGCCGGCGCCGGACGAGCTCCCGGGCGGCGCGTCGACGGGCCAGCTCATCCACGCGGTGCTGGAGCACGCCGACTTCGGCGAGGCGGCGAAGGAGAGCTGGGAGGCGTGGCTGGCGCGGGCGGAGATCGCGAAGCTGTTCGAGGACGCCGAGCGGCAGTTCGGGGTGGATCGCCGGTGGCGCAGCAAGGCGGCGGCGCTGGTGCACGCGACGATCGTCGCCCCGGTGGTGCTGGGGCGAGAGACGCTGCCGAGCCTCGCGCAGGCGCCGAAGGTGGCGAAGGAGGTGGAGTTCGCGTACCCGATTCCGGATCCGCCGCTGGATCGCAGCGGCGAGCTCCTGGCGGGCGGGCTGAGCGGGCCGCGGGGGTTCGTGAAGGGCTTCATCGACGCGATCGTGGCCTGGGACGATCGCTGGTTCGTGATCGACTACAAGAGCGACGTGCTGGACGACGACCCGCGGGCGCTGAAGGCCCACGTCGACGAGCACTACCGGGTGCAGGCGGAGCTGTACGCGCTGGCGGCGGCGAAGATGCTGGGGCTGGGGGGCGAGAATGATCGGAAGGCGCGGTTCGGCGGCCTGCTGTACTGGTTCGTGCGCCCGGGGAGGATCGTGCACGTCGAGCCGACCTGGGCTGACCTGGAAGCGTTCGCCGCATCGCTGGCGCGCAGGGAGTACTCATGAGCGGACCGAGTCTGAGCCCGCTGGGTGCGGTGCGGCGCGCGCGGGGAGGCGTGCCGGTGGCCGAGGACGATCTGTTCCGGCGGCTCGGCGTCGGCGCGCGGAAGTGCGACCTCGGGGACGCGGGGTTGTATCTGGCCGAGGAGCTGGTGGCGTGGAATCGGTTTCTCGGGCCGCGAGAGAAGCAGAGTCTGGCGCTCGGCGTGCTGGCGTTGATGCTGGCGGTGCGGAGCGGGTCGACAAGGCTGCCGCTGGATCCGAAAGGCGTGGGGGCGGAGCTGGTCGGGGGCGTCATCAAGGCAGCGGGATTGACGGATGTGACGCCGCGGGAAGTGATGAAGGATCTGCGCGGGCTGGCGTCCGGATTCCATGGGGTGGCGGGGCCGCCGCGGGGAGGCTCGCAGGCCTCGCCGCTGGTGGTCGATGACGACGCGCTGTATCCGCATCGGCTGTGGTGGCTGGAGACGCGGCTGGCGGAGAAGCTGCGCGGAAGGCTGGGGCGGGCGGTGGTGAGCGAGCAGGTGGCGAGAGAGGCGATCGCGGCGACGCGCGATGCGCAGCTGAGCGACGAGCAGGCGGCGGCCGCGGCGGCGGCGCTGGAGAGCGCGCTGGCGGTGATCACGGGTGGCCCCGGGACCGGGAAGACGGCGACGCTGGCGGCGATCGTGGCGGGGTTGCGGGAAGTCGGGCTGAAGGATGAGGAGATCGCGCTGGCGGCGCCGACGGGGAAGGCGGCCAATCGTATGGGCGAGAGCGTGCGCGCGAGGATCGGTGGAGGCGCGCCGAAGTCGGCGACGCTGCATCGCGTGCTGCGGTCGCAGCCGGGCGGTGGCTTCCATCACGGCGAGGGGAACCCGCTTCCTTATAAGGCTGTGATCGTGGATGAGGCGTCGATGATCGATCTGGCGCTGATGGAGCGCCTGGTGGCGGCGTTGTCGGAGGAGGCGCGCCTGGTGCTGATCGGGGATCCGGATCAGCTGCCGTCGGTGGAGGCCGGGCAAGTGCTGACGGATTTGCTGAGCGCGGCGGCTGCTGGGGGCGCGGGCGGCGGAGAAGGCGGCGAAGGCGGTGCAGGCGCCCCTCCGGCGGCTCGCGGGATCGCGCGGCTGACGCGCAGCTACCGCGTCGACGCGGGGGACGCGGGGAAGGCGATCCTGACGGCGGCGGCGGCGGTGCTGGCGGGCGACGCCAAGCGGCTGGGGCCGGGTCGCGGCGAGCGGTTGGCGGCGGTGCGCCACAAGCCGTCGGAGGTCACGGGTAGCGGCGTGGAGTTCCTGCAGGCCGACGCGGCCGGCGCGCTCGCCTGGGTCGAGCACTGGTGGCAGCGCCGCTGGCAGGCGATCGAGGACGCGGCCCGCCGCGAGTACCGCAGAGTCGCGGGACGCTGGGAAGGCGACGACGAGGCAAGGCTGGCCAGCCTGCTGGCCGCGCACGAGGCGTCGCGGCTGCTGGCGGTGACGCGGTCAGGGACGCTGGGGAGCCAAGCGATCAGCACGCGGTGTCACCAGCGCGTGCTGGCGGAGGCGAGCGTGGAGGGCGCCCCCGAGTTCCTCCCCGGCGAGCCCGTCATCCAGACCCGCAACGACTACGCCCGCGGCCTCTGGAACGGCGACCAGGGCGTCGTCGTCCGCGTCGTCGATGACGACGGCCAGCAGCACTACCGCGTCGTCTTCCGGAGAGTCGTCGACGACCGCGTCGAGCTCGCCCCCTTCCCCATCGACGCCTTGCGCGGCGGCCTCGAGCTCGCCTGGGCGATGACCGTGCACAAGTCGCAGGGCAGCGAATTCGGCCAGGTCGCCGTGATGCTGCCGGAGGCAGACCTGCCGATCGTCAGCCGCGAGCTGGTCTACACCGCGCTCACGCGAGCCCGGGGAAGCGCCGTGGTCGTCGGAGACGCGGGCGTCTTGGGCGACGGAGGGGCGCGGAAGGCGGTGAGGAGTACTGGGTTAGCAGGCCGGCTCTCCGACCGCACCAATCCTCCTTAGTCGATACCGTACCGTCGCCCTGCCAGTGGTAGGATTCTCCCAGCACGCCATGAAGAACTTTGACTCGCGAACCTACAGCATCAACGACTTCATTGAATGGTCGCGAAACGCACAACTAGTGCTGAACCCAAAGTTCCAGCGTCGCGACGTTTGGACCGACCGGGCGAAGTCCTTTCTGATGGACACCGTGGTTCGCGGGAAGCCGATCCCGAAAGTCTTCATCCGTCAAAAGATCAACCCAACCACCAGGGCCTCAATACGCGAAGTCGTCGACGGACAACAACGGATCCGAACGATACTCTCCTACATCAACGACGGCTTTCAAATCAGCAAGCGACACAACCCCCAGTTCGGCGGGTATTTCTTCAGCCAGCTTGGCGACCTCGACCCCGACATTCAGACCAACATCTTGAACTACGAGGTCTCCGTGGACCTGCTTGTCAACATGCCTGACGCAGAAGTCCTGGACGTATTCAACCGACTCAATTCATACGCGGTCGTACTCAATGACCAAGAAAAGCTGAACGCCTCTCACTTTGGCCCCTTCAAACTCGCAGCAGACGAACTCGGCCACGAGTACCACGAGTTCTGGATATCAAGAAAGGTCCTGACGACGAAGCAAGTTCTCCGCATGGGCGAGATTGAGCTTGTCGCAGACATCCTCATTGCCAGCATCGAAGGAATCAAGAGCAAGAAGCAGATACGCGGCTTTTACGACCAGTACGAGAAGGAGTTCCCCGAAGACCCAGAAGAACTCGCAATTCGCTTCCGAAACGTCATGATTGCGATTGACAGCGTCTTTGCTGACACTCTCGCCTATTCAGAATTCAGACGCATTCATCTCTTCTACACGCTCTACACAGCCTTCTACCATGCACTCTACGGCTTGAAAGGGATCGCGGCTCCAAGGCCAGCGATTGACCTCGCCAACAAGGAGCGAATCATGGCCGAACTGAGCCACGTCGACCAGATATTCGCAACGAAGGAGGAGGGCGGCGCACTCCAACCAGAGGATGCCCGATTCATCGAAGACAGCCGCCGTGCCACGACTGACGCGCCTGTGCGGGCGCGACGAACACAATTCGTACTCCGCCTTCTGGCCAATGCGTCACCTGCCAACAAGCCTTAAAGGACGGTGCCAGCGTGTCGCTCATGCAGATCTTGCAGGATCTGTCTTCCGCGTTCAGTTTCGCTGCAGACCTTATTGTACGCGCACACCTAACTGACCCTACCGGCACCCCCACCAACACGCCAGACATTCGCGCATTCATGACCGAAGCCGCGGTTCTCAAGTGCTACATCGGCTGGGAGAGATTTCTCGAACAGAGCTTCGCTCACTATATGCTCGGAGCGGCTTCGACGACGGGGAAAAAGGTTGTCGCCTATGCACAACCCCCATCAATCGCTCATGCTCTAAGGATGCCCATTGGGACGCAGCGCTACATGGACTGGGGCAATCCACAAATTGTACTCAAGGTTGCCGACCTTTTCCTGGAGAATGGCGAGCCATATAAGAGCTGCATATCAGCCATCCTTAGCGACTTGACAGACATGCGCGCCATCCGGAATGCGGCGGCGCATCTCTCCACCTCAACAAGTGAACAACTCGACAAGATCGCACTTCGGCGACTCAACCGTGCCCAGGCCGGCATCACCGTCTATGAGCTCGTCACCGCGCCAGATCCGAGCGGAGCAGGCCATTCACTTCTTGAATCCTATACAGGCCAACTCGCGGCAGCGGCCACGCACATTGCTGCGGCTTAGCGGGAGCAATGCTGGCGGCAAGCTATCCCCCGGGCCGGCGAATGAGTCTCCCGACGTGTTCTCGTGGCGGGCCGGGTGGCCGAGGCTGGGGCGAGGTCAGGTGGCGCGTCAGCGCATGGTCGTGCGGGCCGGCTCTCAGGCCAGGGCCAGGTCGGCGTAGTCGATGCCGCGGAGCCAGTTGGCGGCGAGGCAGGCGGGCGCGGGAACGTACCAGCGCGGGCGGACCTTCGTGAGCGTGCGCAGGTTCGCCGTAGGAACATCGCTCAACAGACTAGCGGGCTTCAGACCACTTCAACGCCCGCGTCCGTGGCGCGCTGAACGAGTTCACGATATCGGGCGAATTCGACAGGCCGGTAGTGCGCGAGTTCGTTGCGCAGTTGGCGCGCCACCCGAACTAGCTGGCAGAGGACGCCGCACTCCCGCCTGAACATCGCTGGGTGAGGCTCCTGCAGCACGGCTTGCATGTGCCCAAACTGCGCGTGGAGGTGACTCTGGGCAACCAGCCGGTACTCTTCATCGTCACGCGGCGGCCACCGGACGGCCCAGTCGCCGCCGAGGAGCACCTCTAGCCGCTCGGCTATTCGAAAGCGGACCTCATCCAAGATCGGCAGGAGAAAGCCAGCTTGGCCGCGCCAAAGGCGACGGCCGAATGTCAACACATCGCCGTTGGCCATCGCCCAGGCGAGGTTCCATTCAGCGCCGCGCTCTGGCGTGGTGTGAGCCAGTCCTCGCAGCTCGTCATGGGCGCGCGGTGGCCCAGCGATACCCGCTCGTCTCCCGGCGGGCGGCCACCTCCGAGCGCGCGCGCGCTCCACCACGGCCGCCTCCAGCCTCGTCAACTCGCCGAGGCAAGGCTCCCACACGGCTTCAAGCAAGTCGAGGTCGTTGCCGACCAGCGGCGGTAGGACGTGCTCCCTCCAACGCTGTGCCTCATCATGGCTCCCCCCTCCGCGGGCGCGGACAAGAGTCCGCATGTCGAGTTCCGAGATGGCGCGGTAGACGGCATGGAGCTCCAGCGCGGTATCGGCCTCGGGCGTGGCACCCGCGGTGCGTTGGTTGCGCCAGCAGACGAAGATCGGTGGAAGGTGCCCCTGCGTGGGCCGGCGGGCGTGACTAGCGCGCGCCCAGCGTGCGGTCCAAGCCATCCATGCGGCGGCGGCTTCATCACCGACCCTGTCAATCCCTTGCACAACAATGAACTGCCAACCGCCGTCACATGGCACAGACGAATCGACCAGTAGTCGATCGGCCCGCACACTCAGCACCTCACTGAGGAGCCTGGCCGGCTCGATCGCCTCGTCAACATCGACTGGGATAGCGACATGATCACGCAGCTCCGGCTGAGCCTGAACAATCGAGCCCCACAGATCGGCAGTGATCAGGTTGCCCAGGGCGGCGATAACACTACGGCATTCCGCCAGCGCACGAGCCTGCAATTGTGCACTCTGCCGCAGGCGCGGCATGACGAGGTAGTCGTCCGCTTCTCCAGTAATCACGTAGCTACCCGAAGAGCGCAGACGCCGCGAGGTTGTCGACAACAATCGTCGCCCGCGACGAGCCGGCGGTGGATTCGTCTGGGTCATGCCGGATGTCGAGCACGCCTATACGTTGCAGGTGCCGGAGGTGCCGCTCGAACGCGTCCGGGGCGAGTGCGGCGATCTCCCCATCGAACAAGTCAGCCGTGAGGTCGGCGCGGGAAATCCCGTCCGCGCCCAGCAGGTACAACTGCCGCAGCAGCTCCCGACTCGCACCCGCTGGCCTCAACCCCAGTCCATCGAGAAAGCCGTGTCGCTCGGTGGAGTCCTCCTTCGCGAGCTGCAGCACCAGTTCGGCGATCTTCGCGTCGTGGCTCGGTTGTGGGATCACATTGCGGCCTCGGAATGTCCACTCGACCAGCATTCCCCACCCCGACGTCGCGCGGAGGACCTCCGCAGTCTGCTCGACGCCACCGAGAAGCTGATGCCGTTCCAGCCTCGCCCGAATCCCGACCGGCGACCACTTGTGTAGCCAGAGCACGGCATCGGTAGCCACTTCGGTCGCTTCGTGCTCTGGATGAAGCAGCCATGCCTCTGTGGCGACAGCGTCAAACACGAATACAAACCGCCCGATGACATTGATGCTCTTGTGCTCACGCTGTGCGGCGTACTTACGCGCTGCCTCCACAAGCAGCAGCGCCTCCTCGGGGGCCCTCGGCGCGGCAGCGACAAACACTCTTGTCCCCGATACAAGGGGCGGCTGGCTCTGAATCCATTCAGTCAGGCCACGTGCCGCTATCGTGACCGGCACGTGTTCCACGCGCACCGCGCCGGCGCCCTCGTCCCGCTGCAACGCCTCAAGCGACGGCACCAGGGCGTCGAGCCCAAGCGCGCGCGACCCGAACACCAGGGCTACGCCCCAGCGCTTCGCAAGCAACTGGCGTTCCTGCGTCAAGGTGAGCGGCGAGTAGGCGAACGCCTCGCTCTCGCGGTGAAGGTGCTCGGTATCGAATACGCCGATAGCAGGCCGCTGGCCGAGATCCAGCAAGCGGGACTCCACATCGCCCATGAGATGAACGACGTTGGGGCTCCGCAGCCGGAATCCGTGTTCGACGCCGCCGACAAGCACGCCAAGGCCACACATCTCATCGAGCAACCCGCGAAACTCATCGTCGCGCGTAGTTGCGAAGCCGGCAGGCCACCACGAACGTGCCAGGGCTTGCAGTGCACGCACGGTAAAGGGCTCTGCGCGGTACGGATTCCCGGCGTGCTCGACGATGATTCCCCACGCGATTGCTTGATAACGAGCATCGAGTGCAAGGGTCCAGTCGAACCGATCACGAATGCCCTTGCGTATCTCAGCGCGCTGATAGACGCGGTCCACAGCCTCACGCCTCACCAGCACTGGCGGCGTTGCCGGCGCTGCCGTCAGGAGCTGACGCAAGAGCTCGTGGCAGTAGAGCTGTAGCAGGCCCGGGTGATAGTTCGTGTAGGAGAGAATTCGGAGCACATCATCGTCGTTCTCAAACTCGAAGCCCAGCCACGCGAGCGGCTGCCGAACGAGGTCTGCCGCAGCCCGCGGCTCGAGAGGGCCAACCTGAATGGCGCGTCCGAAATGCGCGAGCGGCTGATTCGGAAGCTGCTGGAATCGCTGCACGTTGTGAAGGCCCGCGAGCACAACCTTGAAGCGGCGCGCGGTTTCGGACATCAAGCGGCGCAGCTCATTGATGATCGCGAACCCGTCACGTGCGTCGGCATCGAGCAACTGGTCAGCCTCATCCAGTAGAACGAGCATCCGCAACTCCGGCTGCTTCGCAAATGTCTCGCGCAACGCCTTCACGATCTCGTCGGGCGTCTGACGCTTTGTCTCGAACGCGCCCACCTCCCGCAGTCGGTCGCGCAAGAGGGGCCACACCGCCGCGCCCTCGCGCCCTCGGGTTGAGTCGCCGATGCTGACCACGTCGATCACTACCGCGTACTGCTGGAGCGATGGCTGATGGAACTGCCGCGCGACCTCACGCAGCAGCGCAGACTTGCCAAGCTGGCGGCCACCGTAAACGATGCAGCTGCCTTCGCGCCGCTGGAGCTCACGCACTAGCTCTTGGCGACCGAAGTACATCTCTGGTGGCACCTCACCAGGCTGATGAGGCGTGTACGGGATTAGCGAACTATAGGGAAGCACGCAAGCGAAGAACGCGCGCAGGCGCGCATCGGGCTCTCCCGCCAGAAAGAGTAGCAACGCCTCGTCGAGTACGACCACGGAACGATCGCGGCCGATCAAACGCAGACGCACGCGCTGCGCCTCGGTCAGGGTGCCAAAATACAGCATGATAATCGGCCGGCCAGACACCGCCATTTCGGCAAATACAGACGACAGCATGTCGGTGCCGTGTTTCTCCCATACGCACGCGATGCGCAGGCCACCCGCAGCCTGGGAGCCGAACTGGGGCACCGGGCTGCCGCTCGCTTCGTACTTGCCCACGAGTTGCCGCACGCCGGGCCGCTTTCGCTCCAGCACCTGATCATCCGGCCCCGCACCGACGAATCCGAGGAAAAGCAGCAGACTGCGCACTCTCGAAGCAAGTGTGGCGTCGGAGGCTTCAGCGGTTTCACGCTTGAGAGTGAACCAAGAGTCGAGCGCGGCGCGGATCGGACCGAGCTTGGTACCGGTTGGGTAGCTTCGTCCAGGGATCGCGAGCTGCGCTTTCTCGAGGAGGCGACGGAGTTCGCCCCATGGCTTTTGAAGCACCGGCTGCGCGACGGCGAGGAAGGCGCGAAACTCCTGGTGCGCGTTTGCGCGCGTGCCGTCGACGCGCGTCCGATCGCCCTCACTATCACCGTGTTCGATCAGAGCGAGAGTCTCGTCGAGAACACGAATGTCCCCGCGCGCATGCTTGCCCGCAAGGTCAAGACTGTGAGCCGAAATCGCTTCAGGGCTCACGCCGCGTGCACGCAATCCGACCGCGAGCTGCTCCCATCGGCGCAGGGCGCCGTCGAGACGATCCTGCCGCGCCGCATTCACCTCGCCGCGCACTCCTTCGAGCAACCGCTCCGCGCCGGCCACGTCGTCCGTGGTCCGTGGATCGATGGCCTCAAGAATGTCCAGCATCCGCGCCCGCTCCTCGCCGATGTACCCGTCAAGAACGCCCTGTTCGACGGCGATGCAGAGCTGATCACGCTGAAATTCCAACGCCAGCCGTGCCTTCTCAAGTGAAGAAGCTAGGGCCTGCCGCGTGTCGTCGTCGATGTGTGAGGACAACGCAGCGGCCTCGTCGAAGCGATGGAGTCGAATCCACGCCGCGCACGTCTCCGCGGTCGTCGGCCGGTGCAGCAAGACATCGGCAAGCCGTGCTGGGGTCACACGTCCCTCCTCCCCCGCGACGGCGGCGCACCATAGCCACCGCCGCGCGAGCCCGCGCTCGAGCGAGTCACAGCGGACCGCGAGCGAATCGAGTTCGGGGAGTGCCCGTGCCACCGCCTGGCCGCCCGGCAGCCTCAAGACGGCGGCAAGATGCTCCATGGTAGTGCCAAGGGCGGCGCCGCATGCCTGCCACTCGGTCGAACCGCTCAACATCAGCTCGGTCGAATATCGGCGGGCATCGTCAATGGCCCCGGCGACACCGTTCCGCAACTCGGCCACTTGCGTTGCCATCCATGCGCCCTCTTGACACCTCATCAGAATCCGGATCTGCTGCGCCCACGCCTCGATCGCGGCGACAACCTCGCGCACGTGGCTATTGAGCTGCTCGCGAGCACCGTAGTCGATCTCGTCACCGATCCCCGGCCGAAGTTTGCGATCGAGGCGATTCAGCTCTTCGGTCAACGCGGCAGCGCTCGCGATTCGTCGAGCGAGCTGCTCCGCTTGCCCGACAACCGCGTCGTCACCTGCTGCGATGCGCTCCAAAACCGGCTTCAGCTCCAAACGGAAGTACTGTTGCCACAGGACGGTCCCCGCTTGGTACTTGGTGCGGCGGTGGGGCGCCTCGGTGAGCAGCCGTTGTGCTTGCACGCGTAGCGACTCGGCCCTGCGCCGCTGCTCACCCGCGTCGACGACACCATCGATCCAAATCCGATCAAGCCGTTGTTGCGCGCGGTCGGCGAACCGCGTCACCACGGACGCAAGAGACGCCAGCGCTGGTGGCACACGCGCGTCGAGCCACGCTCGAAGGTTGGCCTCGGGCGCCACGAGGACCGGCACCAGCGCCGCCGCTGCGGCAAGGAGAACCGTTCGCTCGTCACTGTCCACGGTAGTGCGGCGCACCAACTCCGCGATGTCGCCACCGAAAACGAGCATGTCGCCGTCGCGCCAGCGGCTGGCTTGCAGCGCAGCGATGATCTCCGGGGCGATCGGTGGTTCTCCACTGTTTTGTTCCAGGCGACGGGCGAGGATGTAGGCCCCACTCTCGTCCCCCCGAGCGAGTAGGGTCCAAAACGCATCCCTGTCCTCGCTGGCGCCCTTGTCGTCAGGAACCGCGGGCTCGGGCGAGGCCAACGGTGGCGACGACTCCGAGTCCGTTGGCGCCGATGCAGTTACCGTCGGCGCTGTCTCCGCGGGCTCCTCCATCGACGCCACCGCCGACGGAGGCACAGGCTCATCGGTTGCGAGAGCCGGCTCCGCAGCTGCGGCTAGCGGCAGCGCGCTTGGCTGGTGCGTCCCAAGCGTGGCTTCCACGGACGTGATCGCCGGCGCGGCCAACGCCTCCGTCGCCAGTGGAGTCCCAGCGTCCCCCTCCGCCTCCGCGACATCGCCAGGTGCTCGCTCTGCCTCGGGCGCGTTCGGCACCAGCGCGACTGCCCCCACTACGCGCGGACCCGTCTCCTCGAATACGCTGACCGGCGACACGGCCACAGCGTCGCCATCGGGTGGCGACGCTTCGTTCTCCTCTGCCTTCTCGACAAACGGGGCGAGCGCCGCGGTTGCCGCAGCGAGCGCCGCAGCGACCGAGTGATGACGCTCGCGGACAGCGTCCGCGAGCGTGCTGCGCCTCGCAAATAGCTCTCGCTCCTGCAACTCGGACTGTGCCTGCGATTCCCACACCGCCGCGAACGCTTCGAGGTCGTCGGCCAGCGATCTAACGGTTGCGCGAATTGACTCGCTTTCCGGCGGGTCGACGTGGTCCGGCACCGTCAGTGGCGCCAGGGCCAGCCATCCGGCAGCCCGCGCGTGCGCGGTCCACACCTTGTCGATGGCCATCTTGATCTCGTTCGCTGCCTCCGCCCGACGCATCTCACTGGCACGCTTTGCGCGTTCGACCAGCGCCAGGCGACCGAGTGACTGGAGTGAGTCGATCAGGTCGTCAAGCTGGTCCCAGAGCGGATCCTCAGGCACGAGCGCCGACAGTGAATCGACGAGCTCAGCAGCGCGACCCGACAGCGGCATCGACTGGCGCGCGTCGGCGTCTGGCGCAGCAGGCGCAACCCGCCCAGCGGCCCGGCGGGCAAGGACGCAGCGAGCAACGAGTGCCGTCCGCAGCTCGGCCGGTAGCACGAGCTCGACGGTCTCGGCCATCGCCGCCGTCAGGTCGCCCACGATGGACGACGGTGTGGGTGGCGACGCGGTCGAGCTGCTCAGCTTCTCATCGACAAGCGCGGCTGCGTCGCGGTGCAAGATGTGGACGAAGTCGAGGAGCAGCACCGCGAGTACGAGCCGCCGTCGACCCTGGCGATCCACCGGGTTCCAACGGTCGAACTCGAGGAGCTTTCCGAGGCTCGCGGCGCGATCATCTGCGAGGTTGCGCAGGACCTCACGCAACTCACGGCGTTCATCACCGAGAACCCGCCAGCGAGTCTGGATTTCCCGCTCGACCCACCGAGTTGCTCGCTGCGTGTCGAGCCAACGCTGGACGGCCACCAAGAACTCGACCTCGCGCTTGCGCGACCGCGCTGGCGCCATGGCGCCCCAGGATCCCTCGTCCATGCTGTCTGAATGTTACGCCCCCTGCATCGAGCAGTCGATCGATTCGAGGCGAAATGGGTCCACCGGTTCGCGTCGACCACCCTCGTCCACGGCTTCGCAGCCGATCGGTGGGGCGGGCCGAGCGGTGGGGTGTGTCGGGTTGATCGGCCACCAGATCGCACACCAGTCCCGAGTTGTCCCCGGACCGGGTGCAGGCGATCGGGCGAGCTGCCCGTATTGCGCCACGACTTTTTTCGGTGACTCTCAATGAGCACATCGCGAATCACCCACCCGCTCCCATGCGAAGGCACCTCGACCCGACCGGCCAGGGGTGACAAGCCAACAACGAGTCGCCCCAACAACGAGTCGCAACCGAGTCGCCCCCAACAACGAGTCGCCCCAACAACGAGTCGCAACCGATCGGAGAGCCCACAGACACCCCATCGAGGTGATGCGCGCGAATGACGTCGCAGAATCACCGGCCCGCTCCTCGCCGAAAGCACCGCGACCCGACCGGCCAGGGGTGACTCCTGGCGGGCCGGGTGGCCGAGGCGGGGGCGAGGTCAGGTGGCGCGTCAGCGCATGATCGTGCGGGCCGGCCCTCAGGCCAGGGCCAGGTCGGCGTCGTCGAGGCCGCGGAGCCAGGTGGCGGCGAGGCTGGCGGGCGCGGGGATGTACCAGCGCGGGCAGACCAGGGCGCCGGCCGGGTACTGCTTCTGGATCTCGACCCCGGCGGGGTGCGCGTCCCCGCGTAGGCGGGCGGCGGCCTGCTTGTAGAGGTCGCGGAACACGGCGTAGGCCTCGAGGAAGCGCCGGCGGACGTGCGCGCTGGCGGCGTGGCAGGCCGGGATCGGCGAGCGCACCAGCGGCTTCGCGGGCGTCGCGTCCGGGTCCTGGCTGATCAGCGCCGCGACGCCCAGCACCCAGTCGCTCGCGTACTCGACCTCGATGTCGGCGATCAGGCGATCAGAACACTGAGTCGCAACCGATCGGAGAGCCCACGGACACCCCATCCGGGTGATGCGCGCGAATGACGTCGCAGAATCACCCGCCCCTCCCTCGCCGAAAGCACCGCGACCCGACCGGCCAGGGGTGACTCCTGGCGGGCCGGGTGGCCGGGTGGCCGAGGCGGGGGTGCGGTCAGGTGGCGCGTCAGCGCATGATCGTGCGGGCCGGCCCTCAGGCCAGGGCCAGGTCGGCGTCGTCGAGGCCGCGGAGCCAGGTGGCGGCGAGGCTGGCGGGCGC
>Ga0075163_10007348_pt1 | contig 14568 bp, 12 predicted proteins | sample JI1023141ADNA_FD_71478 | JGI IMG/M metagenome (GOLD analysis project Ga0075163, IMG submission 71478) | Wastewater effluent complex algal communities from Wisconsin, to seasonally profile nutrient transformation and Carbon sequestration -... | ecosystem: Engineered > WWTP > Effluent > Algae...
AGAAACGCACTCCTAATCAAGGTGCGCTACCTGTCATCGAACGGATCCCGCTGTTCCTAAGCGAACGCGGGATGACAGCCCTAGACTTAATGGTAGGCGTTGGCAAGAGCGAAGGCACACCTTCGGTGTGCCTTCGCTCCTCTTCCCTATTGACGGCTGTCATCCCGCATGCGCAGCATAGCGGGATCCCTCAGGTTTCAAGAAATGCACTATTCATCAAGGTGAGCGGCTTTTATCGAACGGATCCCGCTGTTCGCAAGCGCGGCATAGCATGATCCCTCCGCTTTCAAGAAACGCACTCCTAATCAAGGTGCGCTACCTGTCATCGAACGGATCCCGCTGTTCCTAAGCAAACGCGGGATGACAGGCCCAAGACTTACTGATAGGCGTTGACGAGAGCGAAGGCACACCTTCGGTGTGCCTTCGCTCCTCTTCCCTATTGACAGCTGTCATCCCGCATGCGAAGCATAGCGGGATCCCTCAGCTTTCAAGAAACGCACTATTCATCAAGGTGCGCTACCTGTCATCGAACAGATCCCGCTGTTCGCAAGCGAACGCGGGATGACAGGCGTTTTGTCGTTTTAGTCTGGTGTTCGGAGGTCGCGTATTCTGATTAGGGCGGTTTCATATATGCCCTCCGTGCTTCGTGCACTTCGTTCGCTCAGGCACCAAAAAAAAATTTCGCCACACGCAAAGCATTCGAGATTAACGAACATCCTCCGCGGAATTCCCGAAGTGAAACTTTGTGGTTAAAGAAAATCCGATTCCAGTCCAGGACCATAGCAAAGATGAAAGCTATCCTTCATTATTGGTTTAAGAACTCTCTTCGATTCAATTTAATGATCTCGAAAAGACCTTTGCCTGAGAGAAACTAAGAAGGTTGATTCAAAATGTTCTCCTCTGAAATTCGCCTGTCATTCATTACTCCGCGGCTTGCGACAAAGCCCCAGCGGGGCGACCTTTTGGTAGCAAGCAACACACAATACGCAACAAAGTCCCGTAGGGACGACCTTTTTATTCGCTAACAAAAAGGTCGTCCCTACGGGACTTGAATCAGACCGCGTTTCTAAGTTCTACCAAAAGGTCGTCCCGCTGGGACTTATGCAAACGAAGTATATGAATTCAAATTTCAAAATAACCATTTATGCCATATTACTACCCCGAGCTCTCGAAAAGAACAAACTTCCCGTTAAATAGGAAAGACCTCCGCACTTCGTGCCCTTCGTTAGCCGTAGGCCTTAAAAAAAATTCACCACACGCAAAGCATTCTAGATTAACGAACATCATCCGCGCAATTCCCGAAGAGAAACTTTGTGGTTAAAAAAACTTCGAACTCCAGCATACGCCTTTCCCCACGTTCACGGACAACCACCCTTAACCCCAGTTGGTATTTATGCCGAGATACCTTCACTCATCTCCGGCACCGATCTATTCACCCTATCCATCAGCACAGTATAATAGTCCTCCCCCATGATGAGCGCCTTGAGCCAACAATAGAAAGTAATCGCATGCAGGTCCTGTTGTTCTTTAGGCCATGACTTGCGCGCCTGTTCTACTTCGCTCAGGAATTTTGTGTCTTTGAGCACATCGCGATTCGTGAAGATACGTTTGGTGAGTTCGATGAATTTGCCCGAGAGCAAATACATATTTTTAGTAAAAAGTTCTTTGAAAGCCGATTGCACCCGACCGAGGATGATGAGCGCCACATCATCGTTGCCAAGATGATATTGCGTGATCATGTGGATCATATCTTTTTTCATCACCCATTCTTTGCTGATCTTTTCACGCAAGTAGTTGTCAGGCGGCAGCGTGATAAGTCGGGCATTCGCTTCCCGAAAATTGTTGGCCGCGAAATGTTGCACGGCGCAGTTGAGCGTCAGGTTCAAAAACTCCACCGTATCAGCCTTCATGGTTTTGTCGTTGAGTGCCTCCAGCGACATCTCCGTAGCTTCTTTGAGACGGTTGGTATAGAAATTAATTTCGATACGCATCAATCTCATTTTCGGCAGATGTTCCAACGGAACTATATCTGCATTCTCAGCCAGATTATCAATATATCTAAGAGCGATATCACACTCTTTGAATTTGAGATTGCGATATAGCGCATGCGCGCAGAGCATCATCAAATCAATTTCGCACGACACATTGGTAGCATTAAAAACATTGGCCTCTTGTAATTGCGAGCACATCTTGATCACGAACGGTTCGATGATGCGGTATTTTTTTTCGGACAACAGCGCATCGCGCGTGATAGCCGTCAGTTCGTAGGCAATATAAGGGTCCTTCATTTGTTCGTGCGTGAGTTGGATATCCTTATATATACGTTTGATCAGGTCGTCCGCATTTTTAGGATCGCCCGTGTTCATGCTCACAGCAATTTCCTTTTTCACCGCCACACGATGCAATTCCAGTGTTCTTTTGTCGAAGAGCGCAACACTATTTTTTCGATACGCATCCAGACGCGTTGAGTAATCCAAGTTAAGTTTTTCGGAGAATTTAGTTTGGTAGAACAACGCATGATCGAGCAGTCCCAGGTGGTTGTATGTTCTGGCTAGCTCTTCGGCATGTGCGAAAGTAACCGCCGCATCTGCCACCTTGTTGTGGCGGAGCAGACGACTGGCAATGGTAAGCGATTGATGAATGCTAGCAGCCTTGGTGCCATCATCCACCAACTCGCATTGACACATAAAATCCTTCACCTTTTCCAGCAGCCTTTGTTTGCAGCTATAGAAAGCCCCCATATTTATTTTACCATAGACCTTTTCGCAGAGGAATTCATTGTTCGCCTCTGGAAACTCGATGATAAAATTGAGCAGTCTGAGGTAGTATTTCGATTTGCTGTTGTTTTCGAGCGATTCACACAGCAACTTAATTTGTTTTGCCGACAGCGTGTCGAGACAAGAGTTAATGAGCGCCATGCATGCGAAAATATGAGAGCGGCGTGTGAAAACAAAAAATGTGGTGGATTTTGGTTGGATTTTTTCGGGTTTATGTTGGTAAGGTGGTGAGTGGGTTTTGTGGTGAGTTTTTTTTGGGGCCGAATTGAATGATGGGGTTCTTTTATTTTGATTGGAAGGTGGTGTTTTGGAGGGGCGTCGCGGGTGGATGCTGGGCTGGGTGTGGGTTCTGTGGTGGTGTGTTTTTGTTTTTAGGTGTTCATTTGGGTGGGAATGGTGGGGAAAATATTTAACATTTAGGGGGGTGAAAACACGGGTCTGGGGTTGGAGAGGATGGGATAGATTTGGCTGCGATCGGAGTTAGGGAAAATTGTTGCAATTTTTCTGGAAAAAGTGGCGATGAACGCTACAAGTACAACATATTGTGCGTATTCGTGATTACGAGATATAGAATGTAAATAAGTTAGCAGCCATAATAAAAGGACAGACGAGCAATGACAAAATTAACATCACTTCTTATAGGTTCAGGCGACAGTTTTCTAATAGAAAATGGTGAAGAGAATTACCTTGTAGATTCTGGCGGAAACCAAAGAACAATTTTAAGTCTCATTCCAGCAAGAATAAACCTTGCTATATGCACTCATAATGATAGCGACCATTGCAAAGGATTTATAGGAATCCTCAAAAGCGAAAAACACATTATTGACGAAATATGGCTGCCAGGAATTTGGGCGACAGTTATTGACTTTGTAAAAAAATGGAAATACGATACTGCGTTTTCAAGAGAACAGCTTGACAATATCAATTTAGAAAACATAAACCTTAATGAGCTATTGACAGACACAGATGAAAGCATTGATGACCTCACTGATGATTTAGGATTCCTATCTGACATAGACGATTTCCCTTATTGGAGATATTTCATTGATCTTCATATCATAAGCAACAAAATTCATTTTAATATCAACAGAATCCTTGAAATAGCAAAATTGTCGTATGAAAAAGGAGTTGCAATAAAATGGTTTTTCCCAGACAATCACGGAGATGCTTTAATAAACAACTTCAGACCTGTAAATTGTAAACATCTCCTGAGAACGAAAAGAATTAGGAATAACAGTTTGACATTTTTCAATCAATTGGCATACTTGACAAGTGAAAATGAACATTCTTTGGTTTTTGAATATTGCATTGAAAAAACACCACGAATACTTTTTACAGCCGACTCCCTTATTTCTGTAACAAATCCTTACACTAATCAAATGTTAGTGACTGCCCCGCACCACGGCTCTCATTCCAATAGACAAGTTTATAACAATATTACAGGAACAGACATTATTTGGATTAGAAGCGACAGACCTTCATTCACACGACCTTGCCAAGACTTTCTAAAGCTTAAAAATAAGTATTGTTTAAGTTGCACCAAAAAACATCCTATACAAAGAGAAGAATTAAAATTTGAGTTTAAAAATGGACGATGGACAAACGTAAAAGGACAAAAATGCAACTGCAAATAATTACGGCTGCTAACAGGCGCTTGGCAAAAAAGCGGTTTCAGTGTTTAAATGATTCTTTGTGCTTCGTATCAAGTTCAGTGCTGGCAGACAGTTTAGTGCTTCGAAATCCGCTTCTTCGCCAAGCGCCAAAATGTTATCGGCTATTCTATAACGACCGTGCAAAACAATAACTGACTGACAAAAACAAAAATGGACGAAATAAAACCGTTTAATAAAATTCCACTTCTTAAATATTTCCAGCACGACTTGGAAAAAATTAAGATGGCTTATCGTCTGTCTGACAGTATCAGGGCAGACCTTAAAAACATTCGTGCCGCAGGTGACGAAGTGGAGTTAGCGGTAAAACAGTTTTTTAAAGACAAGCTATTTCCAAAGTATCATGTTTGCGATGGACACATAGTTGACAGCACTTTAAAAGTGAGCCCACAGTTTGACATTATCATTTGTGAAAATTCTAAGAACCCAGTATTATTTAATCTCGCAGACAAATCTGAAATAGTTTTTTATGAAACAGTTTTTTGTTTCGGAGAGGTTAAGAAATCCTTCTATGACAAAAGCATACTTGCGGACTTTTCGGAAAATATCAAACGCAGCAAAGCCGAATTAAAACGTGATGAAATTGCAAGCAATTTCATTGAGACTTCTAACTCTGGTTTTCATGTTGAAGAACCACTCACAAACTTGCCATATAGAAATCCTCTGTTATCATTTTTGATTTTCATCAATACTTCCGCAGTTTCATTTGCCGACCTTTCAGAAACATTTGCAAAAACTGACAACAAAAACTTACCAAATTTCATTGTATTCTTAGACTCCGGAATAATTGTCAATGTAAATAAGAGTGATTTTGAAAAACAAAAAATCACAATCAACCTATATCCTGAATTTGAAAAGGAAGAAAACATTTGGGTTCTTATGGACTTGCAAGGAGAGAACAATGTTCTAACTTATCAATACATGCTAATCCTTGAACACCTAAACAATGCAATAGTTGCAAACCCTAACCTTCGGATCTACACCAAAAATATTTTTGACTTTTCACCTTCAAATTTTCATAAAATATGAATTTATCTAGTCTTAAAATTGCGAGCATTGACAGAATAATTGCACATGAAATCCATCCGAAAACAGAGGAAAAGGATGCTTTTGCAAAAACTAATTCTGCACTTCTCAAATTTAAGAAACCTGAAAAGGAAATTCTTATCAAGAGAATACTTGAAGCACTTACAAACACAACAAAAACCTTTCAGTTGGACTACGAGGACAAATCAATTGATAGTGTTTATTCACTAATGACGAAAATCAAAAAGCAAACTGACAAAGAGTTTATTACATCTTCGGCATCTTTAGCGGACGATTTAGCGGATGCTCACTTCAGAACTAAAATCCCAGGGGGGTATTGTTTAGTTGGTAACGGACTGACAACGACTAACAAGTTTTTCTTCTTTATAATTAAAGCAGAACTACAAGAAGTTTTCAATGTTCACAACAACGAATTAACGTTAATCAAAGACGTCTTCCTTTCCCCTGCAAAGGATTTCTACAAAATCGGTTTCTTCCTTGAAAGCGGTAGCAACTTTATTCCTTTCATGTATGACGACCAATTTTCGTTGCAGAAAAAGGATTTGACAGAATATTTTTATGGAACATTTTTAGGGCTTACTACTGACAGGAACGACAGACTAAAAGCCAAGAATTTTTACGAGGACACAAAAACATTTATTGAAACTAACATTGACGATGTGCACGACAGAATTGGACTGTTGAAGGCACTAAACGTATTATATCGTGAAGACACAACAGGCCTTATTTCCGCAAGAGAATTTTCAAATAACTATTTTGAAGGCGAGTTAAAGACAAAATTTGAAAAGAAAATTGTTGAAGAAAAATATCCATTGTCCTTTACCAAAGACATTTCACTCATTGAAAACAGATTAGAACTACAGAGGATTTCAATTCCGTTATCATTCACAATGTCTATTGTTGGTAGCACATCAGAGTTAGACACACTGGACATCATTGACGACCCAAGCAAACAAACAATAAAAGATATTGAGCCGCAAATCAATAACGGACAAATTAGGAAAATGATTTTAGTAAAGCAAGCAACATGACGGAAGACAGAAGAACAGCCGATAACAAGGGGTTTGCAATAGCGGGGGTTCCGTGCTTCGCAGACACATTTGTGCAAGGTGGAAGTTCAGTTCTCCGAATGAATGTTAGTGTTAAAACTCAGCGCCATCGCCCCCCCGAAACGTCAGGTTGTGAAAAATCTTTCCTTCTCAACCACTTAGCCCATCCTCCGACTATTTCATTCGAAGCAGTTTGATTACAACCCGATTATTCTATTCGAAATTACATATGCAAAAATGCGATGCCAAAAATTGAAATCGCAATTCTCCAGCTGCTAAAGTCTGCTTTGAAAAATGTCCTTATGATCTTCTTATCATCCAGTTTCCAATTTTTGAAGTCATGATCCAATTCATTTTATATATTTATCCTGAAAAATTTGAACGGAAACGTTGTAAGCCTTTTGAAAAGCATTTCACTTCCTTTTCATGTAGCCAAAATCAAACTAGAATGGAGCAAAACATAGATATTTTCGATTCTGTAAAATCACAAGCTGTAAATGAAATTACTCCAGAAGTATTGGAATTGGGCTTAGACGCAATGTTGAGCAATGAAACTCTTAAAGACATCCCGATTGTTGGGTTGGCATTTAAAAGTTTTAGCTTATATCAACATATATCTGAAGCTTTTTTTGTAAAGAAATTATTGAACTTCCTATTTGCAATAAATGAAATACCGATTGAAACTCGACTCAAGTTTATTAGTAAATTAGAGTCAGAAACGGAAACTAAAAGGGCAGGTCAAAAACTGCTAGTTACGCTCAACAGATTAGATGATATTGACAAAGCCTCAATTGTCGGAAATCTTTTTAAGCATACAATTTTGGGAGAAATTTCTTATGATCACTTCAGTCAGCTTTCACACATGATAGATAATAGCTACATCCACGATTTAAAGAAGCTTAGCAGCAGGCGCCAATACATTGGAATTGATAATTCAACACAATTGCGCTTATACAAAAGTGGTTTTTTTGATCAAAATATTTCTGATGTAAAAAAACAATTAAGATTAGAACGGTTTGCAAGATCAGACAAAGATTATAATGGAGTAGTTCAGCCAAAATTTGAATATTCTGAAAATATTTTCACACAAATACTTTCGAAATATGGTTTTGTTAATTATACCTCAGACTAGAATCATAATGACTGTTGCCGAAAGCAAAGGTGTTTTAATAGCCAAAATGAACATAATGGATCATTTTGTCAATGTCACATATACACGGAAGAGTGTAAAAACTTGCGAAGAATGTGAATATGCTTATAGGTGTGAAAATCGAATTGTTTAGATTAGTTATTAATATGGATGAAAACGTTTTTGAAATAGGAGAAAGCACATTTGAGGTCTTAACCTGGCCGAGTCACATAGAAAGCGTCCGAAAACTTCTCCCGCTATCTAAAGATCACCCTGAAGTTAATGTAAGCATCATTCTGAGCTTAGCAGCGGCTGTAGAGGGTTTCCTTAAGGGTGCAATTGTTGAAACAGATCGACTACTTATGGCGACTCTTAAAGAATCATCAAGACCGAATATAGACAAACGAATTCGTGAAGAGTTTATTAATAGGGCTGCGAAGGCTAATTGGTCTCAAACGATGGAAAATTATAGACTATTCTTTGGAGTATCACTTGAAGAGCATGCTATTCCATTACAGAGTATTAATTCATACTCTTCACTAATGGAGAATCAGAAGAAAACTTTGAGTCAGCAATATTTTTTGCCGATTAAGAATCTCTTTAATCTTCGCAACATAATAGCACATGGACAACAAATTGAACTGTATGAAAGTCTAATAGTTAAAGTGTTGGATGATGGTTTAACAGAATCAGAAGAAAAGTTGGAATTTGCTACTAAATCGGAATTAGGTTCATATTTAGGCTCCAATAAGCTTCTAATGTCATCTGAAAGCAAACCAACAGATCAATCGATACTTTATTCTTATGAGATTGTCGAGCACTTCAAAATTGCTGTCGCTGAGTTTTTCAATGTATTAACAGGGAAAATATTTCTTTATTTAAGACATCAGGAAAATATTGATTTGAATCTATTAATAATGAATTCATCATTGCCAAACTACATAGAAGGGTCGCGACTTCATAAACTGTTGTTTGCGACAGATAATTGTTTTGATTTAAATAAAAATTGGGTTTACTCTTATGAATAGCGAATTAGAGGTTTTCCAAACTACAAAAGATCGCTTGATATATTTCAAGTGCCTTAATTGAACGTCGTCTTCGAAATAGGATCAAGAATATTTTGGTTAATTTTTGTCTGAGTTATATTTATCCACATAAATTTTATTTCAAGAACGGCTTATTCTATTCACTGTATATTGAACTAAGGTATAATGAAGAAACAACATACGTCATAAAGATTGAAACATGGAATATATATCGACATCAGCACTTGCAAATGAACTTGATATCAAATCGAGCGATCTATTCGATAAACTGAAGGTGCTCGGATGGATTGAAAGAAAAAATGAAAAGTGGGTTCTAACTGAGCTGGGGAAACAAAAAGGTGGACAAACAAGATCTAACCCAAAATTCGGTGAATTCGTTGTTTGGCCTGAGAATCTTTCCCTAGACAACGGACAGCATAAGGAGAACGCAAAATTCTTGAATGCGACTACAATTGGAAAGCACTTCGACATTTCATCCCAACGACTGAACCTAGTTCTAAACGAGCTTGGTTGGATTGAAAAAACTATTGCCGGTTGGGGAATAACCAGACTTGGTAAAACTTTAGGTGGTAAACAATTTGAACATGAAACCTCAGGAGGTGCTTATGTTTTGTGGCCAGAAAATATTCTTCAAAACAAAGACTTGTTGGAGCAATTCCAGGACACACAAAAAGAGAAGCAATCAATTAAAGAAGAAAGCACAATCACTAGCAAATCCGACTCTGACACCATTGAAGACTTTAGAAAGAAATATCCTGCTGAGTACAGAACTAAAGATGGTCATTATGTACGCTCAAAAGCAGAACTGACAATTGACGACTCGCTTTATTTGTGGGGAATTGCTCACGCTTATGAGAAGAAACTCCCAAACACAACTGAAAATGTTTATTCCGACTTTCATATTCCATCCGGGAATGGCAGACCGAAGGCTGTTTACATTGAATATTGGGGCATGGAAAATGACGAAAAATATAATCAGCGTAAGAACAAGAAAATTGAAATTTACAATCAACTTGGTTTAAGTCTAATCCAACTAAATGACGCTGACATTAAAAACATTGAAGATTCGCTTCAGAAATACTTATTGCAACACGGAATTAGAGTTAATTGACAGTACAAAAGCGAGCAATAGTGGTAAAGGTTTCGTTCCAGTACGAATGTTACGCAACTAAAGCCATGCAATTTTGAGCTTTGTTGAAATGCGTCGCATTGAGCCTTGTCGAACCGCTAAGCTCTTTGGGTTCATGGTAATCGTGCTCCTCAAGGGTGCGAGGTTCTAGAAGGTTGTTGGCCGGGAAATCTTCATGGCAAGTGCCATAAGAAAAAATTATTTTTTATATTTAGCCTTAAAAATTTAACGGATGGGCAAGAATGTGTGATTTCATATTCTGGCGTTTAGCGTCCACTACTTGATAGAGAAGCGCATTTTAGACAATGAGTTCGATAATTCATATTACAAATAAGTTTGATACACTGAAGAAGATATTATCTGAAAGATCTTTTAGGCTTTTTTATTGTCGTGAAGTATTTTATCTTGGGGACAAAGTTGCCTCTAGTGCGGTTCACCCTATGGTCTCATTCTCTGAGTATACAATTAGAACTATTAACAAGCAAAATATCACTTACGGAAAATTTGGAATTGGACTCAAACGAGATTGGGTAGCGAAGCATAAGTTACATCCTGTTTTGTATTTTGACAGAAATTCATTGGTAGCAACTGCATTGACCGACTTGCTAAAGGCTAGACGAAAAAAAGACAAAGAGCAGTTGTCAGCGCGTGTCAAACTTTCAATTATGACAATTAAGTGTTTTACGAAAAATGCTGTCGGCTACAACAGCTTCTTCGACATAGTTGATTTTAATTTTAAAGCAGAAAAAGAATGGAGATACGTGCCTACAAAGTCTCAGATTGATAACGGGTTGATTTCACAGACAAAGAGTTTGTATGAGAAAAGACCAACCTATTACGATAATAAATTGAAGGATTTTCCGCTAAGATTTAAGATGAAAGACATAGAGCACATTTTTGTTGAAACTGAAAAACAAAGAATTGAATTGGCTCAAACATTTGGAATCGCTGAAAGCTTAATAAAATTAAGTAAGTGGTCAACATCACTTAAGAAATCGTAGGCGAACATATAACAAGTGTAGTTTTGTCGAAGTCGACTCGGAAAGCTATCAAAACAAGGAGTTTAGGCACCTCGTCGATAGATCATGAAAAGGCTAGGATGTTTTGTAAATTTCATGAGAGGGAAATTTTCATCACAACACAGAAATCAATTTCTTTGTTATATTTATCAAAAAAGTTTGAACAGACTGGTTAAGGGGTAATTGCAAAGTCGAACACGAGAGGAAATGGTATCTCGAAAAACCACCAAAGAATATGGCTATAAAGGGACTAATAGAAAGGCAAACAATAATAATTGATGATCACAAAAGAGGAACTGGTGAAGTTAAAAATTGGGACAAAAAGGATGTGGACGTTCACATCGACAAGACAACCAATTTTCCAGTAAAAGGTAAACGACAGAATATCAGAATTAAGGTGCCCATTAATTCTGATAGACCGCTAAAAATGGAAAATGCAAAAAGTAAATCACACAACAAAATACCATTACAACTAAAACGAGAAATTAAAAAGGCGTTTGAGAATAAAGCTCAACGGGAACGATTCATAAAGGACATACTTGAACATATCAAGAATTTCGACACAATTCTTTCAAGTGAAGTGAGAGTAAGGCAAGTTCTTTCAAATATTTCTGAGCACTTCGACTTAGAGTGGACTAAAGAAAAAATAGCAACATATTCTAATGACGTTTTATCTTTATACACTCAAAACTATACAGATGAAAAGGGCGGACAATTTTTTATTACCGTTGACAAATTTAAAATAAAGATTGGTGAAAATAATGGCTATACCAGACATCAACAACACATCAAACGGACGTAGTAAATGGCTGAGGTTTATAAGCCGTATTCACCTTGCAATGAAATAGTAGTGTTACATTAAGCATTGGCTAACAGTTTCCCAATACAGGCCTGCGTGTTGGAGCCTTCAACGATTATGAAATATTGTTCTATTGGCATTGAAAACTTTTGTCGTTTTTTTTTTAGATAGAAGTATTAAACGCGCCCCAAATAACTAAGGTTCTTATAAATATGAATTCAACAATTCACTATTCGACAACCTCTCACTCCACACCAAAATTTGCTTCGCTTCCTCAAATTCAAGATTTTTACCCCCAATCATTATCTCGCATATGAAATTTCCATTTCGAAGCTTTTGGGATTCCCTTCCTATTCCAGCGAAGACCAGAGGAATATCATAATTAGCCTTTCGGGTATTTTTCTCGTTATTCATATATTTGAATAAGTCAATAACTAGCCCAATGAAAAGACTAATTAACCTTATAACCTCACTTGCCATCATACTTACTCTTGTCTCTATTGGCTGCAAGAAGCAGGAGAACGATGATCAGCAGACCAATGTCGCCAACGATACCAACGAACCCGGTTCTGACGTGACTACTTTTTTGTGTGGCACCGTCCTCGATCGTGAGGGTACTTTGTTGAATGGTGCGGTAGTGAAATTTGGAAACCAGACTACCGCCACAAATGAGCATGGTTATTTTTCATTCGGAAATGTCACGACGGATGAGCGCTGTTATGTGAATGTCAAGCGGGAATTTTATTTTGAAACAGGACTTGCAAGCAGGGCCGTTGATGGTGGTATCACCAACATGAGAATCGTGATGACCGATAACTTGCCCGACCTGTTCATCAATGGTGCTGCTGGTGGTGCTGTCAATCTGGTGAATGGTGCATCCGTAATTTTGCCTGCCGGTGGTATCGCTTATGAAGATGGCACAATCTGCACTGGCAATGTGAATGTGGCTATCGACTATTTCAATCCGGATGATCCGAATTTTCCGATGATAATCCCCGGTGGCGATTTGGCAGGTATAGCCGCCAATGGCGATGAAGTTCAACTTTGGTCGTTCGGAATGCTCGCCGTTGAACTCACTGATGCAAGCGGCGTTGCGTTGAATATTGCGCCATCATACACGGCGACTGTGAATTTTCCCGTGCCTGCTTCTATGATTGCAAATGCTCCCGCATCAATACCATCTTGGCATTTTAATGAGATCACAGGTTTATGGGATGAAACAGGAATACTCACACTGAATGGCGGTGTATATACCGGAACGGTGAATCACTTTACAATGCTGAATGCTGATGCGCAGAATCCATACTCAATTGTTAGCGGGTATGTTGTAGATTGCAATGGCGACCCGTTGAGTAATGTGCGGGTTCGGATAGGTCAGGTCAATGCCTTCACGGACCAGGAAGGTTTCTTTACGAACATCATTCCATCTAACATTGCTACTGAAGTATATGTAGATATGCCAGAGATGGGCCTCTCTTCTGCAACGGTAAGTGTACCATCATTAAGTTTATTGGAGGAATTCGAAATCGGCACGCTGCAGACACAATGTCCAGGCTATTTCTCCATAACTACAACATGCGACGTTGGTGTATTAAGCGGTTACGTCGCGGTGAATTGGCCTGGTGGCAATATAAATACACCCATTTCTTCAGACACAACATGGGTCTACATGGTGCCCGCCAATGGCGCTGTTGCTGAAGTGATAGCGGTTGGTTTAAATACCTCGATAACAGAAACTGGCAGCTTTACATTTCCAACAATTCCGGGGGATACAGTTGATGCCGGAACTTTTGAATTATGCGGTGATGGACCTACCGGAGACTATGGGGCTTCATTGATATTGAATGGAGATGGATATAATGACTATAGCTTCGATATTTCTACAACACCACAATATGCTTTTGGCAGCTTGAACGAAAATCAATACATGTCGGTATACGCCGATAATTTATTGGGCGACTACATTGTGTTAAGTTATCCCGGAGCATCACCCGGCTCTTGGGATATGGGCGTTGATGGCAATGTTTCTTTTAGTTTTAATCTCAATGGAGATTTATGGTCCGCACAAAGTGGCAGTGTCACGGTATCACAAAGCGGCAACGTTGGCCAGCCCATATCCGGAACTTTTAGCGGCGTTGTAACAAGAATTGAAGGTGTAAATGTTATTTCAGCCGATGTGACGAATGGATCTTTTTATGTGTTGCGTTCACCGGATGTGCAATGAGATTATGATCTTATATAACAAGCGGAGTCGAAGCCAGTGCAGGATGCGGGTCTTCGGCTACGCTCAGACACCGCGGCGGGCGCCTGTAATTTGAAATGAAAGTCGTAATTTCAAATTGACATCGTCTCCAAAAAACAAAACCCTATCATCAAGTATACCCCGCGCAAAAAACATCATGCACAACGCGCCTCCCGCCGCGCTGGCTGAGCGGAGTCGAAGCCAGTGCAGGATGCGGGTCTTCGGCTGCGCTCAGACACCGCCGCGGACGGCTGTATGTGGGTGAAGAAGAAAAGGTACTTTTCCCGCTCTCCGACAGAAAAGAATGAGAATGAGAAGCAGAATGAAAATGAATAGAGGAATGAGTATGAGAATGATTAAGGAGTTCTGTAACCTCCCCGAAAATTTGGACATGATTTTTTCCCATCTCACATCAAATCAAAAAGGCCGCGAATTCGCGGCCTTTTTATATTTCAAACGAAGCGTCGTTATATAATAATTATTGAGCACGAAATAAAGCTTCGCACAGTGCATTGCTGCTTGTTGAACAAACAACTTCAGGTTATTGTCAAATTCTTCGCGTGCTTATTGCTTCACCTCGGCGCGCATTTCGCGCTTGTATAGTTCATGAAAAAAGAGTGGCAGAAAAACCATCAGTAGAGTCAATACTCCAAGAAGTATC
>Ga0075163_10007350_pt1 | contig 14567 bp, 12 predicted proteins | sample JI1023141ADNA_FD_71478 | JGI IMG/M metagenome (GOLD analysis project Ga0075163, IMG submission 71478) | Wastewater effluent complex algal communities from Wisconsin, to seasonally profile nutrient transformation and Carbon sequestration -... | ecosystem: Engineered > WWTP > Effluent > Algae...
CACCAGCGCCGACGCGGCGGGCCTGCCCATCACCCCGCTGCTGTTCGACGCCGATGAGGTGGCGGCCGGCGCGATCACCCACACCATCCGCTTCATCCTGCCCAACGACCGCATCCGCCATCGCACCTACGCGGCGCCCGCCACCCACGCCACCGGCGCCGCCAGCGGCGGGGACGACGCCCTGCCCTACGGGGCGCACCTGCGCCTGCGCGCGGATTTCCCAGTAGAATCGCTGCCTTCCGCCGGAGCGCGGGTGGTGGCCCGGGCGCTCCAGCGCTATGGCATGGTGCTGGCCGACGGCGGCCAGATCGCGCTGACGGCGCGGGGCGACCGCTCCACGCGGGCGCACTGGGAGGGTTTGCTGGGGCCGCACGACCTGGTGGCCCTGCAGGTGGGGGACTTTGAGGTGTTGCCGCTGGCCGGGGTGCGCGCCTGGACGGGCGACTGTGAGCGCCGCGAGGCACCCGCGGTGTGTCGTTAGAGGGACAGCGCCCGCACCAGCGCATGGTGCAGGCGGTGGCCGGCCCGCACCGCCCGCACACGACCTTGGATGTCGGCGCCGAGCAATGCCAAATCCCCCAATAAATCCAACGCTTTGTGGCGCACGGCCTCGTCAGGCCACCGCAGCCCTTCGGGGTTGAGGCAGCGGCCGTCGGCCTCAAACACCACCGTGTTCTCCAGCCCCGCGCCCAGAGCGCGGCCCGCCGCGTAGAGACGCTCGGCGTCGGCCGCGAAGCCAAACGTCCGCGCGCCCGCCCAGGCCCGGGCCGCCGCCAGGTCACCGGCGACACGCTGAGGCCCCAGACCAGGAAAGTCGATTTCCACCGCGATTTCAAAGGCTTCCGCGGGCTCGATGGTCAGGAGCGACGCACCGTCCTCCACCTGAAGTGGGGCCTGGATCACGTGAATCGCCCGCGCACCGCCGTGAAAGCGGGGCTGCAACCCGGCGAGCCAGGGCGCCGCGCTGCCGTCCAGGATGGGCACCTCGCCCCCCTCCACAGTGATGTCGGCGTCGTCGATGCCCGCCAGCACCAGGGCCGCCAACAGGTGCTCCACCATCACCACCGGGCCGGTTGCGGTGCCGAGGGTGGTGGCCAGGCGGTCGTCCACCACGTGGGCGAGGGTGGCGGGGGTGCCGTTGATGCACCGCCCGAAGCCCACCGGCGCGGGCCGAATGCAGGCGCGGCAGGGGCGGCCGCCGTGCAAGCCGACCCCCACATGCTCAACCGGTGCGATGAGGGTGGCGCGTGGGGCCCCCGCGCTTCTAAACGGCAGCTCATGTACCTGAATCGCCTCGAGGGCGTGGATACCGAGACAGTTCGCGAGCGCGCCCGCAGCGACCGACCGAGCCGTACCCAGAGGTACGGCGACCAAGGGAGCGAGGACGAAAGCCGCGAAATGGCCGGTAGACGCGTCCTCCAGGTGATTCGGATACGTGAGCAGTCGTGTACGATGGGCCGGCATCGAGGGAGGATAACGCATGCGGTGGACAGCGTGGATGGTCCTGGCCCTGCTGGGCTGTGACAGCGGCGGGGACGGAGGGGCGCAGCAGGCGGGCGACGGTGGCCTGGAAGCCGACGCGGAGGCCTTCACTTGCGATGAGACGCTCCGGCGCGCGGTGTTGAATGCGCCGCCGGCCAACTTTGCGTGCGGGGGGGCGCCCGAGACCATCACGGTGGGGGGTAGCGTGGAGATGTTCAAGTATGAGGCCAGCCACCCGCTGGCCTCCGACCGGAGCGCCTTCCCGTGTGCCGATCGGGGCGAGGTGGACTTCCAGGCCCCCGATGTGCCGTCCGAGGCCTGCTCCGCGGCCGGCGTGCGGCCGTGGCACAGCGTCAAGTGGGACACCGCCGACTCGGCGTGCCGCGCGATCGGCTGGCGCCTGTGCTCCACCGCCGAGCTGCAGCGCGCCTGCGGCGGCGACGACAACTTGACCTACGCTTATGGCGCGGCCTTTGAGGGCGGCAAGTGCAACGTGCGCGAGGCCTACCGGGCCGAGGGTGCAACCACGGCCAGCGAGGCACCCACGGGCGAGTTCGCCGAGTGCGAGAGCCCCTCGGGCGGCTTCGACCTCAACGGCAACCTCTGGGAGTGGTCGGCCGACCGCCTCGAGGAGGACGCCCGCGCCCGCACCTACCAGGGCGCCGGCTGGCGCACCATCGCCCAGCGGCACACCGACATCGACCAGGCCTGCAATACCCAGGTGCAGCTCCGCGGGTTCAGCGCGCCGAGCTTCGCCAATGAATACGTAGGCTTTCGCTGCTGCCGCTCGCTCTAACCGGCAGCCCGCCCAGGCGCCCTCGGAGGCCGTGTGAAGGTTGAAGTCCAATACCGCTGGCTGCTGCTGCTGGCCTCGGCCGCGTTGCTCTACGTCCTGCGCCACAACCGGCTGCTGCTGGCGATCTACGTCGCGGTGGTGGTGGTGGGGGTGGCGCTCTTTGTGTTGTGGCTGCCGCGCCACCTGCACACGGTGGAGCGCCGCTTCAGCCGGGATGCGCTCAAGTTATTGACCGTGAACGACTTTTCCGGCCTCGACGCGCTGGCCAAGCGGCAATGGCTGCTGCGGCGCTTTGGTCGGCGGCATGTGGTGCCCGACACGTTGGGTGTGGCGGCGGCGGCCATCGGCGAGCACAAGAGCGCGCGCACGCTGTTCACCGAGGCGCTGCAGTCGGCCCCGCCCGAGGAGCGGCTGCGCATCGAGCTCAACCTGGCGGCCGCAGAGGAGAAGCTGGGGGAGCTGGCCTCCGCCGAAGGCCGCCTGCGGGCCATCCTTGCGCGGCGGCCGAAGCTCGGTCAGGCCCAGGCGCTGCTGGGGCGCATCCTGGTGGCCAAGGGTGAGGAGCTGGGCGAGGCCGCGGAGCTGCTGGCCCAGGCGGCCGAGACGTGTGACCCCCGGGAGCTGGGCGTCGTGCACCTCGCCCGCGCCGATGCGCTGATCCGTGCGGGCAAGCCGGGCGCCGCCGGGGCGCTGGCCGCCGCGCGCGCCGCCGGGGCGGATCCCAAGGCCATCGAGAAGCTGGAGACAGCGGCCAAGCGCCTGACCCCGGCCTAAACCGGCTACCTAACTCAGCTTTTCGGACGACATGAGCGGCTCGACCGGGCCCGCGGGCTCGGCCGTCCGATGGGCGAGCAGCCAGTCGCCCACCTGGGGGTAGATCACCTGGGGGGCAGCGCGCCCCACCAGCAGATCCAGGTGGCCGAAGTCGGTGGTGTCGGCGTTGCCCACCACGCACTCGGTGGCGTCCTCGCACCCCATGAGCGTCACCGCGGCCACCACCGATGAGGGCGGGGCGACGCGGTCGCGGCTGCCGGCGATGGCCAGCACCGGCACCTGGGCTTGGGCGAGGGCGGTGTGGGTGGCGCTGGCCGGGCGGCCGTCAAAGCCGCGGTCGCGCACGATGTGATCGGCGAACTGGTCGAGGAGCTTGCGGGGCACGTCCTCCACCACCTCCACCAGGAAGTGGCGCAGGACGGAGACGGGGGTGTTGCGAGCGACGGTGAAGAGCGTCTCCGGCCAGCCGCGCCACCAGCCGGCCAGCGGGGCGATGGCGGTGCACAGGCGTCCCAGCCGCACCACCGGCCACCCGCGCAGGAAGCGGTCGAGCACCTGGGTGTGCAGCCAGCCCAAACCCGCGCGATGACTGGAGAAATCCGCCGGGCTGCCGATGCTCACGATGCCGGCGAGGTGGTCCCCCACGGCGTGAAGCGCCACCTGGTAGCCCACCAGGCCCCCCATGGAGTGCCCGACCCAGAGCACCCGGTCGCGGCCGGTGACGCGCACCACGTGCCGGATGGCGGCGGGGGCGTCCTGGAGGGCGTACTCGCCAAACCCAAAGCCCCACCCGCGCCGGAGCCAGCTCGGCCGCTCGCTGTGGCCGGTGCCCCGCGGATCCACCAGCCAGACGTCGAAGCCCAGGCCCGCGAGGTGGTGGGCCAGGCTGTGATCGTCGTCGAGGTCAAAGAGGCGGCCATTGCAAGCGAGGCCGGGGAAGCAGATCACCGGATCGCCCTGGGCGGGGCCGGTGGCGCGGGGACGGATGCGGGCCAGCGCCAGCCGCCACTGGTCCTCGGTGGTGACGTAGTGGCGCTCGTCGGGGGTGCGATGCCGGGTGTAGTACCAGGACCAAAAGGCGAGGTGGGCGGCCCAGAAAGCGACGGTGATCACAACGACCGCGAGGAGATAAGCCAGCGTCATCATGGAGGTTCTCGCTTCGCGGTCGGATCATCGCGGCCCGGGGCCTGCGCCGAGTGCGCTGCGGCGTGCGCTACTTCTTGCGCTGCTTCTTGCGGGTGGCACGGGCGGCCTTGGCCTTCTTGCGCGCCGCGTCCTTCTTCTTGTCGGCGGTGGAGCCGGCCACCGCCGGGCGGTAGGCGCTGGGCATGCCGGGCGGCAGGTAGCCCTTGGGCAGGCCGGGCAGCATCTGCTGGAGCATCTCGGGCGTGGGCGCCTGCATGCCCCCGCGGCCGGGCATCCCAGGCATGCCGGGCATCCCACCGGGCATGCCGGGCATGCCACCGGGCATCCCGGGCATGCCACCGGGCATGCCGAGCTGGCCGAACACGTCGCCCATGTCCATGCCCTTGAGCTGCTGCATCTGGGCAAACTGCTTAAATCCCGGCAACTTCCACAGCAGGTTGTTGCCACCCGGCGAGCCGATGGCGCCCATGATCTTGCGCATCGCCTTGAAGCGCTCGACGAGCTCCACCACTTCCTGGGCGGGGATGCCGGCGCCCTTGCCGATGCGCTCCGCGCGGCGCGGCGTCTTCTCGATGAGCTCGGGCTTGCTGCGCTCCTGCTTGGTCATCGACTGGATGATGGCCTCGATGCGCACCAGGGCGTTGTCATCGATCTGGACGCCTTCGGGCATGCCGTTGCCAAAAAACGGAAGCTTTTCAAACAGATCCGTCAGCGAGCCCATCTTCTTGATGGTGCGGATCTGCTCGAGGAAGTCCCACATGTCGAACTTGCCGGAGAGCAGCTTGCGGGCGTCCTCCTCGGCCTGGTCCTCGTCGACGACCTTCTCGAAGTCGCTCATGAGGCCGACGATGTCGCCGAAGCCCATGATGCGGCTGGCGAGGCCCTGGGGCCGGAACTCTTCGATGGCCTCCAGGCCTTCGCCCATGCCCAGGAACTTGATGGGCTTGCCGGTGACGGCCTTGATGGACAGCGCTGCGCCGCCGCGGGCATCACCGTCCAGCTTCGTCATGATGAAGCCGCTGATGCCGATGCGCTCGTCGAAGGTGGACGCCGTGCGCACGGCGTCCTGGCCGATCATGGCGTCCACCACCAAGAACGTGTTCTCGGGCTTGGTGCGCTGCTTGATCTCGGCCAGCTCGGTCATCAACGCATCGTCGATGGCGAGGCGGCCGGCGGTGTCGAAGATGACCACGTCGCGGCCGGTGGCCTTGGCGTGCTCGAGGGCCCCGAAGCAGATGTCCGGCGGGCTCTTCCCGGGCTCGTGCCACACGGGCACCCCCAGGCGCTCGCCCAGAATCTTGAGCTGATCGATGGCGGCGGGGCGGTAGATGTCGGCGGCCACCAGCAAGGGGCGGCGGCCCTTTTCCAGCAGGTATTTCGCGAGCTTACCGCAGGTGGTCGTCTTACCGGAGCCCTGCAGACCGATCATCATGATCCGGGTGATGCCAGCACCGTAGTGCAGCGACACATCCACCGGGCCCATGAGGCCTTCCAGCTCGTCCTGGCAGATCTTGATGAAGTGATCGCCGGGGCTGACCTGCATGCGCTTGTCGCCCTTGCCGGCCTTGATCTGCACCACCTCACCGACGGCCTTCTCTTTGACGGCCCCGATGAAGCTGCGCACGACCTTGAAGTCGACGTCGGCCTCCAGCAGCGAGACCCGAATCTCCCGCAGGGCCTCGTCGATGTTCTCTGCCGTCAGCTCGCGCTTGCCCTGCAAGCGCTGCTTGACCGACCGAAAGCCCTTGCTGAGGGTCTCGAGCATGCTGGCACCCCGATCTCATCGAAACGACGGGCGATCCCGCCGGAAAGGACCGCGCAGTCTAGGGGCGGTCGGTGCGAATCGTCAAGCCGCGCGCGGGTGTTCCGCGCGCGCTACGCGCAGCTCAGTCCACGTAAGGCCGTGCCTGCTTGATGATGATGGCGCCCTCGGCATCCACCTTGAACTCCAGGTCCATGGCGAAGGTGGCGTCGCGGCGGCCGTAGACCTGCCGAAAATGCGGATTGATCACGCGGAGATAGCCCACCAGCTCCGCGATGTGGGTGTCGCTGAGCACCCGCTCGCCCGGGCCCACGCGGCTGGAGCGGCGGATGGGGATGATCTCGTAGGCGTCGGGATCGTCGCTCACAAAGCCGATGACGATCTCCTCGGGCACGTCGCCCACCTCGGGGTTGGTCACCAGCGCTTCCCCCACCTGGCAGTTGAGGTAGTCGCCCTCAAACCGCGGATCGAGGACGTTGCGGGTGATGGCCACGCCGTTGACCCGCTCGCCCGCGAAGTTGGGGTGTACGGCCACGGCCATGCAGGTGGCGGCGTGGTCCACGCGATAGAAGGTGCGCTCATCCACGGCGCGCAGCGTCCAGAGGCTGGCCCAGACCTGGCGCAGGGTGCGGCCGAGGTGCCCTTCGTCGGGGTGGTGGGTGTAGGAGTCGTAGAGGCCGGCGCCGTTGAAGCCCTCGAGATCCTCGTTGTTGGTGCTGGAGCGGCACCGCAGCGACGTCCCGGGCGGGAATTGCGCCTGGAGCTCGCCCAGGGAGGTGCGCCAGGGCTCGGGGATATCGGCCTTCTTGATGCGCTTGCGCAAGGCAGCCAGACGCACGTCGCGCACCGCCACATCGGCAATAAAATCGGGGGCTTCCAGCATCGCCGCCACAACGTTGAAGAGGCCGTTGGCCGCCATGAAGTCGTGGTAGGCGGCGAAGGGCACGGCGAAGCCCTGGGGCACCACGCCGGGCGGCAGCAGCGCGGTCAGCTCGCCCAGGTTGGCGGCCTTGGCGCCGTAGGCCGCGCTGTCGGGGTTGCGCAGGCGGGCCAGCGGCGCCAGCGCCGTCACCGTGAGGTCGGCCACCGGGGTCTGGGGTGTGGGGGGCCGCACCGCCTCCAGGTGCACCTCCACCTCCTCGGCGGTGGCCAGCCGGAGGCCATAGCCGTCGGGGGTGACCTCGAAGCGCACCGTCTCGCCGAGTAAAGCCTTGATATCAGACCGCTTTCTGGCATCGGCCAGGTAGGCGTTGGGGGTGTCGTTCTGCTTCGCCTTCAGGTTGATGTGGGACAGCGGCGTCTGCGGCTGCTCGGTGATCACGCCCGCCACATGGGGCAGGTCGTTGGGGGCCGTGGTGTAGATCACCACGTCGCGCACCGTGGGCGGGCGGCCGTCGCTGCCGTCGATCAGGCGCAACACGCCGTAGCCGACGCCGGGGTTGAGGGGGGCGAAGCGCACGTCGGCATAGAGGGTCTCCGTGGTGACCAGCGCCACGGCGCCCGCCTCGATGACCGCGCGGTCCCGAGCCAGGCGCTCTTCGTGGGCGCCGCTGGCGGGGTGGTAGGCCAGGCGCGCGCCGGGCACGGCGACCTGGAGCAGGCGCCAGGTGAGCACCACCGCCTCGCCGGCCACCGGATCCCCTGGCCAGAACTCCAAGGCGTAGAGCCCGGGCGGCCCGCCGGCGGGCTCAACCACGTGGTCGTAGTACACCAGCGAGGCGGCGATGAAGTCGCGGGCGTCGGTGAAGTAGGTGGTTGCGTTGAAGCCGGCCAGGCTCAGGCGCACACCGCGGACCGCCCGGGCGAAGTCGTAGTGGTAGGCCCACCGATGGGTATTCATGAACGAAATCGTCGGGTTGCCCGAACGGACGCCCTCGATCAGCAGCTTGACCTCGGCCACACGCCCCATGCCCGGGGTGTCGACGGCGGTGGCATAGGTGGCAAAGGCCTCGGCCGTGAGGGTGTGGGCGCCATCCGCGGGATCGAGGTCGCTGGGCGGTGGCTCGACGGGCGGCGGCTCAACGGGTGGCGGCTCGACGGGCGGCGGCTCGATGGGCGCCGGCTCGGGGGCCTGGGCCCACAACGCGCGCCGCGCGGCGAGCTGCGGTGGACCCATCGTCAGGCGTTCGGCCGCTTCGGCAGCGGGTCCGCGGGGGGGTGTGGGCAGGCTGAGGGCGGCTCGCAAGCGGGCCAGAGAGCGGGGCGCGCGCATGGCGGTCCTCCTGGGCGGGGGCGTCAGTGTAGATCGCCGAGGCACCAAGCTCCACCCTGGTGGACGGTAAGCTCTTAATTTGACTGGGATTTTTTGAGCCAGTCCGGTCAGGGGCTGCCCGCCACGGTCGCCAGCGCGTTGCGCAGCAGGCCATCGCGGACCGCCAGCGCCTGCACCACCAGCGCCGGCAAGCGCAGCTGCACGCCGAGCAGCTCCAGGGCGTCGTGGGCGGACCCGGCCTGCAGGGCCTCCCCCACCGCGCGGGTCAGATCGGGCAATGGCAGCCCGTCCTCCAGGCAGTTCTCCCCCACCCACCGCTCAGCGCTGGCCTGGGGCACCACCACCTCCACCGACTCTTCGCGGCTCCCAAAGAGGCCCTTCACCGTCCGCGTCGCGCGCTTGCGGCGCGGCTCCACCTTCAGGCGGAGGTGGTGTTGGCCATTGGGCAAGGCCAGATCCACCAGCAGGCGCGGCGGGGCATGCTCCACGGTGAGGGCCACTGCGGGCGCCAGCTCGGGGAGCTCGGCCTGGGTGATGTGCAGCCGCAGGGGCCGCGGGCCGAGCTGTTCGGCGAGGGCCAAGAGGCCCGCTTCCACGGCGCGGCCCAGCTCGGTGAACCGATCGGCGGTCTGGGTGAAGCGGGCCGCCGAGGTGGCCAGATCGCTGCTCAGGCGGACGCCAAGGCTGAGACGCGTGGCGCGTTCCACCACCTCGGCGCCCGCCCGACTGGAGAGCTGGTCATGCAAGTACATGATCAGCAAAGGCAAATCCGCGGGGCTTGCCAGCGGGAGGCCCGCAGCTTCCGCCGCAAGGCTGCGGCGCTCGTCCAGATCGAGGATCAGGGTGGCAAGGGCGTCGGTGTCCAGCGGGGCGGCGGCGGCGCGCCACGCGGCCAGCTTGGCGGTGGGGTCCATGGGCGCAGGATCAACCGGCAACCCCCGGCGGCGCAACCGGTGCGCACCGCGCGGACCAAGTGGCCAGCGTCCGAACGAAAAAGGGGAGCCGAAGCTCCCCTCTTTCTGGTCCCCGTCACCCGAGAGTGGCGGTCACCCCAGCACGCTGGTCACCCCAGCGCGCCGATCGATCAGACCTTGCCCTGGAGGAGGAAGGCGATGATCAGGGCGTAGATGGCCAGCGACTCGATGAGGGCCAGACCCAGGATCATGGGGGTGAAGATCTTGTTCTGGGCGCCGGGGTTGCGGGCGATGCCCTCGAGGGCGGCCGCAGCGGCGCGGCCCTGGCCGAGGCCACAGCCGGCAGCGGCGATGCCGATGGCCAGGCCAGCGGCGATGGCGATGGCGCCACCGTTGGGGTTGAACTTGTCGCCGTCGGCCGCGAAGGCCGGCAGAGCGAGCAGGGCGAAGAACAGGAAGCTGAAGAACGCGGCGATGTTCTTCTTCATGGGGTCCATCCTCTCTCGGGTCCGCGCGGGACCACAATCAAGTCCGCCTCTGCGGACGGTCATCAACACGCGCTGCTGCACACCCGGGCGGCTCCTCGCGGGCCGATCCCCTCCTCTACGCTCTACACCAACGCCACAAAAACGGGGCAGCGTCGCGTTGAGCGCCCGAGGTGAGGGCGCGTGGCGGTGGGTCGGCTCGACCCCCCTCAAAAAAAAGAACTCAGTGGGCGTGCCCGTGGGCACCCTCGGCGTGGCCGTGACCGTCGTGGTCCTTGTGGCCATGGCCTTCTTCGTGGTGGTGCTCCTCGATGGCCATGCCGATGTAGACCACCGACAACAGGCAGAACACCATGGCCTGGACAACGCACACCAGCAGCCCCAGCACCATCACGGGCATGGGCACGATGAGCGGCACCAGACCGAGGAAGATGCCGAGCACCTTGTGGTCGCCGATCATGTTACCCGCGAGGCGCAGCGTGAGGCTGATGGGCCGGGCGATGTGGCTGATGAGCTCGATGATGAGCATCAAGGGCGCAAGCCACCACACTGGACCGAGCAGATGCTTGAAGTGCGCGGCACCATTGATCTTTGCGCCGTAGTAGTGGGTCGCGAAGAACACGATGAGCGCCATGCCCACATTGGTGTTGCTGGAGTCCGTGGCCGGCAGGAAGCCGGGCACGAGGCCGAGCAGGTTCGACACCAGGATGAAGAAGGCCAGGCTGCCGATGAGGGGCAGGAACTGGCGGGCCGCCTTGGGGCCCATGATGCCGCTCATCATGCCAAGCACGGCTTCGCAGATGGTCTCCACAACGCTGCGGACGTTGAAGCGGCGCTCCGGCACAACCCCGCCGTCGCCCGCGGCCTGAACACCCGCCCGGTAGCGCATGGCCAGCCAGAGGCACACAACGGCCGCAAAGATGCCCATGATGACGTGGGGCAACCCGTGCAGCTCGTTCTTGAAGATCAGGCTCTTGTCGCCGGTGATGTGCATGAGGCCGTGCTCGGCTTCCCGCACCCCGGGGATCAGGTGGAACCAGGTCTCGTGCTCACCCATGCGTCACTCCACCTTCCATCATCGGCCCCTTAGGGCGCGGACTCCCGAGGCGCCTCATCGGACTGCGCGGCGGGCGGGCCAAACAGCGTGCCCAGGATCACCGCCAACACCACCGCGGAGAGCCCCCCCAGGAGCCCCAACGCGTCGATCGGCACCCACTTGAGGAGGAGCCAGAGGCCCCCCAATACCAGAACAATCTTCAAGAGGAAAAGCCCCGTTGTGCGGGCGCGATCCCCCCGCGGTGGCTGTGCGGGATCCAGCGAGGCGATGAGCCGTCGCCCCATGCGCCGCAGGGCCATCAGGTTGAGCACCGCCACCGCCGTCCCGATGGCCACGCTGTAGGCGAGCACGTAGTTGCCCGAGGGCAGGGTCGCCAGCACGCCCAGCAATCCGAGGATGCCCGCGCACACCGTCACCCAGTTGAGCAGGCGCTCATTCCCCATCCTTCGGCTGCTCCTCACGGCGGTCGTCCTCGGCCGCTTCTCGCTGCACGTCGCGCACGACCCGCACCAGCGAATTGATCCCGGCCGCGACACCCAAGAGGGTGCCAATGCACACCCCCCAGGGGGACCAGCCATATTTGCCGTCCAGCCACCAGCCGCCCAGCGCGCCGATGGCCACGGCCACCCCCAACTCCAGGCCCACGCTGGCATGGCGGGCCCCACGCCAAACGGCGCGCGTCTTGTCTTCGAGATTGCTCAAGCCGTCAAGGCCAAAGCGGCCGCTTTGAGGATGTGCGCAATCTCGGCCTCCCCGTGCGTGGCCGAGACAAAGCACGCCTCGTAGCCACTGGGGGGCAGGTAGACCCCGTGATCGAGCATCGCCGCGTGAAAGCGAGCGAAGCGCTCGTGGTCGCTGGCGCGGGCGTCCGCAAAGCAGCGCACCGGCCCGCGGGTGAAGAACAGGGTGAACATGGTGCCCACATGCTGCACCACCGCGTCCACGCCCGCGGTCGCGATGGCGGCGCGCAGACCCGCCACGATGGCGTCGGTGGCCGCCGCAGCGCGGTCGAAGGCGGGCGTCTCCCACAGCAGGCGCAACGTCACGTTGCCCGCAGCCGTGGCCAGCGGATTGCCGCTGAGCGTGCCCGCCTGGTAGATGGGACCGAGGGGCGCAACCTGGCGCATGTACTCGGCTTTTCCGCCGTACACGCCCACCGGCAGGCCCCCGCCCACCACCTTGCCGAGGCAGGTCAGGTCGGGCCGGATGCCAAAGAGGGCCTGGGCCCCCTGGCGGTGCACCCGAAAGCCGGTCATCACCTCGTCGAAGATCAGCAGGGCGCCGTGCTTGCGGGTGAGCGCCACGAGGGCGTCCAGCCACGACCGCTCGGGCGGCACCACGCCCATGTTGCCCACCACCGGCTCCAGGATAACCCCGGCGAGCTCGTGGCCGCGGGCGGCAAACAGCGCCTCCAGGCCCTCGATGTCGTTGTAGGCCAGCGTGAAGGTGTGCTTCGCCACGTCGGCCGGCACGCCCGCGCTGTCGGGATTGCCGAACTCGGCGGCGCCGCTGCCGGCCTTCACCAGAAAGGTGTCGGCGTGGCCGTGGTAGCAGCCCTCAAACTTGAGGATGCCGTCGCGCCCGGTGACGCCCCGAGCCACGCGGGCTGCGGCCATGCAGGCCTCGGTGCCGCTCGACACCATCCGCATCATCTCGATGGAGGGGAAGAACTGCTGGACGCGGTGGGCCAGCTCCACCTCGGCGGCCGTGGGGGCGCCAAAGCTCGTGCCGTGCACCGCCGCATTGCAGACGGCGCCGATCACGTCCGGGTGGGCGTGCCCCAGGATGGCCGGGCCCCAGGTGCCCACCAGGTCCACGTAGCGGTGGCCGTCCTCGTCCTCCAGCCAGGCGCCGTGGGCGCTGCGGATGAACGGCGGCACCCCACCCACCGAGCGAAACGCGCGCACCGGGCTGTTCACACCCCCTGGCAGCAGCGTCTTGGCTTCTTCCAGCAGGGCCCGGCTTCGGTCGTGGGTCAGGTGCATGGTGGCTCCAACAAGTGGGCCGCGACTTAGCAGATCGGGTGCAGAGGGGCAAGCCTGCGGGCCGCCGGGCCGCCGCCGAGATTCGACCGATTGGGGCCCACCCCTTGACCCGGACCCCCGAAATCCGCGATGCGCTGGCAGCCGCATTGAGGAGGACGCCATGATTCGATTGATCATCTTGACCCTGCTGGTCGCTGGCACCGCCGCTGCGGAGCCCCGCTGGCGGCACACCATCGGCCTCGATGCGGGCGCCACGTCCCTCGTCGTGGTGGACGGCGTGGTGGTGGCGGGCACCTGGACCAGCGAGCTGGTGGGTCTGGATGCGGCCACCGGCAAAGAGCTGTGGCGTGCGAAACACCCCGAGGTGGCGGGCACGCACCTGTTGGCCGTGGGCGCGGGTGGCCGCTCCATTGCGGCGGTGCCCGAGCGCCCCGAGGTCATTGCGCGCGACCCCCGCACCGGCAAAGAAGCCTGGCGCCAGGCCATGCCCGCCGGCGTGGACGGCCTGGCAGCGTGCCCGGGGAGCCGGTTGGTGGCCGTGAGTCACCGCGGCCGGGGCGCCGACGGGTTCGCGACGCTGCTGCTCCACGCGCTGGATCCCGTGGATGGCCACACCCTCTGGCAGGTGCCCACCGACGGCGCCCTGGTGGGCTCGGCCCCCGGCTGGCTCTTCACCGGCACCCGCTCGAGCACCGGCATGCTGAACGCCCGCATTCGGGCCTACCGGTGTGCCGATGGGCGCGAGGCCGAGCTGACCGCCCCCAAGCAGCCCTTCGCCGAGTGGATCACCGCCGACAAAAAGCGTGTGATTACGCGGCATTTCGAGCTGGGGTTTGGCAACCAGGTGGTGTGCTCCACCGAGCTTGAGACCGGCGCCCAGGCCTGCTTCCCGGCCACCGACGGCGCGGTGCCCGACTTCGGGCTGGCGGGTGGCCTGCTCATGGGCGACACGCTGTACTTCGCCACCACCCACCCGATGGCCCACAACCTCGACCCCTCACCCGACGGCTGGCTCTTCCGCTACGACCTCGCCCACGGCGCCCACCTGGGCCGATCGGAGCCGCTCACCAGCCTGGGTTTGTTGGCCGATGCCGGCGATCAGATCGTCACCGCCTTTGGCACCACCGGCATCGATGACTTTGGCTATATACTTGATCTGGAAGGTAAAAGACTCGCCACTCTGCCGCTGAAGAAGGCCCCGCGCCAGGTGGCGGCCGATGCGGAGCGGGCCTACTTTGGCACCTACGATGGCGAGATCCTGGCGCTGGATCTGCCCCGTCCGGGGCGTAAGCCGCTGGCCGAGGTGGAGGTGGCCGCCCAGGCCGTGGCCGAGCCCGCTGCCATCCCCAACCTGGGCTGGCGCCTGCTCCGCCGCTTCGCCGCCCACCCGGCCCAGGCCCGCACCTCGGGCAGCATGGGTGAGGGCTTCCTGTACGACGTGGCCTTCCTGGACGCCGATAGCCTCGTGGTGGGCGGCAACGACGACCGCGCGGCGGTGTGGAGCCTCGAAGGCAAGCGCCTGTGGCAGTCCCCCGGCCTCGGCAAGGATGTGCAGCGCGTGCAGGCCTGCGACGGGGGCTTCGCCGCCCAGATCTACAGCGGCGATGTGGTGCCCTTCCGCGGGGCGGGCAACCGCTGGAAGGCCCTGCCGCGCATCAAGCCGGGCTTTGGCTGGGCCTTTGGCGTCACCGCCACCTGCGACGTGCTGTCGGACACCTTCGAGGGGGCCTTCACGCTCTTCAGCGGCAAAGATGGCCAGGCGATCGGGCACTTCAACGCCCCGGGCGTGTTTGATCGCCGCGGCGTGCGGGTGGAGGGTTCAGGCGTTGTGGTCTCGCAGGACGGCCAGCTGGAGGCCCGCAACCTCGCGGGCGACCCCGAGGCGGCCATCGTGACGTGGCCCACCCCCACCCAGGCCCACGCCGGCGCGCTGACCCAGGCGCGCCTGCTGGCC
>Ga0075163_10007355_pt1 | contig 14563 bp, 15 predicted proteins | sample JI1023141ADNA_FD_71478 | JGI IMG/M metagenome (GOLD analysis project Ga0075163, IMG submission 71478) | Wastewater effluent complex algal communities from Wisconsin, to seasonally profile nutrient transformation and Carbon sequestration -... | ecosystem: Engineered > WWTP > Effluent > Algae...
GACCCGGTGATCGTCGGGTCGCTCGCGAATACGCCGGCCGGGTTCGTCGCCCGGCTCGACCCCGAGACGGTCGCCCTCACGGCGATCGAGCTGATCGACGACCACGCCGCCGTCACCCACGTCGCCGCCGATGCGTTCGGCGTGGCGATCGCAGGCACCGATGAATTCTTCCTGCAGACCCTGACACTCGCCCCGTAACCGCGTTCACAACTCGACCTCGAACCGCCGCGCCGGACAGCGCGGCCTGTGGAGACCATTGCATGCACACCCTCCCGCGAACCATCCCCCTCCTCCTCGCCATGACTGCGGGCTGCTACAGCTCGACCAGCGCTGATGAAGTCAGCGGGTCCACGTCCACGACTGGCGGTGAGGCGGCCGCGCCGACGCCGGTGATGCCGCACGGCACCAGCGTGTTCCTCGAGGTCGTCACGCGGACGGGTGCGCCGATCTCGCGGGCGAACGTGACGCTGTACCTGCTGGACCTCGGGGATCCGGACACGGGCACCGGACCGTCGACGAAGGTGGTCGAGCGCACGACCGACGGCGCTGGCCACCTGCTCGTCGAGGACCTGGCGCCGGGGCGGTTCGTCGCGAAGGTGGACGCGTCTGGGCACGCCCCGGCGAGCGTGGTCCTCGAGCTCGAGCAGGACGCGCACGCGGGCGCGCGGGCAGTGTTGCAGCCGCATGGGCCGCCGATCGTGTTCCAGGCCGGGCAGGCGACCATGCTGGCGCAGGGCGACGTGCGGGTCGACATCCCAGCCAACGCGTTCCTCACCGAGGACGGCGCGCCGGTGACCGGGCTCGTCGAGGCGCGGCTGGCCCCGTTCGACCCAGCGAACGGGCTGGGCGGGCTGTCGTGGCCGCTCGCCGGGGTCCGAAGCGCGGAGAACGGCGGCGAGAGCCTGCCGCTCAAGACGCTGTACATGGTCGACATCAGCGTGTGGCAGGGCGACCGCCGGCTGCGGCTCGCGCCGGGGAAGTCGGCACGGCTCGAGATCCTGCTACCCGAGGTGTTCGCCGGGGCGCCGCTCGCCGAGTCGTACGCGGTCGGCGACGAGATCCCCGGGTGGGCGTTCGACTTCGCCGGGGGGGTGTGGCGCGAGGAGGCGGCCGGGCGGGTCGTGGCGTCGACGGCGGCGCCGGGGCGGTCCGCGTGGCTCGTCGACGTCGACAATATGGAACCGCGCAACATCGACTGTCACTATCCGCGGCGCTGCATCAACGTCACGGTGTTCGACAAGCAGGGCGACCCGGTCGAGGACGTCAACGTCGTCGTCCAGGGCACCAACACGCTGACCCAGGGGCTCACCGCCGCGAACGGGCAGGTGTGCCTCGAGGCCGAGACCACCTACACGGTCAAGGTCTATGTCGGGCAGATCGACCAGCCGATCAGCGACAAGTACGAGCTGGACGTCGAGGGCGCCGAGGCCCATTGCGGCGACGTCGGCTGCATGACCCTGGGGATCTTTCTCGACGACAAGCAGCCGGTGTGCACGTTCGGCGAGCAGGTCGTGTGCCCGTACAGCGGCGATGACATCGACCAGGCAGGCGTAGGCATCTGCGTGGCGGGGACGGACTTCTGCGGGGTTGACGGCCAGTGGCTCGGCTGTAGCGGCGAGGTGCTGCCTCAGGACGAACTGTGCGACACGCCGGCGATCGACGAGAACTGCAACGGGTTGTCCGACGAGCCGCCGATGGTGGGTTGCCAGTGCATGGACGGCGATCAGACGTTCTGCTACCCACACCCAGGCATCCTCCAGGGGGCGTGCACGGCGGGCACGCAGACGTGCATGAACGGGGCGTGGGGCGCGTGCGACGGCGATCAGGGTCCCGTGGCCGAGGATTGCACGACCCTCGACATCGACGAGAACTGCGACGGGAACTCCGGTTGCGGGGACGAGTTGTGGTCGGTGGGTGGGCTCGGGGATGTCGACGCGCAGCGGTTGGTCGACGTCACTATGGACGGGATGGGCGGGGTATACGTGGCCGGGTTCCACCACGGCACGATCACGTTCGACAATTTTACGGACCTGGTCGGCGACGCGACCGAGCGTGCGTTCATCGCCAAGTATGCCAACGGCGCATTCCAGTGGGTCGTGCCACTGGGGGCCGGGTGGACGCACGAACTCGACATCGCGGCGGATCCGAACGGTGCCAATCTGGTGTTCGCGGGGACCCAGACGGCGTTGCTACAGGGCCTCGACGGCAACTGCCCGGCGATAGCCGGTGACACGCCGGACGTGGTCGTGTTGCTGCTCGACGGCCAGACCTCAGACTGCCTCAAGAGCGTGCGCGTGGTCAGCCCGGGAGCCCAGGTCGCTACGGCGATCGATCACTCGGGTACGGGGGTGTTCGTCGCGGGCGTCTACCAGGGTGCGCCGGACCTCGGCGGCGGGCCGCTTACCGCTTCGCCGCTCGATCGGCAGGACGCGTTCGTGGCCGGGTTCGACGCGACGCTCGTATATCAATGGTCGCGGGCGCTGCCGGTCGGACTGCCGATCGATGATGCCCGCGGGCCCGCCGTCACGGCCACGGCCGACGTGGTGGTCGTCGCGGGTGTGTTCGCCGGGGCACCGGTCTACAACAACGATCCGCTGATCGCCGACGGCCCGACGGACCTGCTGGTCACACGGCTGAGCGCCAACTCGGGGGCGATGCAGTGGATCGAGCGGTTCGGAAACAGCGGGGACGAGCCGGGCCTCGTCAGCGTCGCGGCCGCGGGTGCCAGCGACTTCGTGGTCAGCGGCGTGGTCCACGGGCAGGCCACGTTCGGGGCCGACGCGGCTCCGGTCGGCGTGGTCGACGAGAACAGCGTGTTCGTCGTGCGGCTCGGGCCGAACGCGGAGCACCGGTGGAGCACGGCCCGCTCGCTCGTGGCGCCGCCGGCGGCCGACGGCGGTCAGTCGCTCGCCGTCGATAGCGCGGGGCGGGTCACGCTGTTCGGCACCAAGTTCGACAACGACGGTGATGTCTACAAGCTCAAACTCAGCGTGCAAGGCGGGATCCAGTGGGAGCATACGTATTCGGCGCCCGGATCGCAGGTCGGCGCAGCGATCGCCGCGGGACCGCAGGATCGGCTGTGCGCCGTCGGCTCACTTACCGCGGACTTCGATTTCGACGGGCAGCCGCTGCCGGTCGTCCAGCCGGGCGACGCAGGCGACGGCTTCCTGGTGTGCTTCAACCCGTGACCCCCGGAGGAGCTGTCATGCGCCACTACCTCACATTATTCGCTGCCATGCACGTCACCGCCGGCTGCTACACCGGCGCCAGTGAATTGGATTCGGAGGGCACGGAGGAGTCGAGCTCGGGCGATGTCTTGGGCGAGAGCGGCGTCGCGGACGACCTCTCGCTGTGCGAGCCCGGAGCCGAGATCGCATGCTACAGCGGACCCGAGGGCACGCTCGGGGTCGGTCGCTGCGCGGCCGGTGTGCGCACGTGCCTGGAGGATGGTCACCTCGGGCGCTGCGAGGGCGTGCTCCTACCGATCGCGGAGGACTGCGCGACCGAGGAGGACGATGACTGCAATGGCTCAACGGCATGCGGCGGGTTCCTCGACGCCAGCGTGCTGATCCCGGGCGAGGTCTTCCACGCGATCGCAGCGACCGCGACGCACACGTATCTGGTGTGGAGCACCGGTGAGACGGTGCTGCTGGGACGCTTCCCCGAGGATGGGGTCGCGCCGGTGAATCTCGGCAGCGGCGTGCAGGACGACGCGATCCACCTCGACGTCGATCCACGAACAGGCGACCTCTGGCTGGCGGCGACGCTGCGCGCCGGCAGCCTGCCGATCCCGTTCGCGGACGACGATTGCACGCCGGAAGCGGACGAGGGCGACGTGTTGCTGGCCCGCTTCGATCCCACGCTCGGCCTCCGCGCTCGGCGCTGCTTCGGCGACGCCGGCCGGCAGAGCGTCACCAGCCTCGATGTCGCCAGCGACGGAGCGGTGCTGGTCGCCGGCATCTACGCGGACGTGCTCGAGTTACCCGAGGGGCCCGGGTTGCAGGCGGCAGCGGCCCACGATATGGCGTTCGTGGCCAGCATCGAGCCCTCGCTGGCGGCGACCCGCTGGGCGGAGGACCTCGAGCTCGGGGTGCTAACGGCCGTCGACGGTCCGTCGGTGGTGGCGGTGGCGGATGGAGCCACGGTGGTGCTCGGCACGGTCCGCGGCGGGTTCGATGCCGTCGGAGGCAGTGACCTGTTCGTCAACAGCTACGCGGCGAACGGCGGTGAGCGCTGGCGGCGGCGGTTCGGAAACGTGGCGGATCAGCGCGCACTCGGCGTCAGCGTCGGCGTCGGCGGTCACCTGTGGATCGCCGGCGAGACGGCCGGGCAGGTCGTCTTCGGTGAAAACGCGGTCGGCGACGACGAGGCATTCATGTTGCTGGTCGCGCGCCTCGACCCTACGAGCGGCGACGTGCTTGCCCATCGCCACGTCGCCGGTCCGAACCTCATCTCCCACGCCAGCAACCACGCCCTCGCGGTCGGTCCGGACGGCGAGGTGTCGCTCGCCGGCTTCGCGTTCGGCAGCTACGAGATCGGCCCGTTCAAGTCGCCGGGTGCCGGCGGGAGCGACGCATTCCTCGCCAAGTTCGGCGCCGATGCGACACCCATCTGGAATAACCGCCTCGGCGACGCCAGCAATCAGACAGGCGTCGCGGTGGTCCCGGGCGCCCAGGGGTTGATGTTCGCCGGCGAGTTCGTCGGAACGATGGCGATCGGAGACAGCTGGTTGACCGCCGATACACGGACGATCTTCGTCCTGCACTTCAGCGACTGACCTCGCCCCGCCGTGGGGACAGCGAGATCGCCATGCACCTCGTCAAAGAGACCTGCAAGTACCAGCACTCCGGGGCGGACCGGCGAGGTCTGGCGGAGGAATTAGTAGGTCTTGGCCTTGGTAACATCATCCAGCCGCAGCCGGGCGCCATGAGGCCCGCCTCCTCGTAGTCCTGGATAGTCACTGCTCCTCACCGTCGTCCACGGGTCGGACCGTGATTGGTAGTTCGCCCCCTCGCGCCGTGTTAACCGGGACGTCGTAGACCCATCGGAGGATGAGTTGCCGTTGTGCTGGTTCGGCTTTCGGTCCACGCCAGTAGTGGTGGTAGTGGCCGCGACGGAGGTGAGGGCGGGGCGAACCATGCGCAACGCCTTCACTGCCTTCGACGTCCCTCGGAGCCTGGGCCTTTCGAAACACGGCGCCGAGACGCACGCCGACACTCCACATCTGAATTTCCTCTGGGGGATACTCGCGGGGTCCTTTTCGGGCGTGTATCGTCCGCGGCGCCTGCGGCGGCCCGCCAGTGATGTCGGGCTCCTCGGAGCACAGGTAGAGAACCAGCGAAAGCGCCCGCCGGGCAGAGATAGTCTCTGCCTGCTTCACGTCGCCCAGCAAGCCGGGATTCTCCGGCGAGCCGGAGAGGCGCGCCCACTCGGTCGCCAGCGTCTGCTCGAGCTCCCCGGCCTCGACAGTGTCCTCGTCCGATAATGTGCCGTCCGCCGAAGGCGACACGATAGCGCTAATAACCCCATACTCCGTATCGAGGAGGATCAACAATCGCGGCTCGTCATCGATGAGGGTGAGTTGGGCGAAGAAGCCGAGCACCCGACCAAGGATCTCATTATTCGTGTCCCATTCTGTGGCGATGTACACGCAGCGCTCGGGCATCCGTTGGAGGATTTCATAAGGGACAGCGTGGATCACGGACGTGCGGACGGCGGCGGCGAACGTCGGATCCACGACATAGACCCCCTTTGAAAGCCGCCAAGCGCCAAGTGCGAGGCAACTAATAGTATCGCGAAACTGGGCGCCATGGGTGATCATCTGCGCCTGCCGCGGCGACATCATTACACCCATACGCGACTCCAGCTCACGCCACTTGTTTGAATAGCCGTTCAAGATCGGCTGCGCGTCGCCGGGCGGAATGTAGCACCATGGGGGCCACCTGGTGCGGGCCCGCCTGCGGTCGATCTTCTCCCAGATATTCGGGTACGCGGCCTCGAAGGTGCGCAGTAGGTCCCCCGGTCGTCCTGGTCCCCGGACATCAAGTCGACGTGCCATGTCAGCGAAGGTTTCTTCACTTCGATGCATGTTCCAATCGCCTCCACCCCCATGGTGCCCTTCCTGACGCTGCCTGTCAGTAGGCGCAAAAACGCCCGTCCGCGACGCCTGCAGCACGCCCGGCGGTTCGTGCGGTGAAGCGGCTCATGAGGTCCGTCGCAGGCACGCAGACCGCGCCAACGACCACGACGACGTGCGGAGTGCCGCCTCCTCCACCAGACCTCGCCGCAACGGCTGGGCCCGCCTCCTCTGGGGCGTAACGGGTCCAGGCGGAGCGAGTGCTGACGTGGTCCTGGAGGGTGACTGGGCGACGGGCGGCGGCGCGGCACACCCTCCGTACAGGATGCAGCTCGGCTCGGTCCGCGCGGGATGGTAGCGGCGAAATTCGCCCGGTATTGCGTTGCGACCAGTGGGCCCACTTCCAGGCGGTCGAGCTCACCGACGTTGACCGCGCGCTCACGCTCGGCGAAGGTCGTCAGCATGATCACCCAGGAGGCGCTCCACGACCTGCTGTGCGACCTGTTCGTCGATGCGGGACAGTTGCAGCGTTTCATCCGCCACGGCGAGCAGGGGGAGGCGATCCTGCGGGAGCTTCCGGGTGCTGCGGTGTCCCTTGCGGAGCGGGTCGATCGCGCTGTCGGCGAGTTGTTCCGTCGAGGACTCGTCGCCGGGGCCCTGGAACGACTCCGCACGGAGTTGCCGCTACGGTGTGCCGACATCAACCGCGTAGCGAACTCCATGCCCCGGGCTGCGTCCAGTGCCACGTCCACCAGTACCGGGTTCCCCACAGCGGCATCGGTTCCACTGTCGCGCCGTCGAACGCGCCCTGCCGGCTCGGACGCCGCGGCCGATCGTCTGGCCATCCTGTACACCGTCCTCCAGTCGGCCGTGGCGCACGGGCACGAGCCCTGGTCCTGCCGCATCGCTGGACTCCGGCCTCGCCCGAGGCTCACCAGCCGCCGGGGCTCGGCGTGACCTTGGGTCCTATTCGCCGCGGGCGCGGTGCTCATGATCCCCGCGCTCATGCAGCAGAAGCGAGCCCGCCCGCGGCGGCTCTTGCTGAGCCAGAGCGTGATCACCAGGTACGCGACCACAAATTCTCCGGACGAAGCCCAAACTCAAACCACACCGATCGGTATCCGCCGCAACCTGGCACTTCGCGTTCGCAACTTCGATCCCTCCAAGGTGGATTAATAGGGTATGTTGTCTACTGTCGATGGAAATTCATCGTCACCGATCTTCTTCATGGGACCGAGGCCAAGCTGGCCTGACTCGTTCTCACCCCAGCATCGAAGCGCATCATTGTCCATCAGAGCGCAGGCGAACTCTCCCCCCGCTGCGATCATGACGGCGCTACCGTCGATTTGCACCCGTTTTGGAGTCTCACCGGGGTCATCGCCTATATCATGGATATGCCCGAGCCCCAACTGACCAAACATATTTCTTCCCCAGCAGCGAACCTCGCCGTTGCCCAGCAGAGCACACGAATGACGCCACCCCGCCACGATCTGGGTCGCCTTCTCGTTGTCCAGGTCGACCGCAGGCAAGGCTTCGATCTCACCAGGATCGTCGCCGAGATTGTTCGTGTGGCCATAGCCGAGTTGGCCTTAATCATTTAAGCCCCAACAGCGCACACGATCATCGTCCAGGACTGCACACGTATGCCATGCTCCTGTAGCGACAGATTTGGCAGGGAGTCCTAGTAGTGGGACGTGCGGAGGGGTCGTCTCACCGGGCTCATCACCGTAGTCAGCAGTGTTGCCTTGGCCGAGCTGCCCAGCTCCATTGGAGCCCCAGCAACGAAGGGAGCCATTCTGTATGGCACAGCTATGATGAGGGGTGCCGCAAGTGGCACACGCCGGACTCGCTGCGGTTTCTGGGGCGGGTCCGGCGAGGCCGCGATCGATCGGACGCTCCGGCGCCTCGGCGACCACGACCCAGCTTCCTGCGCCACAACTCCACCCGCTCCTTGAGCGTCCGCGGCCCGTGGACCTCGATCACCGTGTCGCAGTCGCCGCCCTGGCCGTCACGAGGGGAGGTGAATGGTCACCGCGCCGCTCACCGTGCTACCGTCGGGTCGCCATGGACCCCCTCGCCGCCGCGCAGCCCGCCACCCTTACCCCGCCACCTTCCTGGCTCGACGGCATCGCCGCCCTCGCGCCGATGATCTTCACCGTGCTCGTCGCCCTGTTCGGGCTCCTCGTTGCAGCGACGTGGGTCTTGTGGCTTCTGGGCAGGGGGCGCTTCAAGCCGCCTGCCACGAACACCGACGGAGCCCCTTCGGGACGTCCACCTGGGCTTCGCTATGTGCTGACGGACTTTCTCACGAAGATGATCAGCGACTTCCAGCACTTCTTCGCCCTCGTCATCGTGGGAGTGTTTTGTTGGATGGTCTGTCGAATGACCGCGCCAGGCATCGCCGTCGGGGACTTCGCCCTGGTCGAAAAGGGGCTCGCTGTGGTGCTCAACACGCCCTTCGGCGGCGTGGTCATCTCTATGATCTCGTACTACTTCGGCGAACAAGCCGGGCGCAAGCGGAACCCGCCTGCGTCGCCCAACGACAAGGAGCCCGTGGGTCTGCCTGCGTCTACAACGAGTTCGCAGCAGGCCCCCCCTCCGCCAGAACGCGACAAGCAGTCTGCGCTCGAGAAGGAGAGGCTCTGACATGGATATCTCGATCGCCAGCGGTTGCTTCGACCCCTACCGAAACGACCAAAGAATCCAAGCGCGGCTTTACAACGCGACGTGGGCCTATCGGGTGTTCCTCTACCTCCTGGGCAACCAGGTCCCCTACGTTGTCTCCGTCCGCTACCACTTGCCGGTCAACTTCCAGCCCTCGGTCGTTCAGGTTGAGCGGTCGGTCTACAACCCCTCCTGCCGACAACAGCTGTGGTCGTCCAGCGACTTCTATGTCTCGGCCGTGCTCACGTTCAACAACGGCGCCACCTCTCAAATCGGTGCCCCTGTGCGCATCGTCGAGCAGATTCGTCAGAACCAGGGCGCCGTCGACATCGTGCCCTGAGCCGAGCTCACACGCCTTGGACGGGGCCGGGCGCGCAGCTCGGCCTCGCGTTCTACCTGGCGGACATGGGCGACACGCAGCTGGCGACGCAGGTGATCCTCGACAACCTCCGCTGGCAGCTGGTCGCCGACGCGCTCAACAACCGCAGCAGTTCTCGCTGGGCCCTCGCCGCGATGGTCCGGTCTGCCAGGCGGTCGAGGGCGGCGGATCGGTCGCGCCTCGGTCAGCATCTGGAGCTCGATGGGCAGCAACGCGCCTGCATCGCCGCCACCGGGCTCGGTGTCGTGAGCAGGGCCCTCCCAAACGGGTTCAGACGTGAAGAACGGCGTTCCTCGTGTTCTAGCTGGATCCGCGTCGGTTCCTGCGCCATAACGCGCCGATGTCAATCACGACCATGACCGTCGCCGGCCCCGTAGTCAAGAGCGCCCTCAAGGAACTGCAGAAGCTCGTCCACGACGCGACCCCCCAAGGTCGTTTTGAGAGGGAGAACAAGGAGCAGATGGAGGGCCTCGCGGTGGACACGGCGCAGGCGGTTCAGAGCTTGGCAGTGCGGATCGAGGGTACCGATCAAACACTCGCGCACCTCACCGATCGCACGGAGGAGATCGCGCAGGTGATTCACGACGTCATCGACTACTTCGACTACCGTATCGCTGAGGTCTACAAGGTCCCGGCTGATCAGGCACCGCCGAGAGAGGATCGCGAGAACGTGGCGCGAGGAGCCACCAAAGCGTACTACTACGCCGGCTCGGAGGAGAAGCGTAAGCTCATCTGGGAGGCCATTAACAATAGCTTCAACCCAAAGTTCTATAAGGAAGGATTTCACAAAATCCTCTGGGGGATCGTCGAGCGCTTAGAGTACCCACATTTCCGTGTGCTCAAAGGACTGCAGGACGGAACGTATCCCCATAGCATCCTTCAGAACAAGGCGGAGGATGTATTCTTCGCACGCCGGCTCGCTGTCGAATGGTTAGTGATGGAGAATGTGATCGACCACCAACGAACTGGATTCGTTCCGTTGCCTGTCGCGCTGAAGCTACTGGAGTTCGCCATGCCGCCGGCTAATAAGTAAAGGCAACGCGACCGCATGTCTCGTCATCACTCAGGCTTCGAGCATCCGAGTGACCTCGGCAGGCGACCGCAATCGCCTCACCCTCATCGCGCGCGACTCGGCCTCGCCCGACGACCGGCCTCGCCGACGACGGCCTCGTCGTGTCGCCACCACCCCTCGGCGCCGACGAGATCGCCGCCGACGCCGATCTGGTTGCTCACGCATCCCTGAGCTCGATTCCCCGGCCCGCGGGCGGGCCACTCCGCGACCTGCGACCCCTTGAAGGTGTTACGCCACCGAGGGAGCGTACCTGGCCGGCGGTGTGTTTTCTCCACGCCTGGGCATCCCCGCGAGCACTGGCAGCCGCACGCGGCGCAACGCGGCGTCGTCGTCGGCGCGTCAGTGCCTCCGCTCCGCCTTTACCCGCCTTTACGACGGCACCCCGAGGCGACGCTCGGCCTGACCTGGTTCGGCTCCGTGGGATCTCAAGCGCGGTCGCCAGCGGCCGCGCGGTGGACGACCTGGGGGCGGCTGTCGTCCATGACCGCCGCCTGGCGGAAGACCCGTCGGATCGCCCCCAGGGCCCGGCGGGTCTCGTCGTTGTAAAAGCCCAGGATGAACGACACCGTGACGATCGCTTCGATCCGACTCAGGCCGATCGTGACCGTGCCGACATCGAGCTTGATCAGATACAGGAGCGACACCACCGCCGTCGTCGTGCCCCACCCGAACACCGCAGTGCTCAACCACATAGTCAGCATCCTGATGAATTGGACCTCGCCGACCAACGTGGCCCGGCCGATGATGTACGCCATGCGGCAGTGCAGCCCCATCAGCGACCAAATGGTGATCTCGAGCGCCACGGAGTAGCCATTGGCCCCACCGCCGACGAACCCAAATTCTCGGAGATGGATCGCGGGCGCCTGGACGATCTCCGCGATGCCGTGCCCTGTATGCATGGAAAGGTGGGTCTGCAGCAGCATGAAGCACGACGCGAGGATGAGGAGCACCAGGACGAGCCCCTGGAGATCTCTCATCGCAGTTTGAGCCCTCGCTCCCTGCGGATCCGGCGCGGCGATGGTGAGCGTGGTCGATGCGGTCATGGTGATCACGCCCTTCTCAATGCGAGAAAAACCACCGCAGGGAGGCCGTTTGTTCGTCCCCGAAGAGATCGTCGAGGGCCGTGGCGGCAAGATGCACCGGATACGCGGAGGCCGGCGCAGCGCGCCAGACCTCCGCGACCTGATGGATCGCAGATCGCCGGTTCGGGAACGTGTTCATCAGCGCCTCGAAGAACTGATCGTGGATGGATCCCTTTCGCTCGAGCACGGCGATGCTGCGAAACACCAGATCGTGAAGCGAGAGCGGGCCGTCCGGGAGGCTCCTGAGCAAGTCGGGCCCCTCCTGGACCGCCAGGAAAATTCGCAGCTCCTCGCCGCTGAACAACGAGACGAGCAATGTGAAAAGGGCGGCGAAGGGGGAGGACATCGAATGCATGAGGCCTGGACGTGGAGATAGTGGCGACCTCCCTGGCGTTCGATCACCCAGTTCGGTCTCACGCGAGCCCCAAACCCCTGACCCAAGGAGGGATCCAGCCGCCTGCCGGGCGAGCGAGGCATACCTGCGGCGGACCCGGCGAGGTCGCCCAGCCGCAGCCAGGGCCGCGACACGCGGATCAGACATCAGGCGAAACCGCCGCGGGGTCGCGCGCACCGCCGAGGAGTACGGCGACAGCCAGCTCGAGTTCGCCGGGCTCGCCGAGCGCCTCGTCCGCACCGACGAATTCTCCACGCCGATTCACAATCCTGGCGATCGGCGCACCCGGGGCGGGCAAGACGAGCCTCGCGCACCATCTCGCCCACACGCTGCTGTCCCGCGAGGTCCCGGCGCTTTTGGCGGACGCCAGGGCGCTGCGGATGCTCCGGGACCGTCCGCTGGCAGGGGCGAAGGAGCTGAGCGAAAAGCTTCGCCCGCCCGAGCTCACCGAGGCGAAGTGGTGGAAGCAACGGACCCGTAAGGGCAAGGTGGTCCTGCTTCGACGTAGATCGATGCAACGCGTCGCCCTGCCGCTGTACGTCGCGCTGTCCTCCTCGTCCAGCTTGCCCGGCTGACGACGATACCTGTTTCATCAGAACTGACCGCCAATTAGTTCTGGCGACCTCGAGCACGTGCGCCGGCGGCCTCAAGCAGCAGGGCGCGGCCTACATGATCGGGCGCTCAAGGACTCGGGGCGCCGCGAGCTGGCGGCTACCTCACAATCTGGCTTGTCGGCCCAGCAGCACACCGCCGAACGCGGCCACGGCCCGATCGACGTCCCCATCGTCAACACCGCCACCGTCCTCCTCCACCTCGCACGGACACCGACCAAGTCGCCGAATTGCTGCTCACCGTCGGCGACACCGCTCTCGCGGTGGTCCGCGGGTGGACTGGGAATGGTCCGCCTGCGGGACCACTCGCAGCGACCCTTCGGCGGCCGCCTGGAGCCGTTACGCCAGGGAGGAGGCGTGACGGCTTCAGGCAGGCGGCGACAGTGCCGGAGCGGGGAGCGGGCGTCCCACGGGTTGGCCGGGTGGCCCGAGGCGGGCCACCCGGGAGAGCGCCATCGACAAAGCGAACGCTGGTCCGGCAACACCCTCAACTGGAAGCCTGTCCGCGTCGTCTGCCTCAACCCTGAGCGTGACTCCGCTGATTCCAAAGCGAGACACGCCATTACCCTCGCTCTTGCTACCGCTGCCGCCATTATTCATTGCGTTCCTTCCAGACTGAGCCGAGGGTCGTCATCCGATTCGAATTTTCCCGGACGGTCCGAGCCGCTCGCGGGAGCGCACTATCCGCGCTGCGATACGAATGCCATTACGAGCGAGCGCGATCTTTTCGACGATGCGGGTGAACGTCGCCTGGTCCGAACACTGGACGATGACCGCGACGAACCGGTTGAGGAGCTCGCGGGCCGCCGCGTCACGCTCGCCCGGCAGGGCCGCGACGAGCCTGGCCATCTCGTCGGCGATTTGGGCGCTGGTGACACCGGAGCGCAGCTTCAAGGCCCACTCGAGCAAGCTGCCGAGGATCTCCGGGAGTTGTCGGCACACCGCGAAATCGCGGGCGTCGAACCTGCGGATGAGCGCCAACGCGGCGCGGTCGGACCGTTGAAATGCGCTCCGCAGCCGGTCCTGCGCCGCGTGTTCCAGGGCGGCCTGGTGGTCAGCTCGCGCCATCAGTGCGACCTCGACGCCGGTCCTCAGGCGCTCGTCCGGCGCAGCCTCGGCCTTCCCGGTCGTGGCGGCCGCGACCTTGTCCGGCTCGAAGAACGCGGAGGATATCACCCGCACCACCAGATAGAGCCCCGCGCCGACTGCGAACACGATGATGAACGGGACGTACGCGCCGGGGGGGCCCACGGCCCGCGGCCACCCGGGTGATCATGCTGTCGCGAGAGGGGTCCATGGTCGGTCGGGCCTCGGCAAGCCGTGGATCTGCGTCCTCATCCCCTTCAGTTCGTGTGGGTGATGAAGCCGGCGCCGTTTGAAGCGTGTAGAAGCACCGTACAACCGGAGAACGTCGCTATGTCGGCCTTGCCGTCCCCGGTGAAGTCACCAGCGCCGGTGAAAGACGCGCTACCCCACGTGTCGGGGACGAGCCAGTTCTTGCTCGTGAACCCCGAGCCCGTGGACAGCTTAATGTACACGCTTCCCCCCTTCGCCGAGGCGATGTCGGTGCGTCCGTCGCCGTTGAAGTCCTCGGCCCACGTGTAGCCTGCACTGCCCCAGGCGTTGGTCACGGCCCACGCCTTGCTGGTGAAGCCGGAGCCGGTCGAGAGCTTCATATAGACGCTTCCCGAGTGCGCGGACGCGATGTCGGTCAGCCCGTTGCCGTCGAAGTCGCCGGTAAGGGTGTATCCCTCTCCGCCCCAGAGATCATCCACGGGCCACGTTTTACTGGTGAAGCCGGAGCCGGTCGAGAGCTTCATGTAGATGCTCCCTCCGTAGGCGGAGGCGATATCGGTGCGGTCGTCGCCGTTGAAGTCGCCGGTGAACGTGAAGCCGGCGCTGCCCCACTGGCTCGAAACGGAGTAGGTATTGCTGGTGAACGAGGCGCCGGAGGAGGTGTGCACGTAGAGCACGCCGCTAATGGCCGAGGCTATGTCCGCCCGTCCGTCGCGGTTGAAATCGCCAGTGAACGTGTAGCCTGCGCTGCCCCAGGCGTTGGGCACGAGCCAGGATCCGGCCGCCGTTGGCGGGGCGCGGCGACCCGGCGTCGCTAGACGTGGTCCGCGGACCGCGGTGAACGGGCGACGCCCGTCAGCACGTGCAGCGCAACTCTGGCATCAGGACGAGCGCGCCGCGCCCGTCGACCTCATTGCTGTTTGACATCGATCCTCCTGAGCGCTTGGTAGCGCCTCGAGGCCGATGCAGTCACGATGCGTCAGACCGTA
>Ga0075163_10007356_pt1 | contig 14562 bp, 9 predicted proteins | sample JI1023141ADNA_FD_71478 | JGI IMG/M metagenome (GOLD analysis project Ga0075163, IMG submission 71478) | Wastewater effluent complex algal communities from Wisconsin, to seasonally profile nutrient transformation and Carbon sequestration -... | ecosystem: Engineered > WWTP > Effluent > Algae...
CGCCGACCTGGGCCAGCAGCCCCGACAGGTCGAGCTTGCCGGTGAAGATGCCGATCGAACCGGTCACGGTCATCGGATCGGCGAAGATCACGTCGCAGCCGGCGGCGATGAAGTAGCCGCCCGACGCGGCGACGTCGCCCATCGAGCACACGATCGGCTTGACCCCGCGGGTCGCGAACACCTCGCGCGAGATGACCTCGGAGGCGAGCGCGCTGCCGCCGGGCGAGTCGATGCGCAGGACGATCGCGCCGATCGCCGGGTCGAGGCGGGCCGCGATCAGCGCGCTGGCCAGCGACTGCGCGCCGACCAGCCGCCGGCCGACCAGCGGCAGCACCCGCGACCGGCCGCCGACGATGTCGCCGTCGGCGTAGATGACCGCGATCGCCGGCCGCACCCAGCGATCGTCCTTCTCGACCGGGGCGCGACCGACCGGCGCCAGCCCGCCCAGCTCCTGCGCCACCAGCGCGCCGATCCGCTCGGGGGTGGCGACCTCGTCGATCATCCGCTGGTCGTGCTCGAGCTGGCCGGCGCTGTACGGGCCGCCGTCGACCAGCGCGTTCACCACCGCCGGGTCGAGGCGGCGGCCGCCGGCGAACCCGGCGACGAACGTCGCCCACCAGCTATCGTAGATGTCCTCGCGCATCCGGGCGGCGGCGTCGCTCGGACCGGTGGCGGTGTAGGCCTCGGGCGCGCTCTTCCACGCGCCGATCTTCTCGATCTGGACGGCGGCGCCCAGCCGATCGAGCGCGCCCTTCCAGTACAGCGTGGTCGCCGAGATGCCGGTCAGGCGGACCCCGCCGGCCGGGTCGAGGTAGATGCGATCGGCGGCGGTGGCCAGCCAGTAGTCGCGGGTCGAGGCCGCCACCAGGTAGACGAACACCCGCTTGCCGCCGGCGCGCACGCCCGCGAGCTCGCGCCGCAGCTCGTCGACGGTGGCCCAGCCGGCGTCGACGCCGTCGACGGTCAGGACCAGCGCCTGCACCGCCGGATCGCGGGCGATGGCGCGCAGCCGGACGACGACGTCGGTCAGCGCGCGGCTGCCGATCGCGCCGCTCAGATCGACCCGCTCGATCCGCAACGAGTGGCCCTGCACCGCCGGCATCGGCCGCGCCGCCCAGCGGACGATCGCGGTGCCACCGACCGCCCGGCCGTCGCCGCGCTCGTCGATCCGGCCGGCGCCGTAGAGCGCGGCGCCCCAGCGGCCGAACGACAGCTCGAGGCCGGCGGCGATCCGCAGCTCGCGGCCGTCGACCTCGGCGACCCCGGCCGGGCTGGTGTCGCGGGCGGCGAGCGCGCGGCTCTCGCCGGTGGCAGTGACCACCACGCCGCGCGCGATCCGGGCCGACAGCCGGGCCCAGCCGTCGAGGTCGCCGCCGACCTCGCCGACCCGGCCGCCGAGCGCGAGGTCGAGGCGATCGGTGCCGAGCGGCCGGGCGACCAGCTCGAGCTCGTAGCGGCGCTGGGCGGCGCCGCCGTCGTAGGCCGGCGCGCCGACGTCGCGGATCACCGCGCCGAGCGCGAGGTGGTTGCCGAACCGGCGGCTGGCGCCGAGGTCGAAGGTGTCGACGCCGGCGGCCGGGCCGTCGCCGAGCAGGTGGCGCCAGCCGGCCCCGACGCCGAACCCGCGGATCGACATCGACGCCGCCAGGCTGAGGCGGGCCGGCCGGCCCGGGTCGGGGGTGAGGCTCGACCGCGCCGGCCGCAGCAGCTCGAAGCCGGCGCCGACGCCGAGCCGCGGCAGCAGGCCGCCGCCCAGCCGGGTCGCGCCGTACACGCCGAGGCCGGTGCCGGCGCTGGCGGTGGCGTCGGGATCGAGGCCGGTGGCGGCGAACACCAGGCCGGCGCCGTCGAGGAGCTGGAGGCCGCCGGGGTTGGCGACCACCGCCCGCGGATCGTGGTCGCCGGCCAGCGGCGTCGCCGGCAGCTCGAGGCCGCCGGTCGGCTCGTCGACGTAGCGCCGGTCGGGCACCTGCGCCGCCGCCGGCGGCGCGACGCCCGGTGCGAGCAGCCCGACGGCAGCGGCGACGACGACGGCGGCGGGACGGTGCACCGGGCGAGGGTATACTCTGGCCGTCGCCGTGCGCACCCCGACCAACCTCGTCGCCATCGCCGCCATCGCCGCCATCGCCGCCACCGGCCTGACCGCGGCGTGCGGTGGCCACGCCGCGACCTCCGCGCCGACCGCCGGCGCCGCCGGCCCCCACGCCGGCCACCACGCCGACCACGCCGACCACGGCTTCGGCGACGCCGCCCGCTGGGCCGAGGTGTTCGACGATCCGGCCCGCGACGAGTGGCAGCGCCCCGACGAGGTGGTCCGCTTGCTCGGGGTCGGCCCCGGGCTGACCGTCGCCGACGTCGGCGCCGGCACCGGCTACTTCGAGCGCCGGCTCAGCCACCAGGTCGGCTCGGCCGGTCGGGTCCTCGCGCTCGACGTCGAGCCGGCGATGGTCGCGTACCTCGAGGAGCGCGGCCGGCGCGAGATGTGGCGCGGCGTCGAGGCCCGGCTGGTGCCCGGCGACGACCCGCAGCTCGGCGAGGCCGACGTCGATCGCATCCTGATCGTCGACACCTGGCACCACCTGCCCGATCGCGCCGCGTACGGCGCCAAGCTGGCCCGCGCGCTGCGGGCCGGTGGCCAGCTCGCGGTGGTCGACTTCACCCCCGACGCGCCGATGGGCCCGCCGCCGGCGATGCGGCTGACCGCCGAGCAGGTCGCGGCCGAGCTCGGCGCCGCCGGGCTCGAGGCCACCATCGTCGACGAGACCCTGCCCCACCAGTACATGGTGCTGGCGGTCCGGCCGATCCGCGCCGCCCCGCCGCCGATCGGGTCCCAAGCCGGCCGATGACCGCGGCCGCCCGAGTCCGGACCGCGCTGGTCGCGAGCGTCGTCGGCGCCGGCTTGCTGGTCGGCTGCGGCGGCGCCCACCCGGCGCGGCCGCGCTCGGCGCCGGTGGCCATGACCGTGCCCGCCCTCGACGGCGGCGAGCTCGACCTCGCCAGCCTGCGCGGCAAGGTGGTGGTCATCCACGCCTTCACCACCTGGTCGGTCGCCGCCCAGCTCGACGTCGAGCAGCTGGTCGCCGCCGACGCCGCCGCCGACGTCGTGGTGGTCGGCCTCGCCCTCGACGCCGACGGCCGGGTCCTGGTCGCGCCCTGGCGGGCGGCCGGGGACGTCACCTACCTGGTCGCGCTGGCCGACGACGCGATCCGCGCCGGCCGCAGCGTCCTCGGGCCGCTGCCCGAGGTGCCGACCACCTTCGTCCTCGACGGCGAGGGCCGGATCGTGACCCGGGTCGAGCGCCAGCTCGGGCCCGGCGAGCTCGCCCGCCTGATCGCGGCCGCCCGGATCTGACCGCGGCGACCGGCCTCACCGGCGGCGACGCGCGCGGCGATCGCGCGCGTGTTATCGTCGGCGCGATGCGGGCCCTCGCCCTGGTCAGCCTGGTGCTCGCTGGCCCGATCACGTCCGCCCTGGCCGACGTCGCGCCCGCGCCCGACGCGCCGGGGCCGACCGACGGCGCCCGCCCCGCCCACGCCATCGGCCCGATCGTCCTCACCGGCTCCGGCGAGGTGCCGCCGCAGTTCGTCGACAAGCTGCGGATCGACGCCCAGGCCGCGCTCGCCAGCACCGACGCCCGGACCGTCGCGCCCGACGCGGTCGCCGCCATCCTGCGCACCATCCCGGAGCTGGCGACCTGCACCACCCGCGCGTGCGTCGCCCGCTTCGCGCTGGCCACCGCCGCCACCCGCATCGTCACCACCCGGATCGCGGTCACCGGCGAGCTGTTCGACATCGTGGTCGAGCTGCTCGACGAGCAAGGCCGGCCGCTGCGCCGGCGGACCACCCGCTGCGTCGCCTGCACGCTGACCGAGGCGATCGGCCGGACGGCGACGGCGGTCCGCGCCCTCGCCGGCGACGAGCACGACGACGAGGTGTCGGTGACCATCCGGTCGCGGCCGGCCGACGCCACCGTCGCCATCGACGGCGCCGCGGTCGGCACCACGCCGTGGGCGGGTGCCTTGGTCGCCGGCCCCCACCGGGTCGAGGTCACCGGCGGTCGCGCCGCGGTCCGCGAGCTGTTCGTCGAGGCCGGCGCGCCGGTCCAGCTCGTCGTCGACGTCGGCGGCCCCCGCCGGTTCGGCTGGATGACCTACGGCGCCGCCGGCGTCGGCGTGGCGGCGGTGATCGGCGGGGTCGCGCTCCTGTCCCTCGACGGCGACGGCACCTGCGCCGAGGCGTCGTGCCCGCGGGTGTACGAGACCACCACCACCGGCTGGTCGGCGACCGCGCTCGGCGTCGCCGCGCTCGGCGCCGCCGGCTGGATGTTCTGGCACGATCGCCACGCCGGCCACGCCGCGGTCGTGCCCACCGACGGCGGCGCCGCCGCGGTCGTCAGCGGCCGCTTCTGAGCGGCCGCCGGCCCTTCAGCGCGCGTGGGGCGGCAAGCCGAGCTTCTTGAGCGTGGCGTCGAGGGAGCTGGGCACCTCGGGATCGTCGGGCCGATCCTTGAGCACGCGCTCGTAGTGCATGCGCGCGGCCTGGTAGTCGCCCTTGCGGAAGTAGGCGTTGCCGAGCAGCTTGCGGGCCGGGACGCCGCCGCCGAAGCGCAGCGCGGTGGTCGCGGCGTCGAGCGTGGCGTCGACGTTGCCGTTCTCCCACGACGCCTTGGCCAGGCCGAAGTAGGCCTGGCGGAGGAGCTGCTTGCTCGCGATCAGCCGCTGGTACTGCTCGATCGCGCCGGCCCAGTTGAGCTCGCGCGCCATCCGCTCGGCGCTGGCCAGGATGGCGGCGGCCTCCTTGGCCGCGCGCTCGTCGTCGCCCTGAGCCTCGGCGCTGCCGCTGCCGGTGCCGCTGCCCGCGGGGTCTCCGGAGCCGACGGGGCGCACCTGCGGCTTGCCGCCATCGTGCGGCCCGCCCGGCGTGCCCGAGCCGCCGGTCGACCCGGCGGTCGATCCGGCCGACGATCCGCCCGACGAACCCGGGACCGGGCCCGGCCCTGGATCGCGATCGATCGCCGTCGCCGATGCGGCGTCGGTCGTGATCATCGCCGCGGCGCCCGCGTCGACGGCCACCGACGGCACCGCCGCCGCGTCGGCGTCGTTCGCCGTGGCCGGCAGCGCCCCGCGGCTGGCGGCCTCGCCGCGACCGCGGCCGCGCTCACCGGCGGCGACGTAGAGCAGCACGCCCAGGCCGGTCAGGACCGCCAGGGTCAGCGCGATCCACGCCACGGTCGCCGCGCTCGAGCGCTTGCGCACCGCCAGGCTGGTCTCGAGATCGCCCAGGCTGTCGTCGGCGGAGCGGGCCGAGCCCGACGGCCGCGCCTCGGGCACCGCCGCCGGCACTCGCGGCGTCGGCGCGGTCTGGGTCGGCGCCAGCGCCGGCGCCGGCGTGGCCAGGGCCGGGTTCGAGGCCGGGCTGGCCGGCGGCAGGGTCAGCCCCGGCGACGACATCGACGGCGACGGCCGCAGGGTCGCGCCCGAGTCGATCACCCGGCCCGACAGCCCGGGGTTGAGGCTGGCGACCATGTGGTGGTCGGGCGCCATGCCCAGCACCTGCGCCACCGCCACGCCGCGCCCGCCCAGGCACTTCATCAGCTCGTACTCGAACGCCTCCATCGTCGGCGGGCGGTGGTCGGGGTTGCGGGCCATCGCCTGCATCACCAGCGCCGACACCGCCGGCGGGATCGTCGACCGCAGCTCGATCGGCGGCGCCGGATCGAGGGTCGCCTTCTTGGTCAGGATCTCCATGAAGTTGTCGCCCTGGTAGGGCGCCAACCCGGTCAGCATCTCGTAGAGGATCGCGCCCAGCGCGTAGACGTCGCAGCGGGCGTCGGCGGCGCGGCCGGCGGCCTGCTCGGGCGCCATGTACTCGGGCGTGCCCATCGCCATGCCCGGGCTGGTCAGGCGGCGCTCGCGCGCCTCCTCGGCCTCGGTGGTCTTGGCGATGCCGAAGTCGAGCACCTTGACGAAGTCGTGGTTGCCGTCGCGGTGGGTGAGGTAGATGTTCTCGGGCTTGAGGTCGCGGTGGATGATGCCGGCGGCGTGGGCGGCGGCCAGCGCCCGGCAGATCTGGGCCGCGATCCGCAGCGCCCGCGCCGGATCGAGGGCGTCCTCGCGCTCGATCACGCTGCCCAGCTCGACGCCCTCGAGGTACTCCATGACGAAGTACGCCGAGCCGGCGGCGGTGGTGCCGGAGTCGGTGACGTCGACGATGTGAGGGTGGCCGATCTTCGACGCCGCCCGGGCCTCGCGCCGGAAGCGCTCGACCAGGTCGGGCATCCGGCTGTAGCTGGGGTGGAGGACCTTGAGCGCCACCCGCTTGCCGATGTCGATGTGCTCGGCGAGGTAGACCTTGCCCATCCCGCCCTCGCCGACCAGCTCGACCACCCGGTAGCGGCCATCGACGATCTGGCCGACGATCGGCTGCGAGTCGGACGCCGGCTCGGCGGCGGCCGCCGCGGCCAGCGCGCCCGACGAGCGATCGCCGAAGCGATCGCCGGCGCGATCGTCGCTGCGGCTGGAGGCCCGCTCGCCGTCGCCCGACCCGCGCTCGGCCCGACGATCGTTCTGCCGCCGCCGATCGAGGGTCTCGGCGCCGCGGTCGGTCGAGCGCCGGCCGATCGAGCCCGGCTGCCGGATCGCGGTCGCGCCGGCCGAGCCGGCGTCGAGCACGCTGTGGCCGACCGGCCGCTCGAGCAGCTGGCGCAGCTCGTGGGTCGGCGGCAGGGTCATCGCCCGCTTGCGGACGTTGTCGACCATCGCCTCGCGCTCGAGCCGATCGCCGTCGATGTCCTCGATGAACAGGTCGCGGATGAAGTCCGACATCCGGGTGGCGTCGACGGTCGGGGCGTTGACCGCCAGCCAGCCCTGCAGCGCCTGCCGCAGCTCCTCGCAGCTCGGGAAGCGATCGGCGCGATCGGCGGCCAGCGAGCGCAGCACGATCTCGTCGAGCTCGGGCGGCACCCGCGGCGCGCGCTTGCTCGGCCGCAGCACCTCGGGGTTCTTGGCCCGGGTCAGGAGGTCCTGGGGCTGCTCCTTGCCCGGCGGGAACAGCTGCCGGCCGGTGAGCAGCTCCCACAGCACGATACCGGCGGCGTACTGATCGCTGCGACCGTCGAGCGCTTCGCCGCGCGCCTGCTCGGGCGACATGTACGCGACCTTGCCGTAGATGATGCCGGGCGCGGTCTTCTCCAGCTTGAGCGTCGACGACGCCAGGCCGAAGTCGGTCAGCTTGACCTCGCCGGTGAACGACACCAGCACGTTGGGCGGCGAGATGTCGCGGTGGACGAGCTGGAGGTCGGGGAACGAGTGGGCGTAGGCCAGGCCGCGGCACAGCTCCTTGACGATGTAGACCGCGATGTCGACCGGGAACGCGACGCCCTTCTTGGCGCACCGGTTCCAGACCGCGCGCAGGTCGCGGCCCTCGACGAAGTCCATGGCCAGGAACAGCTCGCCGTCGACCTGGCCGGCGTCGAACACCGGGATCAGGTTGCCGTGCGACAGCTTGACCACGACCTTGGCCTCGTCGCGGAAGCGGGCGACGTACTCGGCGTCGGCCAGGTGCGGCAGGACGGTCTTGATGACCATCAGCCGCTCGAGGCCGCGATCGCCGGCGACGGCGAGATACAACGCGCCCATCCCGCCCTGGGCCAGGGGGCCGAGCAGGTGGTACTTCCCGAAGCGCCTCGGGTACTTGTCCAGGCTGTGAACGGAGCTGGGCATGCGAGCGTCAGCAGACGAGGGCACGGTCGGGCGTCTTGTCAGGAACCCCAGGGAGCCTACCACGCACCCTCGCCGGGCCACCAATTCTCGGCCGGGTGGGCGATCGCGCCCGCGGGCGCCTGTACCATGCGCGACAGCATGACGGGTGCCCGCGTCCTGGTCATCGACGACAGCCCGACCATCACCCGGGTGGTCCAGCTCGTGCTGACCAAGGCCGGCTACGACGTGGTCTCGGCCACCGACGGCGAGGCCGGCCTGGCCGAGGCCCGGGCCAACCGGCCCGACCTGATCCTGCTCGACTTCGTGATGCCGCGGCTCAACGGCTACCAGGTGTGCCGGGAGCTGGCCGCCGATCCCGCCCTGCGCGACGTGCCGGTGGTCCTGCTCAGCGCCAAGGGCGATCAGGTCGGCGAGCGGTTCGTGAAGGTGATGGGCATCGTCGACTACATCACCAAGCCGTTCGCGCCCGAGGCGCTGACCGCGGTGGTCCAGCACACGGTGGCCAAGTACGGCGGGCGCCACGCCGCCGGCGGCGACACCGTGCCGGTCGAGGGCGTCGACGAGCGAGCGCGGGCCGGGGCGCTGGCCGAGCTGCGGTCGCAGATCGCCGACGCGGTCGGCGCCCGGGTGGCGGCGCTGTTCGCCCTCGCCGGCGCCGCCGATCCCGACGGCGCCGCCGATCGCGACGGCGCCAGCGGGCGGATCCCGACCGACGCCGGCGCGATCGCCGACGCCGCCCGCTCGGCGCTCGACGATCACAGCCTGGGCCAGATCCTGGCGTCGATCGACATCCCGGCCGCGATCGGCGGCGGCTCGGCCCTGACCGGCGACCTGCAGTTCATCCCGCTGGCCGAGGTCCTGCAACTGCTCGATCAGCAGGAGCAGACCGGCCTGCTCACCGTCACCCGCGGCGCGGCCGAGGTCGGCCTCCACTTCCGCCGCGGGCGGATCGATCAAGCGCTGGCGATCGGCCTGGCCGACGACCTCCTGCTCGGCCGCTTCCTGGTCGACGCCGAGGTCCTGATCGCCGACGAGCTGGAGAGCGCGCTCGACGCCCTGCCCGAGGGCAGCCGCCTGATCGGTGGCCACCTGGTCCGCGGCGGCATCATCACCGCCCACGATCTGACCACCGCGCTGGCCCGGCAGAGCCGCGAGCTGGTCTACGAGGCGCTGCGGTGGCGGACCGGCCGCTTCCGCTTCGCCGCCGGCTCGCCGCCGCCGCCGTCGGTGGTCGAGGCCCGGCTCGAGCTCGACGTCCAGGCGATCCTGATGGAGGGCTTCCGCCGGGTCGACGAGTGGCACCTGATCGAGCGCGAGATCGCCGACTTCGAGCTGGTGTTCCTCCGCAACGAGGACGCGGTGGCCCAGATGGGCCGCGGCCGGCTCACCCGCGAAGAGCTGGCGATCCTCGAGCTGGTCAACGGCAAGAACTCGATCAAGGACATCGTGCGCAAGTCGCGGATGGGCAGCTTCGAGGTGTCCAAGATGTTGTTCCGCCTGCTGTCGATCAAGCTGGTCCGCCGCCGGGTCCAGCCGGTCGCGATCTGAGCACACGAGCGCAGCGAGGGTGCGAAGTAACAAGGAGCGCTGCTGTGGCCGCGTAAGGTCGGGCCGCGCCGACCGCGCCCCCGATTCATTCACGGTCTCCAGGGACCCGAACGTCAGTGAGGGTCCGAAGGAACAAGGAGCGCCGCCGTGGCCGCGTAAGGGCCCGCCGACCGCGCCACCGCCGATTCGTTCTGCCAGCGTCGTGAATCGGCGCCGCGGCCCGCCGCCAGCCACGCCGCCCTCACGGACCGACGTGGCGTTCATTCCGTGCGGTGCGCAGGCGCGCACCGAGACGAGCGCGCACGGGCGAACCGGCTCGATGTGCCCGGGAGGCCCGGTCAGCGCGTCCCCCGGCCCGCCGCCGGTAACAGGGGACACGAGCCGGCGACGGTACGCCCCTTGCTGAGGTCGACGGCATGCACAACAAGCCTTCCTTGATGTTCGTCCTCGGCGCCGCCCTCCTCGCCTTCGCCGCCTGCGGCGACGACGGCACCACCGTCGGCGGCGACGAATCCCACCTGTCCGGGCGCGCTGGCTCCGAGGGCCGGCCGTCGGCCGGGGTGACGGTGGAGGCCCACGCGGTCGCCGCCGACGGCACCCTGACCCTGCTCGGCGACACCACCGTCGGCGCCGACGGTCGCTACACGATCGACGTCGAGGTCCCGGCCAGCGCGGTCGCGCTCGAGCTCCGCACCGCCGAGGCCTCGGCCCAGGCGGTGATGGTCAGCGCCGACGAGCTGGCCGCGGCCGGTGACACCACGCTGGTCGTGCCGCCGATCGACGCCGCCGCCACCTTCGCCGCCGACGTCTACGTCAGCGCCCGCACCTCGGGTGACACCACGCTCGACCTCGGCACCCTCGATCTGATGATGTCGCCGGCGCTGTCGGCCAAGCTGATCGCGACCGCCAACCACAACGCCGCGGTCGACGCCGCCGCCGACGCCGCGATCACGGCCCAGGCGGCGTGGGAGCGCGCCCTCGCGATCGACGCCGGCGGCGACGCCACCGTGGCCGCCGACGCCATGCTCGACGCCCAGCTCGCCCACGCCATCGCGCTCGACGCCGCCGGCACCGCCGCCGCGGCGGCCGCCGCCTACGCCACCTACGTGAAGGCGACGGTCGACGGCCACGCCACCGCCGGCTACGACGGCGATCAACTGGCGCTCGCCGCCAGCGCCGCGACGACCGCGATGGTCAACGGCACCCAGAGCGTGGCCGGCACCGCCACCGCCCAGCTCGCGGTCCTGCAGGCCAACGCGACCAGCGCCTCGGTCGACGACGGCGTGGTGCTGATCGGCGGCACCGACTGGAGCGCGGTGACCACCGCCGGCGCGACCTTGCGGACCACCGCCGCCACCGCCGCCAGCGACGCCGCGGCGATGACCGCGTTCGCCACCTACCAGACCGCGGTCAACGGCGCGATCGCGGCCCAGACCCAGCTCGCGGCGCCGGCGATGACCGCGCTGGCGACCGACATCGACGCCGCGGCGGTGACCCTGACCGCGCAGCTCCGCGCCGCCACCACCGCCACCGCGATCGTCGACGCGCTGGTCGCGTACCGGACCGCGGTCGCCAGCGCCGCCCACCTCACCGTGTTGACCACCGCCGGCGTGACCGCGCCCGGCGCCGCCGCGTCGCTGCAGGTGATGGCCGACGTCGAGGCCGCGACGCACTGAGGACCCGAACGCAGTGAGGGTCCGAAGGATCAAGGAGCGCCTCCACCGCTGCGTAAGGGCGGCCCGCGCCTCCGCCGCCACCTGACGATCGGGTCGGCCGCGAGCGATCAGCGAAACGGGCGGGCCGCGGCCGACGGTTGCAGCCGGGCGGCGAACACGCCCTCGGGGTGGGTCAGCGCCAGCCCGGTGGCGCGCACGGTGGCGGCGCCGGCGTGGTCGCCGCGGGCGTCGAGCGCCCGGGCCAGGCGATCGTGGGCCACCGGGCTACCCCTGCGCGCCGCCAGGTGGGCGCGCGCCGCCTGCTCGGCGGCGTCGAGCGACCCGGCGGCGAGCGCGGCCAGGGTCATCGCCGACAGCCGGCGGGCGCGGACGCCGTCGGCCAGCGCCCCGTCGGCCAGCGCCTCCGCGGCCGGGCCGAGGTCGGTGACCTGCCCGCGCAGCGCGGCCAGGGCCGCCGGGTCGAGATCGCCGCGCGCCAGCCGGGCCTCGATCGCGTGCAGCGCGTGGAGGATGGCCAGCACGTCCGGCGGGGCCGGCGGCTCGATGGTGGCGAGGGCGGCCAGCGCCTCGTCGGGATGGCCGAGGTCGACCAGCAGGCCGCCGAGGTCGATCGCGTCGACCGGCTCGCGATCGGCCGGCGCGATCGCGCGCAGCGCGGCGACCGCGCTGTCGAGATCGTCGAGCCCGACCGCGAGCTCCATCGAGCGGCGGAGGAACGGTCGGTGGCGGCGACCGAGCTCGATCGCGGCGCGGAGCATCGGTCGGACACGGGCGTAGGGCGCCCGTGGGCCGAGGGCGATCAGCGCGCTGTGCAGCGCCTCGGCGTGGCGGCTGACCTCGCCAGCCTTGGTGGCCTCGTCATCGAGGATCTGGTCGCAGAGATCGATGCAGACGTCGCAGATGAAGACCCGGGGGCCGGCGACCAGCTTGCGGACATGGCGGCGGTGCAGGCCGCAGAACGAGCAGCACAGGTCGGCGTCGGCGTCGGGCGCCGGGGCCCGCCCGAGCACGCGCTTGATCCACGACACGCCGCGCCCCGCTCAGGAAGCGAAGGCCTCGTCGACCAGCCGCTTGACCACGGCGCCGTCGGCGCGGTCGCCGTACTGCTTCTTGATGGTGCCGATCACCCGGCCGGCCATCTTGGGGTCCTTGGCCGGCAGCGCGGCGACCGCGGCCGCGATCGCGGTCTTGAGCTCGCCCTCGTCGACCCCGGCGGGCAGCATGGTGGCGCACCAGGCGAGCTCGAAGTCGATCTGCTCGACCTGCTCCTTGCCCCGATCGCCGACGGCGACGAACTCGGCGCGCGCCTTCTCCATGTTCTTGCGGTAGCTGCGGATGACGTCGAGGATGAGCGCGTCGTCGACCTGGCCGGTGAAGCCGGGGGCGGTGCGCCGCTCCATGATCTTGGTGTTGATCATCCGCACCAGGTTGGCGGAGGCGCTGTCCTTCGCCTTCATCGCGGCGGTGAGCTGCTGACGGAGCTGGGTCTCGAGGCTGTCGGCCATGGCCGGGACATAGCCTGGATCGCCGGCCGCCGCCACGCCCGCGGCGCCGCGGGTTGAGCCGGATCCCACGGCGGCGCGGCCCGCCGAGCGGGTCAGGCTTCGCCAGAGAACAGGCGGGCCTGGCCGACCACCAGCCGGGGCCGGTGCTTGCCACGCCGGGTCCGACGGTGCTCGACCCGGTCGCCGAGCACGCTGGTCGGCGGGGCGAGGGTCAGCGGCGCCACCGCCGCCTCGGCCGGGGTGGCGACCGGGACCGAGACCGCCGGCGTGACGACCGGCGCGACCTCGACCGCGGCGGTGCCGTCGCCGGTCAGGGCCTCGAGGCTGCGCCACGGCTCGTCGCCGACCACCCGACCGATCGCGTCGGCCAGATCGTCCTCGCGCGGCAGGGTCTGGACCACCGCGGCCCGGCTGAGCCCGTCGTCGCCGTGGAGCTGGATCGTGACCTCGACGGTGTCGTCGATCGCGCGACCGCGCCCGACCAGGCGCCGGGCCAGCCGCCGGGCGATGGCCTCGACCGCGCCGCCCAGGCCGCGCTCGGCGTCGAGGGTGGCCCGCTCGGTGATCGGCCCGCCCGGCCGGTACGCGGTGAGCGTGGTGCCACCGTCGCCCCGGGCCAGCGCCTGGAAGTCGGCGTCCCACGGGTGCGCCACCGACGGCGGCGGCAGCTCGGCGAAGGCGCCGAGGGTGCGCACGCCGAGGGCCTCGAGCATGTGCTGGATCTCGGGGGCGAGCGACAGCAGGCCGAGCGAGTGCGGGGCGAGGAACGCCGCCGATCCGCCGCGCGGCACGCACACCACCGCCTCGTCGCTGGCGCCGGCGGCGCCGTGGCCGCCGGACGTCGACGCGGCGACGTAGGCGGTGAAGCGGTCGTCGGCGATGCCGATCCGGCCGCGCAGGCCGTGGACCGCGAGCAGCTCGGCGACCCGGGCGGCGAACCAGCCGCCGCGCTTGCCGACCGGCACCTCGAGGTAGAGCGCGTGGTGCTGACCGCGCACCGGCCCGCCGAGGTCGACCCGGGCGGCCACCGCCAGCAGGCTGTCGGCGACGGCGGCGAGCAGCCGGCGCTCGTCGGCGACATCGGCGACCAGGCAGGTCAGCCCGGGCACCAGCGCGCGCGCCGTGGCCGCGGTCATCTGCGGCCGGACGCCGAGCGACCACGCCGCGCGCGAGCACGCCACCACCAGCGGGGCGCCGATCGCGTGGGTGCCGCCGAGGTGCGAGACGACCGCGATCGCACCGAGCGGCGCGCGATCGACGTCGAGCGAGGCTCCGCCGGGGGCCGCGGTGAGCGCGGCCTGGAGCGGGAACGAGGGGAGGTAGACGCAGGCGATCCGCATGGCGAAGGTCTTACGCTACTGGTCTGATGTTCAGTATTACCACAGATCGGGTCGGTCGTCCTGCTTCAAGTTCTAACTAGTCGAAACGACTTGCGCTAGCATGCCTCATGGCGCGCGTTGACGACCCCGATGTTCAGTCCTCGCCGAGCGCGCGGATCAGCCCGACCGCCCACTACACCGGCTACACCTGGCTCGCCCACGGCCTCTCGCATCCGAGCTTCGCGACGCCGGCCGGTCGCCTGCTCTACCGCGCGCTGACCCCGCTCAACCGCGTCCTCGCCGCCGCCCGCCAGCCCAACCTCGACGGCCTGCTGCTCGCGCGCCACCGCCTGATCGACGCGCTGCTCGAGCAAGCGATCGTCGCCGGCGAGATCGGCCAGGTGATCGAGGTGGCGTGCGGGCTGTCGCCGCGCGGCCACCGGTTCGCCGCCCGCCACGGCGACCGCCTGACCTACGTCGAGGCCGATCTGCCGGCGATGGCGGCCCGCAAGCGCGCCATCCTCGCCCGCGCCGGCGGGACGTCGGCCCACCACCGCGTCGTCGACGTCGACGCCACCGCCGACGACGGCCCGCGCTCGCTGACCGGCATCGCCGCCACCCTCGATCCCACCCGCGGCACCGCCATCATCACCGAGGGCCTGCTCAACTACTTCCCCGCCGCGGCGGTGACCGGGATGTGGGCGCGGTTCGCCGCCGCGCTCGCCCGCTTCCCGCGCGGTCGCTACCTGTCCGACCTCCACGTCGCCGGCTCGACCCCGGCGGTGGAGCGCG
>Ga0075163_10007357_pt1 | contig 14562 bp, 18 predicted proteins | sample JI1023141ADNA_FD_71478 | JGI IMG/M metagenome (GOLD analysis project Ga0075163, IMG submission 71478) | Wastewater effluent complex algal communities from Wisconsin, to seasonally profile nutrient transformation and Carbon sequestration -... | ecosystem: Engineered > WWTP > Effluent > Algae...
CGGCGAATGGCGTCTTTCAGGCCCTGACGGATGAGCGCGTCCACCTTGGGGGCGCCGATGCGCGCGGCGTCGATGCGCGGATCGGACCCCGGCACGTACGCGCCGATCTGGATGAGATCGGCGGCGTCGGCGTAGGTGGCCACCAGATCGCGTGCGGCGCCGATGGCCGCCTGGTGCTCGGGGGTGCAGATGTCGGTGACCAGGCGCGAGACGCTGCGCAGGATGTCGATGGCCGGGAACACGCCGCGGTCGCCGAGCTTGCGCGAGAGCACGATGTGACCGTCGAGGATGCCGCGCACCGCGTCGGCGATGGGGTCGTTGAGATCGTCGCCCTCCACGAGAACCGTGTAAACCGCAGTGATCGACCCCGGTCCCTCGGTGTTGCCGGCGCGCTCGAGGAGCGTGGGCAGCGCGGCGAAGACCGAGGGCGTGTAGCCTTTGGTGAGCGGAGGCTCGCCGGCCGCCAGCGAGGCTTCGCGCAGGGCCATGGCGAAGCGGGTGACCGAGTCCATGACCAGGAGCACCGATTTGCCCTGATCGCGGAAGTACTCGGCGAGGGCGGTGGCGCGCAGGGCGCCGCGGACGCGCACGAAGGGCGATGCGTCGCTGGTGGCGGCCACCACGATGGACCGCGCGAGGCCCTCCTCGCCCAGGACGTTGCGCACGAAGTCTCCTACCTCGCGGCCGCGTTCGCCGATGAGCCCCACCACGATGACGTCGGCCTTGGTGTGCCGGCACAGCATGCCCAGGAGCGTGCTCTTGCCCACCCCGGTGCCCGCAAAGAGGCCCACGCGCTGCCCGCGTCCGAGCGGCAAGAGCGCGTCGATGGCGCGCACCGAGGTGACGAACGGATCGTGAATCGGGCGCCGCTTGAAGGGCGCCGGCGGCTCCGCGTGGAGCGGCGCGCGTCCCGATGCGGTGGGCCGCGGCCGGCCGTCGAGGGGCTCGCCGAAGGCGTCGATGACGCGCCCGAGGAGGCCGTCACCCACCTCGGCGAAGGCCGCATAGGGCTTCATGGTGACCCGCGCACCGGGCTCCACGCCGGCGGTGGAGCCGAGCGGGGCGCCCAGCACGCGACCTTCGCGAAAGCCGAGCACTTCCAGAAGAAGGCGTCGGGGCCCCATGTGGACCTCGAGCTGATTGCCCACCGCCGCCGTGATGCCCGAGACCTCCACCAGCATGCCGAGCACCTGGTGGACGCGGCCTTCCGGGCACGGCCCGCGCGCGGTCTTGGCGCGCTCCACGTAGGCGGAGAGATCGATGGGCCCGCGCGGTGAGGTGCTTTCCATGGCGGTCATCGGGGTCCTTGGGGGGTGACGCCGAGCGCCTCGGCCACCGAGTCGAGTCGACCTTCGGCGCTCGCGTCGACGCGGGTGACCGCGCCGCGGACGTCGCAGGCCATGGGCGGAAGAGCGGGGTCGACGACGACTTGCACGCCGCGGGCCCGGAGCTCGTCCCAGGCCGGCTCCGGAATGCGCGCCGCGAGATCGCGTCCGAGGGCCACCGTGTCGGTGCCCGAGGCCGCCGCCAGCTCGGCGGCCGCCCATTGGGTGTAGATCTCCGGTCGGAGGCGGAGCTCCTCGCCGACGACGCGCCGGGCGATGGCGACGGCCAAGCGCACCAGCTCGCCCTCGGCGTCGCGCAGGACCGCCTCGCGCGCCAACGCCAGGGCCGCGGTCGCCGCGTCGAGCGCATCCTGGGCGTGGGCGAGCTCCTCCTGGAGCGCGGCGATCTGCTCCTCGTAGAGCGGCCCGTCGTGGATCACCGGCTCCGGCATCGTGGCGGGCACCAGCCCATCGCCGGGCGGCGCGGGGCGCACCGAGGGCGCAGGCGGGCGCACCGAGGCTCGCGCCTCCGGAACGACGGGAGAGGCTCGCGGCGGGCGCTGGCTTTGGCCTGGCCTGGGCGGGCGCTGGCTCGGGCGCGGCTCCTTGGAGAGCCAGGTTCCCTCGGGGACGGTCTCGCGCTGCGCCCGCGGCGACATCCAGGAGGGACGTCGGGGTGCGCGTGCCGCTGCCAGCGCCTCCGGCGGCCGGCTGCCCGGCGGCCAGCGCATCATTCGTCACCTCGGCCGAGGTTGACGCGTCCGTCGCCCTCGAGCCGCAGGGCGACCTGCACCACCTCGATGCGTGCGGCCTCGACCTCGCTCTTCTTCACGTTGGTGAGCAGCTCGAGATCGTCGCGAATGAGCTCCGCTGCGCGCGACGAAAGGCCCGCGAAGATGGCGCCCTTGACCGCGTCGGAGGAGCCCTTGAGGGCGATCGTGAGGCGATCGGTGGGGACCTCCCGAAGCAGCTCGCGCATGGACCGCGCGTCCACCCGGACCAGGTCCTCGAAGGTGAACATGGCCTGGCGCACGTCGCCGGCGAGACCGGCGTTCTCGGCTTCGAGGGCCTCGAGGATGGCGCGCGATTGATCTTTGCCCGAGGCGTTGAGGATCTCGGCGGCCTTGGCGATGCCGTCGATGTTCACATGGGTGGACATGTCGGAGCTGGGGAGCTCGTTGGCGATGGCGGCGGCGACGTCCTCGATGATGTCTGCCTGGATCTCCGTCATGCGGCTGACGTGTGCGATGACGGCGGCCTGACGGTCGGCGGGGATGGCCGACAGCACCTCGGCCGCCGCAGCCGGCGTCATTCGCGCCAGGATGCCGCCAGCGAGCTGCGGAGGCTCCTTGGCCAGCAGAGCAGCCACGGCCTCCGGCGACGCCACCTCGAGGCGCGCAAAGGGGCTGGTGACGCCGTCCTCGAACACCGCCCGGGCGCGCTCTTCACCGAGCGCATCCACCGAGAGACGGCGCAGGTACGGCAGGCCGCCGCGAGGCACCGCGATGGCCTTGGAGGCGCGCTCCACGAAGTCCTTGAACACCTCGTCCATGGCCCCGGTGGGAATCTCGTGCATCGTCGAGGCGACGGTGCGGAGCTTCCGGAGGTCGGCCTCGGTGAGCTCGCCGACGAGCTCGGTCGCGACCTTTTCGTCGAGGGAGAGGAGGAACAGGACTGCTTTTTCGGGGCCGCTTATCACGGGACCTCATGAGAGCAAGGTAGGTGCCAATCTCCGGAGCCCTCACGACCGCACGGGTCGGGGCAGCGCCGACAGGTAGGCGAGCGACGTCAGCTGGCGAGGGCGGTTTGCACCGGCACCGAAGGCGTGTTCTCGGCTTCGGCGGTGCCGAGCCAGGCGCGGAGCACGAGGGCGGCGGTGGCCGGATCCTTGGCCGCGCGTTCCATGGCCTCGGCGCGGTAGTCCATGGGGACGGTGGTGGCTTCCTCGATCTCGACGCCGTCGGCGTCGACCTTGTCGGGGTCCACGATGGCGGGCTCGAGGACAGGCGTCTCGGTGCTCTCCGGGAGGGCCAGCGCAGCCTTGGCCTTGCGGCGTCGCATGCCGCGAATCACGAAGAACAGGGTTCCCAGGACGAACACCCCGGCGCCGATGCCGATTTGCTTCTTGTACTTCTTCCAGTCCAAGCCGGCGGTGGGCTGCGGCATGGCCTCGGCGGCGGCGGCGTCGAGGTCGAGGAAGGCCACCGAGTCGACGGTCACGAGATCGCCGCGCTTCTCGTCGGCGCCCACGGCGCTGCGCACCAGGGCCGCGAAGCGGTCGATCTCCTCTTTCGTGCGGGGCACCATCACGGTGTGCCCGCCCTCGGTCTTGGGCGTGCCGTCGATGAGCACCGCCACCGTCAGGCGTTTCACGCTGCCGGCGGTGGCGACGCGCTTCTCGAAGACGTGGTCCACCTCGTAGTTGCGTGTGTGCGAGTCGCGCAGGATGCCCGTGGTCGGGTCTGCGGTGCCCGCGGGCTTGGCGGCGCCGGCGCCCGCCGGAAGGTTGCTCTCGGCGCCCGGCACGCCGGCCACGCTGGTGTCGCTGCCGTCGCGCTCGAGGTTTCGTTCCTCGCTGCGAAGCGTGCTCTTGGTGGGGTCGTAGTGGTCCTCGACGTGCTCCACGCGGGCCGTGTCCACCTCGGCGGTGACGCGCACGTCCACGTGGCCGGCGCCGGTGACGCGCTCGAGCATATGCCGCGCCCGCTCCTCGAGCAGGGTCTCCAGGGTGCGTGCCTGCGAGGGATTCTCCGGGTCGTCGCCGCCCGGCTCCGCGCCTTTGTTGCTCGGGCGATGGAGCATGACGCCTTCACTGGTGACGAGGGTGATGCGCTCGGCGGCGAGGCCCGGCACCGACGAGGCGGCGACGTGCACGACGCCGGAGACCTCCGGCGCACCCAGCGTCCGGCCTGCGCGAAGCCGCACCACGATGGACGCGGAGGCCGGCTCGGACTTGGAGACGAACACCGATTTTTCCGGCAGCACCAGGTGCACCCGGGCGCTCTGCACCGCGCCGATGGACCCGATGGTGCGCGCCAGCTCGCCCTCGAGGGCGCGGCGGAACATGACCTTCTGCTCGAACTCGGTGGCGCCCAGGTGGGTCTTGTCGAAGCTCTCGAAGCCGATGCCGCCGCCGCGCGGCAGGCCCAGCGTCGCCAGCTCGAGGCGCAGCTCGTGGACCCGCGCTTCCGGGACCTCCACGGTGCTGCCGTCGGCGGCGAGGCGGTACGGAACCTTGAGCTCCTTGAGCTTGGCGACGAGCGCGCCCGCGTCTTCCTTCTCCATCTGGTTGTAGAGGACGGCGTAGGGCTCGAAGGACGTACGTAGGTAGAAGTAGCCCACCAGCGCGAGCGCAGCCGCCAGCGTGGTGAACGCGAGGATCCGGGAAGAGCGGGGAAGGGCGGCGAAGCGCTCCTTGATGCGGCCCAGCGGGACGGCGACGCTCGCGGGCAAGAAGCCCAGTTTCGGATCCTCAGACATTGGTCCTCCAGATTTCGTGGAACGCGTCGAGCAACTTGTTGCGGATCGAGCCCACCAGCTTCAGCGAGATTTCCGCTTCCTTCACCGAGATCATCGTGCCGTGGAGATCGTCCAGGGTGCCTTGGGCCACCGCTTCGGCCTTCTGCGTGGCCTGGGCGTGAGAGGCCGAGGCGCTCTCGACGACACCCTGGAGGGTGTCTGCAAAGGACGGCCCATCGACCTTGGCTCCCTCTTCGGTTCCGCGCAGCCGCGCCTCGGACGCGTCCGAGGGCAGGGTAGGGGCGACGTAGGTGCCGGCGTCGATGCGCACGGTCATTGACCGATCTTGAGGGCGGCCTTGGCCATGCCCTTCACCGATTCGATGGAGGTGACGCCGGCCTCGTAGGCGCGGGAGGCAGTCATGAGGTTGACCATCTCCGTCACCACGTTGACGTTCGGGTACTCGACGTAGCCCTGCGCGTTGGCGTCCGGATGCCCCGGCTCGTACACCATCTGACCTTGGGTCTGGTCGGCGCGGACCTCCTTGAGCTCCACCTTGGTGACGCTGCGAAGGACGGGATCGAACGAGGCGCCGTTCACCTTGGTGGCCTGGAAAACCGGGTCGAGACGCTTGTAGGGCGTGCCGTCCTCGGTCTTGGTGGTGCGGGCGTTGGCGAGGTTGGAGGCGATGACGTTCATGCGTCCGCGCTGGGCGCTGAGGCCGGACGCGGCCACTTCCATCGCGGAGAAGACGCCGGGGGCGTGGACCGGGCGGGTCATCCGTTCCTCCCGTCGTTGGCGGCCCAACCGAGCGTGGAGAGCTCGTTGGAGACCAGGTTGGCGATGACGTCGTATCGCACGTTGTTGGCGGCGATCTTCACCGCTTCGCGTTCGAGGCTGACGCCGTTTCCGTCGCCGCCGGGGCTGGCCCCGGGGTCGTCCACGACCTTCCCGAGCTCGGGTTTCTGCGCGATTCCGAAGTGCCCCTCGTGGGTCGCCGAGAGCGTCGCGCCCAGCACCTTCTCGAAGGCGGGCGTGCGCTGCAGGTCCACCGGCTTGTAGTTGGGCGTGTCCACCTGCGCCAGGTTGGAGGTCAGCAGGTTGTGCCGCTGCATGTGGTAGTCGAGGCCTACCTGCAGGTGATGGACGGTGTCGAGGATGCGCATGCTCGTGACCGATACACGAGCCGTGCCAACGCCGACTCCACCGTCGCTCCGGAGGCGCGCTCCACGACACGGTGACGCTCGATGGAGTGGAACGGCGCTTGCTCTGCTTCGAGCCGGAGGTTCCCGTGCTCAAGCTAACGCGACTCAACAACCAGGTCGTTGCCATCAATCCGGATCACATCAGCTGGGTCGATGCATCGCCGGATACGGTCTTGTTTCTCTTCAGTGGAGACAAGATCCTCGTTCGCGAGAGCCTCGACGAGCTCATCGAGCTGGTCATCCAGTTCCGTCGCGCCATTCGCGGCGGCGACCTCCTCGAGGTGAGCTTCCCGGTGGAAGAAGGGGATCGCCCGCGGGTTCCGTCTCCGCGCATGGGGAGCCGCCCGCCCGGCGTGCGCAGCTCGTCGATTCCCACGCACCGGCCCCAGCGTGGCACGACCGATGCTTCGAAGGAGGACGAGTAACATGCAAATCGGACCGGCCCTCGGCATCATCGTCGCCCTCGCCTTCATCCTCCTCGGCAACCTGCTCGAAGGCGGTCACCTCGGGTCCATCGTCGGTGGCCCGGCCGCGATGATCGTGGTCGGCGGGACCGTCGGCGCCGTCATGGTGCAGTACCCGCTCGGCACCATCAAGAACTCGCTCACCATGGCCGGGTCGACCTTCAAGAAGTCGCCCTACGACATGATGAAGATCATCGACGAGATCGTCGACTACGCCAACCGCGCCCGCCGCGACGGTGTGCTGGCCCTGGAAAAGGTGGCGCCCTCGGCCTCCGACCCGTTCATGGCCAAGGCGCTCATGATGGTGGTGGACGGCGCCGACTCCAACACCATTCGCGACACCATGGAGGTCAACATCTCCCAGCGTGAAGAGCACGGTGAAGACGCGGCGAAGGTGTTCGAAGCGGCCGGCGGCTACGCGCCCACCATCGGCATCATCGGCGCCGTTCTCGGCCTCATCCACGTCATGAGCAACCTCGCCGACATCAACGCCGTCGGTTCCGGTATCGCCGCCGCCTTCGTCGCCACCATCTACGGCGTGGCCGTGTCGAACATCATCTTCCTGCCCTTCGCCGCGCGCATGAAGCTCATCCTGCGCGACGACATCCTCACCAAGACGATGATGCTCAACGGCGTGCTGGCGATTCAAGAAGGCATGAACCCCAAGGTCATTCGCGACCGACTCTCGGAGTTCGCCCCGGGCCACGATCACAAGGAGCCGGCCAAGGCCGGTTGAGAGGGGACCACCATGGCGCGCAAGAAGAAACACCCGGAGCACGTCAACCACGAGCGCTGGCTCATCAGCTACGCCGACTTCATCACGCTCCTCTTCGCGTTCTTCGTCGTCATGTTCGCCGTGTCGCAAGTGGACTCCAAGAAGATGGGGCGCTTCACCGAGTCGTTCACCAAGGCCATGGGCATCGATCCCATCGGCACCGGTCACCAGGGCAGCCTCATCAGCGCCGGCGAGGCCGAGGTGGGCGGCAAGGGCGACCCCAACGAGGCGGAAGAGCGCGTCGGTGGTGGGCCGGGCGAGCTGCAGAGCCTCAAGGACGCCCTCGAGAAGTACTCCAAGGAGTCGGAGGCGCTTAAGAACCTGCAGATCATCCAGCGGCGCAACGAGCTGGTGCTGCGGATTCCGGTGGGCGTCGTGTTCGACAGCGGCGACGACAACGTCAAGCCCTCGGCGCTTGCCGCCATCCTGGCCATCACCGCGGAGCTGCGCAAGCGCCCGGTGGAGATCCGTGTGGAAGGCCACTCCGACAACCGCCCGATCCACACCGACCGCTTCCGCTCCAACTGGGATCTGTCGGCCTGCCGCGCTGCCGCGGTGGTCATGGAGATCGCCAAGGTCACGGGCATGGGCCCGGAGCGTCTCTCTGCCGCGGGCTACGGCGAGTTCCACCCCATCGCCACCAACGCCACGGCGGAGGGCCGCGCCCAGAATCGCCGCGTCGATCTCGTGGTTCGCGTGATGGACAAGCGCCCCGACGACAAGGCCGACCCGACGCCGCTCCCCAAGCCGGAGAACAAGGCCGAGGGCAAGACCGACGAAGAGCCGAAGGAAGACGCCAAGGAGGCCAAGGGCGACGAGGCCAAGCCCGGCGACGCCAAGCACGAAGAGGCCAAGCCCGGCGACGCCAAGCACGAAGAGGCCAAGCCCGGCGACGCCAAGCACGAGGAGGCCAAGCCTGCGCCGAGCGGCGCCCCTTCCGGCGGGGTGAAGGCGATTCTCGATGCGATCCCCGGGCCCCCCAAGGAGCCTGCGGCGCCGAAGCCTGCACCGCAGGAAGCGCCCAAGCACGATCCCGCCTCTGCGCCGAGCGCCGCACCGAAGGCGGAAGCCAAGCCCGGCGGTCACGAGGGGAAGCACTGATGCTGCGCGCGTTGTTGTTCGCGGTGACCTTCACGACGCTGCTCCTGGGCTGGACGACCCTGGCGAGAGCCCAGACCTACAAGGTGGGCGCCATGGCCGAGGCGGTATCGGGCCTCGAGGGCGGCACCGCTTTGCCGGGACCCTTCCGGCGCTCGCGGACTACGCTGCGCATCGGCGCCGACCTGGCGGTGGACGAGTTTCCGGACCACGCCATCGCGGTGGCGGCGCTGGTGGAGGTGGAGCCGCGCGCCGGCGTCGGCTTCGACGCCCGCTACGTCTATCGCCTGGGCACCCGCTTCTCGGTGGGGGCCGGCGGCATCGCCATGATCGCCCCGTCCACGCTCATCGGCGGCAGTGGTGACTTCACCATCCGTTTTCCCATCGGCAAGGTCACCGCGCTCACCCTCACGCCGGCCGTGAACGCCTTCTTCCTCGGCGGCGATCTCCCGGAAGACACCGTCATCTGGCAAGTCGTCCTGCGGGTCGGCGTGCGCTTCAACCTCTGAGAATGGTCCCCATGCGAACCACGTCCTCCGGCATGCTCCGCACCTTCATCGTCGGCCTCGGCCTTTCGGCCGTCGGGCTCTACCTGGCCTGCAGCGCCCCTGGCGAGTGCTTGCGCCACTCCGACTGCGACAAGGGGCTCGTATGCGACAACGGTGCGTGTATCGTGCAAGCATCGCCCGAGGCCGGCGCGACCGACGGCGCGCTGGCGGTCGATAGCGGCGTCGCGGTGACGCCCGACGCCGGGCACGCGGACGCCGGCATCGATTCCGGCACTGCCGCGGATGCGGGCGCCGACGCCGAGGTCGATGCGGGCGTCGACGCGGGCGAAGAAATTCCCAGCGGGCCCTGATTCGGGCGCGCCGGAGTCGAGCGCAGGGCGGGCATGGGCTCGCTCTGCGTTTCCGCGTTCGCCGGCGGGTCTCGCGGCGCCACGGCCTTGACGGAAGCGTCAACGGCGTGTCTCGGGGAAGGCGAGATGCGCGCTTCCGCACCGGGGATATGCGAGGAGAACGGACGATCTTCCGGGAACTGAAGATGGAACGAAAGTCGCAGCAGCACCCTTCATGTTCCGATCGCTCAACATCGCCTCCACCGGCATGGTCGCGCAAGAAACCAAGCTCGACACCATCTCGAACAACCTGGCGAACGCGAACACCAGCGGCTACAAGCGCCAAGACGCGGAGTTCGAGGACCTTCTCTACCAGAACCTCCGCACGCCGGGCGCCAACGCCGCCGGTGGTGTGGCTCCCACCGCGGTGCAAGTCGGCTCCGGCGTTCGCGTGGTGGCCACCTCCCGGGCCTTCTCCCAAGGCGCCATCCAGCAGACCGGCAACCCGCTCGACGTCGCCATCGAGGGCAACGGCTTCTTCCAGGTGACGCGCCCGAGCGGCGAGATCGCCTACACCCGCGCCGGCAACCTCAAGCTCGATTCGCAGGGTCGCATCACCACCAGCGACGGGCTCCCCATCGAGCCCGCCATCAGCGTCCCGCCGGACGCCACCAAGGTCACCATCGCCGCCGACGGCACCGTGAGCGCCACCCAGGCCGGTCAGACCAACCCCTCCAACGTGGGGCAGCTGCAGCTCGTCACCTTCGCCAACCCCGGCGGCCTCAACGCCATCGGCCACAACCTCTTCGAGGGCAGCGCCGCCGCCGGCGATCCCACCCTCGGCACCGCCGGCACCGAGGGCCGCGGCACGTTCATGCAGGGGGCCGTCGAGGGCTCCAACGTCGAGGTCGTCACGGAGATGATCGGCCTCATCCGCACCCAGCGCGCCTACGAAGTGAACTCCAAGGTCATCGCCGCCGCCGACGAGATGCTCCGCGACGCGACCCAGATGAAATGAGCCCCATGCGCCGAACACTCCCGCTCTTGCTCTCCGCCCTGGCCCTCAGCGCCGCGGCCTTCCAGGTGGCGCCCGCCGCCCTGGCCCACGATACCGGCGCGCCGCACGCAGCGCCCGCGCCCACGGTTCGCGCTGCGCAGCTACCGGGCTTGCGCGTTCGCGAGGTCTCGGTGGTGGGCCCGCGCATCCTCCTCTCCGATCTCCTGCCGGACGTCGCCGGCGCCGACACCGTCGATCTGGGCGCGGTGCCCGGCTCCGGTGGCTCCCGTCTCTTCGAGCAGCGGGAGCTCGTGGCTGCCCTCAAGGAGCACGAGCTCCTGGCCCCGAAGAAGCTTCCCGACGGCGTGCGGGTGCTGCGCAAGATGCGCACCCTCTCGCGTGCGGACCTCGAGGCAGCCACGCGAACCGCGGGGAGTGCCGGGCTTCCGCGGGGAGTGACACTGTCTACGATCCGGCCCCCGGCCTCGGTGGTGGTGCCCGACGGCTGGACCTCGGTGCGCCTCGAGATGGGCAAGCCGCCGCGTCGTACCGGCGCCTGGTCCACCTCGGCCATGCTGGTCTTCGCCAAGGATACGGATGCGCTGGCGCGGATTCCGGTGGCTCTGGACGTGACGCTGGGCGCGGACGCTGCGGTGCCCGACATGGCGCACGGCACGACGGTGACGCTCATCATTCGCACCGGTCCGGTGGAGGTCTCCACCACCGCGCTGGTGGGCGCCGATGGCGACGTCGGCGCCGTCGTGCCGGTCACCGTGAAGTCTTCCGGGCGCCCGCTGCGGGCCCGGGTTCTCGACCACGATCACGTGCTCCTGGAGGAAGGGATATGAACAAGCTCTCGCTCTTCGGCCTCGGATTCGCCGCCCTGTTCGCGGTCGGCTGCGGACCCGCGCACATCGCGCCGTTCACGCCGCGCCAGCGCTCCTACACGCCGGGCGACTACGCCAAGGCCAAGACCGGCAAGAAGCCCGATGGCTCGCTCTTCGGCGACGCCTCCGGCGGCCTCCTGGAAGACACCCGGGCGGTGCGCCTCGGCGATTTCGTGGTGGTGAAGATCGACGAGAGCGCCGACGCCGAAGGCGGCACCTCCACCAAGCTCAATCGCGAGTCGAGCGGCAGCACCGGTGCCAACGCGCTCCTCGGCATCATGCCCACCCTCAAGAAGGCCTACCCGCAGCTCGATCCTTCGAAGCTCTTCGAGTACGCCAGCAAGTCGGATTTCTCCGGCAACGGCAACACCACGCGCAAGGGCCAGCTGAGCGGCAGCATCGCAGTGCGCGTGGTCAAGGAGATGCCCAACGGCGATCTCTTCGTGGAGGGCACCAAGGTCGTGCTCATCAACAACGAGGAGTACCACCTGTACCTCTCGGGCCTGGCCCGCACCACCGACATCGCCCCCGACAACACCCTCGGCTCGTCGCGCATCGCCGATGCGCAGATCGAGTTCACCGGCCGCGGCGACATGGCCGACCAGCAGCGCAAGGGCTGGGGCGCGCGCCTTCTCGATGCGATCAACCCGTTCTGAGGTGCTTTCCATGCGTCGATGGTTCTCGTTTCTGGTGACGCTCTCGGTGGCGTTCGCGGTCCTCACCCGCAGTGGCACCGCGCGGGCCGACCGCCTGCGCGACATCGCCGACGTGGCGGGGGCCCGGGAAAACCAGCTGGTGGGCTACGGTATCGTGACCGGCCTGGCCGGCACCGGTGACGACGCGTCGGTGCCCTTCGCCGGGCAGTCGACGCTCTCGCTCCTGCGGCGCCTGGGCATCCAGGTGGATCCGAAGCAGCTGCGCCTGAAGAACGTGGCGGCGGTGATCGTCACCGCGACCTTGCCGGCCTTCGCCAAGCCCGGCACCAAGATCGACGTCACGGTGAGCTCCATCGGCAACGCGAAATCGCTCTCCGGCGGCACGCTCATCCAGTCCGTGCTCAAGGGCGCCGACCAGAAGACCTACGCCGTGGCCCAGGGCGGCGTGCTGGTGGGCGGCTTCGAAGCGCGCGGCGCCAGCGGCAGCTCCACCAAGTCCGGCAGCACCACCGCGGGCCGCGTGCCCGAGGGGGCGCTGGTGGAGCGCGAAGTGCTCACCACGCTGGTGGAGGGCGGCCTGCTCAAGTGGGAGCTGCGGACCCCCGGTTTCGCCGTGGCCCAGCGCATCGCCGAGGCCATCGAGAAGAAGCTCGGCCCGGGCACCGCCAAGGCGCCCGACGGCGGCGTGGTGGTGGTGAAGGTTCCCGCGGCCTACGACGGCAAGGTCGTGGAGCTGGTCTCGGTGCTCGAGGAGCTCGACGTCACGGTGGTTCGCCGGGCCCGGGTGGTCATCAACGAGCGCACCGGCACCATCGTGGCCGGCGGCGACGTACGCCTTTCGCCGGCCGCCGTGGTGCACGGAAGCCTGACCATCGTCGTGAAGGAGACCCCCACCGCGTCGCAGCCGAAGGCGCCGGTCCTCGGGTCCGCCGCCGGCACCACGGTGGTCGTGCCCAAATCCGAGATCCAGACCTCCGAAGGCAACCGCAACCTGGCCTACGTGCCCGGGGCCGCGACGCTCGCCGACGTGGCCACTGCGCTGGGCAAGCTCGGGCTCTCGCCGCGAGAGCTCACGAGCGTCCTGCAAGCGCTCCGGGGCGCCGGCGTCCTCGAAGCAGAACTGGTGATCCAATGAGCGCGCCTATCGCACCCTCGGGTGCTCGCAACGTCCACTCGCCGTTCGCGCCGGAGCCCGGAGAAGCCCGCGCCGCCAGTGCGCCGTCGGCCGCCGCCAGCGGCTTGGCACCCAAGAAGCCCAGCGCGGCCTCGGAGCGCCTTCTGGGCGCCGCCCGGGAGTTCGAGGCGGTCTTCGTTCGCCAGCTCCTGGCGGCCTCGAATTTCGGGGGTGCCAAGGCCTCCGGCGGCGGTAGCGGCTACCAGGGCATGGCCACCGACGCCCTGGCGGACGGCATCATTCGCGCGGGAGGCCTCGGATTGTCCGAGCAAATTCGCCGGGCCATGGAAAAATCGGAGGGCGCCCACGTTTCACCTCAAGGGCCGGACCCCAAGTCCGTTCCCAATCAGTGAACGAGAGCGGAGCCTGACACCGAAGCTGACTCCCCCGGAGACACCATGAAGATTCGAGATGCATACAGCCCAGTTTCCTCCGCCCAGACCGCCAAGGTCTCGGGAGAGAACGCCGCGGTCCGCTCCGACGGCAAGACGAAACCGGTCCGCGCCGAAGGGCACTCGGACAGCGTCAAGGTCTCCGTCTCGGACGAGGCCCGCGCCTTGCACGCCAAGGATCAAGTCGACGAGGCGAAGGTCGCCCGGCTGAAGGAGTCCATCTCGAATGGAACCTTCAAGATCGACTCACAGGCGATCGCCGACAAGATCGTGGGTTCCGAAGGATGAATGCCAAAGAACAGCTGGAGGCCATCGAGGCCTTGCTCATCGAAGAACGGCTCGCCATTCGTTCGATGAGCTCCGCGAAGGTGCTCGCCTTGGCGGAGCGCAAGGAGCAGATGTTCAACGATTTTCTCCAGGTTCCCCCGGAGGAGCGCAAGGCGGTCCAGAAGGACTTCGAGCGCATCGTCGCCTCGCTGCAGCGAAACTGCATCCTGGTGGCGCACGCCCGAGACTGCGTCCGGGACGCCGTGGAGATCTTGCAGAATACACGAATGCCCACCTCGCGACTCTCGGTGACCGGCTGAAATGAGCTCTCTACTCTCGCTCCTCAACGTGGCACGGGACGGCATCATTGCCCAATCCGGAGCGCTACAAGTCACGGGCGAGAACGTGAGCAACGCGAACACGCCGGGGTACGTCCGGCGCAGCGCAATCTTGCAGACCCGTGCTCTCGGATCGAGCAACGGTACCGTCGAATTTGCCGGCATTCGCCGCAATTTCGATCGTTTTGTCTATGGCCGCGTGCTCGACGAGAGCGGCAAGTACGGCGCCGCGAACGCGCGCGCGAAGGAGCTCGGGAGCATCGAGCAGATGGTCGCCCCGGAGCAGGGGGGTGTGCGCGAGGCCCTCACCGGATTCTTCTCCGCGTTGAACGCCCTCTCCACCAACCCCAAGGATCGCACCTCGCGGTCGCTGGTGCTCCAGAAGAGCGAAGAGCTCGCGCAGAACATCTCGCAGACCGCTGCCGGCCTCGCTCAGAGCAGAACGGACCTTCTCGGCAAGGCTCAAGGGGTTGCTGCCGAAGTCAACGATCGCCTCGGCAAGATCGCCGAGCTGAACCAGAAGATCGCCGCTGCCCAGGCCATGGGCGAGCCCGCCGCCGATCTGCGCGATACCCGCGAAGTGCTGGTGCGCGACGTCTCGGACCGCATGGGAGCCCGGGCCATCGAGGACGAAGCGGGGAACATCTCGCTCTTCGCCGGCGGGGCCGCGCTGGTCACCGGCAACAC
>Ga0075163_10007358_pt1 | contig 14561 bp, 8 predicted proteins | sample JI1023141ADNA_FD_71478 | JGI IMG/M metagenome (GOLD analysis project Ga0075163, IMG submission 71478) | Wastewater effluent complex algal communities from Wisconsin, to seasonally profile nutrient transformation and Carbon sequestration -... | ecosystem: Engineered > WWTP > Effluent > Algae...
GGATCCTCTACCACGGCGCGATCAACCACGGCTTCCAGTTCCTCGCGCCCGACCGGCAGATGCTCCACAACGCCTACTTCGCGGAGGACAGCGGCATCGGCGTGGCGCTGACCAGGCACCCGCGCCGCCGCGCCGACGCGCCGCTGCGCATCGGCCTGCTCGGCCTCGGCGCCGGCACGCTGCTGACCTACGGCCGCCCCGGCGATCACGTCCGCATCTACGAGATCGATCCGGAGGTCGAGCCGGTCGCGCGCGAGTACTTCACGTACTTCGACCGCACGGCCGCGACCGCCGAGGTCGTGCTCGGCGACGGCCGCCTGTCGCTCGAGCGCGAGCCGGACCAGGCCTTCGACGTGCTGATCCTCGACGCGTTCAGCAGCGACGCGATCCCGATGCACCTGCTGACCCGCGAGGCGTTCACGGTCTACCTGCGCCACCTCAAGCCCGACGGCATCCTCGCGGCGAACATGAGCAACCGCCACGTCGACATCAAGCCGGTGCTCAAGCAATTCGCGGGGCACTTCGACCTCGAGTTCCTGTGGATCAACAACGGCGACGATCCGGCGCGCGGGGTCTACAGCGCGGAGTGGGGGCTGCTCACGCGCAACCCGGCGTTCATCCACGACCCGGGGGTGCGGGCGATGATCGAGGACGCCAGCGTCGTGCGCACCGACCTCCGCATGTGGACCGATGACTACACGAACATCTTCGCGATCCTGAAGTGGTGGCGGGGCGAGGAGTAGGGCGCTCAGCGGCGGCGACGGATCCTTCGCCACAGGCCGGCGGGCAGGCGCGCGAGCGCGGCGGAGCCCGGGAAGTCGCCGGCCCGCAGCACGCCGACGAAGACCGCGAAGCCGAGGCCGACGAGCAGGGTCACCGCGGCGATCAGCGCGAGGGTGTCGAGCGGGCGGGTCAGGGCGAGGCGAGCGAGGCCCTGGGCCGCCGCGTACCAGCCGAGCAGCAGCGCCGCGGCCATGGCGAGGTTGGCGAGGGCGAGCCAGCCGAGCTCGCGCCAGCGGCCGGGTCGCGCGAGGGTGCCGACGGTGCGGCGGAAGAAGATGCGCAGCAGCACGACGTTGAAGAGCATGCCGAGCGAGGTGCCGAGCGCGAGGCCCGGGGTGCCGAGGGTCTGGTAGGTCGCGGCGTTGAAGCCGATGTTGACGGCGACGGCGGTCAGCGAGGCGATCAGCGGCAGGCGCGGGCGGTCGATCGCGTAGAAGGCCGGCGCGACGATCTTGACCATGCTGTAGGGGACCAGGCCGAGCGCGTAGGCGCGGAGGATCGCGGCGACGGCGAGGGTGTCCGCGTGGGTGAACTTGCCGCCCTCGTAGATGAGCGCGACGATCGGCTCGGCGAGCGCGCACAGGCCGACCATGCTCGCGGTCGTCAGCATCCACAGCGCGGACAGGCCCTCGGAGGTCTTCCCGATCAGGCCGCTGCGGTCGCCGCGGGCGGCCTCCTCGGACACCTGCGTGGTCGTGATCGTGGCGAGCGCGACGCCGAACATCCCGATCGGGAGGTAGAAGATGCGAAACGCGAACTCGATCTGCGCGACCGATCCGTCGCCGAGGCTGGCGGCGAAGCGGGTGTTGACGAACACGTTGATCTGGACCGCGGCGATGCCGATGATCGCGGGCAGCATCAGCGTGACGATGCGGCGCACGCCCGGGTGCGTGAGCAGGCCGGCGAGGCGCAGGCGCGGGCGGTAGCCGAGCCGCCACAGCGGCGGCAGGAGCATGAAGGTCTGGGCTCCGCCGGCCGCGAGCGTGCCGATGCTCCAGCCGAGGATCGCGTGGCGGGCGTCGAGGCCGGCGAGCCACAGACCGACGCCGACGACGACGCTGACGACGTTGAACAGCGCGGGCGCGTAGGCGGGCGGCAGGTAGCGCCGCTGCGCGTTGAGCATGCCGGTCCACACGGCGCCGACGCTGACGAGGGTCATCAGCGGCATCAGGATCCGGGTCAGGCTCGCGGCCTCGACGATCTTCGCGTGGTTCCAGCCGGAGGTCATCAGGCCGACGAGCTCCTCCGCGAACACGGCGCCGAGCAGCCCGAGCGCGCCGGTCAGGAGCAGCAGGCCGGCGAGCGCGAGGTCGGCGAGGCGATGGGCCCGCTCGCGGTCCTCCTGCACCAGCGAGGCGGTGAAGGTCGGCACGAAGGCGCTCGACAGGGCGCCCTCGGCCAGGAGGTCGCGCAGCAGGTTGGGGATGCGAAACGCGACGGAGTAGGCGTCCGCGAGCGCGCCGGCGCCGATCAGGCGGGAGTACAGCGACTCGCGCACGAGGCCGAGCACGCGCGACGCGGCGACCGCGACGCTGAGCGATCCGGACGACTGGAGGGCGCCGGGCAAGGTCCGGCCACGCTAGCCAGGACGGCGCGGTCTGTCGACCTTTCTGGCGGGCGTGCCGGGCCCGCCGGACGCGCCTGGAGCACCGGCCCCGGGGCGTCGGTCCCCGTGGCCAGCGCGCGCGCGGCGTGCGATAGTCCGCCCGCCCGTGCTGCTCGCCCTCCTGAAGACCCTGCGACCCCGGCAGTGGATCAAGAACCTCTTCGTCGCCGTGCCGCTGATGTTCGGTCACCTGTTGACCGACAAGACCAGCCTGCTGGTCACCGCCGGCGCCGTGGCGCTGTTTTGTCTGATCTCCGGGTGCGTGTACATCCTCAACGATCTGGTCGACGTCGAGAAGGACCGCGCGCACCCCAAGAAGCGCAACCGGCCGATCCCGTCGGGCAAGCTGCCGGAGATCGTCGCGCGCCGCTTCGCGGTGATCGCCGTGCCGGTGTGCCTCGGGCTCGGCTGGTGGCTGGAGCCGTGGTACGCGCTCGCGCTCGGCGGCTACTTCGCGCTCAACCTCGCCTACAGCTTCCGCCTCAAGCAGATCGCCTACGTCGACGTGCTGTCGATCGCGGCGGGCTTCATCCTGCGCGTGCTCGCCGGCGCGTGGGCGCTGCAGGTCCCGGCGTCGCTGTGGCTGCTGGCCTGCACCGGCCTGCTGGCGATGTTCCTCGGCTTCGGCAAGCGGGCCCACGAGCTCGCGGCGGGCGAGCGCGCGACCAAGCAGCGCTCCGCGCTCGCCGGCTACGAGCTGCCGACCCTGCGCGTGATCCTCTACGTGCTCGCGGTCACCACGCTCGGCGTGTACACGGCGTACACGCTCAGCGCCCACGTCGTCGAGCTGTTCGGCAGCAACCGCCTGGTCTACACCGTCGGCTTCGGCGTGATCGGCATCCTCCGCTTCATCCACCTCGCGACCACGCGCCACGACGCGGAGAGCCCGACCGAGGAGATGCTCAAGGACCCGCTGTTCATGATCAACTTCTTCGCGTGGATCGGGCTGCTCGCGGCGATCCTCTACGGCTGGGTGTGACGCGATGAAGACGGTGCTCCAGCGGGTGCTCCGCGCCAGCGTGCGCGTCGACGGCGAGGTCGTCGGCCAGATCGGCGCCGGCCTCGTCGCCCTCAGCGCGGTCGAGAAGGGCGACGGCCCGGCCGATGTCGCCGCGACCGCCAACAAGATCGCCGGCCTGCGCTGCTTTCGCGGCGCGTCGCCGATGGACCGCACGCTGACCGACGTCGGCGGCTCGGTGCTGCTGATCTCGCAGTTCACGATCGCCGGAACTTTAAAAAAGGGGCGCCGGCCCGGCTTCGACCACGCGGAGCTGCCCGAGCCCGCGCGCGCGCTCTACGAGGCGCTCGCGGCGGCCATCCGCGGCCACGGGATCCCGGTCGAGACCGGGCGCTTCGCGGCGCACATGGAGGTCGAGCTGGTCAACGACGGGCCCGTCACGCTGCTCCTGTTCACGCAGGGCGGCGCCATCGTGCACTGAGCGCGGGCCGGCAGGCCGAACGCGAGAAGGACGCGAAAAGGGCCCCCACAGCGTGCTGGGGGGCCCTTTTCTTCGTGGGCGCGGTAGGGTTCGAACCTACGGCTTCCACCGTGTGAAGGTGGCACTCTACCGCTGAGTTACGCGCCCGCAGCGGGTAGGGGCGAGCTTATATCCGCTTTGCCGCGCGGCCGCAAGGGGGCAGTTCGCGCGCGCGCTGCGGGCTTCGGGCTTTCGACCCACGCAGCCCGATGATCAGGTCAGGGCCTTGATGTCCTCGGCGTCGGTCGGCTCGAGGCCGCGGTTGGCGGGGCCGTTGATGACCTTGCCGAAGCGGTCGAAGCGCGAGCCGTGGCAGGTGCAGTCCCAGGTCGACTCGGTCGGGTTCCACGCGACGGGGCCGCCGAGGTGCGGGCACGCGGCCGAGCAGGCGTGGAGGTTGCCGCTGTCGTCGCGGTAGACGGCGAGCTTGGCGAGGCCGTGGCGGACGATCGCGCCGTGGCCGGGCTCGATCTCCGCGACGGACTTGACGTCGCCGGGGCCGATCCACTTGGCGTACTGCAGGCCGACGTTGAGGCCCTCGCGCAGGAACTCACGGATCGCGCGCACGGGCACGCGGGAGGGGTCGTAGAGGTCGACCCACGGGTTGTCGCGGGCGAGCACGAGGTCGCGGATCAGCATGCCGGCGATCGTGCCGTGGGTCATGCCCATGCCGGAGTCGCCGGTGGCGACGTAGACGTTGGCGCCGGCCTCGGGGTCCTTGCCGATGAACGCGAGGCCGTCGACGGACTCGAGGACCATGCCGGACCAGCGCTCGACGACCGGGCCGGCGCCGGGGAAGCGATCGCGCGCCCACTGCTCGAGCGACTCGAAGCGGCGCGCGCCGTCCTCCTCCTGGCCGGTCTTGTGGTCCTCGCCGCCGACGATCAGGACCTCGTGCGGCTCGCCGCCGTCGGCGCCCGCGGCCCACTGCAGGCGCACGTAGTGGTACGGGTCCTCGGTGTCCCACGAGAGGCTGCGGGGGATCGTGCCGGCGACGACGTGCAGGCCGATCGCGTAGGTCATGTACGGGCCCTGCTTCATGTGCACGCCGAAGCGCTCGGTGATCGGCGAGTTGGTGGCGACGACGACGGCGCCCGCGCGCACGGTCTTGCCGTCGCGGGTGCGCACGGTCGGGCGCTCGCCGCCCTCGATCGTCTCGACGTCGGTGTGGGTGAACAGCCGCCCGCCCTGGCGGTGGATCCCGCGGCACAGGCCGGCGCAGTACTTGAGCGGGTGAAATTGGGCCTGGTCGGGGAAGCGCAGGCACGGGCCGGGGCCCAGCGCGGGCACGGGCGGCTGCTCGAGCTTCTCCGCGCCGCGCAGGCCGGCCCGGTGCGCGGCCTCCAGCTCCCTGTCGAGCAGGCTCTCCTTGTGACCGCGGCCGAGGAACAGGTAGCCGTCGAGGCGCTCGAAGTCGCAGTCGATGCGCTCGTCGCGGACGATCGCGGCGATCTGCTCGATCGCGGCGGTGTGGCTGTCGTGGGCCAGCCGGGCCCCCTCGGCGCCGCGGACCTTCTCGAGCGAGAAGTAGCGGTCGTCGATCACGTTCGAGAGGTGCGCGGTGGTCCGCCCGGTGTTGCCGCCGCCGACGTTGCCGCGCTCGAGCACGATCACCCGCTTGCCCTCGCAGGCCAGCAAGTACGCGGTCGTCAGCCCGGCGATGCCGGCCCCGACGACGCACACGTCGACCTCGAGGTCCTCGTGCAACGGGCCATAGAGCGGCACGTCCGCGGTGTGCATCCACAGGGAGGTGGTCTGCTTGCTGTACTCGCCGCTGTTCGCTGGGTCCGACATGACGGGTCTTTGGCCGATAACACCGCGCGGTCAAGCGGGCGCGCACGACCCCGCGCGCGCCCGCTGCGAGGCCGGAGCAGCCCGCCGCGGGCCGCCGGGGCCGGCCCAGGCCCCGCAGCGCGGGCCAGGACGCGCAGCGCACGCTCGGGTCGCCGCGTCGACGCGGGCCGCCGCGCTTGAACGCGCCGGGCCCCGGCGTTATGGTCCGCCCGCGTGTCCGTCCCTCTGCGTGCGACCGGCCTCCGCAAGCGCTACGCCGCGGCGCCGCTGTTCGACGGCCTCGACGTGATCGTCGCCCCGGGCGAGCTGGCGGCGCTGCTCGGCCCGAACGGCACCGGCAAGTCGACGCTGCTCGGCTGCATCACGGGCTCGGTGATCCCCGACGCCGGCCGCGTCGAGATCGGCGGGCACGACCTGCAGGCCGCGCCGATCGCCGCGCGGGCGGCCCTGCGCGCGCTCCCGCAGGAGGTCGAGGTGCCCGAGGGCCTGACCGGCCGCGAGCTGATCGAATTCTACGCGGGCGTGTTCGCCGACCCGCGCGGGCAGGCGCCGGCGATCGAGCTCGCGGACCTGGGACCGGCGATCGACGCGCTGGCGACGACCTACAGCGTCGGCATGCGCAAGCGCCTGATGTTCGCGGCGCTGACGCTCGGGCCCGCGGCGCTGTATGTGCTCGATGAGCCGTTCGCGGGCGTCGATCGCGAGGGCCGCGGCCGCATGGTCGAGGTGCTGTCGCGCGCGCTCGCCCGCGGCTGCGGGGTGCTGCTCTCGGCGCACGACGTCGAGGACCTGCAGGGCGTCGGTCTGCAGGCCCGCGGGATCCGGCTGCGTTAGCGGCGAGTCGCGCGGCCGCGGATCAGCGCACGAAGACGAGGCCCGGCTGGCCGTTGATGTTGCCGCCGACGCAGGTGTCGTAGCACGAGCGCCAGCCGCTGATGAACAGGCCGAAGTCGTTGCCGTCGACGTCGCGGAAGTGGAAGCTGTTGGTGTTGGCGGTGAAGCCGATCCAGTTGAACATGCTGGTCGTGCCGGGGCCGCAGTCGCCCTGCACGGTGGCGGGCTCGCCGATCGGGTAGTGGCTGTTGGCGTAGGTGTCGAGGAAGTCGGCGACGACGGTGTGGCGGTAGGTGTAGCCGGCGAAGGTCTTGCCGCCGGCGTGGTTGCCGAACAGGACCTGCGTGAATTGCAGGCCCCGGCCGGCGACGTCGAGCGAGTAGGCCTGGCCGTCGTCGGCGAGGCTGCCGGTCGCGGTGCGCCAGCCGAAGCCGGTGAGGTTGTCGAGGCCGGCGCAGCCGGGGGCGCTCGGGGTGTTGCGGGAGCGGCCGACGAGGGTCCAGCCGCCGCCGTCGTCGATCATGTCGCAGTAGACGTCGAAGGGCTGCTTGGGGGCGTCGCCGTCGGTGTCGAGGGTGTAGACGCCGCTGGGGGTCATCGGCAGGCCGGCCTTGAGCTGCTTGCAGCTGGTCGGGAGGTTGCAGGCCCCGTTGACGCAGGCGCCGGTGATGCAGTCGGTGTCGGCGAGGCAGGCCTTGCCCTTGTTGCAGTCGGTGCAGGTGCCGCCGCCGCAGTCGACGTCGGACTCGGCGCCGCTGCGCAGGCCGTCGTCGCAGGTCGGGAGCTTGCACGCGACGGTGCAGGTGTCGAGGTTGCTCTGGTTGCCGTCGTCGCAGGCCTCGACGCCGGCCTGGGTGACGCCGTCGCCGCAGGCGGCGACGAGGCAGGTCGAGAGGCAGGCGTCGGCGTCGTCGGCGTTGCCGTCGTCGCACTCCTCGCCCGGCTGCGGGGCCCCGTCGCCGCACGACGCGAGCGCGCACGCGGTCGTGCACGCGTCGTCGTCGATCTGGTTGCCGTCGTCGCAGGCCTCGCCGGGCTGGACGAAGCCGTCGCCGCAGGCCGCGAGGGCGCAGGCGGTCGTGCAGGTGTCGGTGTCGAGGTCGTTGCCGTCGTCGCAGGCCTCGGGCGGCTGGACCACGCCGTCGCCGCAGGCCGCGGCCGCGCAGGCCGAGCTGCACGCGTCGTCGTCGACCTGGTTGCCGTCGTCGCAGGCCTCGGGCGGCTGAAGGATGCCGTCGCCGCAGGCCGCGGCCTGGCAGGCCGCCGTGCACGCGTCGCTGTCGTCGGCGTTGGCGTCGTCGCACTGCTCGTCGCCCTCGACCACGCCGTTGCCGCAGACCGGCGGCTCGAGGTCGCCGGTGCCGATGCCCATGTCGAGGTGGTCGAGGCCGGTGGTCGGGCTCGAGGTCGAGGTGTCGGCGCCGGTCGACGCGTCGGTGGCGGCGCTGGCCTGCGACGGGCTGGTCGGGGCGCTCGCGCCGGAGAAGCCGGAGTCGTCGGAGCTGCCGCTGGCGCAGGCCAGGAGCAGCGCGGCGAGGGCCGTCAGGGAGGCGAGGACGGTCAGGGAGGCGAGGGGACGGGTGGTCACGGCGGGGTGATGGCGCGGCTGCGGGCGCGCGGCGGCTCGCGGTGAATCTACCGACAAAAGAGAGTGACAAGAAGGGGCCGCCCGACGCCGGCTTCAGAGCATTGAAGGACTTGAACCTTCATGTGTTCGATTACGAGTCGAGTGCCCGACCAATTGGGCTAAATGTGTCGCCGACGCCCACGTGGCGGCCCCCGCGGGCACTATAGGCCGGGGGCGGGGCGCCGCGCAAGGCGGCGGAGCTGGTGCTTCGGACATGTCCCGGAGGACAGACACAAACGAGGGGCCGCCCGACGGCAGCCGGTTACGGTACGGGAATTGAACCCGCGATCCTCAGAGCTTCAGTCTGATGCGTTACCATTACGCCAACAGTAGTTTGACTCCACGCCCACGTGGCGACCCCTCGGCCGCAGGATAACGGCGGCCGGGGGGTCGAGGCAAGCGGCCTACTTTTCGGGTTTGGCGCGGTCGCGCATGCTGTCGCTGCTGCGCGCGAGCGGGGTGCCGCGGACGACCTGGGCGAGCAGCTCGGCGGGGCTCTTGCCGCCGAGGAGGGCGACGAGGTTCATGTTGGTCGCGGCGGCCTTCATGACCTCGCTGTCGGCCGCGGCGTGCAGGGCGCCGACGAGGTCGCGCTGGAGCGCGCCGAGGCGGACCGCGTCGGCGCTGGCGAGGGCGGCGGCGGTCTGCTGGTCGACCTCCGCGAGGGCGCGGGCGTGGGCGCTCGCGGCCGCGTTGGCGAGCTCGGCGGCGCGGGCCTCGGCCTCGGCCGACTGCACGCGCTGCGCGGCGGCGGCGGCGGACTTGGCCGACTGGGCGGCGAGGGCGAAGTCGGCGAGGGCCTTGTCGAGCGCTTGCTTGCGCGCGTGCTTGGCGTCCTCGCGGTCGGCGGCGAGGCTCTGGCGGTGGAGCTCGAGCGTGTGGGCGTCGAGGGCCTCGAGCTTGGAGGTCTCGGACATGCGCTGGCTGGCGGAGCGCTGGAGGCTGTGCTCCTCGGCGTCGATCTGGTCGCGGTGGCGGACGGACTCGACGCGGCGGCGGTGCTGCTGATCCTGCAATTGCAGCGACACGGCCTCGCGCTGGACGTTGCCGAACAGGTCGGCGAGGGCGCTGTCGGCGACGGCGACGGCGAGGACGTCGACGCCGGTGAGGAGCATGCCGTTCTCCGGGAAGCGCAGCTGGCTGGCCTCGGCGAACAGCGCCTGGCGGACCAGGGTGGGCAGGTCCTGGAGGATCTGGGTGGCGGACTGGGTGCGGGCGACCTCGCGGACGCGGGCGCGGACGGTGTCGGCGAGCAGCTTGACGGGGTCCTCGACGTTGAACCACCGCTCGGGCTCGCCCTCGAAGCCGCCGGCGAGGCCGAGCTTGACGCGGAAGCGGACGAAGTCGGCGGACTCGACCTCGAAGTTGTCGGCGACGCGGCCGCCCTGGATGCGCAGGAAGCAGGTCGTGACGGTGGTGTGGCCGTCCTTGGTCTTGCCCTTGCTGAGGCGCAGCGGGGTCAGCTGCTCCTCGAACTGCAGCAGCTCGGTGCACGGGCCGATGACGACGCGGCGGCCGTGGCGGGAGGTGACGAGCACGGCCTCGTTGTTGGGGATGATCACCGACAGCGCCCACGGCGTGGTCACGGCGCCGGTGGTGACCTTGTGCGGCTCGGCGTGGCCGATCCACAGGTTCCAGCGGTCGTGCGGGACGCTGCGGTGGACGTGCTCCTCGCAGCGCGGGTCGACGAGGTAGCTGGTCTCGCCGCGCACCATCTTGACCATGCCGGTCCGCAGGTCGCGGACGTAGACGCCGGACTTCTGGTCGATGCCGATCGCGGTGAGCACGACGTTGTCGTGGTCGTTGCCGACGTGCGGCTCGCGGGTCAGCGGGTTCAAGACCTCGGCCTCGATGAACGGGAAGAACACGCTCGGCAGGCCGCGCACGAGGCACTCGTAGCCGGCCTCGAAGTGGGCGCGGTCCTCGAGCGCGGTGCCGCGGGGCAGGCGGGCGAGCAGCTGCTCGCGCGAGACCGGCGAGATGATGCGCAGGTACAGCGCCTGGTGCTCGCCGAGCTCGTAGGCGTCGTACACGCGGCGCCGCGAGCCGCGGATCATGAAGGTGTCGTGCGGGCCGGGGAACACGCGGGCCGGGCCGCGGACGATCCGCGGGTTGCCGTCGGCGTCGAACAGGAAGCAGAAGTTCTTGGGCCCGAGGATCACGGCCTTGCGCGCGTACGGGTCGGACGCGCCGCGCGAGCTGCCGTCGCTGGCCTTGCCGCCCTTGGCCCGCGAGCGGTCGTTCCACGCCTCGTCGAGCGCGGTCAGCATGACGGCGCGCTCGCCGGTCGTCAGGTCCGCGCGGTGGCGCAGCTCGTTCTTGAGGACGCTGAACTGCCGCACCGACAGGCCGTCGCCGACCTGCGCGAGCAGCCGCGCCAGCTCCTCGACCGCGGCCGGCGGCAGCGAGGAGACGCCGTCGTCCTCGCGGGTCCGGCCGTCGTCCTCGAGCGCGGGCACGACCTCGATGCCGGACGGCGGGATGAAGAACTGGGTGTGGCGGCCCTGGATGACGATGCGCTGGCCGACGCGCAGCGCGGCGAGGCCGGTCTTGCCGGCGGTCTCGGGCTTGCTGGCGCCGCCGTCGCTGCTCGGGCCGTCGACGGCGTCGATGACGACGCTGCTGAGCTTCGCGGACTCGATGACGAGCTTGAAGTACGGGGCCGTCTCGTCGATCGCGCCGACGACCTCGATCAGGAGGTACTGATTGGCGCCGAGCTTGTGCGCGGGGCGGACCTCGGCGGACTGGCCGGGCCACAGCGGGAAGGCGCAGGGGCCCGGGATGATCTTCTTGGTGCCGAGGCGCAGCTCCTTCTCCTTGTTGCCGCCGGGCACGAAGCCGCCGTTGGACCCGCCGTCCAGCGGCTCGACCATCTGCGGGTTCTCGAGCAGGACGTACTCGCCGTCCCGGGCGATGACGAAGGACCGCGCCTCCATCGGCGCCGGCTCGTAACCACCGCGCCCGTTGGCCCGCACGATGCGGTCGTTGGCGCTGGGCGTGAACTCGGTCGGGCCGATGTGCGTGAGGATCTCGCCGGAGGTCTCATTGAGCGACCACAGGAAGGAGCGGCGCGGGACGGGGATCTTCTGACGGTTTTCCATGACGGGCGGCATTGCTACGCGGCGCAGCATGGCAGAGCTGCGCCGCGATGAAAACCTGGGCGTGGTCGCCCTGTCGTATGCGTGTTTGCGGGCATGCTTGCTTGTGCGCTCATGGATTTTTGGGGCGCATGCGTGCTCGCGTGCTCGCGTGCTCGCTCGCGAGAGAGGGCAGCGCGGGGCGAGGCTTCATGGGCCGGGGGACGGGGGCCGGCGGACTGCTGGTCCCTCGCGACGCGGGGAACCCACCAAGGCCCGTGCTCGCCGCCCCATCAGTCGTGATTCACCACGGCATTTCACCGAGCCCTGTCCCTCATTAAATGAAGGCCGTAATGGGCGTCTCCGCGCGGACCTTGGTCCCCCCCGCTGCGTCCCCCGCCGCCGGCCCCTGTCCCCCGGGCGAGCAAGCCCGCCACCCGCTAGATCCGCCGCCCACACGGCCAAAGCCCCGGATTCTCCAGTCCGCGGCGGATCTAGCGGGTTTTGTTAATTCCCTCGGCTGCCCTGGACAACCCGCGAATTCCCGCGATCGTGGCAACGGACTGGCAACTACAGTCGCGCTCCAGTCTCGCAACGACCTGGACAGCGAGCGCCCGCCAGATTCGAGCCGCGCCGTCAATCCCGGTGACATGTGAGAAAAGATCCCATGTTCACAGGAGCGCGTTTCTGGCAGTAGTAGCAGCGCGCCGAGCGGGGTTGAGGTTCGGGAACGACCACGGAAAGCTGCGCACGGCGTAGCCCGGGCGGGGGTGACCTCGTCCGGGTTTTTTCGCGCCCGAATTCCGGGGGGCGCATCGTTGATCGCATCGAGTCAAGACTCCCGACATGTGTGAAATGTCGCGACAGGTTGTGACAGTCGGCCCGATTACCGACGATGGTGACCCAAAGGTCAGGTTTCTCGGGTCGTTGAACCGAGACTTGTGACCCGGGTAGCGCTCGGTCTAAGCTGGTTTGCGCGATCTTAGTTCTTGCGGTTCTCGTAAACGTGAGCACATGCTCACTTCTCGCTTGCTGTCTGTTCCGAACCCCGCCACCTGGAGACCCTGTCCATGACCGCCACGACCACCGCCGCCCCCGTTGCCCCCCTGTCCCCCGCTGTCTCTAAGCGTCCCCCGACGCCCCTCATGCTCGACACGCTCGCGTCGATCGGCCGCGAGATTGCCCGCGAAGCTGCCCGCGGCCGCGGCGAGCGTGCGGCGTACTACCCGGTACAGCGCAGCGTGCTCGGCCTGGAGAGCCGCGGCCTCATCGTGATCGGCGACAACCCGCACGGTGGACCGGACGCCCGCATCACGATCACCCGCGCCGGGGTGGACGTGCTGTCCAGCTACCAGGCCGAGCAAGCTGCAATCAAAGCCGCCGACGCCCCGACGCCGACGCCTGCCCCCGCGCCGACCCCGGCCCCGCTGCCCTCGGTCCAGGTGACCGACGCGATGCGGGCGATGCTCGTGCGCGTCGGCGTGGAATGTCTGGCGAACAGGCACGCTAAGGCTTACGCGCCGAGCAACCAGTCACTCGCCGCCCTGGAGCGTCGGGGTGCGTTGATCGCCACCCGGAACGATTGCGGCGGCGTGATGCCCCGGGTTGAGTTTACCGAGATCGGCCTGGCCACTCTTGCCCGGACCGACCCCGACCTCGCAAGGCGGGTCCGCGAGCATATCGCCGCCGCGCCGCCGGCCGCGGAGCAAGCGGGCGGGGTGACTCTCGCTACCGAGATTGAGTACGATAACGGGGTGCGCACTTCGGTCTGGCTGCGCTGCGCGGAGCGGAGCGCCGAGGGTCCGTCTCTCTGCCTCCGGTACGAATTCCAGGGGCCCGGACACCGCGGCCACGCAAAGGCATTCTGTGCCCTCGTGTCGCGCAAGTTTGCGAACGCGACCGACGCAATCAAGGCGCTGGACGCGGCCCGCGACTTTAACGTGTGCGGTCATAGCAAGCTCAAGAATGGCGTAGAGCTGTCATTCTGCGCCATGCTCCATGGTGTGGAGACCTGGAGCCCGGACGACGATACGGACCCGGAGACTGACCCGAGCGGCAGCGACGACGCCGGTAGCGAGAGCGCCGAGGTCGACAGCACGAGCGCCGAGGTCGACGGCCAGGTCGCAGCCGACACGAGCGCGGCCGTGGGTGTGAGCAAGCCGAACCCGGACCTTTGCTGCTACTGCGCCCGGCGCTGCCCCCGTGGCGTCATGATGTCGACAGACGGCGATGTCGCGCACCGGGCCTGCGCAAAGCAGCAATACGATCCGGACACGCTCCGCGAGATCGACCGCGCGACCCGTCGCCAGTCACGCGAGCTTGCTGCTACCAGGGCCGCCGCTCCGGTGCCGAGCAAGTGCTACGCCTGCGACGCGCCGGCTTGTGGGACTGCGCTCCGCGACAAGGACGGCGGCCCGTGCAAGGGCGACGGGCGCGGCGTCAAAGTGCCGGCCTGCTCGCGTCACACCTGGACCGACGCGATGCAGGCGAAAGCCGATACCGTCGCTCACTCGGTCGGCTTCGGTCGCTCCGGTACCCTGTGCGGCGAGCGCAAGGGCGCTGATACCGTCGACGTTGGCAACGTGACATGCCCGAAGTGCAAGGCGCGGATCGCGGACTCGTTCGCGGCGCTGGAGCGGGCCCGCAATGAGGGCGCACCGGCCGAGGGGCAGGCCGCTTGATGCGCCGCGTCGCCCTCACACTCGCGCTCTCACCGGCCCCCACCGCTTGCACCGTGATCGTTGTCCAGGACAACCCCGACCTCGGCAGCTCCAGCGGCGACGACACTACGTCGACCGGACCGAGCCCCGACGACACGAGCACGGGCGGGCCCGACCTGGACAGCACCGGCGAGGACAGCTCTAGCAGCCTCGCCACGGGGTCCGGCGAGTCGACCGGCGGCAGCTCTACCGGCGAACCGCTCGCCCCGAGCGGGGCCGCCTGCGTCGACGGTGCGGCCTGCGAGTCCGGCGCGTGCGATCCGTTCGGCACGTGCGCCCCGGCCTGCCCGTGCGGCGATGCTGCCGCCGCCTGCGTCGCGGATGCGTGCGTCGCAGTCGGCGTCGACGGTGAGGGCGCCGAGGGCTTAGCGATCAACGAGTCGCCGGCCGGGTCCATCGGCGCCGAGGACCCCGCCGACGTGTGGGGCGTGCAGCTCACGACGCCCGGCACTTACGGGATCATGATCTCGGGCGTCGGGGCCACGGCTTACGTCGTTGACGGCGCTGGCCAGGTCGTTGCGACGCCGGACGATGCGAGCATGGTCGGCGACAAGGTCTCGCAGCGCAGCTTTACGATCGCGTCGGCGGACGAGCCGGTCACGGTGATCATCGTCGCGCCCGACCTCGCCGCGTCGACCGATT
>Ga0075163_10007359_pt1 | contig 14560 bp, 18 predicted proteins | sample JI1023141ADNA_FD_71478 | JGI IMG/M metagenome (GOLD analysis project Ga0075163, IMG submission 71478) | Wastewater effluent complex algal communities from Wisconsin, to seasonally profile nutrient transformation and Carbon sequestration -... | ecosystem: Engineered > WWTP > Effluent > Algae...
AAGGGTGCCGACCTCGTGTGTCTGCCTGTCATTGAGTATTGGGGTTCGACAGGAAAAGTTAGAGCTGACATCCACAATTGGAAATGGCGGCTCAGCAGAAATCGACCTGGACTCACACATGGAATACCTGCTCAACTTCGTCGTTACGACGAGAATGGTGAGTTGTATGCTGCACGTGGCACAGACAGTTGTGACTATGTGATATTGTCTAACTACAATCCAGTTAGGTACGTCAACTTCTACGATTCAAACATCGACATGCTTCGTCAGAAGGCGATGTCTGGTGATGCTGCAGCACTTGAAGAATATGAGAAGTGGTACAACGTTATTGTCGACAATCTTCCAGCAGTTCATCACTACTCCTGGTTTAACATCGAACGTAAGATAAGAAGTTACAGGTCATACTGGGCTCGATTCTGGGAGAGTATGTACAATGAACCGCAGGTTGACACAGGCGAGAACAACATGTTCTTCGATAAGCCATGGTCTGGGGTCACAGACGAAGATGTGGGTGAGCTAGCTGAGAGATTAGAGACACAGATGGGCGGCTGGATCTTCCACAGGAAAGTCGACTTCTCTTCGTGTACACCCTCTATATCATGTGATAGAACACATCCAGTACTGATTGACGAGTGGATAGAGAGGAACCAGTAATATGGTGACATTGAAGCAAATTGGAATACGTGAAAAGTTAGCCGATCTCGGATCTCCTGTTGAAGATACGATGCTGGGTGACTTCGACATCATAGGCGAGCATACAGCGAAGAAATTAAGAGGACGTGACAATCCTCTCTACAAGACTGTCGGATGTGTTTTTCGTCCCAACTATGAACGTGGCCTTCTTGCAGCAGCAATGGTGAAGAAGTACAAACCAAAGAAGATCCTTGAGATTGGATTTGGTCGCGGTTACTGGTCGACATGTGTCGCAAAGACACTTCATGATCTCAACATCCCAGGCGAAATTACGTCTGTTGATGTGCAGTTCAATAAGCAACACATAGAAATGATGTCAAACTCATTTCCTCACGAGTGGCTGAGCAAGATCAAGATGGTGCAGGGCCGATCAGTTGATATCCTACCTCAGCTTGAAGAAGATTTTGACCTTGTCTACATCGACGGTGATCACACTTACGCTGCTGTGAAGAGTGATTGGCAGAATGTTAAGGATCACTTCAAGCAGTTCGTCATTTTTGACGACTATCATCTTCCAACATCTCCTGAACAGCAGGAGATACAGGTTGCACGTGCAGTAGATGAGATCACAGATGAATACACACGTGAGCTTATCATCATGGATCGTGAGATATTCATGGACGATCGCAAGTTGATGAGTAAGGATTACGGTCAGATGATAGTACGTCATCCGGACTTCGTAGATCCTGAGGATCCATACGATTACAACTGGTGATTCATGAAAGTAGTATTCATATCACCGTATAGGAACGCCAAGGCGAATCTCACAAATCTGTGCGCGTCGATCGATAAACAGACTGATGATCGTTGGCAGCACATCATTATCGATGACGCATCACAAGATGATCAGACACTGACAGATCTTACGGTGGGAGATAGTAGACGTGATGTACGAGTCAACACAGATAGAAAATGGGCACTCCGTAATATTGTCGACACTGCGCGCGATTATTGTAGAATTAATTGTCAAGCTGGCGGAGATGATCAAGTTATCATTGCTACAGTTGATGCTGATGACGAGCTCTGTAACGATGACACAGTACGGCTGATAATCGAAGAATACGAGCAAAATGACAAGTTGGACGTCTTGTGGACAGCACATCGTTGGGACATCAACAATCTCAACGTGTCTGGTCCGATGCCGAACAATGTCGATCCATATGAGTGGCCGTGGTGTGCATCACACCTACGCACGTTCAGGGCTAGTCTGTTAAAGAATGTGTCAGACGATAACTTTAAGGATCGTCACGGTGAGTGGTTCAAACGTGGGTACGATCAAGCGTTGATGCTTCCATTACTTAAGACAGGCAGAGAACGCAAGTACCTTGACAAGGTGTGTTATCTCTATAAGATGGATAGTTGTTCGATACCATTAGCGGCACGTCCCGGGTCTGAGATCGAACAGATACACAATATCTCGTTCATACGCGCTAGAGGTTATGTGTGAAGATTTTCTCGAACATCTTTTCGAAGCGGCTTGAAGATGCTAGCATCTTTTGTAACACAGAATGTAAGCAATTTGCATATCAATCAAAGATTGCTTTGGCAGGATATCCAAATTTTGGGTCAGAGAATGTGTACTGGCTTGAAGTAGACGATAGTGTTGCTCATGAGATATCTTTCACGATTGAACAGGGACATGCATTTCATATTCGCAAGTACAAGTATTTCGACTTCGTTAGGATGGTTGGAGTAAGAACATATGACGTCTTCTCTTCTAGGAAGGTTGACTAACTCACGTGAAGATTTATCTCAATAGATTACCGGTCGGTCCAACAAATGACATAGTAAATTTCAACACATTACCTCCATGGGGTGGTGGTAACAAGTTTATCGCTGTGTTACAACACATGTTATTGGCTGCAGGTCACGAGGTGTGTCACGAACTTACACCATCTGATCTGTACATCTGTTTCGATCCACGACCGAATGCGTCTGGCGTGTCAGGATACGACATATTAGACTTCAAACGTAAGTGGGGAGGCAAGTTGGCATATCGAATTGGTGACGTTGGTACACATGGCAAACCAGCACTTGGTTTCTCGTGGCTCGACCTCCTACCGCATGCTGACGTTGTCGTGTATCCCAGTGAGTGGGCCCGCGACTACCTCATAAAGTTAGCCGCTCGTGACAATTCACGACCGATAAATTCCATTGAAGCTACGTCACGTATACGTGGTCACATTGTCAAGAACGGCGCGCTTAACACGTTCTTCACGTACAGACGTGAACAGCTGCCACCACATACACCACTTCGCATCGTCACGCACCACTGGAGTGACAATCAGTTCAAGGGATTTGACGTGTATAGTCATGTTGCTGCACATCCTGACGTTGAGTTCACGTTCATCGGTAGGAAGCCGGCTTCTTGTAACATCAAGTGTCTTCAACCGATGAATGCCGCAGAGTTGAGCGTTGAGCTACCACGTCACGATGTATACTTAACTGCATCAATGTATGAGGCTGGTGCCAATCACGTGTTAGAGGGCATGGCAGCGGGTCTTCCTGTTATCTATTCTGATTTGGGTGGGAGCATACCAGAGTATGTTGGTCAACATGGTGTGAAGTTTTGTACAACATATGATGTTGACTCCGCAATTGACACGTGCATCGAGAAGTACAGTGAGCTTCTAACTTCTGTCACTTCGTACAAGCGAACGATATTTGATGCAGTAGATGAGTTCATGACAAAGGTTGTACAGTGAAGATACTTCTTGACAATGTGAATCTTGGATCAACATCAGGTCCGAACAGCTTCGGCAGACAGTTGACCAGTGAACTTCTCAAGCGGAGCCACACTGTCAATAATGTTGTCGACATCGTCAAGCAACGAATCGCACATGTGGAACGTCCTGACGTACATCTGACGTTCATTGAGTCAAATATTACCATAGACTCACCCCTGATCCAGAGGTTGGACGGCATATACTACAATAGTGACTCACAGTATGGCGACTGGTGGTTGCAGAACTCAAGGATAAACGAGACCTACGATCGTGCTGCCGGCGTCATATTTCAGTCGCCGTTTTCGAAGACACTCGTTGAGTCATTCTTTGGTGAGAAGTCTGCAGACGATGCTGTCATCATCAACAACGGTGTTGACATGTCCGTGATAGCGTCTGTTCCAAAGATGAACGACGAGACATTGGACACCTTCGATAAGGTGTGGGTGTCAGCTAGTAACTGGCGACCACATAAGCGTTTGTCGGAGAGCGTCAGGTACTTTCTAGAGCACTCAGGTGACAACGACGTGCTCATAGTTGCTGGTGCCCAAGGTGGCCCAGGTAGTGATCACGAGAGGATCCTGTACGTTGGTGAGCTCACGTGGCATGCGTTGATCGCATTGTATAAGCGTGCAGATAATTTCATTCACCTTGCCTATCATGATAACTGTCCCAACGTCATCGTTGATGCAAGAGCTGCAGGATGTAACATCATATGTGCAGGTTGTGCAGGATCACAGTTTGTCGCAGGTCCTGAAGCAACAGTCATAGATGAGGATGACTGGGTACCCCAACCGATAGAACTCTACAAACCACCAAAGCTAGACTTCAGACGCGCTCGACGTTGCGGTGTAGAGTCGTCGATCGACATCGTCGACGTTGTTGACAGGTACATTGAGTTCCTCACGAGGTATGTGAAATGAAGGTCTTCTTACTTGCACCTAATGAGAACTGGATCGTTGACCGTATGGTTAACGAGTTTACCCATGTCAATAGTGCAGCTGTGACGTCAGATCCTAATGACGCCGATGTCTTGTGGTTACTTGCTGGTTGGTGCTGGGATCATGTCCCACAGCAATTGCTTCGTTCGAAACCTGTCGTTCTTACAGTACATCATATCGATCCGCTGAAGTTCAATGACGATGCGAAGGCTATGTTTCGATTTCGTGATCACTTCATTGATGCCTATCACGTTCCGAATAAACACACTGCAGCTCTTGTCGCACAGCTAACGAGAAAACCAATATTCACGATTGGTTACTGGTACGATCCAGAGGTGTGGACAATGGCCGATAGTCAGACGATGACTAAGCATGGACTTCCTCACTATAAGTTGCTTGTCGGTTCGTTTCAGCGTGATACCGAGGGCGGCACGCGACTTCCCAAGCTGGCTAAGGGTCCAGATGTGTTCTGCGATCAGGTTATTCAACTTGCTGCTTCGACTGATTTGCATGTTGTTCTCGCCGGTTGGCGCCGCGAGTACGTTACCGAACGGTTGCAGTTAGCAAATGTTCCGTTCACATTCTTCGATCGTGCATCGATGACGACATTGCGTGAACTTTATAATGCACTTGACCTCTACCTTGTCACGTCACGTCACGAGGGCGGCCCACAGGCAATTCTTGAGTGTGCAGCAATGAAAGTGCCAATCCTGTCGACTGACGTTGGCATGGCACGTGACGTGCTCTGTGACAACTGCATCGTCGACATGCCAACAGCACCACTTCGATTGCCGACAGAAGATGACATTGAGATGAACTTCGTAAACGTTCAGAAGTATAGTATTAATGCGATATCACAAGAGTATATCGCAATGTTTGAGAGTGTTTGTACACTTCTCTAACACGAAAGAGGTCACATGCTAACGATAGGTGTTATTGGACAGGGATTCGTCGGTTGTGCGATAACTAGCGCATTCTATTTGATGCGTGATGCTGAGATCAAGACGTATGACAAGTATCGTGCTGATCGTTCCACGACAGACGTCGCGACCATGGTGAAAAGCTGTGAGTTCATCTTCGTGTGTGTTCCGACACCCATGAATGACGATGGATCATGTGACACGTCTATCATGGAGTCTGTCATTACAGACATACACTCACACTTGGACAATAACTTCTCAACAGTTGCTATCATTAAGTCGACGATTCCGCCGGGTACGACAGATGCACTTCGTGCTAAGTACGTTACAGACAAGTCTAAGTTCGACATCATCTTTAATCCGGAGTTCCTGAACGCTAGATCTGCATACGAGGACTTCATCAAGCAGGATCATATCGTGCTGGGCGGTGATATTGACACATGCGCGCGCGTAGAAGATCTATATCACAAGCTGTTCTTCTACTTAGTTGGTAGTCCTGAGATGTGTGTCTGTAATGCGATCACAGCCGAGACTATCAAGTATGTGAAGAACACGTTCTTTGCAACGAAGGTTTCATTCGCGAATGAGATGTACCAGATCTGTCAGAAGCTTGGTGTCGATTACACACAGATGATCGAGATTGCTAAGAATGACGATCGTATGGGATGGGAACACTGGAAGGTGCCCGGGCCGACACCGGGTGAGGGCCCGTGGCAGGGAAAACCTATGCTGGGGTGGGCGGGGCCGTGTTTGATCAAAGATTTAAATGCATTCATGAAGATGGCGAATGACTTAGGTGTTGATCCCAAAGTTATGCGCGGCGCTTGGGAGAAGAACTTAGAAGTACGTCCAGAACGCGATTGGGAATACATTCCAAGTGCGTTTAAGAATTCGAAGAAGATGAGTTAGTCTATTGACTTTAAATGTACATGTCAACATCTGAACTTAGAATTTGTGACAACTGCGTTGCAGTTGCCACCACTAGCACAGTGTATGGTACACTTACCGGCATAAGAGAGTTTGGCAATAACGGCGTCCTGTGTGACATCACATATAAGCCTAATCCGCCTGAGATTTTGATGATCTTCTTTTGTCCAGGTATTCAAGAGCATGTTATATTTTCATCTAGATGCGTAAGACATGTATGAGACGTATGAATATATCGATCGATGATGTCTCACCACATCCCCTGTCTGGGATCGGTGTGCTCGATCGATGTTTTGAGATTCTTGCTGTACATCCTGACGTCAAGTTCACGCTTTTCGTTCCAACTGCATATTGGCGTACTGTGTACATTCCAGGTCGTGTCGACACACGAACTGATGCACCGCTGTACATTTACGAGCATCCCACATTCTGTGATGTCCTGCGACAACTGCCTAAGGCAAACTTTGAGATTGGATTCCACGGTCGACACCACGGTATTCCAGGCGTCTCCAACAATGATGAGATGAGGAACATCGACACCCATGCATTCCTGTCACTTGTTGACTCGATGCGTTATGACGTCACAATGGCAAAGCTTGACACAACATTCAAGTCAATCCTCAGACCACCGGCGATGTACATGAATAGTGAAGTTGTACCTGCCGCTGCTAATGAATTCTCGTGCCTTGCATTGTCCCCGCGGCCTCTTCATACGTCTGGATACGGTGATGTGTCTTATCTGAAGAACATCGTGTATGCCAACGTCTGGATCCCAGATGATGACCTTTCTGTTGCAACTGGTGACATAGAGCTCTTGTATCACGCATGTGAGTGGGATGATGGTTACTTGAATGAGAAGCGGACACAGGAACTGATGACATTTTTGGACATTCATCGAGGTGAGTTTGAGTATTCTTTCATGGAGGAGATGATCTGATGGGTCGTTCAAATCAACGTGTGTTTCCGTGGTATAATTGGTTGTTGCCGAAGTGCACGTACAGTCGTGTTGCTGTTTTAGGTGCAACACAGTTGGATGGCTTCACGTCGAACATTGATGCTGGCGAAGTCGAGCTCTACGACATAACATTGTCTGGTGAGAATCACTGGAATATCAACGAGCCATTGGCACTTCGTGGTGAAGATTATGATCTTATCGTCTCAACGCGATGTCCATACTTTGCAGCGGATCCGCTAGCGTTCATCACGTCTTGTTGCGACAAGCTTAAGCCAGGTGGTGTGCTATTCCTCGATTGGGGATTAGGTGATCATTGGCGACTCACGCCATACAAGGTTGGGTGGGTCCGCGGCAGTGATCACGAGTATGTTAATTACGGTCAACATACGAGTACACTTCATTCGTGTGTCTGGTCAGATCAGTTGTGTGATGCAGTCGCTGCGAAGGACTTTCGAAACAATATACGAAAGTATCCCGAGTACGATGACGACAGGACGTTGACCAACATAATCAATGCAGAGGTTCCACAGGTCTTTGATCTGACACAGAAGGTTGAGGGATTAGATCTCCTGGATGTGCAGCTTCTGTCACTCTGGCCAGATGCACCTCAACTCTACATCGCGACCGTATTCACGAGGTGTATCTGATGTACATCGGTCATGATAACTCATATCTCTCTCACGGTGGCATCTACGAGGTGTCTAACTTCGTGATCAAGACGATGAACTCGTCACCCACTGTGATTCTCGACATGGGCTCCAGACACGGCGAGGGATATGACCGACTTGGTGTTAACTTCTCAGATGCGACATATATCTTCGTCGAACCGATGCCAGATTGTCTTGTGCACATCACGAAGAAGTGTGAACAACATCCTGACAGAAAGCTCAAGTTGATCGACGGTATTCTCTCTGAGAAAGAGGGTACTGCGATTCTAAAGACGTTTGCCGGTGATGATCATCAGTCATCGAATCTCTATACAGATCGTGGTGCAGCATACGGGCAGCCGATACCCATTGAAGTGAAGCTGATTCCATACGATGTCCTAGATGAGTATGAGAACATAGATTTTGCGAAGGTCAACATAGAAGGTGGCGAGTACGAACTCGTGCAGTCGAAGTTCTTCGACAAGATAGAACACTTCGTGATGGAACTTCACAATTTCATACCTGGTAAGTCATACAACGATGTTATTACGACGTTACAGGATCGTTATGATCTCACAACGTACGGTAACTTAAGCTACAAATACTGTTATGTCGTTGGCCATCGCATATGCAACACCTGACCTCACGCATCTTCGTTACTATGTACCGTTAGCGACGAACCTTGCCCTGAGACATCAAGATATCTCGCAAATCTTTGTGTACACGAGGTCAAGTTCAAAGTACAACGGACTTGCAACGCATGTAAATTACGATCGTTTTACGAAGATCGTCGACGAGCTCGGATTCGCGCATGTTGATGTCGGGTCGTGTGTTTCTATGTTTGACACGCTCGTGACTGTCGAGTACTCGTCAATGTCGATCAAAACGCAACGACTTGTGACTTTAAGTCATGGATTTGACAGCATATTGGGTCATGCAGCAGCATTACATGCATCGGAGTGTATTTACGTTACCAATTCACTGCTCGCCGCGGCGGCATGTGATAGTGACAATGTATTGCACGGTCTAGACATACGAGTTCAGCCTGTGCCGGCATCAATGTTGCAACTTGATGAGTACACGAGAATAGCAAAACTTAGATTCGGCAAGACAGATCAGAAGGTTATGACTGTTTTCTATCCCGATCTCGGAACAACCGACATTGCGAATTCGTTGATATCGAAGTTTGTCACGATGGGATGGCACGTGTACGTGAAACAACGCCGAAAGCACCAAGGGATTTCAACGTCACTTGGTGATCATCGTTATGATGAGGATTGGTCGCCATCTGAGAGCATCTTACTTCCGCTAGCCTCAGATGTCACAGTTGGATTCGGTAGTACCGCATATCTCGATCTGTGTGACGTCAATGTACCGTACGTCAACATAGACGTCAAACCAAATGAGTATCCATGGTGTAGGATGTTACATCCGATGTCACAGTCATACGTTCGGATAACAGATCCTGACGTCGACAGCATCGTCCAGAAGATACTGGACTTCGATCCTATACCGGGATTTCATGTGACAGCAGAACACATCGACTTCTACGATAAGCTTATATGCAACATGTGATGATAACAGTTCGCACTGGTTCAACACGACTGCCGAACAAGTGCATGTATGACCTGTGTGGTGAAACTGTGTTGTCACATGTCATTTTACGTGCATTGAAGTTTGGATTCACGCCCGTCATTGCGACGACAGATCTTCCAGAGGATTCTGTCATTGACCAGATCGCATATTACTATGGAGTTCCATGTTATCGTGGATCCGTTGAAGATAAGATGCAGCGTTGGTTGTCAGCATGTCAACAGTTTGATATTGAACGATTTGCAGTTGTCGACTGTGACGATCCATTTTTTGATTTTACATTGACTAGGCTCATGTACTATGCGTCGTTGTCATATGATTTCGTGATGCCAGACATGCGTGCGTATCTTGGATCACATGGTATGGGTGTAGCTGTTGAAGCTCTTGGTCACGTTGTCGACGCAAATGCAGCATCGAATATACATTCGACAGAGAATGTAACAAAGTTCATAATCAATGAGCCTTCCGTGATTCATACGAAGGTGGAAGATCTTCATCCAATGGAAGATGATCTTAGATTGACGCTTGATTATCCTGAAGATTACTGGTTGATATCAACTGTATGTCGCGAGTTAGGTAGGTACGCGACACGAACCGATATAGTTGATTTCTTTGTTCAGAATCCCGGACTCAAGTTAGTTAATTCATTTCGAAATTTTGAGTGGAAGCAGAGACAGGATCAACAGTGATCACGACAGGAGATCGTTCATGAGCGAACGTTGGACATACATGAATGGAAATTGGGTACCTGAGACTGCTGCAAAGATTCACATCTACGACAGCCAGTTTATGTACGGCGATGCTTGTTTCGAAATGCATCGAACCTTTCGTCATAAGCACTTTTTACTTCGAGACCACATTGACAGGCTGTGGACTAGTATGAAGGCACTTCAGATTCCGATTACGAAGACGAAGGCGGAGGTATTCAAGCTTTGTGATGAAGCTATTGAACGGAATAACTTTCCTGCTGATGAAGAATACCGGTTCATGATCAATGTGTCTCGAGGGCCACTTGAGATATATCGTGAGGTCTTCGAGCTAGCAGAGGGTGAGAGCTGGGGCGAACCAACGTGGATCGTCAATGTCTGGCCGCTGAGCAAGACAACCAAAAAATTGGCACATTTCTATGATGATCCTGCAGATGCACGTGTGACAGTGCAGCGTCAAGTACCATCGCAGTTTATCGATGCGAAGGTGAAGAACAGAAGTCGCCAGCATTACAAGCTAGCCGATCTCGAGATGAAGAAGTACAACAACAAGGCACTGCCACTTTTGTTGGATAATGACGGATTCATCTGTGAGAGTACGGGATCGAACTTCATGATCGTTAAAAATGGAACACTAATAGTTCCTGAGCTTAGAAATCTACTCCGTGGTTGTAGTATGATGTACATTATCGACAAGATTGCAAAGAGCAGGATGATACCAGTCGTGTTCAAGAACTTCGAACCATATGATGTTTTTGAAGCTGATGAAGCGATGTTCACGGGTACGTTTTACAACTTGATCCCATGCAACAAGATCAATGGTCAACAGTTCGGTACATCATCACTTGATGAGAATAACATGGGTCCTGTGACAAGGTGTATCGCGAATGCTTGGAACAAGGATCTCAACATTGATAACTTCAATTTCATATCACAGATAAGACAGTGGGCGGCAGACGATGCAGGCTGAGAATATAATCATAACCGGGGCGTCGGGCCTAATAGGTTCTGCACTAAGTTCCCATTTGGAAGAACTGGGACATTCTGTCGTAAGAGTAGACTGCGATATACCCTCATCTTCAGTTGGCATGGGATCGAGAATCTACGACATGGCTAGTCATGATTCTGTGAAGAGGATGTGTGCAGTATATGCGAAGCGGTGTTGGGCACTCATCAACTGTTTTGCGATGAATGATCACGTACGTCCTGGTGAGGTTAGAGGCACGATACTCGATCTAGATCCTAGTCATTTCGGCGAGATGATGAATGTGAATGTTACTGCGCTCTTCACTGTGTGTCAGGAGTTTGCCAAGGCACGCATTGGAATGGGTGGCAACATCATCAATTTTGGTGCGTCGACCGGTATTGTTACGGCACGTACAGACATGTACGGCGGACTCCACAAGAATATCGGTTATTCGACATCGAAGGCTGCAGTCATACACATGACGAAAATCTTGGGGACACATTTGCAGGCTCTTGACAAAGACTTTAGGGTCAATTGCATATCACCGGGTGGGATCGAATCTGATCAGGATGAATCATTCAAGAAGTTGTATGGTTTACATACTCCTGCTGGTAGGATGGGCCGCGTTGAAGATCTCTTTCCTGCAATCGACATGCTTCTGGACAGAAAGAACACCTACATGGTGGGCGAGAACATCGTTGTTGACGGAGGGTGGACAATACAATGATTGAGGTTGATGCACAGGGAATATGTGAGATATATCCCTTCTCATATGGAAGACAAACTGCATATGGCAATCATTTTAGCTTTTCACCTGATGACTTTATCTTACAGATTAAACTGTATAGTTCGATCTCCATTAATCGAGTGCAATTGGGTGCCATAATCAAGACAAAAATAAGCGACATAAAGTCATGTGGTATCTTCTTTCTTGAACAAGCAGAATCAAACTGTAAAACGTTCGAAATATGTTTCTCACACATGGTGATTGAATGAAGAAAAGATACGAGTACGGAGTTGTACAGGGACGTCTAGTTCCGCAGGTTGGATCGTTCATACAGAGCTTTCCTGCTGATCATTGGATGACTGAGATCAAGATCGCTGAGAAGGTTGGATGCACTGCGATCGAGTGGATCGCGACCCCTGAATTCGGGTTTGTCAACGAAAAAAATCCCATCATCAATCTGGATTTCACAGATAAGATACACATCAGGGACAACTATCATGTCAATATCGATACGTTGTGTCTAGACGAGATACCTTCGCTAGGTCTTTTGACTGTTCTAAGAAAAACGTACAAACATCTCAAGAAATTGAACGTTTTTGGAATTCAAAGGATTGTATTACCTCTGCTGGAGGGTGCATCTGTGACGTTGCCAAGTGCGCGCGGCCATGAACTCATGAGCGAAATGTGCAACTTCATCTACTCAGCAAAACAACAGGATATCTCTATTTCTCTAGAGACTGATCTCGGTTGCGAAGAGCTCCGCGGCTTTATTGATCAATTGTCAAAAAAATCTACTGAATCAGTTTATGTCACGTTAGATACGGGAAATCTGCTTCGTTTGGGTTACGATCTTATTGAGTACGCACAGAAATTCGGTGAGAGGATAAACAACATCCATATAAAGGATGCATGTCTCGGTGGTGCTAGCGTACCTCTTGGTCATGGCAGGGGCCAACTTTCTCGACCGAAGCTGAATGCGATGTTGCAACACACGAAGTGTGATCGACTCACGTTTCAGACAGCACGCATACCAGAAAATACAGATATAGAGACATTCAAGCATAATGTTGCGTATGTTGAGTCTGCATTTGAAGTTGGTGACGGTCCAAATCTGCACGGGATCATATGGTGATGAGAACTCTCAATGAAATGATGTCGTTGAATGGCAAGCTCGCCGTTGTTACCGGCGGCCGCGGTTGGCTTGGATCTGCGATAAGTGACACGTTGCTTGAGCTTGGTGCACAAGTGATATCGATCAGCCGCGGCAAATCATGTGTGTTCGATGTCACAAATTCCACGAACTTACGTGAGTATGTCATTGATTTAGATGACCAAGCAAATCTTGAGACATCCATTGTTGAATTGATGAAGTTCATTGAGACGACATATGCGATTCAGCCATCAGTGCTCATCAATAACATGTGTGTTTGGCCAACCGAATTGGATTTCGCAAAGACATCCTTGGCACAGATGACAGGTTCTATCACATCGAATATTATACCTCAGCTTTACCTTACTCAACAGGTGACAAATGCGATGACTAACGGTGGTAGCGTCATTAATGTTGCTTCCATGTATGCGAAGGTTGCACCAGATTTGAAGATGTATCGTGGTGTAGGCGGTAATGCACTTGAGTATGGTGCGGCGAAAGCCGCCCTAAGTCAGGCGACACGTTATCTTGCTGCATCACTAGGACCTAGAAAGATAAGGGTCAACTCCATAAGTCCGGGTCCATTCTCACGCCCGGGATCACTTGACGATAAGGAATGGTTCCGTCAGGAGTTGAACAATAGGACGATGTTGGGTAGAATTGCTCAACGTGATGAGATGAAGGGTGTGATTGCTCTTCTTGCGACCGATCTTGGATCGTATATCACAGGTGAAGATATTGCTGTTGACGGAGGATGGACAAAGCTATGAATAAGACAGACGCACAAAAGGCATATGCAGAGAATCGTGTTCGAAAGCTCTATGCAATAGAAGGACATGAGGCATCAGCACACTTCACAGACGGAAGAAGGATTCTTGAAGCACTTAAAGACGCAGTGAACATTGAGAATGTATTCATAACGTTTGATGCGAATTCTTTCGGTGTATACGAGATCATTCCGAAGAAGTGAAATTATGTTATCAAGCATAGGTCATACAGTCACTATTGCTGAAATCGGGATCAACCATAATGGTAACCTCGATATAGCAAAGAAGTTGATCGAGATAGCAGCTGATGCTGGATGTGACGCCGTTAAGTTCCAGAAGCGAACGATAGATGTTGTCTATTCTCAGGAGGAACTTGACAAGCCAAGGGAAAGCCCATGGGGCACAACGACACGTGATCAGAAGTATGGTCTAGAGTTCACTGAAGAACAGTACGATGAGATTGATCGCTTCTGTAAGAAGAAGAACATTGATTGGTTTGCATCGTGCTGGGACGAGCAGAGCGTTGACTTCATCTCAAAGTATCAGAGTGTCACCCACCACAAGGTTGCAAGTGCACTTTTAACGAATGATTCCTTTTTAAGGAAGCTCGTTGCTAGTGGCAGGGATATAATCCTGTCAACGGGAATGTCGACGGTTGCCGAGATTGATCACGCAATCGACGTGATCGGTAAGACACAACTGGACACCATCATGCACTGCACGAGCACATATCCATCTCAACCATCAGAGATGAATATGGATGTAATCCGAAGTATGGTTGATCATCGTTATATTTCTGATGGTGATCCTGAGTCACCAACAAGGTGTTTTATACCAGGTGAC
>Ga0075163_10007360_pt1 | contig 14559 bp, 13 predicted proteins | sample JI1023141ADNA_FD_71478 | JGI IMG/M metagenome (GOLD analysis project Ga0075163, IMG submission 71478) | Wastewater effluent complex algal communities from Wisconsin, to seasonally profile nutrient transformation and Carbon sequestration -... | ecosystem: Engineered > WWTP > Effluent > Algae...
GTCGGTGCACGCGATGGCCGCTCAGTTCCTCGGGTCCGTCACGACCTTCGGCCGCGCCGTCCCCTGCGGGTGAGCGGCCATCGCGTGCACCGACCCTCCCACGGAAGGACCGTGGAATGCGCGTGCGCCGGTGTGGCGTGCTCCTTCTGGTGGCGTGGGGCGCAGACATCATGTCGAGGCCGGGACGGCCGTTCGGCCGCCCCGGCCTCGACCCTCCCGTATGCCCGGGCCGGCACACGATGATTCGGCGTGTCCGCGGCGCCGGATTACACGCACTCGCCACACCCCGCGAGCCGGGCCCATACGACCGGGAGGGTCGAGGATGGGGCGGCCGAACGGCCGTCCCATCCTCGACATGATGTCTCCGCCCCACGCCACGAGGCGGATCGCGCTCCGCCCGGCACGCGCGTATTCCACGGCCCTTCCGGGCGAGGGTCGGTGCACGCGGTGGCCGCTCACCCGCAGGGGTCGGCGCGGCCGAAGGTCGTGACGACCCCGAGGAACTGAGCGGCCACCGCGTGCACCGACCCTCGCAAGGCATGGTCCGGCAGGATACCCGCATGCGCGCGGCCCGGGTATTTACAGCCAGCGGCGGCGCCGAAACCATACCAGCAGCGCCCCCGCGATGACGAGCATGAGGCCGAGCGCGAACGGGTAGCCGAACATCCAGTGCAGCTCCGGCATGAAGTCGAAGTTCATGCCGTAGATCCCCGCGATGAACGTCAACGGCAGCATCACCGTCGAGATCTGGGTCAGGACCTTCATGATCTCGTTGGTCTTGTTGGCGGACATCGACAGGTAGGCCTCGACCGCCGACTGCGCGCCCTCGCGGTAGGCCTCGGCGAGGTCGGCGACGCGGACGAAGTGGTCATAGATGTCGCGGAAGAACGCCAGGCTCTCGCGCGGGATCAGCTCGAGGTGGCCGCGGGCCAGCGACTCGAGGATCAGGCGCTGGTGCGCGGTCATCCGGCGCAGGCGCTGGATCGACTTCTTGGCCTCGAGCACCTGCTCGAGCAGGTCCGGCGCCGGGTTGTGGATGATGCGGTCCTCGAGCAGCTCGAGCTTGACGCCGACCTGGTCCATCACCGGGAGGAAGTTGTCGACCAGGCGGTCGAGCAGGCGGTGCAGCAGGCGCACCGATGTCCACGGTCGGTGGCTGGGGTCGCAGACGTCCTTGTGCAGCTCGCGGATCGACCGCACCACCGGGTCGCCGTGGTGGGTGACGATGTAGCGGTCCCCGAAGAAGATGTCGAGCTCGAGCGTGCCGATCGCCATGCTCTTCTCGAGGTCGAGCGTCGAGAAGTCGATGCCGTGGACGATGATGAAGACGTGGTCGTCGAAGGTGTCGATCTTCGGGTGGCCGTAGTCCTGCAGCGCGTCCTCGATCGCCAGCGGGTGGAACGGGAACCGCTCCGTCAGCACCCGCGACTCCTCCGGCGTCGGCGACTCGAGGTCGAGCCAGAACGTCACCTCCTTGTCGTCACGCAGCGCATCCAGCCGATCCAGGCTGGTCTCCGTCCAGTGGCCTCGCGTCGGATGGAAGGCGTGGATCGTGAACACGGGCCGCAGGGTATCACGCCGGCACGCGGCCCTGCACCAGCTGCACCGCCAGCCCGCCGTTTCGCAGCGTCCGCGCGACCCTCAGCGGCAGCTCGCAGCACCGCCACAGCTCGTCGCCGCACAGCAGCGCGACCCGCCAGCCGCGACACCTGTCCCGGAGGACATGTCCGATCTGCGCGTACAGGTCGCGCAGCTGACCCGGCTTGCCGACGCGGACCCCATACGGCGGGTTGCTGATCACGAGCCCGGGCCCGGTCGGCGGCTCGCACGCGGACAGCGAGCGCTGCGCGAGCGTGACGTCCCCGGCGACGCCGGCCCGTCGCGCGTTGGCGCGCGCCGCCTCGATCGCGCCGGCGTCGCGATCCGAGCCGACGATCGCGGCGGGCGCCGCTGCGGCGCTGGCCACCTGCGCGCGCGCCCTGGCCAGCGCGTCGGCCCCGGCGAACCCGGGCCACGCCGCGAACGCGAACCCACGATCTCCGCCCGGCGGGCGCCCGCAGGCCCGCCGCGCCGCCTCGAGCACGATCGTGCCGCTGCCGCACATCGGGTCGAGCAGCGGCTCGTCGGGCGCCCACGCCGCGGCCCGCAGCAGCGCCGCCGCGAGGGTCGGCCGCAGCGGCGCCCTGGCCAGCGACAGCCGATAGCCGCGGCGATGCAGCGGCTCGCCCGAGCTGTCGACGCTGACGGTGCAGCGGTCGCGCTCGATCCGCACGTGGATCCGCGTCGCCTGGGCTCGCCCCTCGTCGACGGCCGCGTCGGCGTCGTCATCCTCCGGCGCCAGCAGCTCGGGAGCCGCGCCGAGCCGCTCACCGATGCCCCGCACCACGCGCTCGGCGATCCCCACGGTGTGATACAGCCGCGACTTGTGGGCCGTGACGTGCACGACGACCCGGGGCGGCCGCGCGTCGGGGATGAACCGCTCCCAGGCCAGGCGAGCCGCGTGCGCGTGCAATTCCGGGAAGCCCGGCGCGCGGAACTCCCCGACGCGCACGAGCACCCGGGTCGCCACGCTCGAGTGGAGATTGACGCGGGCGACGTCACCGATCTCGCCCGAGAAGGCGACGCCGCCGGGATGCGTCACGCACGGCCCGACGTCCAGGCCCGCGAGCTCGGCGGCGCACAGGTCCTCGAGGCCGGGCTGGATCACGGCGAACAGGTCGAGCGGCACGGGCGCGGAACATAGCACCTGCCCCGGCTTGTTCGCTCGCTCGCTGTCCTCCGGGCACGCGACCGGCGAGCAAGAACTACTGGAAGTTCTGCACCGCCCAGATCTCGCCGTTGACCTCCGCGAAGCCGCAAGCGACGCGCGAGTAGTTCGGGTTGCTCATGTTGATATAGTGGCCGTGCTTCTGAAAGTCGTCGCCCGGGCCCTCTGCCCACATCTGGGCGAGGCAGTTCGTGATCATGTCCTCGGGCGGGCCGGGCCACCCGGGGCACTCGTTTTGAGCGCCCTCGCCGCACATGCCGAACGCGCCGTGGGGGATGCCGGAGTTGCCGTCGCTGACGCACTCGGCGTCGGAGCAGTCCTCGGCGTCGGCCCAGCGCTGCAGCGGGGCCAGCCCGAGCGTCGCGCGGTACATGTTGATCGTGTCGACGCACAGCTGCGTCGCGCCCTCGTCGGGGTCCCCCGGGTCCGTCGTCATCGTCGTCATCGTCGTCGGGTCGCCCGTCGGGTCGACCGTCGTCGGCGCGCTCGTCACCGTCTCGCCCGTCTCCGAGGTCGTCTCCGGGGTCGGCGAGGTGCCCGTCGCGTCGGTGCCCGGCGGCGTCGTCACCGAGTTCTCGCTCGTGCCCGGCTCCTCGGTCCCCTGCGAGGCCTCGGTCGCGCCGCTGACCTCGGTCGCCGCGCTGTCGGGCCCGCTGCTGGCCGAGTCGGAGCCCTCGCCGGACTCGCTCGAGCCCGACGTCTTGGTGGAGGCGGGGTCCTTGTCGTCGCCGCAGGCGAGGGGGACGAGGAGAAGAAGTGCGAGGGACAGGCTGCGCATGGCGGGCACCTTAGCAGAGCCGCCGCGCGCGCCACGCCGGGCCCAAGTGCCCTGCGGCGGGGCCTGGGGGCCTCAATGGCCCGAGGTGGCCTTGAGGCCGGCGAGGCCGCCGATGGCCATCGCCGCGAACAGGACGCGCAGCCAGCCGAACGGCTCGTCGAACCAGATCATGCCGACCACGATCGTGCCGAGCGCGCCGATGCCGGTCCACGTCGCGTAGGCCGTCCCCAGCGGCAGGCTGCGCAGCGCGAGCGCGAGGAAGTAGAAGCTCAGGATCATGCCGACCGCCGTGGGCGCGGCGATGAGCGGCTTCTTGAAGCCGTCGCTGAGCTTGAGGCCGACGGCCCACGCGACCTCGAGCAGTCCGGCGATGAAGAGGTAGAGCCAGGCCATGCCGGGCCAACCTAGCACAGGCGCACGCGCGCGCTCACGGGACGTCGGCGCCGGCGTAGTCCTTGTCGTCGGGCAGGGCCGGGCGCGGGTCGCCGTTGTAGTCGACCTTCGGGTAGCCCGGGATCCACGTCGCCAGGCCCTTGAGGGGGCCGCCCTCCTTGGCCGAGTACACCCCGTCGACGTTGCCGCCGAACGCCGAGTACGGGTTGGGATCGTCGGGCGCCGACGTATAGGTGCCGTCGAGGTCCGGCGTGCAGCTCGGGCCGAACAGCGCGCCGGCGTCGGCGAGCGCCGAGTTGATCAGCGCGAGCTCGCCGGTCCAGTCGATGCAGTCGATCACGGCGACCGGGCCGTTGTTGGCCGCGATCGTGGTGTACAGCAGGTTCGCGCTGGCGCCCCCGACGAGGTTGACCGCGCCGAAGGTCTTGCCGTCGTTGGCGGTGATGTAGCTGTTCTCGGTCCACAGCATCGCGGCGCCCGGGGCGTTGCCGGTCAGCGCCAGCGCGCCCTTGACGTGCCCGGTGATCACCGAGCGGCGCACGTGGACCTGGCAGTCGTTGGCGACCAGCGCCGCCTGGGTGTTGTAGATCTTCTGGCGGTCGAGCCACAGGCGCGCGCCGGTGCACGAGATCGCCGGGTCGTTGATCGGCGTGTTGTTGTAGATCCCGACGCGATACATGAACACGAGGTTGCCGGGGTTCAGCGTCAGCGCCGGGAAGTCGCCGCCGACGTTGAGCGACGGCACCTTGCCGTCCGGCACGATCGCCACCGTGCGGTCGCCGGGCATCATCTCCGACGGGTCGCTCTGGCCCGAGCCCGGCGCGACCTTGATCGTCGTCGGCTTGCCCTCCTGGATCTTCGCCAGCGCGATCTGCAGCCGGCACAGCGGCGCCTCCGGGGTCGCGCCGCCGCTCGCGTCGTCGCACTCGATCTCCCCGGGGTCGTTGGTGTTGTTGACGTAGACGACGTTCTCCGGCGGGAAGCACTCGCCCGTCTCGAGGTTGCACGCCGTCTCCGGACACTGCTCGTGCTCGCTGCACTTCACGCACGTCCCCACGTCGTTGTCGCAGACCGGCAGCTTGGGGTCGAGGCAGTCGCCGCTCTGCAGGCAGCCGACGCACCGCCCCGAGTCCGGCTCGCACGCCGGCTTCGTCGGCTCGACCGCGACGCAGCTCGGCAACGACCCGCAGCCGACGCACACGCCGTCGAGGCAGTACGGCTCCTGCCCGCCGCACGCCGGGTTCTCGACGACGACCGCCGGGTCGCACCCGGGCCCGCTCGTGGTCTCGGTCGTCTCGCTGCTGGTCATCGGCAGCGTCGGGTCGACGGTGGTGCTCGTCGGCTCGAGCGAGGTCTCCGTCCCGGTCGAGGTCGGCAGGTCCTCCGTGGTCGGCGTCGGCCCCTGCGTGGTGTCCACCGGCCCCTGCGTCGACGAGCCCTCGACGTAGAAGCACTGGTCGTCCGACACCGTGACCGCGGGCACGCAGCCGTTGTTGTCGATGGCGCACTTGCTGCAGACCAGCCCGTCCTCGCACGCCGCCCCGGAGTACGCGCAGTGGTCCGGGTTGAGCACGACGCAGCCGGCCGCCGCGCCGAGCGTACCCGCCGCGACGAGGGCCAGAGCACCGAGCTTGCGCGTGTTCCTGAGGGGTCGCATGGCTGCCCCAACGGTCGCGCGGCGGGCCCCGGCCGGCAAGCGCGGCAGTGGTGCAAAACTCCCGCGGAGAGCACGCCAGGGCGTAAATACGGGCCCGAGATCGGTGCAAAGCCGCGAAGGCTCACGGGCGCGCATCGCGGGGTCCCGCCGGCGGGGGAAGCCTGGCATCATGCGCCGCATGCCTCAGACCCAGCCGCGTCGCGCGAAGATCGTGTGCACCCTTGGCCCCGCGAGCAGCGACCCGGAGATGATCTCGGCGCTGATCGGGGCGGGGATGAACGTCGCGCGCCTCAACATGTCGCACGGGTCGCACGAAGACCACACCCGGTCGTTCGAGGCGATCCGCGAGGCGGCGGCGGCCCGCGGGGTCGCGGTCGCGGTGCTCGCCGACCTGCAGGGTCCGAAGATCCGGGTCGGCAAGATCCCCGCGCCGGGCTTCGACCTCAAGACCGGCGACAACTTCACGCTGAGCGTCGACCCCGGCGCGGTCATCGAGCCCGGGCGCGTCACCGTCGACTACCCGGAGATGGCGCGCGAGGTCAAGCCGGACGACAAGATCCTGATGGACGACGGCAACTTCGAGCTGCGCGTGCTCGGGGTCGAGGGGCCGGAGATCCACACCGTCGTGATCACCGGCGGGCGCCTGACCTCGCGCAAGGGCGTCAACCTGCCGGGCGTGCGGCTGTCGCTGCCGTCGCTGACCGAGAAGGACAAGGAGGACCTGCAGTTCGCGCTCGAGCTCGGGGTCGACACCATCGCGCTGTCGTTCGTGCGCAGCGCCGGCGACGTGCTGGCCGTGAAGGCACTGATGGAGCAGCACCAGCGGGTCGTGCCGATCATCGCCAAGATCGAGAAGCCGGAGGGCGTGGCCAACCTGAAGGAGATCCTCGAGGTCGCCAACGGGATCATGGTCGCGCGCGGCGACCTCGGCGTGGAGATGGGCCCCGAGGAGGTCCCGATCATCCAGAAGCAGGCGATCGAGCTGGCCAACCGCGCGGGCAAGCTGGTGATCACGGCGACGCAGATGCTCGACTCGATGATCCGCAACCCGCGGCCGACCCGCGCCGAGGCCTCGGACGTCGCCAACGCGGTGCTCGACGGCAGCGACGCGCTGATGCTCTCGGGCGAGACGGCCTCGGGCGCCTACCCGCTCGAGGCGGTGCGCACGATGGACACGATCATCCGCACGACGGAGCGTCAGGACCGCTACTGGCGCGACCACTCCGACCTCGACCTCGGGCACGCGACCAACGCGATCGCCCGCGCCGCGGTCGGCTGCTGCAAGAGCCTGCCGGACACCAAGGCGATCGTGACGTACACGGTCTCCGGCGGGATCGCCCGGCTGGTCAGCGACTACCGGCCGCGCGTGCCGATCATCGCCCTGACCCCGAACCCGGCGACCTACCAGAGCCTGGCGATGTACTGGGGCGTGACGCCGATCCAGTTCTCGCTGTCGAGCGCCGAGGGCCGCAGCATCTTCCAGGACGTCGACCGCCTGCTGCTCGGCCAGGGCCTCCTGGCGCGCGGAGACCGCATGGTCCTCACCCTCGGGTATCCGCTTAAAGATCACAAGTCCGTGAACCTCCTCAAGATCCACTCGGTCGGAGAGAGCTTGCCTTTGCCTCCGACATCGTGATACCCACCTGCCTCGCTTCCACCGAAGCCTCGGCATCGAGCTTCACCCGCGAGGATGGCGGAATTGGTAGACGCACTAGACTAAGGATCTAGCGGGGCGACCTGTGGGGGTTCGAGTCCCCCTCCTCGCACGAAACAGAGACGCCGGAGCCGAGAGGCCCCGGCGTTTCGCTTTTGTGGGCACCTGTTCGCGGCCCCGCGTCGGCGAGTATGCTCGCCGCGCATGACCTCCTCGACCCTGTCCACGATCGCCGTGATCGGCGCCGGCACGATGGGCCACGGCATCGCCCACGTGTGCGCCGCCGCCGGCTACCAGACCCGCCTGTTCGACGTCCGCCGCGCGCTGGTCGACGACGGGCTGGCGAAGATCTCGGCGAACCTCGACGCGGGGGTCGCGAAGGGCAAGGTGACGGCCGAGCAGCGGGCCGCGGCGCTCGCCAACCTGCGCGGCGAGGCGGAGCTGGCGCTGGCGGTCGACGGCGCCGACCTCGTGATCGAGGCGGTGCCGGAGAAGCTCGAGCTCAAGCAGACGCTGCTGCGCGAGGTCGCCGGGCTCGCCGGCGCGTCGGCGATCCTGGCCACGAACACCAGCTCGCTGTCGGTCTCGGACATCGCGGCCGCGGTGCCCGGGCCGGAGCGCGTGGTCGGCACGCACTTCTTCAACCCCGTGCACCTGATGAAGCTGCTCGAGATCGTGGTCGGCAAGGCGACCGCGCCGGAGACGGTCGCGGCGATCCAGGCGTTCGGGGCCCGCGTCGGCAAGGACTGCATCGTCGTCCGCGACTCGCCCGGCTTCGCCACCTCGCGCCTCGGCCTCGTCATCGGCCTCGAGGCGATCCGCATGGTCGAGGAGGGCGTCGCGTCGCCCGAGGACATCGACAAGGCGATGTGCCTCGGCTACGGCTTCCCGATGGGCCCGCTCAAGCTCACCGACCTCGTCGGCCTCGACGTGCGCCTCAGCATCGCCGAGTACCTCAGCGCCCACCTGCAGGACGGCGCCCACTTCCGCCCGCCCGCCCTGCTGCGCCAGATGGTCGCCGACGGCAAGCTCGGCAAGAAGTCGGGCCAGGGCTTCTACCGCTGGTGACCGCGGACGCGCCGTAGCAGCGCCTCCAGGCGCTCCGCCGGCAGGATCACGGTCAGGCGGCCGTCGCGGACCGGCTCCTGCACGACGCGCACGGACACGGTCGTGTCGCCGAACATGATCGCGATCTGGCGGCCGTTGTGCGCCCGGGTGAACGCCTCGAGCTTCGGGACGTCGGCGGCCTCGAGCGTGAGCGTCACGCTGGTGCCCGCGGGCCCGACGTCGAGCCCCGCGAGCCAGTACACGTGCAGGCCGCCGGCGTCGGTCGCGAGGTGCACGCGCAGGCCGCCGGCGTCGAGCCGCTCGAGCGCGAGGCGATGGCCAGGCGGGATCTCCAGCGCGGGGTCGCGGCGGCGGACGTCGGCGAGGTAGGCCGTGAAGTCGGGCTCGAAGAAGTGCCCGGCCGGCGACTCGTCGATGACGAAGTAGCGCCGCGGCAGGGTGCTGTCGCGCAGGTCGGCGTCGTCCTCGATGCGGATCGTCCGCGGCGGCGGCATCCGCGTCATCATGCGTTCGAACAGGTCGGTCTCGCCGTCGATCACCACGATGCGCAGCGGCTCCACGAGGACCACCAGCTCGGGTCGCGGGCGCGTGTGGCCGGTGCAGGCGGCGGGCGCGAGCAGGGCGAGGCCCAGGGCCGTGCGACGGAGCATCCGACAGGTGTAACCGATGTCGCGGCGGCCCGGAAACGGCGGCCAGGACGGCCCGTCCGCGCGCTCGCGAAAGCTCGTCGGCGCGAGCGGGCGACCGTTCACCCGCGACTTGCGACCGTTCACCGGGAAGCCGGGCAGGACGGTGCGCGGCGCGGCGTACAAGCGCCAGGAGACCGATCATGTGGAGCCACTGGCGCAGTCACTTCGAGACCCAGGCCCGCCGCCCGCTGCCGTCGCCGCCCGCCGACATCGCGGCGATGCCGGCGGCCTGGCGGGCGCCGCTGTGCGCGTCGCTGGCCCGGTTCCAGCTCGGTGAGAGCGGCGAGGGCCGCATCGCGCGGGAGATCGAGCGCGCGCGGCTGGACGGCATCGACGACGACTACCGGGCCTCGCTGCGCCTGTTCGTGCGCGAGGAGGGCCGCCACGCGCGGATCCTCGCCGGCATGGTCCGGGCCCTCGGCGGCTCGCTGCTGCGCCAGAGCTGGAGCGAGCGCCTGTTCGTCGCCGGCCGCCGACTGCTCGGGCTGCGCCTCAAGCTGCTGGTGCTGCTGGCCGCCGAGGTGATCGGGCTCGGCTTCTACGCGCTGCTCGCCCGCCGCCTCGGCGCGTGCGACATCGGCGAGCAGCTCCGCGAGATCTCGGCGGACGAGGGCATGCACCTCGAGTTCCACGCCGACTTCTTTCGCTCGCAGGTCCACGGCCTCGTCGCTCGCTCGCTGTTCCGCGTGACGTGGTGGTGCACCGCGGGGCTCGCCTGCGCGGTGGTCCTGATCGATCATCGCGGGACGCTGCGGGCGCTCGAGATCTCGCGCGCACAGGCGGCGGGGCAGCTGTTGCGGCTGATCGCGCTCGTCGATCGACGCGTGCTCGGGCGCCCGATCCCGGTGTTCGCGGCGAGCTGATCCGCCGGGTCGCAGCAGCCCGCGCCGTCACGCGCCCGGCGAGGCGACGACCGCCCCGAGCATCGCCGCGATCTGCCCGCGCGCCTCGTTGCTGCGCTCCTGGACCTCGACGTGGCTGAGCCCGGTCTGCCCGGCCCCGTTCGTGACCACGCCGAGCCCGAGCACCGGCACGCCGTGGGCCGCGCACAGGATCGCCTCGTAGGTCGTCGACATCCCGACCACCTGCCCGCCGAGCCTCCGCAGCGCCTCGGTCTCGGCCGGCGTTTCGTACTGCGGCCCGCGGGCGTGCGCGTACACGACCTCGGGGAGCCGCGACGGTCCGAGCCCCGGGTGGATCTGCTGCGCGCGCAGGCGCAGCGCCTTGCTGTAGAGCTGGCTGCAGTCGATGAATTGCGGGCCGACCAGCGGCGTCGGGCCGAACAGCGCGATCTGGTCGCGGAGCAGCACGATCTCGCCGGTGCGCAGGGCCGGGTCGAGGCCGCCGACCGCGAAGGTCAGCGCGGCCGCGCGGGCGCCGTTGCCGAGCATCGCCGCGAGCGGGGCCGTGCACACGCCGATCGGGTGGCCCTCGTAGGGGTGGAGGCGGCCGGTCTGGACGCACACGAACGACCCGCCGACGCGGCCCCACACCAGGCTGTTGCCGTGGCCCTGGACCGAGGGGGCCGGGAGGCCGAGCTCGGCGAGCGGGAGGCCGCCCTCGATCTGCAGGCCGATGCCGCCCTGTTCGGCGACGAAGCCGACGCCGAGGCCGGAGCCGGCGACGATCGCCCAGTCGATGCGGCGGCCGCCGAGGGCCTGGCGGAGGACGTCGGTGGCGTGGACGGCGGCGGGGTCGAGTCGTGGTGCGTTCATGCGGGGGTGTCCAGACCTGGCCCTCGGGACAGGTGACAGATCGAGTCGACGAGCGGGCGACGAAGTAGCGGGGCCGTCAGAGCGACATGACCGCGAGCACCACGCCGAGGGCGATGCCGATGGTCACGCCGATGCCGACGGCGATCATGGTGGTGCGGGTCGAGCGTGGCACGCCGTCGCGGCCGGGGACCAGCTCGGTGGCCTTGGACGCGTGCTGTTTGGCAGCGGCGGTGATCTCCTCGGGCGAGCGCAGCTCGACGCTGGCGTGGCGCGGGGGCACCTGGCCGCCGAGGCGTCGGGAGATCTCCGAGAGGCTGGTCTTGAGCTCCTCGAAGGTCGGGCGCACGTCGGGGCGGCGGCTCATCATGCGCCGGCACAGGTCGCTGAGCGCCTCGTCGAAGCCCTTGATCTCGAGCTTGAGCTCGGGGCGCTCCGACTTCAGGTGACGGCGGACGACGGCGGTGTAGTGGTCGTCCTGGCCGCCCTTGCGAAACGGCGGGTGGCCGCTGCACATGTGGTAGAGCGAGCAGCCGAGGGCGTACACGTCGGCGCGGGCGTCGACCTCCTTGCCCATCGCCTGCTCGGGGGCGAGGTAGTCGGGGGTGCCGACGAACACGCCGGTCGCGGTGATCGAGAGGTCCTCCTGCAGCGCCTTGGCGAGGCCGAAGTCGGTGACCTTGACGAAGCCCTGCGAGGTGACGACGAGGTTGGAGGGCTTGACGTCGCGGTGGACGACGCCGACGCGCTGGGTCTCGGCGAGGCCGATGGCGGCCTGGCGGATGACCTCGGCGGCGTCGCCGGGGTGGAGGGCGCCGCGCTTCTTGAGCGAGCCGCCGATGTCCTCGCCGTCGAGGAACTCCATGGCGAGGAACGGGCGGTCCTCGTGCTCGCCGATGAAGTACACCGCGACGATGTTCGGGTGGTTCATGGCCGCGAGGGCGCGGCCCTCGCGGAGGAAGCGGGTCTTGAACTCCTCGGACTCCCGGTGCTTGCGCCCGAGGATCTTGATGGCGACGCGGCGGCCCAGCTTCTCGTCCACGCCCTCGTAGACCTCACCCATGGCCCCCTTGCCGAGGAGGCCCTTGACCTTGAACGGCCCGATCTGGGGCGGCACCGACATCGCTTCGCAACCTATCACGGCCGGCGCCGGCTTTGCCACGCTCCTGCGCGGCTCCGGACGGCCCGGCGCACGAACTTTGCAAGGGGACCGAGGCGGACCGGCGGCGGACCGGCGGCGGACCGGCGGGGCATGAGGTGGCCGGGGCCCGGGGGCGGGCCTGGCGGGCCCAGAGATCCCGGGCGGCGGCACCCCACACGATGCGGGGCTAGTCGGTGATCCCCGGCCCGTTGAGCATGTTTTCGAAGCGGGTGTGGTGCTTGAGGAAGGTCAGGTGCACCGTGCCGATCGGGCCGTTGCGCTGCTTGCCGAGGATGATCTCGGCCTTGTTCTCGACCTTTTGCCGGTCCGCCGGGGACGCGTCGCCGGGCAGGTAGCGCTCCTCGCGGTAGATGAACATGATGACGTCTGCATCCTGCTCGATGGCGCCGGACTCGCGCAGGTCGGAGAGCTGGGGGCGGTGGTCCGCGCGGCTGTCGACCGCGCGGTTGAGCTGCGACAGGGCCAGGACCGGCATGTGCAGCTCCTTCGCCATCGCCTTGAGGCCGCGGGAGATCTCGCTGATCTCCTGCTCGCGCGAGTCGTAGCGGCTCTTGCCGCCGCGCGCGAGCTGGAGGTAGTCGACGATGATGAGGCCGAATTGCTCCTTGTGACCCGTGAAAATTGATCTGTCCTCGCGGAAGCGTCGGGCGCGGGCGCGCATCTCCAGGATGGAGGGGGCGGCCTGGTCATCGATGTAGAAGCGGGCCTGGGAGATGCGGTCGGCGGCGCCGATCATGCGGCGAAAGTCGTCGTCGATGAAGGCGCCGGAGCGCAGCTTGCTGTAGTCGACCTTGGCCTCGGAGCAGAGGACGCGCTCGACGAGCTGGGTCGCGCCCATCTCGAGGCTGAAGAACAGGACGGGGTGGAGGATCGGCTGCTCGTCGTCGGGGAGGCCGATGTGGCGGGCCTGCGGGACGCAGGCGTTCTGCGCGAGGTTGAGGACGAACGCCGTCTTGCCCATCGACGGGCGGGCCGCGATGATCACGAGGTCGCCGGGCTGGAGGCCGCCGGTCATCTTGTCGAGGTCGGTGAAGTGGGTGGCGACGCCGGTGATCGGGTTTTGTCGCTTCGCGCGCTCGGTGATCGTGACGAAGATCTGCTTGAGCAGCTCCGCCGACGACTGGTACGCGGTCCGCCGCCCGCGCTCGTTGACCGCCATGATCCGCTTCTCGGCCTGGTCGATGAACTCGTTGGGGTTCTCGAGCTCCTCCATCCCCTCCTCCGCGACCTCGCGCGCGGTGATCACCAGGTTTCGCACCATCGACGCGCGGCGGACCAGCTCGGCGTGGTGGGAGATGTTCTGGCTGGTGGCGTAGCGGTCGCCGAGCTTGTTGAGCGCGTCGAGCCCGCCCGCGACCTTGAGCTCGCCGACGGCCCGCAGCTGGGCCTCGAGCGTGACGACGTCGATCGGCTCGCGGCGCTCGTCGAGCGCCTTCATCGCCTTGAAGATCGCCTGGTGGGCCGTGTTGTAGAAGTCGTCCTCGCGGACGATGTCCAGCACGTCGTTGAGCGCCATCTGGCCGCGCAGGAGGATGCCGCCGAGGATCGCCGCCTCGGCCTCGTTGTTGTGCGGGAGGGTTCGCGCCATCGGGGGGCGGAGGTATAACACGACCGCATCGCGCCGCCGACCTGGCCTGGAGCGGGGCGTAGCGGCGCCCGCGCGTTGACGGGCTCGTGGGTGCCTGCGAGGCTCGGTGGGCATGCCGCGGTCCCTCGAGAACATCGTCGTGCTCGACTTCGAGGCCACATGTCAGCAGGGCGGCGCGCCCAGCCCGCAGGAGGTGATCGAGTTCCCGTCGGTGCTGGTGTCGCTGCGCGAGCGGGCCGTCGTCGACGAGTTCAGCAGCTTCGTGCGGCCGACGCATCACCCGCGGCTCAGCGAGTTTTGTACGAAGTTGACGAGCATCCGCCAGGAGGACGTCGACGGGGCGCCGACCTTCGCCGAGGTGCTCGCGCGCCACCAGGCGTGGCTGGACGGGCGCGGGCTGACGGAGGACGACTTCGCGTTCGTCACCTGCGGCGACTGGGACCTGGTGAGCATGATGCCGCGCCAGTGCGTCGCGGCCGGGCTGTCGGTGGCCGCGCTGCCGCGGGTGTATCGCCGGTGGATCAACATCAAGCCGGTGTTCGTGGCGACCGTGCGCAAGGCCCGGTCGTACGGCATGACCTCGATGCTGCGCAGCCTGCACCTGCCGCTCGAGGGCACGCATCACCGCGGCATCGACGACTGCCGCAACATCGCCCGCATCGCGCTCGAGCTGGCGGCCCGCGGCGCCGACTTCTCGGTCAACAATCGCCTGCCCGCCGCGTTCTATCCGGCGCTGCCGGTCGAGCTGGTGTGGGGCGACCGGGCCGTGCCCGCGACGCTGGAGAAGCGGCTGCTGCCGGGCCTGCTCGGGCTCGCCAGCGGGGTTTTTAAACGGAAGATGGTCCGCGCGGCGACGGCCGAGGGGCGCGAGATCACGGACAACGACACGCTCGCCGAGCTGCCCGACGGGGCGCGGCTGCACGTGCACGCCGCCGACGAGCCCGCGGGGGCGTGAGGCGCGGATCTTCGTGGACTGCGCGGGCGCGACTGCGCGTACCATCGAGGTGATGCTGGCGGGGCGACGGCGGCGGTGCTTCGCGGGGCTCGGGCTGCTCCTCGCCTGCGCGCCGGTCGTCGCGCCCGCGCCCGCG
>Ga0075163_10007361_pt1 | contig 14559 bp, 10 predicted proteins | sample JI1023141ADNA_FD_71478 | JGI IMG/M metagenome (GOLD analysis project Ga0075163, IMG submission 71478) | Wastewater effluent complex algal communities from Wisconsin, to seasonally profile nutrient transformation and Carbon sequestration -... | ecosystem: Engineered > WWTP > Effluent > Algae...
TCTGGAGCAGCGCGCTCGAGGTGGAGCAGCCGCTGGTGGGGACGTTGCGCCTGACGGGGGGGGTGGCCCTCGACGCGAGCACCACCCCCAGGACTGCCGGGCGAGAATCGCTCGGGCGCCTGTCGGAGTGGGGAGGACGTCTCGGGCTCAGCACGCTCGCCTTTGGCGACCGCTGGCGGTTGCATGCGTCGCTCAACCGGCGGGCGCGCTTTGCCGCGCTGCGCGAGCTGTACTCGGGGGCGCTCAATCGCTTCCAGCCCAATCCCGCGCTCCGTCCCGAGGTGCTCGTGGGAGGCGAGGTGGGTGCGACGCTCCTGGCGAGTGGATGGCAGCTGCAAGGGGTGGTCTTCCGACACGGGCTGTCCGATGCCATCGTCCGCACCACGCTCCCCAACCGCCGCTTCTATCGGGTGAACCGTGACGAGATCCGCAGCACCGGGCTGGAGCTCCTGGGCGGTTGGTCGCGTCGCGGTCTGCAGCTGTCGGCCGATGCGCTCGTGCAGCGCGTGCGCATCGCCGACCCGGCCGTGAGCGGCACGGAGCGAAAGCCGGAGAATCAGCCCGACTTGCGACTGGGCACTGATCTCTCCTTTCCGGTCGCCGGCTTTCGGCTCTCGGCCAACGTCGACCACGCCGGGCGGCAATACTGCGTGAACCCTGACACGGGGCGGAATCAGGCGATCGCGCGCCAGACCTGGACGGGGGCGGGGATCGAGCGCGGCTTCGCGATTGCGCGCGGCGGCGTCTTCTCGCGCCTCACCACATCGCTCGCGATCGACAACCTCACCGACGCGCCGGTCTTCGATCAGTGTGGCTTGCCTCAGGCTGGTCGGACGATTCGATTCGGCGTCGCCGTGCGCTGAGCCCGTCCTTCACCTTCCCTCGTCGATCGCACTCGTGGCACCTGCTTTCAATCCCCGACTCCTCTCGCGCAAGGCGCATCGCTGGGGGGCCATCGCCGTCGCGCTCCCCTTTCTCGTGGTGATCGCCACCGGGATCCTGCTCCAGCTCAAGAAGAACTGGAGTTGGGTACAGCCCGTGGAGGCGCGCGGCACGGGATCGGTTCCCGGCGTCGAGTTCGCGCGGTTGCTGAGCATCGCGCAGTCGGTACCCGAGGCGGGGATCAACTCATGGGCCGATGTCGAGCGCGTCGACGTGCGTCCCGGCAAGGGGATCCTCAAGATCACCAGCCAGTCGCGCTGGGAGCTGCAGGTGGATTCCGAGAGTGGCGCCGTCCTGCACAGCGCCTATCGGCGCTCTGACTGGTTGGAGTCGCTGCACGACGGCTCGTGGTTCCACCCACTGGCCAAGCTCTGGCTCTTTCTCCCGTCAGGCATCGTCGTCTTCGGCTTGTGGCTGACGGGGATCTACCTCTGGCTCCTCCCTTACCAGACCCGCCGCAAGCGCGCGTCGCTCGCGGCGGCCGACGCCGCGGGGGAGGCCTCACGCTCGGGCGCGAGGCGCACGGCGGGATAGCGCGCGGGCCGAGCGGGGCGCGCGGAGTGCTACGCGCGCAGTTCGTCCGCCCGCCAGGCGGTGATCGCCTGCTTGATCGCCTTCGCGTCGGCAAACTCGCCGGAGCGCACGCGCCGGAACAGCGCCGGCAATTCCGCGTCCGAGGCAAAGCGCAGCGCCACGAACTCCCGACGCGAGAGCCGGCCGATCTCGCCATGCTCTGCCGCCGGGAGCAACCGCTGCAGCCGCAGCGTCTCCTCCAGCCGGATCAGCCGATCCTGCACCGTGAGGGCCTGCAGGCGACCGAGGCCGATCCCCAGCGCGATGGCGAACGCCAGGAGCACTCCCCACGCCGTCGACACCCCGGGGTCCTTGAACGCCGCGCGGAGCGCGACGATCAGGTTGATGAGCAGGAGCGGTGAGACGATGAAGTGATACGGGACCAGCCAGCGGGTGTGGTTGGCGTAGCTCTGGGACATGGGGCGAGGAGGGTGTGAGGACGGTGCGCATCGGGTGCGCGGTCGGTGTCCGCGCCGAGGCGCGGGCTCGGCGACGTGTCGTTAGGTCGTGCGCCCGGCTGCCTCGCGCGCATGGTACTTGAGGCGCGTGACGATCGCTTCGAGCCCCACCTCGCGCGTCCCCAGCCCGAGACTCTGCATCACGGTGCGGACGAAGTCGGCGGGGATGGCCAGCGTCGTCGCGGGCGGTTCGCCGTTGACCGCGCCGAACACGATGCTCAGGAAGGCCGCGACCGTCGGCGACTGGCGCGCGTTGATGTCGGCGTAGAAGTGCAGCGTCCCGTCCCGGAACTCGGGAAAGAGGCGCATCGGGGTCTGGCACTCGGGCACGGTATAGCCGTCGTCAGGGAGCGATTGGAAGCGCTCGGGGAGCGGCTCGAGCTTTCGAGCGTACGACACGAGCGCCGCCATCTTCTCCTCGCGCCCGAGCGAGGCGAAGCGACGAAGGACCTGCTCGATGCGGGGCGGCAAGGCCGGGGACGGTGACGTCATGCGGGGGAAGCCTAACCGAGCGCCTTCGCATTGCCAGTGTCACCGCGGGCCACGAAAGGGCTGGCACCATCCGGTGCGATCGTGGATTGTACCGGAGTCGCGACCTGCGACGCAGCACCGACGCACCACCCACGCATCACCCACACGCTCACTCATCGATACCATGCCAACTCGTCATGCATCTGCGACCTGGGAAGGCGGCCTGCGCGGCGGCAAGGGCACCTTCTCCGGCGAATCGGGGACCATCGGCGGCAACTACGCCTTCAGCACGCGCTTCGGCGACGACAAGGGCTCCAACCCCGAGGAACTGCTCGCCGCAGCCGAGGCAGCCTGCTACAGCATGGCGCTGAGCGCGCAGCTCGAGGGGCGCGGCACCCCCGCCACCAAGGTGGAAACCAGCGCCGCCTGCACCGTGGAGAAGGTGGGCGATGCCTTCACCGTCACCACGATGAAGCTCACCGTGCGGGCCACCGTCCCGGGGATCTCCAACGAAGACTTCCAGGCGGTGGCCGCCGCGACCAAGGACGGGTGTCCGATCTCCAAGGCCATCAAGGGGAACGTCGCGCTCCACCTCGACGCCCAGCTCGCCTGACGGGCGCGCAGCGGCGGTGGGTGGCGAGCGTCGCTCTGCCAGCGACGCTCCGCCCTCCGCCGCCCGAGACTTCCCCCTCGACAGCGCCCGGCCGAGGCTCAGCGCTTGACGAGGTCGTTGAAGAGCGCCACCACGCCAACCGTCACCGCCACGCGCCGGACGTTGCGCGCTTGCAGGGTCTGCACCTCCACCTGCATCGCGCGTCGCCCGCTCGCCCCCACCCGGACCCGTGCGCCGACGGCGGCGAGGAGGCCGAAGTTGTTGGTGTTGTACCTCGTGTCGATCGCCAACGAGCCGAAACTACTCGAGAGAACGTGGACCCCGACGCCGGTCGCCAAGTACGGCGCGAAGCGGGCCGACGGCGACGTGGCGTGAAAGGCGAGCGCGAGGTGCGCCGAGAGGTCGCGAAAGACGTTGCGATACGTGCGTTCCTCGCTCGCAACGGTCTCCTCGTGTGGTAGGGTCAGGAGATACGTCGCATCGGCGACGAGTCGGATGCGGCGGGACGTGAGATATCCGAAGTCGACCGTGCCGCCGAGCTGTCCGGCATGGAAGCCATGCTGGATGCTCGCCCACCCGCCGTGCATCGTCACAGCGCCGATGGCCGCGAGGCCGAGGTTGCTGGAGGGTGGCGGTGGCAGCGAATCGCCCTGCGCGGCGGCGATGCGCGGGGCGATCGGGACGGTACAGAGGAGAACCGCGAGCACTCGTCGCGGCGCAAAGCGGTGGAACATTCGTCGTCAGGCGGTCGAAGTGGCACCACTGGCGTGCGAGCAGGGTAAGGTAGCCACCACGACTCCCCGCCGCGCGCGTCCCGCGTGACGACGGGCGGGGCGCGTCGGTCCTAACGCATGAAGTGCCGAACCGCGCGGACCAGACCGACGTGACGTGGCGGAGCGATGGTCGGGAGCTTTCCGGGGGGATGACGGTGTTGACACAACGCATCGGACTGCGCGCGGCCCTGTTGGCAGGGGCGGTCGCCCTCACGCTCGGCGTGGGGGGATGGGCGCTCGTGCGTGCGCGTACGCCGCGTCGGCAGACCGACATCGCCCGTGAGTTCACACAAGGCGCGCAGTGGGCCGATTCGGTCGAGCGGCTGCTCGTCCGCCAGTCGCCCGCCGAGATGACGACCGGGGCGGTGATCTCGGCGCTCTACCTCGAGCGACTGCGGTTGGGGGTGGGGAGCCCGTTCCGCCTCATCGACTACGCGCTGCGCGATCCGCTCGTGGCCAAGGAGTCGCGGCACCGGTTGGCCGAGGCGATCCTCGCACGCACGAGCGTTGGGGCGGCCTTCGCCACTCCGCCTGAGGCACTCGACCTCATCGCGCCGCGTCCCGCTCGCGACATCGGGCGGGCGCACCGGCAGTTCATGGAGTCGGTGATGCTGGAGGCGGAATCGCCACGCGCGGCGGAACTGGCGTTGCGCCTGGCGTACACGGTGGGAACCGCCTCGGGGGTGGTGTCGCACCGGGCGTCGGCGGTCGCGCTGGGGGCGATTGCCCAGGCGCGCGACCGGACGCTGGCGATGCGCGATGCCGACGCGCTGCTCGCCGAGGCACGACGCGAGCGCGTGGACCCGGTGCAACTCGTCTCGGCGTGGCGCGCCGACCGTCGGTTCACGGTGGAGGCCCCGCTTGCCGATCCGCCGACGCCGGCCGACGAGCAGGCGGCGGTGCGACTCCTGCCGCGGCTCGTCGAGCAGTTGGGGCACCTGGCACCAGCGCCGCTCCGCTCCGCGACCGCCCGTTCGTTAGGCGGTGCGGCCAGCGTGGCCGCCGTCGAGGTCGTCGCCCGCCGGGGGGCGCCGCCGCAAGCGCCCATCACGGTGACCATGGGCGGCTACGCGTCGTTTGTCGCCGGTGCGGCGGGACACGCAGAGGCGCGGCGAGCCCGCGCACACTTCGTCGCGCGGTCGCGGAACGAGGAATCGATGGTGGCCGAGCTGGCGCGGCTTCGCGCCGTGGCAGGCCCCTCCAGCGAGAGCGCCATGGCCGTGCTCAGCGCGTCGGTGGCGATGCGGGCGTATGCGCAGGAGCGCGCGTGGTTCCCGGGCGACCAGGGGCCGGGCGTGCAGCTGCTGCAGAGCCGGCTCGGACTTGCCGCGTTGACGTTCGATGCCCGCATCCCGGGCAACTGGCGCCCGTATTACCTGCGCATGCTGGACGAAGTGGTCAGCGACCTCACGACGGTCTTTCCGTCGCTCGACCTGCGCGGGCTGAGCATTCGTTTCGGCGACTCGCCCTTGGCCGATCGCGCCCTGGCGTTGCACGATCCGGGGTCGCGCACGATCTACTTCCCGCTGGCGACGAGCGCGGGCGCGATGGCGCACGAGTTGGCGCACGACCTCGACTGGCAGGCGGCGCGTCGCCGATACGGTGTGCGTGGTGGCTATCGCACCGATCGCTCGGTGCGCCAGTTCCCCGACCAGTTCTCGGCGACGGTGCGTCGCCTGGCGAGCGCGGCGCGCCCGCGACGCGAAACGTTGTCGTCACCCGTGCAGGCAGACCGTCCCACGGAGGCGTTCGCTCGAGGTGTCGACTGGTTTGTGGCCGCGGCGCTGGCGCATCGCGGGCGGCTGAACGGCTACCTCACCTCGGTACAGGATGCGATGATCACCGGCTATGCGTCGGCGACCGCGCCGCGCGGTGAGACGAGCGAGGGTGATGTCACGCTCGACGCGCTGCGGGAGATCGCCGTGGTCGATCCGGCGATCTACGCGTGGTACGACGCCACGTACGGTAGCGGCCGACGGCTCGGGGTGACCGATGCGGCGCGCCGCGCGCTCGTGGCCCCGCTGGCGCGCCTGGACCTGCGCTACGGGAGTGCGCAGGGGATCGATGCCTTCCTGGTGTCGTCGCGCGACCTCCGTGCGGCCTCCGAGGTCTCGGCCGGGTGGGGCTGCCTGCTGCCTGCGTCGACGGAGCCGGGCGCGGGACCGGTGGCGGTACGTTCGGCGATGACTATCGCCGCGACCGCGCGTGCGCGCGGGTTGGTGGGGCGCTGGGGCGACTACGCGCGCAGCGTTCCCACGGCGTCGGTCCGCTTTCGCGCGTTGGCGGGGGCGCCGTGGCACCCGGCCATCCGCGACTCGGTGGAGCGAGAGGTGCGCGACGCCATTCTCTGGCGCGCCGCGCGTCCGGACGACGGGCGCGTAGGGGTCGACTTCGCCGAACGCGCGGAGCGCCGCGCCGCGTGGGACCGCTGCGCCAGGGGGCGCTGAGTCGCGTGCACCTGCGGGTGCTGGTGCCCGCGGCCACCGGCGCCGGCCGGCGCGTCAACTAACCCGCTGCTGCATCTCCGCCGGCGCGCGTGGTGTCCGTTACGGGCGCGCCATCGGTCGTGGTGTGGATCACCCGGCGCGTCGGGAAGGCGAACTGGATCCCTTCGGTATTGAAACGCTGCAGCAGTTCGAGGTTGACCCGCTGTTGCGTATCCATGTAGATGAGGTAGTCGTTCGTCGTCACGAAGTAGACCACCTCGAACTCCAGCGACGAGTCCATGTAACGCGCGAAGTGTGCGCGGTCGAAGCGCGTGTGCGGGGTCTCCTCGACGATCGCCTTCACCATGGCGGGAATCCGGGCCACGAGGTCGGGCGGCGTGTCGTAGGTGATCCCGATGTTGAAGAGGACGCGCCGTTGCTCCATGCGCTTCAGGTTGCGAACGCGTGACTTGAGCAGGTCGGCGTTGGAGAAGATGATTTGCTCGCCCCCCACGGCACGCACGCGCGTCGTCTTTAGCCCGATGTTCTCGACCGTCCCGGTGGCCGTGTCGACGGCGATGGTGTCGCCTACATCGAACGGTTTGTCGAGGACGATGGAGAGGGCGGCGAAGACGTCGCCGAGGATGTTCTGCACGGCGAGGGCGATGGCGATGCCGCCGACCCCGAGCCCCGTGATGAGCGCGGAGACGTCGAAGTCCCAGACGTTCTTGAGCGCGAGCAGGGCGACGACGGTCCATAGCGCGCCGCGGGCGATGACACCGATCGCCTTGAGGGTGGCGGAGGTCGCCTGCTCATCGCCCGTACGCGAGCGCGACCATTTGCGCAGCCAGAAGGCGATGAGCCCGTTGCCCCACACGGCCAGCTGCAGCAGGACGGCGATGCTGGTGACGTCCTGGATGGCCTCCCGGGCAATCGCCGGCAGATCGAGCGCGGGGGAACCGGCGCGAATGGCGAGCGCCAGGATGAAGTAGAAGCGCGTCCGCTTGAGGAGATCGGAGGCCACGTCGTCGAGTTCGGTCTCGGTGCGCACCGAGAGCGCGGCGAGTCGTCGGCCGACGAGGTGCTTGATGGCGTACAGGGCGAGACCGACCGCGACGGCGATGAGCGCCGCGGTCAGCCAGGCGTCGAGCGGATTGCCGAGGAACTGGCGATCGAGAGCGGCGAGAGACTGGGGCATCGGCAGGGCGGCGAGGACCGGGCGTCGGGAATTGCGCGTGGTGGTTTCGTTTCCACTCGGCGCGTGGTGATGGCGCAGGCGCAAGGCGCCCGCTGAAATCGATACCACCGGGCGAACAGCGCGGTGCCTCCAATTCTAGCCGACGATCATCGGCACCGGCATGCGCGTGTCGAGGACGCGCGCGCGAGGCGTGCGCGCGGGCGCGTGGCACGGCCGCCGCTCGACTTGTCATCGGCGCGATGAACGTTTGGTCCTCCGGTCCTATGTCACGAGCCCTTCATCCCTTTCTTTCGAAATCCGTCCGGGGGCGATTGACCAGCCGAGGTCGCACGGCGATTGTATGCAATCTTCCATGCACCAAACGCGCTGCCGCGGCCCCCGAAGTGCCCCCGCTTCGACCGCGGACTCGCGAGCTGGTGGTGGAAGCGTTGTTCTGGCCGCTTTCCTTCCGCATCGGAGGCCCCATGCACAGATCTCGTTCACCAGGCGCATCTCGCGCACGCACGTGGCTGTTAGCCATCGCTGCCGTGCTCACCCCGGCACTCGCGCAAGCCCAGGGAACGGGCATGCTCAGCGGGACCGTCACGGACCGTGCCTCGGGGGCGCCGATCAATGGCGCTCGCGTGCAGGTGGTCGGTGAAGCCTCGCTCGGCGCCAACACGGACGACAACGGGCGGTACTTCGTCCGTGGCATCCCGACCGGGCAGCGCACGGTGCGCGTGACGCGCATCGGCTTCCGTCCGGAGGCGCAGACCGTCACCATCGCGGCAAACGATACGTTGAAGCTGAACTTCGCCATCGCGGCGTCGGCCGTCGAGCTGCAGCAGGTCGTCGTCACCGGCACTGGTGGCGCGGTCGAGAAGCGCAAGATGGGCGCCTCGATCGGGACGATGGACGTGGCGGCGCAGCAGGACATCATGCCGGTCACGAACTTCACGCAGGTGCTGGCCAACAAGGTCACCGGCGTGCGTTCGGTGGGCGTGGGCGGCGGTGTGGGCGGTGGGCAGGACCTCCGCATCCGCGGTGTGTCCTCCTTCTCGCTCAACCAGCGTCCCGTCATCTACATCGACGGCGTGCGTGTCGACTCGCGCGGCACCGAGTGGACCACGGCGACGGGGATGGCGGCGACTGCCTGCTGCTCGTTCTCCGGTGGCAACTCGGCCGACCGGTTGAGCGACCTCAATCCGAACGACATCGAGCGCGTCGAGGTGCTCAAGGGCGCCGCGGCGGCGACGCTCTACGGCTCCGAAGCGACCAACGGCGTGATCCAGGTCTTCACCAAGAAGGGACGTGGTGAGGGGCGCACGCAGTGGAACCTCGGGCTGGGGACGGGCTACAACCGCCTGCGCGAAAACCTCCCGACCAAGACGTTCCCGCGCTTCACGGGTCCGGATGGCACGCGCGCCAAGGATGCCAACGGCCTCATCGAGAACGGGCCGTTCAGCTCGTTCGACATCAGCGGGCAGGGCGGCACGACGCGCTCGACCTACTTCGTGTCGGCGTTAGGCTCCAAGGAAGAGGGCTCGATCCAGCCCAACGACCAGGTGAAGGGGAACCTGCGCGCCAACGTCACCTTCGTCCCCACCGACAAGTGGACGGTCGAGGTGCGCTCGGCGTACACGCGCAACGTCATCAACGAGTTGCAGGCCGGGAACAACTGGACCGCGTTGTTAGGCAACGCGATCAACGGCAACCCGCGCACCGCCTCGGCCACGCGGCCGTACGGCGAGGCCTGGGTGCCGGTGAAGGACATCCAGTCGATGGAGACGAAGAGCGACGCCGACCGCTGGACGGGTGGTGTCACGCTCTCGTACGCCTTCAGCCCCAACTTCACGCATCGCATCATCCTCGGCACCGACGCCGTGAACGAGCAGAAGTCGCGCTTCTTCCCGTATGCCGGCCTCTTTGGTCCGGCGGGCGTCACCAACGGGCAGCGCAACCTCGGGCTCCGCAACTATCGCACGACGACGGTCGACTACCTCGGGACGCTCAACTACAAGCTCCCGTTCAACATCGAGTCGAACCTCTCGTTCGGCGGGCAGGGCTTCTGGGAGTCGCAGCGGCTCAACATCGCCGTCGGCAACAACTTCCCGGGCCCGGGCGTCTCCACGGTCGCCGCTGGCGCCGTGACGTCGGGCGGTGAGGCGTTCACCGAGACGATCAACCTCGGACTGTTGGCGCAGAACCGCTTCGCGTGGAACGACCGCCTGTTCGTCACGCTCGGCCTGCGCATGGACGGCAACTCGGCGTTCGGTACGGACTATGGCTTCCAGAAGTATCCCAAGGCCGACGTCTCGTACGACCTGTCCAAGCACGAAGGGCTGCTGCCGAAGGTGTTCAGCGCGTTCCGCGTGCGTGGCGCCATCGGCAAGGCCGGCAAGATGCCTGGGCCGTTCGACTCGTTCCAGAGCTACGGGGCGCAGCCGGTCTTCGAGGACGTCCCCGGGATCGTGCCGCTCAACCCCGGCAACCTGAACCTCAAGCCGGAGCTGACCACCGAGCGCGAGTTCGGATTCGAGATCGGGCTGTGGCAGGACCGCGTCGGGATCGAGGCGTCGCAGTACTTCGCCAAGACCGAAGACGCCATCGTCAACAAGTCGTTCGCGCCGTCGCAGGGCTTCAACCAGGCCCAGCGCGTCAACATCGGCGCCCTCGAGAACAAGGGCTGGGAAGCGTCGATCAAGTACCTCGTCGTCAGCCAGGCCAAGTTCGACTGGACCACCGGCGTGAACCTCGACGGCAACAAGAACAAGGTGACCGACCTGGGTGGTGTGGTGCTCCCCGGTAACGCCGTGCGACTGGGCTACCCGGTGCAGGGCGTGTGGGGGCAGAAGCCGAACGGCTACAGCGTCGTGACGACCGGAACCACCTGCGGCGGGTTGACCGGGGTGCAGAGCTTCGGTTGCCCGACGACGACGCGCACGGCGGCGCAGGAGTATTTCGGTCCGCCGCTCCCGACGCTCAACGCGTCGTGGTCCAACACGATTCGCTACAAGTCGCTGTCGCTTTACGGCCTCGTTTCGATGGAGCGCGGCGCGTGGTTCAACAACGGCGACCGTCCGTACCGCATCCGTCAGGGCGGCTCCGACGAGTACCTCGGCGCGCTCGGCCCGAATGGCGAGCGGACGTTCAAGTCGGACTCGATCTTCCAGTGGTCGTCGATCCTCACGCACTTCGACAAGCGCGACAACCTCCGCATCCGCGAGCTTTCGCTCACCTGGCAGGTGCCGGAGCGCATCAGCACGATGTTCAAGACGGGGCGCACGAGCGTCTCGCTGGCCGGACAGAACCTGATGTGGTGGGATGACTGCAACTGCGTCGATCCGAACATGAACTGGGCCGGCGCCGATTCGTTCACGATCGGTTCGGGCTTCCTCGCGCAGCCGTCGCCCCGCCAGTATCGACTCCAGATTCGCACGAGGTTCTAACCATGACGCCCATGATTCGCTTCAGACAGTTTGGCCGTCTCATGACGGCAGCAGTCCTGGCGGCCGGGTGCAGCGGCGTCTTCGATGTGGAAGATCCGCAGGCGTTCGGTGACGGGGACCTGAATGACCCGGTGATCATCAAGAACGTCGCCGATGGCGCCGAAGGGTCGCTGCAGCAGTCGATCGACGACGTGGTCGTGCACACCTCGCTCCTCGGGGACGAGATCGAGTCGACGTCGACGTGGATTGACTGGGAGGACGTGTCGGAAGGTCGCCTTCGTGGCGATTGGGCCACGACGGGTACCTTCTCCGGGACACAGGACGCCGTGCTCCGCGCTCGTTTTGCGGCGCAGAGTGCCGCGGAGCGCATCAAGAAGGTGCTCGGCGCGAGCGCGAACACGAGCCCGCTCCTCACGCAGGTGTCGTGGGCGGATGGCTTCGCCGATCTCTTCCTCGGCATGTCGTTCTGCGAGGGACCGCTCACGCAAGGCGGGCCGCGCTCGCCCAACACCGCCTTCTTCACGCAGGCGGTGACGAAGCTGACGGCGACGCTGACGCTGGCCAACGGACTCTCGGCGGCCGACCAGGCCAAGTGGGTCCCCCTGATTCGGGCCAGCCGCGCGCGGGCGAACCTGTACGCGGGGAACTACGACGCGGCGCTCGCCGACGCGTTGACGGTTCCCGCCGGTTTCGTGAAGAACGCGGTCTACGCAGAGGCGGCGGCCGTGCAGCAGAGCTGGACCGGGAACCAGCTGCACCAGAACCGCAATCGTTCGGGCGGGTTGCGCCGCATGTATCACAACCGCGTGCTCGGCACGTTCGGGACGGCGTACAGCACCGGCTACCTCGCCGATTGGTTCGACCCGACCAAGCCAGATCCGCGCATGGCGGTGACGCGCAAAACCGGGGAACTGGGCGTCAACAACCGCTTCGCCTATTTCGGCATCACCAAGTACAGCGATCGCGGCTCGGACCAGCCGATGATCACCTCGAAGGAGATGGATCTCATCGCCGCCGAGGTCTACATGCGGAAGGCTGACTACACCAACATGGCGGCCAAGCTGAACGGCCTGCGCACCGCGGTGGGGCTGGCGGCCATTCCGGTCCCGAGCTCGGCGGCGGCCGCCCAGAATGCGCTGCTCAACGAGCGCATGGCGGTCCTCTTCGTCGAGGGGTTCCGCGCATACGACCTGCATCGCTTCAACCTTGTGGGGACGGTGTTGGGCACGGGGCGCGCCACGATGCTTCCGCTGTCGCGGAACGAGATCCTGGCCAACACGAGCATGAAGGAAGGGGAAGCGACCTGCCCGAAGATCTCCTGATCGCCGGGTAGGACCTGGACGGGGAACGGGCGGCGACGCTCCGTTCCCCGTCGAACCATCCGTCCCATGGGCGGAAGGACACCACCGATGAATGCAGCTGACGACAACGACCAGGCCGCAGGACGATCGCGGCCGTTGACTCCCGGCGCGGCGCACGATGCGTGCACACGCCGGGAGTTCGTGCGCGTGATGGGCGTATCCGTGGCCATTCTGGCGATCGGCACCGAGGGATGCGGGGGCGACGGGGGCGGGGCAATCGCGCCGCCGGATGCGTTAGGCAAGGTGGAAGGAATCGTCACCGACGTGCAGGGCGTGCCGCAGGGGAACTTCGGCACCCTGATCCTCATGTATCCCAACGGGCAGCATGTGGGACAAACGGTGACCCCCGACGCGAGCGGCAAGTTCCGCTTCACTGACATGCCGGCGGGCGACTACCAGGTGCGCTTCCAGGCCGCGGGGCAGGCGATCGTCCCCGAGCCGTACCAGCATCCCATGAAGTTCACGGTGCAGGCAGGGAAGGCGACGCAGCTCACCGTGCGCATCCAGCGCGGCTCCTTTGCGCAGAACCAGGTCGAGATCTACTGCGGCGACGACTTCTACCAGCTCCAGCCCGACGGTGCCGAGAACGGCGAGACGGTGGTGAAGCTGGGGACGATCGTCTGCTGGTACAACGTCGGGCTCAAGATCCACACGGTGACCGGCGGGCCGTGGAATGACTCGGGCGACCTGCAGAAGACGCAATCGTATATCTGGGTGGCGAACACCCTCGGACTGTTCGCCTACCAGTGCAAGTACAACCAACCCGCGATGCGGGCGACGCTTCGCGTCATCCCGTAGCGCGCCGTCGAGACACCCGGCGCGCGCGACAACGGAGCGCCGCGCCGTCGCGTAGTGGTTTTGCCCTCACTCGGAGACCCCCCATGCCCCCCAGAGTCGTCCGACTCGCCGTACCGGCACTCCTGCTCCTCGCGGGACCGCTGGCGGCGCAGGTCACCTACTCTCGTGCCGAGCAGTTGCTCAACTGGAACACCGATCGCCTGATGAGTGGCGATCAGGTGCAACCGCAGTGGCTCAAGGACGGCAACCGCTTCTGGTACCGCAACAAGACGGCGAACGGGGCGGAGTTCGTCCTCATCGACCCGGTGGCCAACGCGCGGCGCCTGCTGTTCGATCATGTGAAGCTCGCCCAGGCCCTGACCACCGCGGCCGACACGGCGTTCGACGGCAACAAGCTCCCGTTCGCGACCTTCCGCTTCGGCAACGACGGCACCAACGAGGGCGAGATCGAGTTCAGCGCCGTACGCAAGCGCTTCTCGTGCAACATCACGACCTACAAGTGCGTAGCGAGCGACACCCTGCCGAGCGAAGTGCCGTTCGTCGCCTCGCCCGACAAGACGCTCGAGGCGTTCATCTCCAAGAACAACCTCTGGGTGCGCAACCGGGCCACCAAGAAGGACTCGGTGCAGCTTACCACCGACGGGGTGGACTTCAACGCCTACGGCATCACGATGCCGCGCCCCAGCCAGCTGCAGCGCCCGCAGCCGCAGCGCCCGCAGCTCCGCTGGTCACCCGACGGCAAGAAGATCGCGGTGATGCGACAGGACGAGCGGTACGTGGAGCACATGCACTACATCTCGTACACGCCGCAGCGCCCCAAGCACTACTCGCAGCCGTACGCGCTCCCCGGCGACACCGCGGTGCCGTATCCGCGCGTGCACATCGTCGACGTGGCCAGCAAGGCCAACGTGGTTGCGCAGCTCCCGGTGCGCCCCAACAACCTCTCGCTCGGCGGCTCGGTGCGTGACTCGGCGTGGGCCGAGAACTCGCAGAAGGTGCACCTCTCGTGGCTGATGCGCGGCTCCAAGGCGGCGTATCTCGCCGAAGTCGACGCGTCGACCGGGGCCACGCGCATCGTGGCGCGCGACACCGGCAAGACGTATGTGGAGATCTCGAATCCGCAGGATCCGGGGTCGTTCTATGTGACGAAGGACCTGAAGGACGCGTTCTGGTGGTCCGAGCGCGACGGTTGGGGACACCTGTACCGCTTTGACGGGGCCGGGGTCGCGAATGTCGCAGCGTCGGATGGCGACGGCGGCATGTCGCTCGCACCCGAGCCCAAGGCGCAGCTCACCAGCGGTCCGTGGCAGGTGGGGCAGATCTCGTACGTCGATGAGACGGCGAAGCAGGTCTACTTCACGGGGCGTGGACGCGACGGCTTCCTGTACTATCCCAAGCTGTATCGCACGGGCTACGACGGCGTGGGGCTCACGCTCCTGACACCCGAGGACGGGCACCACATCATCAACTTCAGCCCGAGCGGGAAGTACTTCGTGGATACGTACTCGCGCGTCGAGA
>Ga0075163_10007362_pt1 | contig 14559 bp, 13 predicted proteins | sample JI1023141ADNA_FD_71478 | JGI IMG/M metagenome (GOLD analysis project Ga0075163, IMG submission 71478) | Wastewater effluent complex algal communities from Wisconsin, to seasonally profile nutrient transformation and Carbon sequestration -... | ecosystem: Engineered > WWTP > Effluent > Algae...
TCAGAAAGATTTGCGCAAAGCGATATGGCTGTACGAAACCCAAATATGGCGGTGCTGCTCAATAAAGGTTTAAATTTAGCGTCGGGTGCTACGTATGGAGGAACAAAAGGGGGGTACACCAGTAGGTTTAAAAATTATTCAAAAGAACGTTCTGATTTTGCAACAAAGACATTAAGCCTTACTGATGGTCAAAAGAAAGCAGCGGATGCTGTTGCAATTGCAAGAATGGCGGATTGGGATAAGGAGACAGTAGATATGAGAAGAGAGATGGAAGAGGCGCGTAATAACGGTGATAAAGAGGAAGCCAACAAGCTCAAGAACAAAATCAAAGAAAGAACCAAGGACGGTGTTCGAGATGCTGAATTTAAAAAACAAAAAGAAGCTGCAAAAACTGAAGCAAAAAATACAAAAGCTGCTGAATACGCTTCAAACCTATCTAAAGGTAGGGATCCGATCACCAGGAGTGCAAATAAGGATGCTGCAGACGCAATAAGGAAGGAGATTGAGAAGATGAAGGATAAAAAGGCGCTCGATGCAATTAAGGGACTTTTTGAAGAGAATAAACCTAAAGACGATGGAGATAAATAAATAAACCATGGACATCCAAGAAATAATCAAAAATAGATACAAAGAGCTACCTGCAGATATTCAGCAGGCTATTAAAAGCAATGACCTTGCAGGTAAATTCAACTCAATCGCTGAAAAACATAATCTTCATATCGATCAGAATGGGGCACTACAAACAGAAACCCTGTTGGTCATGCTTGGACTCGAACCGACATCAGACTACATAAACAACATTGAGAGAAACCTTGAAATCACAAGAACTGAGGCAGCATCTATAGCTGCAGATGTTAATAACGATATTCTTAGTTCAATTAAAAACTCCCTAAGAGAAATGCAGGGTGAGCAAGAAACAGAAACAAATACTGAAGTTAAAACTGAAGGTACTGTACTTCGAGATATAGCACCCCCAACCAATCTCCCCACACCCAATCCGGCATCTCCGGTTCCAAATTTCGCTGGACTTGAAAAAGCAGGGCAGTTTAGTATTGAAAAGCCAGCACCCACCTCATCATCTTCACAATATAAGAGCGAAAATATCAATAAAGAAGCTCTTTTGAAGAGTATTGAAGATAAGCCGGAGCCAGCTGCGATTCCTATGGTCGATCATCTTCTGACTGCACATGTAAATACACCAGAAAATATCGAGGTTAAAAAAATCGAAATGGTTGAGGTGAAACCTCTTGAGCAAAAACCAGTCATTGAAGCAAAGAAGTCGTATACAGCTGACCCATACAGGGAACAGTTCTAATACCCCTGTGGTATAATATATTCATGCGTTATCAAGTTCCACAATTCATTGAAGTTGAGGACAAGATCTTTGGACCGCTCACACTGAAACAATTCATCTACCTCGCTGGTGGGGCGGGGCTTTCATTCGTCATCTACCAAATCCTGCCGTCACTTTTCTATTCATTCATACCAATACTCATCGTAATGGCTTTCTCAAGCACGCTCGCTTTCTACAAAATCAACAACAAACCCTTCATTTTTGTTGTTGAAGCTGCATTCAAATACTACACATCCGCAAAACTTTTCATTTGGAAAAAATTGCCCAACAAAAAAGCTGACAATGCTGTACAAGAAGCAAAAGAATACGCCGGAATCATGGTTCCAAAGATTTCAGACAGCAAGCTGAAGGACCTTACATGGAGCCTCGACATAAAGGAGAGTATGTATAGCAATAAAAACCAAAAATAATCATGGCACCAGCAACAGTAGCTTCAAAAACAACACAGGAGTTCGTACCGATTCAAGAAATCAGGGACGGAATTGTTATACTCAAAGATGGATCAATGCGGGCAATCATTCTGGCGTCTTCTCTCAACTTTGCACTCAAATCAGCTGATGAGCAGAATGCGATCATTTCTCAATTCCAGAATTTCCTTAACTCTCTCGATTTTTCAATTCAGATATTCGTCCAATCAAAAAGACTTGATATACGGCCCTATATAGCTCTTCTTGAGGAAAGATACAAGGAGCAGATTACTGAGCTCATGAAAATTCAAACTCGGGAATATATTGAATTCATCAAAACATTCGTCGACAACAGCAACATCATGACAAAGGGGTTCTTTATTGTCATTCCTTATACACCACCCTCAATAACTGTCAGCAAGAATCCTTTATCTTCTTTCATGAAAAAGGGACCGAACGACAAAATACTTGAGAATCAAAAATTCGAAGAATATAGAAGCCAGCTCGAGCAGAGAGTGGGGGTTGTAGAGCAGGGGCTTGTGCGATGTGGAATACGTGTCGCTGAGCTTGGAACCGAAGAGGTGGTAGAATTGTATTACAAGATATTCAACCCGGGGGAGACAGAGAAGCCGATTCAGATAAACTAAGTCAAATTAACTAGTTCAAAACAAAATGGGATTCTTTTCAAAATTAACAGGAAAAAAACAGGAGCAGGCGCCTATCGTCTCTTTGATGCCTCAGGAAATCTATGAAGCTGGGGTTCTTGAGCTGAAAGATGTCATTGCGCCTTCTGCACTAAAAATAAGTCCAAAGGAAATCAACCTTGGGGAGAAGGTTGCTCGTACTTTCTTCGTCATCTCATATCCTCGATTCCTCGCAGAAAGCTGGTTCGCTCCAATCATCAACCTCGACAAAATTTTCAACATCTCTATTTTCATCCACCCAGTCGATACAGCAAAAATACTTCGTCATTTCCAAAAGAAAGTAGCTGAGGTACAGAGTCAGATATCACAAAGGGAAGACAAGGGTCTCGTCCGAGATCCAATGCTTGATACCGCATATCAAGATCTTGAAGCACTTCGAGATAATCTTATGCAGGCTCAGGAAAAAATCTTTGACGTCGGTGTGTATATAACAATATTCGGCAATGACAGCGCAGACCTCGATAAGATCGAGTCTGAGGTTAAATCCATCCTTGAATCAAAGCTTGTATATCTCAAGCCGGCCCTCTTCCAACAGGAAAGTGGGTACAAGAGCGTGCTTCCAATCGGCGACGACCAGCTCGCAGTACATTCAAAACTCAACTCTTCACCTCTTTCAAGTCTTTTTCCATTCGTTTCCTTTGACCTTACATCTGACAAGGGAATCCTTTATGGAATCAACCGCCACAACTCTTCACTTGTGCTTTTTGACCGATTCCTACTTGAAAACTACAACTCTGTAACCTTTGCAAAGGCTGGATCTGGAAAATCATACTGTACAAAACTCGAGATTCTCCGAACGCTCATGTTCGATACAGAAGTTATTGTCATCGACCCTGAAAAGGAATACGAATATATGGCAGAAGCCACAGGAGGGAAATATTTCAATATCTCATTAAACTCTGAACACCATATCAATCCATTCGATCTTCCTGTTCCTCGAGAAGACGAGAGTGCTGCTGACGTGCTTCGTTCAAACATTATCAACCTTGTCGGCCTTTTCCGAATCATGCTTGGAGGACTTACACAGGAGGAAGACGCTATTATTGACCGTGCTATCACAGAAACATACGCTCTTAAGGATATTTCACCCGAATCAGACTTCAGAAATGTTGAACCGCCGCTTCTTTCTGACTTCGAACTCGTGCTTGCAGGTATGGAAGGAGCAGAATCTCTCGTAGAAAGACTCACAAAATATACGAAAGGAACGTGGTCTGGATTCATCAACCGTCCTTCAAATGTGGATATCAACAAGAAGTTCGTCGTGTTCTCACTCCGAGACATGGAAGACGAGCTCAAGCCTGTCGCTATGTACATCGTGACACACTATATATGGAATGCTATTCGAAAACAGCTCAAGAAGCGTCTTCTTGTAATCGATGAGGCGTGGTGGATGATGAAATCAGAGGATACAGCTTCATTCCTTCTTGGTTTGGCTAAGCGAGGACGAAAGTACTATCTCGGTCTTGCAACTATCACACAGGACGTCGACGACTTTCTCAAATCTCCTTATGGATTGCCGATTATTACGAACTCTTCAATACAGATCCTTCTTAAGCAGTCTCCTTCATCTATCGATAATATCCAAAGAACATTCAACCTTACTGATGAAGAAAAATATCTTCTTCTTGAATCAGATGTGGGGGAGGGTATATTCTTCGTGGGACTCAAGCATGTTGCGCTCAAGGTCGTCGCATCATATACAGAAGACCAAATCATCACAACAAACCCTGCGCAGGTCATGGCTATAAAGCAGGCGAAGCAAGATCTTGAACTACAGCAAGGTTCAGCGGGAATTCAGAAATAATATCGCATAACCTACTATGGAAGGAAAAAAACCGAAAACGAAGTATAGGGTAAGCATACCTGCATCGATAATAATTTTTGCGTTTGCAACTGTATGTGATCTATTAAGTCTTATCCCCTTAGTAGGGGATCTCGTGAGTCCAATATTCTGGGGTATTATGGCAGCGTATTTTTGGACAAAGGGGATGGGTGTCCTTAATGGTAGAAGATTCGCTGTCGCCGCTGTTTCCTTTGTTGCTGAAATGATTCCAGCCGTACAAGAACTTCCTTTTATCCTCGCAGGTGCAATCGCAGTACTCTTTATGATTCGAGTTGAAGACAAGACCGGACTATCTCTTGTTAAGCCAATGTCAAAAGGCGTAACTCCTGCACGACTTGAAAAGAATCCTTTCAATGGCCAAAAAGGGGTTCGTTTACCAAGCAAAAGACCAGCGCAAGCACAACAAAAACAAGAAGATTTTCCTCTCGATATGGGTGAGATTGCCTAGTGGGATAGAATAACTGCAATAAAGATAATCAAGAAAGAAAGATAAACGATAAAAAAGTTCTTTTCTTTGTAAACTTTTGCGAAAAATATTTTCCAAACAAAAATTGAAGAAAAAATTGCTGCAAGAGCGAGAAGTCTGTCTCTAAAAAAATATGCTGTTACAAGGAAGCCTAGAGTAATTACTGATCCGATAATAATTTTTGATTTGGTGGGACCTAGCAAAACGGGAAGCGTACTAATTCCTTTCGCCTTATCTCCGTCATAGTCCTTTATATCCCTGATCATTGAACTGAAACCAAAAAGTACAACAATCACGAGAACGAAGAGGGGAGGAAATGAAACAAGTGATTTGTCTGGCGCTGAAAGAAAGAATCCAGCAAGAAGCGCGGTTGCGCATGCAAAACCTATGACTAATGCTCCGGGTATCCAATGCTTTTTCAGTCTCAGTGGCTCTGCAGAATAGATATAGTAAGCGAAAGAGAAAGTAATTACAAAAAACAGCCCATACATACTTGAGGAATATGCGGCAACGAGGGAGATGGTGAAAAAAACTACTGACAAAGAATAAAACTCTGTATTTGAAAAAGCTCCTTGGGGTAGAGGCCTATTTTTATTCGAAATATCGTCTATTTCCTTATCATATATGTCGTTGATACAAACCGCGACGAGCCAAGCAAAAACAAAAGCAACAACTGTCATGAGAAGTGAAGAAATATTAATCCACGAACCGAAAAAATCTGGGCCCCCGCCGAAAACCGTCCCTACAACAATGAGAAGGGAGTAGTGTAGTATTCTCTCAAATCGCGAGTTACTAAGGAGGACTTTAAGCTTTTCTCTATATCCAACAAGGCATACAAGGCTTCCTAAAAGTAAAACGATGATCAAATTAACTTGGGTCATGAGCGAATTGAAACCGATATCAAGCGCTCGTTCATATCCAAATTGTTCAGGATATGTGGAGTTGTTCATTATCCTTGAATTTAAAATACTGCTTTCAACAAAACGGGGGATTGAACGATCTTGAAGAATTCCAAAAAAAGAAGGGAGGCTGACGAGAATGAATATTCCGAGATAAAAAAGAAAAGCTGCGCTGAGTGCCCTAGCAAAGCTTTTTGTAGAAGAATAAACAGCGGAAAATATGGCAACAATAACAATAACTATTTCGATTCTAATTCCATATGTTATTCCAGAGGTATCCGTGCTCCAAAACAATGTTATGAACGCTCTAGCTAGGTCGTGGGTTTGCAAGAAAAGGTAGTGCATTATATAGCCATCACCACGACTTATTATCAAATCTACTACGGGAGGAAGCCAAATTATCATGAATCCAAAAAGCGCTATAACAGAGCTTTCCTTGAGAGGCAACCTAGAAAAAAACATAAGAACGAGCGTACTCAGTAATAGTGTCGCAAAGAAAAAAACAATATAATGCACGATTGTCGAAGCATCGATGAGTACGAACCTACCGACTTCGTTTGATGAGTAGTGCTCGAGAAAAATCCTTATAATAATGATGCCTGTTGCACTTAGGAACCATGACTCAATTGTGAGGGGGAGGGATCCTATCTTTTTCAGGAGTTGGGCAAGCATTGAATTTTATATTATCTACAACCGTACTTTAAATTGAGGTTCGCTCTTGTCTTTGGTCTGACATATCCAGCTTGAGGGGTGATTCCGTATTTAGCTTGATAACCCTGAACCCCAGCAAGTGTGGTATACCCGAAATAAGAATTTGGTCTTTTTTCAGAGTCTGCAATAAAAAAGCCATCATATATCAATGCAACCTGGAGATACATCACATCCATGATGCTTGAACCAAGCGATAAGTCGTTAGAAAAGGTGAAGCAATCTTCATTACTTGTAGTGGTGGGGGTAGCACTAACATTGGTCGTATTGGTGGTGTAGGTAGTATCAAAAGAGTTTGTTAAATATGTCTCTACACTCCACCCATCAACTCCTGTTAAATAATCAATATTCCACCAAGTATATCCATCAGAATTTATTGGACCCCTCTTCACAGTTCCTTGTGCACCCAATGGTTGTGTTGTGAGTGGGGCTCCGGTTAGGGAAGGGGTGCTTCTAACCCTTAAATTACTTGTTGTTTGGACGGTGCTGTTGAGTGCAAATTTTCCAGAAGTACTTGTATTACTCACGTTTGGAGCATTATTATTATTATTTGTAGTGTCTGTATTTGATGGTGTGTAATTGTTGTAATAATTTGAATTTATGGTCGTTTCATTACCTGGTGTGGTTGTTAGTGTTGGGGTTGATGGAGTAGAAGATGCTGGGGTAGGGTTTTGGTTCTGAGATGTTGGTACTACAGATGTAACATAAAAAGAGACTGAGTTGCTCTTTTTTTCATCAGGACCTTCAAGATATAAACCGTAGGCTCCTGGGACGAAATAGAGTGGTAAAGTAAACTTTATTATATTACTACTAGCTGACTCATTGTTAAATGAAGTTTGAGGCAATGAGGTTATAATTTTTGAATCTTTTGTAATCAAAATACTTGATGAAGCACTAAGATTCTGACCTTTGAGCACCACTTCATAGCCAGGATATATAGAAAAAGGTTCAATTGAACTAATAAACATCCCGAAAACTTTTGGTTCTAGGGGGTTTTCGAGGGGAGGGGAAGATTTTTTCTTTTTATAGTAACAAACCGATCCACTTGGGCAGTCTGGGGGAACCATACCAAAAGGAATGCAGTCATAGCCTTCAGGGCAGTTTGCTTTACCACTTATAACCTTATCAAATTGCTCACATTCATAGTGTGAAGGACAATAAAACCCTCCAGCCTCTACTTTGACTGGGTTTAGGGTGGGAAATATAAACAAAAAACTAATAATTATAACGGAAACGCCTAGTATTGAAATTTTCATATAAAAGTGAGTTTATTATACCTCAAATAAAACAAAGTATGTTACACTTATTATAATGAAATTGGTGTTAAAAATATCAATACTTAGTCTTTTGTGTATGTTTTCATGGCATGCGCTTGCTCAAGCTCCTGTAAGTCTCGATGGAATAACAATACAAGCCACCCCCCAAAACCCGCGTCCAGGGCAAAAGGTAACCATCGACCTTGAAAGCTTTAATTCTGATCTATCTTCTGCATCTCTCGTTTGGATTGTTGATGGAAAAAATTACGCTCAAGGTATTGGTCTGTCTGAAATTACTGTAGATGCTGGAAAAATTGGCGCCACAATGACGGTCGTAGCTGTAATAAAAACAGTTGAGGGAAGAGAGATAAGAAAATCAGTAACGATTAAGCCTGGCTCTGTCGACATTATTTGGGAAACAAAAGGTTATACTCCTCCATTTTTTAAAGGGAAGTTGCCTTTGGTTTACCAAAACACAGTTCATTTAATTGCAGTTCCACACCTCTCAAATGATGGTGTAAAAGAAATTGATCCCAAAAGCCTTGTCTATAAATGGAAAATGGATGGTAAATACATACCAAACGGTCAGGGTTATGGTGTTCAGGCGGTTGATGTCCAACTTGATTCCATCCCAAAGCCTCTCGCGATCGAGGTTGAAGTATACACAAGGGAACAGACACAAAATACCTCGGCATCAATCACGGTAGCACCATCTGACCCTGTAGTGCTTTTTTATGAAGACAACTCACTTTATGGGCTTCTTTTCAATAAATCGCTCTCAGGAAGAGTCCCCCTTAAAAATGAGGAGATGAAAATTCGAGCGGTTCCTTTTGGTTTTAATATTAAATCCTCCAAAGATCCAAATACGTACTCATGGTCAATAAATGATATTGATCAACCTGACTTACTCAAAAATCAAAGTATAACCATACGACCAAAGGGTGATACGGAAGGTAGTTCAAGTATCGGTCTTGACATAAGAAACGAGGAAGCAATCTTGCAGGGCGCGAGGGGTGGATTTACGGTATACTTTAGCAAAAAGCAGGCAGCTGCTGAAAATAACGGGGTAGTATTTTAAATTATGAAAAAGATATTTTTATTTGTCCTCATGATCATTGCCTTGATGCCACTCGCATCAAAAGCACAGGAATATACACTTATTGAGCCGTTGCCGTGTATCGCTGGAACAAGTACGGGTGGGAATTGCGATGTTACACCCAAAATAAACCTTAACGATTATATCGGGTATATTTTCAAATTCTCGATTGCGCTCGCTGCATTTCTTGCTGTTGTCATGATTATTTGGGGAGGTTTTCAATATATGACAAGTGAGGCACCCTTCCTGAAGCTTGAAGGTAAGAATAAAATCGGTGGGGCAGTAGCAGGACTCGTCATGATTTTGGCTTCATACCTCATACTGGCAACAATCGACCCACGATTAGTTGAAATCAATACTTCTATACCACCAATAACATTCTGTACAGCCGCAAATCAGACAGGATGTGTAGATAAGAGTGATAATATTACCCAGCAACTTGAGGCAGATTTAAGAGTGCTTTCTGCTGAGGCACAGGGAAGAACAAACAACCTTATATCACAAAAACAGAAGGATGAAGAGGAGTTGAAAGCTCTTGACTATTCAATTGACAACGATGGTGATACTTTGACGCCTGAAGAGTTCGAAGCGCTTAAAATTAAAAGGGAGGTGTTAGCACAAAAGATAAGAGGTACGGCTGTTGAAATTAACAAAAGTATTGTAACTACAATTGGTATTAGTGGGTTTAATAGCGCACTAACAACACTAAATGACAAGAGTAATTATACTGAGTCTATTGTTATGGCAGAGAAAAGTACGGGTAGGACATTTGTTATTAGCGATGCTGGTTTGTCAGACACTCTCAAAGCAAACATAGAAAACAAAAAAGAAAATATGGTTACCCGGTACGATGAATACATATCGAAGATTGGTAACAGTGACCCTGCTGCTGTGCAACTTTTACAAAAGCAAAGAGATTTTTATCTCTCTGAAATAGACAAACAAGCAGAGGTTAGTCAGCTAGCTATCTCGTATGAGAATGCAAATGGTTTTTTAAACGGGAATGATATGGCATATAGAAGAATTGCTGTTGTTGGCCTTAATAATTTTAAAGATATATATACAAAAGAACTAGCAAATCCTCAAAAGGGTAGAGAGGTTGGCCTTGAGCAAGAATATGTCAAAATGATTACCGGCCGAATAGAATTAATCAACGAAGCTTTAGCATCTAAATAGTATGTCCGCAAAAACCGTTAAAATAATATTAGGGATAATAATCGTAGCTGCCATCGGTGGGGCGGGGTATTATTGGTACTTCTACGTCCAAAATCCTACTATAAATGAAAATGGGGGGGTGGTTTCTCCTTTTGAGTTTTCGCCTTTTGGAAGGCCGCCTGTTGCCACACAACCTATAACACAGAACCCGACCACTGAGCCGGAGCAGGAAACACCCGTTACAACAAACGAACCCTTGAAAGCTCCAAAACTTCGTTTACTGAGCAGCACGCCTGTAGCTGGTATTTCAGCAAGTTCAACTGCAAGCTCAACAGTTATTCGTTTTATTGATAAGGGAACAGGACATATCTATGAAACAACTGATATCACAAATGAGGTTAAAAAAATATCAAACACAACACTCCCTAAAATATACGAGAGCTATTGGAATAAAAATCTAAACGCATTCGTCTTGAGGTATTTAAGGGATGAATCTGATACGATTTCAAATTTTTATGCTGAACTAAAATCAACCGGAACAAGCACAACTGAAACTCCCTATGAAATAAAAGGAAGGTACCTTTCTCCTGACATAAACCAGGTTGCTGTATCTCCTTCGGGAGACAAGATTTTCACTTGGAATATAGAAAATGGTCGTGGGGTTGGGTATACTTCAGCGTTCGATGAAAAAACAAAAATCAGAGTTGCTGAAAACCCAATCACCCAAGTTGTTGCTGATTGGCCTGAGGTAAATACTGCAACAATCGCAACAAAAGCTTCTGGGTCGGCTTCTGGATATTTCTATGGTATCGATATTAAAACTGGGATCATGTCAAAGCTTGTTGGTGGATTCATCGGGTTGACTGCAAAACTCAACAAAGATGCAACAAAAGTGCTTTATTCTACTGGAGGTAAATCAATCAAAACTTTTTATACCTCAACAAAGGATGGTTCAACTCAGGAAATCCTCTTTAAAACAATCTCAGACAAGTGTATCTGGAGTAACCTTAGAAAAAATGAGGTTTTCTGTGCTGTTCCAACAGAACTTCCTAGTGCTCTATATCCTGATGATTGGTATAAAGGTAGCGTTTCTTTTATTGACCAGATTTGGCATCTCGACACAACAACGGGGGAGGTTCATTTGCTAGCAAACCTACTTGATCTCTCAAACAAACTCATTGATGCGACAGACCTTGCACTTGATCCTAAAGAAGATTTTCTCTACTTCATAAACAAAAGAGACCTTAGTCTTTGGTCTCTCGATCTCAATCAATAATAGGCGATCCTAGTAGTTCTTAAAGTGGCTGGTGCTTCTTGAGATGTCTTCGTACAACGAGCTCCTGTCCTAATGTAAAAAGACTGCTGATTGCCCAATAGATGGCAACCACAGCTGATATTTTGTATGAGATGAAGAATACAATGACAGGGAATACGTATTTCATGTTTTTCATCATATTTGCAGCCATATCAATCGATGGGTTATCTGATTTTGTTGTAGGGGAACTTGCTGCGAGTGAGAAGTGAAGCTGAAAAAACTGTGCGACTGCTGCTAATAGAGCAAATATAAAGCTTTTCTGTCCTACATCTATCAAACCAAGAAAGTGCATATCAATAATAGGCACACTTACAAAACTATAAAGGAGTTCTGCTTTGACCTCTGGCAACCCCGAGCTAATGAAGATTGAGTAGAGCGCATAAATGATTGGCAGCTGAAGAAACAAAAGAAAGAAACTTGAAAAGGGGTTAACTCCTTTTTCCTTATAGAGCGCCATAACCTTAAGAGCTTGTTGTTGTTTGTCTGTGACTGTTTTTTTAAGATTATTGAGCTCTGGCTCGATCTCTTTCATCTTAACTTGTGTGACAATTGCTTTCTTTGAAAGCGGGAAGAGGATGAGACGAATGATTATTGTAAAGACAATCACTGCAATTCCGGCATCCATCCAGGTAAAAGTATCAAAAAGGAAAATCAGACCATTATAAAGTGGGTTAAAAACAACGTTATGGTAGAGGTTTGAAAACATAATAGAAGTATTCTACTTCAAAACCCCTGATTTTACAAAGATTTTTCTAATTTCAGACACAATTTCGATAAAAGGAATCTTTTCTATTCCAGCTTTTACAACAACCACTCCATCAAAACCTGATTTTATCTCAGATTGAACCTCTTTGAGGGCTGAAAAGACCTGTCGTCGGATTTTATTTCTCTGCACCGCGATCTTTGCGACCTTCTTGGGTACAGACACTGAAAAACGGCTTGTTTCTTGGGTAGGAACGAGTCTGGCCACAAAAAAAGGCGAGTGGGTTGACTGGCCTTTTCCCATTACAGAAGCAACGGTTTTTGTTGTGAGCCTCTTTGATTTTGGCAACATAGAGCTAGACCGCAATTTTCTTGCGACCCTTTGTTCTTCGGCGCTTCAAAACTCGTCGTCCTGAAGAAGACTTTGATCGGACAAGGTATCCGTGTGTCTTTGCTCTCTTTCTTTTCTTTGGTTTGTATGTAAATGACATAGTGAAAGCAGTATATATTATAATCCACAACTTATCAACATGTTTATAAACTTTCCACAAGTTTGCTAATTTTTAAACAAGTATATACTAGTGACATGAAAGATCACATTGAACTATGGGAAAAGGCTCTTGTTGATATAGAACTTGCTGTATCGCAAGCTAATTTCTCAACATGGTTCAATGGAACATACATCATCAAGAATGAGGAGGGTGTCATTTATCTCGGAGTTCCAAATTCTTTTATTCAGGAATGGCTTTTCAAAAAATTCCACAATACTATTCTAAGAACTCTGCGCCAACTCAATGAACAGGTTAGGGGGCTTGAATATATTATCGTTAAAGACGCTGAAAAGAAAAAGGAGGAGGAGAAAAAGAAGGCTCAAGCAAGCCCTACTATTTCAATGCCGCTTCATGATTTCTATATCAACAAGGAAGACAATCTTAATCCTCGCTATATATTTGATAGCTTTGTTGTTGGTCCTTTCAACGAGCTCGCTCATGCTGCTTCGCGTTCTGTTATAAAAAATCCTGGCGCAACATACAATCCTCTTTTTATCTATGGGAACACAGGTCATGGAAAAACGCATCTCATTCAAGCCATAGGAAACCATATTAAAAAAGATTTTCCAAATAAAAAAGTTTTTTATCTTACTTCTGAAAGATTTGGTACTGAGTATTTTTCTTCACTTCAAACCAATACTACACAGAAATTTAAGGATCGCTATAGAAAATATGATGTGATTATCATGGATGATATTCAATTTTTTGCTAATAAAGAGAAGTTTCAGGAGGAACTTTTCCATCTCTTCGAGACTTTTTATCAAACAAATAGGCAATTAGTATTTTCTTCAGATAAGCATCCTAATTTTATACCTGGTTTAGAGGATCGTCTCAAGTCTCGGTTCAATCAGGGAATGATTATTGATATTCCTGCACCTGATCATGAGTCTCGAATGGCTATTTTAAAGACAAAAAGCATCTCTAACAACATAGAGTTGAAGCCTGAGGTACTTGATTTTCTTGCTTCAAGTGTTGAAAGTAATGTCAGGGAGCTTGAGGGGGTGGTGAATGCTATTGTGTGTCAAACTCAACTTAAAAATAGACCTCTTTCTCTTCTTGAAATAAAGAACCTTATTAAAAACAATACAAAACCAAAGAAAAATATCTCTGTTAAAGAGGTAATTAAGCTTGTTTCTGATTTTTATAATGTTAATGAAGAGAGTGTCTACGACAAGACGAGAAAAAAAGAAGTTGTGAAGCCTCGTCAGGTCATCATGTATATTTTACGTGAAGATTTTAATGTTTCTTTCCCTTCAATAGGGGAGAAGATGGGTGGTCGAGACCATACAACTGTTATTCATTCATGTGAAAAGGTAAAGGAAGATCTTAAAACTGATTCTGTGCTTGTGGAAGAAATCAGTCAAATACGAGCAATGATGTAGGATATCTTGTGGATATGTATGTGGAAAGCTGAAGAATAAGTACTGCTCGAGTTGGGTATAAGTAAGTAAAAATAAAGATTGTGGAAAAAGCTGTTAGAAGTTGTTGGTTAAAAGAAGGTATTTATCAACAAGATAGACTTGAAAAGAAAGGCTTAGAATAATGGTATAATCGAGTTATCACCATATCCACAGGACTAATAGTAATAATAAGTATTTATATATAATAAAAGACAACTATGAATATCGAGTGTGTACAAGAAAAGTTAAAAGAGAGTATCGGGTTCATGGAGAGGATTGCTAACAAGCACATGACTCTTCCGGTTCTCTCATGTCTACTTTTCGATGCGTCACAAAAAAACTCACTCACTATTAAGGCAACGAACCTTGATCTTGGTATCGAAATAACTATCCCAGTCAAAACAACAGAAACAGGTATCATCGCCGTGCCTGCAACTACCCTTAATTCATTCCTAATCAACGCTACGAGCGATGAAAGGGGTGTTGTACTGGAAACCAATCAAGGTAACCTAAAAATCAGCACAGCGCGCAATTCTAGCCTTATCAAAACTCAAGCCCACGACGATTTTCCAAGTATTCCAAAAGTTATAAGCGAAAATACTTTCTCAATGAACGCTGGAGAGTTTGTTAAAGGATTAAAATCAGTATGGTATAGCTCATCTACTTCAAGTATTAAGCCAGAACTTTCAAGTGTTTATATTTA